>Ga0194132_10012922_pt1 | contig 10275 bp, 9 predicted proteins | sample TA2KigOf80mmetaG_FD_148612 | JGI IMG/M metagenome (GOLD analysis project Ga0194132, IMG submission 148612) | Freshwater microbial communities from Lake Tanganyika, Tanzania - TA2015054 Kigoma Offshore 80m | ecosystem: Environmental > Aquatic > Freshwater > Lake | place: Tanzania: Lake Tanganyika... | reverse complement strand
CGACCAGTTCCAGTTGGCTCAATCTGGTGGAACGCTGGTTTGCCGAATTGACGTCCAAACGAATCCGCCGTGGTTCATTCCGCAGTGTCCCCGACTTGATCAAGGCGATGGAGGAGTTTTTACAGGTGTGGAATGAAAAGCCGAAACCCTTTGTTTGGACAGCCACGGTCGAATCCATCGTGGCAAAACTCTCGCGGTGTCGTCAGACTCTTGAGCAAATTCAGCCCGGTTGTACTCAACCCAGAACCAGAAAACCTCAAAACCAACTGTCCATCTAATTCTTGGACACTACACTAGCGCCGGGTGGCAACAGGTGAAGATGAGGCGCAGCCTTTCGTCTTCGAGTGTGGAGTCCAGCTCATAGTCCGGCACAAGGGTCGGTTCTCGGATGCTTTCCCGTTGCTCGTCGATCGGCAGTTCGTTTTCACCGCGCGTCTGTCGGCGGCGCAAGCGGTCGATTAACTTGCGCCGTGCCAGGGTGGCGATCCAGGCGGCTGGATTTGCGGGCGGTCCCTGCACCGGCCAATGGGCGAGGGCTTCGGCAAAACTGTCGTGCAGGGCGTCTTCTGCCAAGTCAATGCCTTCCGCCACCCGAATGAGGCTGGCCAGAATGCGGCCAGACTCCTCGCGAAAGACTCTCTCCACCGTTTCGGCCGAGGCACTCATCGCGACCCGCCTTTGGTAGTGACCGCAGGCGATGGCCCTTGGCGGCTATCTCTTCCGCAGCAAGTCGAAGCTGGCTTTGAGGCCTTGTTTCCCATTCTCGAACTGCAGCCACTCGGTTTGAATATGGTCCGGGCCGAGAAGTGTGAGGCTGCCACGGTGCATATGCCGGTCGTTCTCCGACGCTATATTCGCCCCACCTTGGCATTCGTAGACCAGCTGCTTCTCATTCTCAAGCCAGGCTCGATATCTGGGCGTATTGCCCAGTACACAGTAGTGGGCCAACACCAAGCTTTCCCCGTCTAAGAGGGTGTTTAGAAAGGCCTGGTTCAAGGAGTCAGCTACGTTTGTAGTCCCGGCTTTAGCCGGAACCACAGCATTTCTTTCCGCCTAAAGGCGGGACTACGAACCAAAGGGCGCCTTTTTAAACACTCTCTAAGGAGCACATCGTGACCATCTCGTGGTCGCCACCAGAAAAGAGTGTTTCCCAAATCGCCTTTCCGCCGGAGGTTAGGGCGATCGACGAAACGACTGTGTTGCCTGGCTTTCCCTGAGCGTCAACTTCAACCCAGTCTCCGATCAAAGACTGAAGGATCTTGAAACTGGGAGCGTAGCTGCCCGCTGCGGAAGCGGCAGCAACGAGAGAACCGCCAAAGCCAATGCAACGGCGCCAACGATTCTTTTTCGCATGGTTTTGATCCTTTCTCAAGTGGTTTGGGCAAGCGCTCTTCTTTGGCAAACGCTCCCGCAAGGCGATACGAGCTTCAGGCCCAGATGGGCCGAACTTCGATGGAGCCGAACTTTGCGGAGGGAACCTTCGCTGCCCACTGCAGGGCTTCGTCGAGATCTTTCACGTCGATCAGGTAGTATCCCCCAAGTTGTTCCTTCGTTTCTGCGAAAGGGCCGTCGGTGACAGGGCCCCGTCAAAGTCTCGTAAGTCCTTGAGTCGAGGTCGAGCCCTTGCTAACGCGCGGGCTACTGATTTTGTCGATGCGGCTATTCAGTAAGCCCGACCGTCAGGGAAGGCTCACGACTTTGACGGGACCCTGCCGTCGGTGAGCATCGACTGGCCACCGCGGATCCGCACGCAGGTAGCGGATGCGACTGGCCTTAGCCGGTTGGCAGAGACATAGCCGCCGGATGACTTCAAGTCGGCGGTAAAACGATCGTATTCCGCCATGACTTCTTTGATCTGCTGCTCTGAGAGGCGGTCGAACTCAGCTTCATTGTCGTAGATCAACAGCATGTAGCGCATTGGTCTGTCCTTTCGTGAACAGGAGTGATCCGGCAAACTGCCGGTCTGTATCTATGACGTTCCAGGAGACTCGAAATCGACAAGTAGCCCGAGCTTTTTTCCAGTCTCCGAGCCCACCTGCCGATCGTTTGCGGCGGCTGTGAGGCTTCCGTGGAAGCCTCAGCCGAGTTCCGGGGAGTTCTTGGGCTCGGTTCGCGCGTGCAGGCACTGCCGCTACGCTTCTCGGCAGACTCTGGAACTATGAGAGAATGCGGCGACCGATTTCGGCAGAACCAGGCTTCCACTGTGCAGCCGGATCAAGACTTTTCTATAGTGATGGCCCGCCCGGAGGCTCGTTGGGAGCTTCCATCGCCGAACGGGGAGGAATTGCCGATGAAGATCGAAACGATCGCAGTTCACGCTGGAAGGAACACAGACGCGGGTTCTGGGGCAATCACCTCCACTCTCCAGTTGGCGACGACCTTTGAGCGCGGCGCCGACGGCACGTTTCCACACGGCTACGTCTACTCCCGAACTGACAATCCCAATCGGTCAGCCCTGGAGGTCTGTCTGGCAGAGCTGGAGGGCGGAGCTTGTGCGGCGGCCTTCGCCTCAGGATTGGCCGCTTCGATGGCAATGTTCCAGGCGCTTTCACCGGGAGATCACGTTGTGGCTCCACTCGACGTCTATTGGGGAACGACCATCCAGCTGCGCCAGATCCTCGAACGGTGGGGCCTGAAGATCACCACAGTGGACATGAGCGATATCTGCCAGGTCGAAAGAGAGATCACTCCCAATACCCGCCTGCTCTGGCTTGAAACGCCCTCCAACCCGCTCCTGAAGATCGTCGATATCAAGCGCTTGGTGGGTATCGGCCATCGGTCCGGTGCATGGGTTGCATGCGACAATACCTGGGCGACGCCGGTGCTGCAACGCCCGTTGGAATTGGGAGTGGATGTCGTGATGCATTCTACGACGAAATACCTGGGCGGTCACAGCGACGTGGTCGGCGGAGCGCTGATCTGCCGGAAAGAAGACGATCTATTCCGTCGGATTCGGTTGATTCAGACCTCTGGCGGAGCGGTGCCTTCTCCCTTCGATTGCTGGCTGATTCGGCGCGGCGTCAGTACTCTGGCCTGGAGGGTGCGGGCCCAGTCGCAGCAGGCAGCTCAGGTGGCGGAGTTCTTGAGCCACCATCCAAAAGTTGCGGCTGTCCACTACCCGGGTCTGAAGGAACATCCAGGACACGAGGTCGCCGCCCGTCAAATGAGGTTGTTCGGGGGCATGCTGGCTTTTCAAGTCAAAGGTGGCCGTGACGCGGCTATAGGCGCGGCCGGCAAGGTGAAGCTCTTTACGCGTGCTACCAGCCTGGGAGGCGTGGAGAGTCTCATCGAGCATCGGGCCTCAGTCGAACACCCAGGCACGCGTACTCCCGACGACTTGCTGCGCGTCTCGATTGGACTCGAGCATGTCGACGACCTCATCGAGGATTTGGACCAAGCGCTGGGCTGAGCCTGGTGAGGTGCCTCTTCCGGCCCAGACTGGCGAAGGGCAAGCGCACCTTCATGTCGTTACCGATACGAACTTTAGGATGAGGGAACAACTGGTTGAAGTTCAGCCGGGTGCGTCTCCACGGCGTTGTAAGCCGGAGCTTGAGTCTTGAGGAAGGCGAAGATCGCTTTCAGGTCTTCCTTCGGTAACTGGCAGAACGGCAGCCAGGGCATCAACGTGAATCCCTCCGGCCCCACTTTCGGCGAGCCTTGCTCGACGTACCTCCGGTACTGGTAGAACTTATTCAGAAAATCCCGCTCACTCCATTTCCCAATGCCGGTGTCTTTGTCCGGTGTGATGTTCGCGCTGAGGACCGTTCCCATCGACGTGCGGAAGACTTCGCCCCCAGCCAGCCGCTTTCCTGGCAGAGGCTCGCCTTTCTGGGTGGGCGTATGGCAGCCGCCGCAGCCGCCCAGCGTGACCAAGTATTCGCCGTACTTCAGAGTATTGGATCGATCCACCGGCAGAACGTGGCCGGCGGGTTGAGGAGCACTCTTGATGAACATCGAAACGGGGAAATTGATTCTGGATCGGGGCAACGGGTTCTTCACGGGCGGCAAGGTCCGCAAGTAGGCGACCAGCGCATACACATCGTCGTCGCTCATCTTGCGAAAGTCGGCGTATGGCATCAGAGGGAAAAGGGCTTTTCCGTCACGGCCGATTCCCTCACGAACTGCCCGAATGATCTCGCCGTCACTCCAGCTTCCAATGCCGGTGTCTTTGTCAGGCGTGATGTTCGGCGCTACGACCGTTCCCGGGAATTCCATTTCCGGAGGAAAGACAAAGCCGACGCCTTCTCGTCCTTCGACCACAGGCCCTCCGAATCGCGTGAAGTCACGTTCAGAATGGCAGTCGCCACAGGCTCCGATGTAATGATAAAGATACTTGCCGCGAGCGAGTCGTGCCTCGGTGGGTTCGATTCGGACTGACGATGGTGAAGCGGTTGCCGGATTCCTGAAATACAGATACGCAAATCCTCCGCCAAGGACCAGCACGAGTACTAAGACTCCACAGGCCAGGAGTTTCTTCCACATGAAGCACCACCCTCTCCCGAATGTCGATATTGCGATCGCATTCCCCGCTCCACTTGGCCGAGTGGGTTCTTCGATCTGTTTGCCCCGCCTATCTAACGCGAAAGCGCCGATCCGATCGGCTCAACCCATTCGGTATCTCGACGTTCTGCCGTTGGTTCGTCGTAAACGGCGCTTTTCTGCTGCGACTTTCCTGCGAGTTTGCAGATGAGCCCCAAAGACCGTGCGGGATCAATTACAATACGCCGGTCGTCCCGATGTGCCGAGATCGCCAATGCCCCCTGGGAATGCGAAACTTGCAGGAGCCCTTCTGGCAACCATCGAATCCAAGCGCGCTCTGAAAAAAAACCGATTTGAGGTGAGCCGAGGCCATCCGTTGCCGCTGGGCTCGAGCCTGAGGCGCAACGGTGTTAACTTCTCCGTCTTCTCGCGTCATGCCACCGGTATCACGCTGGTCGTTTTCCCGTCAAGCGAATCGGAGGAGACGGTTGAGATTCCACTCGATCCCCGTTTCAATCGCACTGGCGACGTCTGGCATGTTTTCGTGCACGGTGTCGAGGCGGGTGCCCGCTACGGATTTCGGGCCGAGCGGCTCCCCGATGAACGTTCCCCGCACCATCGGTTCGATCCTTCGCAGATATTGATCGATCCTTATTGTGCAGCCCTTTCCGGAGGAGAGACCTGGGGCGGAAGTCTGCACCTCGAGGTCTCGCAGGCGTCTGGCCAGGGAAAGCACCGCTATTCGATGGTGGTGGATGATACCTTCGATTGGGGGGACGATCAGCCGCTCAACCGGCACCTGGCCGATTCGATCGTCTACGAGATGCACGTTCGAGGATTCACACGGCACTCCTCATCGGGTGTCGCTAGTCCAGGCACTTTCTCGGCTGTCGTCGAGAAGATTCCTTACTTGCAAAAACTGGGTATCACAGCCATCGAACTGATGCCGATGACGGAATTCGAGGAGAACGACAACCCGCGAAGAAATCCGCTGACAGGCGAGCTGTTGAAGAACTTTTGGGGCTATCACCCCATCAGCTTCTTTGCCCCCAAGGCGGCCTATGCCGCGGACGGAAGGAATCCCCGCTTGGAATTCAAGCGAATGGTGAAGGCGTTGCACGAGGCTGGCATCGAAGTCATTCTCGACATGGTCTTCAACCACACTGCGGAAGGCGATGAACGCGGGCCCACGCTTTGTTTCCGTGGACTAGACAACAAGATCTACTACCTGCTCGATCCTGAGAGCGGGAAGTATGCCAACTACTCGGGCTGCGGCAACACGCTGAACTGTAACCATCCGGTCATCCGCTGGCTCATCCTTCACAGCTTGCGGTACTGGGTCACCGAGATGCATGTCGATGGATTTCGGTTCGATCTGGCTTCCATCCTGGGCCGTGGGACCGACGGCTCGGTGTTGGCGAACCCTCCCCTGCTGGAAGCGATCGCGGGCGATCCCGTGCTGGCCAACACGAAGCTGATTGCCGAAGCTTGGGATGCGGCTGGTCTGTACCAAGTGGGCACCTTCCCGAACTGGGGCCGCTGGGCGGAGTGGAATGGCAAGTTCCGAGATGACCTCCGCCGGTTTGTCAAGGGTGACGCTAATCTGGTTCCGCTGGTGGCGACGCGTCTGGCGGGCAGCGCCGACCTCTATCAGGACGACGGGCGGGCGCCGTTTCACAGCATCAACTTCGTGACGAGCCACGACGGCTTCACGCTGATGGACCTGGTTTCTTACAACGCAAAACACAACGAAGCCAATGGCGAGAACAACGCCGACGGATCCAATGAGAATCACAGCTGGAATTGCGGCGAGGAAGGGCCGTCCTTAAACCCAGCCGTCAACCGGCTTCGCAAGCGGCAAATAAAGAATCTGGCGGCACTTCTGCTGCTGTCGCAAGGCGTACCGATGATTTTGGCCGGCGACGAAATGGGACGAACCCAGCAGGGCAACAACAACCCCTACTGCCAGGACAACGAGATCAGCTGGCTCGACTGGCGGCTGCTCCGGCAGCATCGTGACCTCTTTCGATTCTTCCAGCGCCTCATCGCCTTTCGCAAGCAGCACGCTGCTCTCAGACGCAGGACCTACCAGGACTCGGATGAAGCTCCCGACTTCCTGTGGCACGGCGTCAAGCCTCACCAGCTGGATTGGGGATGGCACTCCCGTTTTTTGGGCCTGCAGCTGGTGGGCGGGAACGACGAGAGCGATATCCTGATCCTGGCCAACGCCTTCGAGGGCCAACTCGCCGTGGAGCTTGCTGCTCCCACGCGTCACCAACAGTGGTTTCGTTTCCTCGATACCTCACTCGCCCCGCCTCACGACATCCGGGCAGACGGCAAATATGTTCGCTTGGCCAAGCCGACAGCCTACCATGTCGCCCCTCGCAGTGTGGTTGTGCTCGTCAGCGGATAAACCCGAATTGAGGTTTGGCGTGCCAGCTGTACCCGTCGCGACTTGAAGCGGCGGCCCTCGAAGCGCTTCAGTTCTTGTTGACGGCCCGCGGTGGCAATGCCAGAGTCAGCAGCAACGCGACGACGGCCACGAAGCCGCCAAATCCGAAGCTGGCGCTGAACCCAAAGTGATCTGTCAAAGCCCCGTGTAGAGCGGGAGACAGACTGGCCGTGCCGCTGGCCAAAGTTAACAGGGAGAGGTTTCGCGCGCTGGTTTCCGGAGGAGACACTGCCAGGACATAGCCTGGGAAGTAGATACCCCCCAATTCCGCTGCTCCCAGTAGCGCAAACGTAAATAGAAAAGGATAGCCGGGTACAATCCAAATCCATACCATCGCGAGCAACAGCGAGACCAGGACCCCGATCATCGGGGCTCTGACACCGTAGGTCTGCGCCAGCAGGCCCAACAAGTAACCGGCCACACACTTGAAGCCAAATCGCAATGCCATGACGATCCCCGAAAGCTCCTTTGGATCTCGGCCTACTGCCTCCCGCGTGTAAAGCGACAGATTAGAGATTGCTTCCATGCCAAAGGTCAGCAAGATGTACGCGCAAGCGCTTACGGCAAGTACGGCAGTAGTAAAGTAATCCCGCAGGCTCTCTCGAAAATAACTCGCGAACGCCACCGGAGGCTCTTCTGGGGCGGGTTGGAGGATATAGCCTCGGCTCAAGAGAGCAATGACACCCATGCAAGGCACTCCGATGCCGTAGAGTGCCGCAAAGTCGTATGGGTACTCGAGCCAGGCGATCCCTCCGTTCAATACCCATTGAGCGAACAGCGATCCAGCGACCGCTGCGATCGGGCCGAGCGCAAACGTGATCTTGAAAGTCTGGACGATCCCTTCCTGAGTGGATCCTCTCTTGAGGCACTGAAATTGGTAGACGTTTGCCGCAGAATTGCAGAGCCCCATGACCAACCCCTGGCCAATCACGGCCACGATGCGAGTTGTGCTGCCAAAAGGGAGTGCAAGTGTCACCGTGACGAAAGCCAGCGAAACGGCCATCACGGAATAAGAAACGACAACAACGGATCGCTCCAAGGTTTTTGGCACCAACCAGGACAGAATGATGGGCGACAGATAACCCATCAGGAACGCCGAGTTCGGAAGGTTGGCCACCGTGGCACTGGCGCCCAACTGGTCGCACAAGCCAGCCTGGACAACGCCAACGTAGGTAACCGGAGCTGCGAAGTAGATCAGGAGATTGGACCAGAAGAAGACCGCGCGATTTCGACGATCCATGGCAGGTGTGATTACCCCCTCGCCACCCGAACCCGTATCAAGTTTCGAGGCCAGGGTGCTTTTGTCAGAGGCTGTCATGGCGAAAAAATAGTCAAGGCGTCAGTACCTCTCGAGGGAAGAGGAGAAACGTGAGTTGCGGATCATAACCTGGAACGGATGGTTTCCGGTATCCCGGCTTTTCCAGCGCCGGAGTTTTGCATTTGACAAGCTGCCTGAGAAGTGAAGAATCCCTTGAGTCGGGCCGCAACATCGTCTCTGCACAATCCACAATATCAATTCTGGTGCGAGGTAATCTTATGAAGATCAACCGTCGAGCTTTCGTCCAAGGAATGCCGCTGGCGGCAACGTCTGCGTTGGCTTTTGGCCAGGGGAAGGGATTGGCTCCACTGCCGGGCGGGCACGCTTCGAAACGAAAACGGCGAACGATCTATTTCAACGATGCCCGGCATTACTACCTGTTCGTTTTCGAGCCGCCGATGGCGTTGGAAGATGCCTGGCGCCCCATCGACGAGGCTGCCGGAACAGCCGTCGACACTTTCGTCTACGGCGTCGAAAGAGGCGATGGCCTCTTTTATCCATCTAAAGTGGGCATGCGGTTTGGCCAGAACATTCAGCCCTTTGACTTCGCCGCGTTTTGGCGGGTCTGGCACAACATGCAGAGCCTGATTGACCGGGGTCTGGACCCCTTGACGGTTCTGATCGATAGGGCCCACGCCAAGGGCATGGATTTCTTTGCGAGTTTGCGCATGTCCAGCTACGGAGGCATCGATCCAAAGCTCACCGTTCCCAAGGGCGGCAAAGGCCTGGCGCACCAGGAGGTGCGGGACCATCAGTTCTCTGTATTGGAAGAACTGGCAACCCGCTATAACGTCGAAGGCGTTGAGCTGGATTTTGCCGCCGCGCCTGGTGGCATGCCCTTAATTCTCCGCAAAGAGGATGGCGCAGCCTTTACTCCGGTGATCACCGAGTACGTGAGAAAGATCTCGAAGATGGTGCGCGGACGCTCTGGCAAGCCAGGACAGGTTGGCGCTCGCGTGTATCCCCTCGAGAAGATTTGCCTCACGTTCGGCCTGGACGTTCGTACCTGGCTGAAAGAAGGATTGGTCGATTACGTGGCGCCCATGCTGTATTCAGACTTTAATTTGAATCCCGATCTCCCGATCGAATGGCTCATCCAGGAGGCTCACGCAGCCAACGTTCCCGTTTATGGCGTGATTCAGCCCTACGCCGGAGACGAAAGCAGCGGAACTTCTCACGATTCCCCTAAGCGAGTACACGTCACGCCCGAAATCATGCGGGCTGCGGCCGCCAACTACTGGGCATTGGGCGTGGACGGTCTCTATGCCTGGTTCTTGCGCTGGCCTCTGGGAGCCCCCGAACGGCAGTTGCTGACTGAACTTGCCGATCCAGACCTGATCAAAGAAGCCAACAAGAAATACGTGGTGCGGCGCGCAACGAAAGAAGCGACTGAAATGGGTTACGAGGCCGCTTTGCCTCTAAAGATTCCTTCCGCCGATGCCAGCAAACGCCATCCCATCCCGTTCCACATTGCCGACGACATGACCCAAGCTACTGAACGCATTCGCCAGGTGTTGCTGAGGATAGAGATCGACAATCTCGTGAGCGCCGATCGGCTGACAATCTTGCTGAACGGGAAATCTCTAGCCGGAGAAGTTTGCCTTCGCGACTACGGAAATCGGGTGGCCCCCTATGAGAGCCAATGGTTGGAGTTTCAGCTTCGGCAGGTGAAGTTGCAGAAGGGCAAGAACCTGCTGGAGATCTCGCTCGACAAAAGGCCGGCGAACCTGAAAGCTGGCATTGAAGTCCAGCGGGTGGAGGTGTGCGTGGAATACGGTTCCTATCCATCGCGTCTGTGAGCTGGCTGAATCGAGAATAGCGCTCTCTTCCCACCTTTGTTTAGCCAGGCCAACAAGTGCCGTACGGAAGAGGCTTGAGACGAAACATACTGTAAGGGGAATGGAACTTCCTAAGCGTCTGGCATCTCTCGATGCTTTGCGCGGTCTGACCATGCTGTACATGGCTTCAGAAGTTTTGCAGCTGCCAAGGGTTGCGAGGAACTTCGAAGGGAGCGCATTCTGGCAGT
>Ga0194132_10012921_pt1 | contig 10277 bp, 10 predicted proteins | sample TA2KigOf80mmetaG_FD_148612 | JGI IMG/M metagenome (GOLD analysis project Ga0194132, IMG submission 148612) | Freshwater microbial communities from Lake Tanganyika, Tanzania - TA2015054 Kigoma Offshore 80m | ecosystem: Environmental > Aquatic > Freshwater > Lake | place: Tanzania: Lake... | reverse complement strand
TGAAGCGCCGACACTCCTGCCGGCTACTGGAACACGCCGAGAAGGTGCTGGCGCTTGAATCCGCCGGTGTGTCCAGTTGGGCCAGCGTTTCCTGGGTGTGAGATCCCTGGGGACCCTCAGGATCGGAAGGCACTGGACTTGTGGCCACTGCGACCGGGTAGAAATCCTGGGTAGAAGAACCTGAAAAAGAAAGCCCCGGTAGCGCTGCCGGGGCCTATCTGTTTCACATCTGGTGACCCGCCAGGGGCTCGAACCCTGAACCTGCTGATTAAGAGTCAGCTGCTCTACCAGTTGAGCTAGCGGGCCGTGTCTCCGAAGCTGGATACACCTCATGACTGTAGCCGGCGCTCCCGCCTGCTGGTGTTTGGGTGCTCAGGTAGGTCGCCTTCCGGTTCAACAGCAGACAAGTGAATCAAAACCTTGCGAATCCGAATTTGCGATCCGGACTCTCGCGCTATGCACGAGGGTGGCTAGCTAGCTGAGTTAGCGCAGGAGGAAAGCAAGACCCGTTGTAGTGTTTCGGCTTGACCAGGGGTGGCTCAGTTTCTGCGATCAGAACACGAGACTTTCACTGGGACTGGAATTACACCATCGCCCCAGGCAGCCACGATGCCAGCGTGCCACCGTAGCGGTGATTCAGCAGACGGCCCTTAGCTCACCTCAATCTTTGCGATGTGGGGCGCGTGAATCTTCATGGACGCGCCGAGGAAGTGACGAACGTGATCCAGGGTTGGAACACACTCCGGACATTCTCTGTTCACGCCAGGTATGTAGCGCACCTTTACGGAAGTCGCGTCTGAGGAGACCAGCTCAAGGGACCCGCCCTCCGTGGCCACCATCGCCTTGATTTGGCTGAGGACGAAATTCACCTTTGCGTCTGATGACGTTGCAACCATTTCCTAAAGCTCCAAACGCCTAAACGGGCACCGTCCGTCCCTACCGTCATGTTAGAGTCATGCGCCAGCCACGGGCCAGCCCGGCGAAGGTCCTGTCGTCCCCGCGTATTCGAACCACAGAGACGCGCTCATGCGCGAGCCGCCTACCCGCCTACCAGGCTGTCCATCCTCCGTCAACGATCAGGCTGCTTCCTGTGACGAACGAAGACGCATCGGACGCCAGAAATATGGCCGGCCCGACCATCTCGTCGGGCTCCGCGATTCGTTTCATGGGAGTCTTTGCGACGATTTCGGCTAGGCGCTCCGGGTTTTCCCAGGCCGTCCTTGTTCCCGGCGTTCGGGTTACGCCAGGACAAAGCGCGTTTACCCTGACGTTGAACGGCGCCCATTCTATGGCCATGCCTCTGGTCAACAAGACAACGCCACCTTTCGCGGCGGCGTACTCCGCATTGCTTGTACCGGCCACATGACCGTGGATCGAGGCGATGTTGATGATGCTCCCCCTTTCTTGTTCGACCATCACTTTGCCGACGTGCTTGCTACACAGAAAGGTGGCAGTCAGGTTTACTTCCAGCACCCGCTCGAACTCTCGACGCGAGGTCTCAAGCACCGGTTTTCGCACTCTGAAGCCGGCGCCGTTCACCAGCACGTCGATCTTCCCGAAAACGCGAACCGCCTCTCCAGCGAGCCGAGCCGCGTGCTCCTCATTCGACACATCAGTGGGAACCGCTATGGCGCGCCGGCCCTGTTCGGTCAAAGAAGCTGCGACGGCATCCATGCCCTTCGCGTCCAGGTCCGCAAGCACTACGTCGGCGCCCGCCTTTGCAAACCCGAGCGCCATAGCTTTGGGAATCCCGGACGCCGCGCCCGTAATGACGGCGATACGGCCGGTGAGATCGAAAAGCCGGGGACCCACCTGTCTCCCTCTGCCCGCGGACTCAAGTTGTCCCGTCAACGTAGTCTCCGCTCAACGCAAGTCATAAGGATGTCTTCAGGCGGATGAGGCGTCGGCTGGCGCCAATTTCTGAAGCTCTTTTTGCCTGACCGACGTCAGGTTGACACGCGCTTTTTCTTCCTGGATGAGGATGTGTATGCCCGACATCTTCTGTCCCCACCCGCGCGCCACCGCCTCTGTCAGCCTCTGCTCCACGAGGTTCGAAATCTGCATCGGGATGTCAAGTTCTCGTCCCAGCTCAGTCGCAAGCCTGGCGTCTTTGCGGGAAAGGAATAGGGAAAAGCTGTCCAGGTTCTCAAAGGACCTTGGCTTTTCGAAACTGGCGAGTAGGCCGTCAACCGCCAGGCTCTTTCCGGAACTCTGGGAGATCACGTTCGCTAGCGTCTCCACTGGCACACCCGCCTTCACCCCGAGGGATAGCCCCTCTGTCAGGCTGACGCTGTTAATGAACGCCACCAGGTTATTCACGATCTTGCAGATGGCGCCTGAGCCTGCTCCGCCGCAATAGATCAGGTGGCCGCGGCCGATCGCCTCGAGAACTGGCGTGACCCGTTCGAACGCGGCCTGGTCACCGCCTACCATGATGGCCAGCGTTCCGTCGTACTTTGCCTTTGGAGATCCTTGACTGACGGGCGCGTCGAGGGCGGCCACTCCACGGTCGGCAAACGACTTGTAGATCTTCCTTGCAAGTGAAGGCGAACTGGTTGTGAGGTCGACGTACACAGAACCTCTGGCCACCCCTTCCAGCACTCCGTCATCGCCGAGAGCGACAGCCTCAACCTCCCTTGGCCCCGGCAGGGATGTAAACGTCACATCGGCATCACGTGCTGCATCTTTTGGCGTCTCCGCCCACTCCGCGCCGGCCTCACGGAGCTCCCGAGGGCCTCGCCCGTCAGGGTCGATGTCATGGACTCTTAACCTGTGCCCGGCTTTCACCAGGTTCAGTGACATGGGCCTGCCCATGCTACCCAGACCGATAAAACCGACTTTCATGTCTCGTCCCCCCAGCTTGAATCGCCGCAACGCCGCCCGCGCCAACTTGTTCGGGTAGACCGAACTGCTGAGCGGTGCCGATGTCACATCGCCGCTGGATCACGACGCAGGCTATGTTTTCACGGGAAGTCTGCGTTGCTTTTCCGATGAAAGATCCACTCCAGCTTTTTCTTCTTGAATCAACGTATGAACGCCGGACATCCTGTGTCCCCAGCCACGGGCCACTGCTTCGGTCAGCTTCTGCTCCACCATGTTCGCGATTTCAAGGGGGACGTCCAGTTCTCGCCCAAGGTCTGTGGCCAGACGGACATCCTTGCGGGTCCCCAGCAGAGAGAAGCCGTCCGGACCGTCACGTTCGAACTTTCGGGGCTTTTCGAGGCTCTCCAGAAAGCCATCGGCGGTCCTGCTCCTGCCCGAGCTCTGGGCGATTACCCTGGCCAGTGTGTCCACGGGCACCCCGGCCTTCACTCCAAGCGTCAGAGCTTCGACCAGCCCAGTACTGATCGTAAACAGCACGAGGTTGTTGACGATCTTGCAGATGGCACCCGATCCCGGGCCGCCGCAGTAGATAAGGTGCCCACGCCCGATTATTTCCAGCAGAGGCTTTGCGCGCTCGAACGCGGCAGGGTCGCCGCCTACCATCACGGTGAGCGTGCCTTCGTACTTCGCGCGGGGCGACCCCTGGCTCACCGGCGCATCAAGCGCTTCAACATCCCGCTCTTTGTAGGCCTCGTAAATCTTCCGCGCCAGCGACGGGGAACTCGTGGTCAGGTCAACGTACACCGAGCCCCGGACGGCGCCTTCAATTACTCCGTCCTCGCCGAGCGTGACCGCCTCTACTTCCTTAGGCCCGGGGAGCGAGGTAAAGGTCACGTCTGCGCCAGCCGCCGCCTCCCTTGGAGCGTGCGCCCAGAGCGCGCCGGCCTCCCGAAGGGCGCGAGCGCCGCCCCCGTCCCGGTCGACGTCGTGGACTCGAACGCGATGTCCGGCCTTCAGCAGGTTGGTGGCCATAGGCGCCCCCATGCTGCCAAGGCCAATGAATCCTACATTCATATCTGTAACACCGCCTTGCCCAATCGCCGTCGTAAGTGGATCAGCGAGTTCGGTCGGTTACTTCCATCATCGAGAGCTCGCTGCAAGTGAACACCAGGCTCTTGGCGCCCCAGCCCCCTACCACTGCTATGTGGTAGCTGGCCGGTGAGGGCCGGCACGCCAGCATCGTCCTGTCCAGGTCGTATTCAGAGGCCTTCAAGACCCATTTCCACTCCTCACGAACCTCATGCGGAGGAAACCATCTGACCAGGTTGGCAACCCATCGCGCCGGAATCTTCTGGTTCATCCACAGGTAGTTCTTTATCGAAGCTTTGGGCCATTGGAATCGCGACAGGAGCTCCGCATGCTCAGGCGCGAGCATAATAAAAAGCCCCCCCGGCAGAATCTTTCGTCGACCATTCGGATCAGTCGTCGTCTGGGGCCGGGCCTCTTCCCCGCGGTTGGAAACCGCGAAAGCGCTGTCCTTCGACAACGTGCCGTGGATGAATTCGTTGAGGAGTGTTTCCGGTTCCTTACTGACGAAATCGGCGATCTCGATCTGGTTGCGCATCGAGGTCACACAGACCATGTCGGTATCGCGGTCAAAGCCGTGCTCGACGTGGAAGGGCTGCCAGGGGTTGCGCTCCTGGTTTTCCGCGGTACAGAAACTCCACTTGAGCGGCGTCCCGATCGTGTCCATGTCCATCACACGCGGTCGGTTATAGCCCACGTTCATTAGCACTAACCGAAGCGCACGGCCGAGAACGATGTTGGTCTGCGACCATTTGCTTGGTCCGAGCGTGCACTGGCCTGTGTGAATTCCCAGCTCTTCGACGATCGGTCCGCACAGGAACAGCATCGGTGCGTTGACGGACGTTGACATCAGCCAGCCCCGCGCGTAGAAGCCCATCGCCTCGATCGCCTTTACTGCGGCCATGATTACGGGCAAGTGCCTGGGCTCGCACCCTGCCATCACGCAGTTGATAGCGATCTTTTCGACGGTGGCGATGCCCATCCCCGGCTGGAGGATGGCTACCACATCATCCGGGGCTTTGGTCGTCCCTTTGAGCATCTCCGCGACGCGCTCGGGCGTAGGAGGGACCAGCGAAAAACCATCGCCGCGGTCCTTTTGTAGAAACGCCCGATTGAACTGGTCCAATGCTTCGAATTGGTCACGCCCCTGGTAGTGTTCGATGGTTGTCGCCCGCTGCGCCTGCAATTGCGTCACGGCGGGGCGCCCGCCGGGCACGGGTGGAGGTGTGGTCAGATATTCCACTACGTCGTCGATCACGGCGTCCACTTCGGCCCGTATCTTGTCCTCAGCGATGCCCTCCGGCGAGTCCGGAACCACTACAAAACGGTTCGTCGGCAGGCCAAAGGCCTGGCTAGAAACGCGGGCGTTTTCCTCGAACTCCTTGGAAACGATCGCCACCGCGGGCTTGCCGTTCTGCTCGAAGTAGATCGTGTCGTGGATAATCCACGACGTGCAAGACCCTCAGTCTCCGCTAGAGCCGACGAAGACGTCGCACTCCTCGAGCGCCTTCTCCAGAAGCTGGGGCGCGCACGGGAAGTTTCCGTTGTAACGCGTGACCACCACCTCGGGAAACCTTCGGCCCAGTTGCTCGCCGACCCGATCCAAGGCAACGTCACCGCCACGTTTGGCGTTCCATACCAGTCCGACTTTCTTGCCAGCTAGGGATGGCGATCGCGGGGCGGCGCCGAGCCGGAAACCCTCCAGCTCGCCCTGCATGACCGCCTCAGGCGCTAGAACATTAAGTGTGTACACCGCATTCTCCTTTCGTGCTGTCCCGCCGGAAGCAAGTCAAAGCCCTTAGACATTCTGTCTGAGCCGCGGATCCAGCTTGTCCCGAAGCCAGTCCCCTAGGAAGTTGGAGGCCACGACGACCAACAGGATCGCAAGACCCGGAAAAAACGCGACCCACCACGCTGTACTGATGTACTGGCGCCCATCGGAGGTCATCGAACCCCAGGTTGGCGTCGACACCGGCACGCCTGCGCCGAGGAAACTGAGTGACGCCTCAACGAGTATCACAAACCCTACGCGGAGGCTTGCGATCACCATGATGGTGTTCAGAGTACTTGGAAAAATATGACGAGCAACGATCCTGAATGCCGAGGCGCCAGCCACACGTGCCTGTTGCACGTAGTCCATCTCTTTGAGCTGCAGCGTCTCCCCCCGTACCTGGCGTGCGAAGCTCGTCCAGGACCATGACACCAGCAGAACCGTAACGAGAATCACGCTGTCGCCAAAGACGGCGACCAGGGCGAGTGCTAGGAGGATCAACGGGAAAGCCAAGAATACGTCGACGACACGCATGGCGATGTTATCCACCCACCCCCCCAAGTATCCGGAGAACATGCCAACACCGACTCCGATGATGCTTCCCAGGAACACCGAGACCGCGGCGATCGACATGGAGATGCGGGCGCCGTACATCAGGCGCGAAACGATGTCACGACCCAGATGATCTGTGCCAAGAGGGTGTTTCGTGGACCCATTGACCGACCATATTGGCGGGGTGAACTTTTCGTCCAGATCGCCGACCCGGGGGTTAAATGGGGCGAGAAACGTCGCGGAAACCGCCGCGAAGGCGGCCACGGCTAGGATGGCGACCGACAAGATCGGCCACCTCCGGAAAAAGAAAATCTGGTGCCGCAAACGCTGGGTTGCAACTGCCACCGCCAAAGCTAGGCAATCCTGATCCGGGGATCGATCAACGTGTATACGATGTCAACAACCAGGGACGAAAGAACGAAGAACGTGGTGAAGACTAGTACCACCCCCTGGGTTATCGGATAGTCGCTGTTCTGGATGCTCCCGATCGCGAGAAGACCCATGCCCGGCCATACGAAGACCGTCTCGACGATGATCGACCCTGTCAGCAGACCGGCGATCAAGATTCCAGCAAAGGTCAATGGCGCCACCAGCGCGCTTCTCAAGGCGTGTTTCCAGATCACGACGGTCCCCGACACGCCCTTGGCTCTGGCGAGTTTCACGTACTCAGAGTCCAGAACGTCCAACATGCTGGACCGGATCAGACGCAACATCCCTGCGAGAGGGAAAATTCCGAGGGTTATTACCGGCAGTACGAAATGCGACAAGCCGCCGCGCTGGGATGTGGGAAGCCAATCGAACTTAACGGCGAATACAAACACGAGCATGATGCCGATCCAAAAGCTTGGCATCGACTGCCCGAGTACGGCTATTGATCGCGCAAAGAGATCCCATATCGACCCGCGCTTGACGGCGGCGAGCACACCAAGTGGAATCGAGATCATCGAGAAGATAATCGCACCAAGCGCGAGCATCGCGGTTGCAGGGAGACGCTGCCAGATCAACGAGGTAACTGGCTTGTATTGCCAGATCGACTTGCCCAGATCGCCCTTGGACGCGCGCCCAAGAAACAGTGCGTACTGATAGACCAACGGCTTGTCCAGGCCGATTTGCCGCCCGAATTCTTCCCATTGTTTGGGGTCCTCGGCGCCAAACTGTTGCGCGAACAGGAGGTCGCGTGGGTCCCCCTGTACCCGCGCAATCGCGAACACGACGATTGAGACCGCCCACAGAGTGGCTGCCGCGAATAGGACACGTGCGACCAAGAACCGAGCCATCCGGCTACCCTGGGCCTGGCGGAAGTACGCCGTCAGTTGTTACGCGATCGAGCGGCCATGGCCGCCCGCAGCGGATGGGTGCGACCTTTGACTCTTGGTTTCCCGGACTCATATGGCTGCTTTCGGGTCCGGGGTGACTCCTCGGAGCGACCCAGACCCGAAAGCGCTTTCTCGTTTCAACCTCGCCGGACCCGAAAACACATCGAAAACATCTTTCCGATCCAGGCGACCTTACTTGGCGTGCCCCACTGTCTCAAAGCTGTTGGGATGCCCTCCAGGGCCGCCGATTATCGTCCAACTGCCGACCTTCGGGCCGCTCACGAAAATCCGGTCCACCTGGGCGATGGCGATCGCGTACTGGTTCTTGAACATGATGTCCACCGACGCAGTGGTGAGAGGGCGCAGTTTTTCGAGGCTAAATCCGACTGTCGCAGACTTGTCAATGAACTCTTTGAACTCCGGGATCGTGATACTGCTGCCTCCCAACGACGTCAGCTGAATGTGAAGCGGGTAGGGTTCCCGGCTGCCACAACCTACGCTGAGTCGGTCTTGGGCTTTCTCGCGGTCGAGGGTCTGCGAGGTCGCAACGTCGATCTTGGAGATTTTGGTGCGGATCCCGACGTTTTCGAGCATGGGCGCGATGGCTTCCGAGATCTCCACTACCTCCGGGCGAGCTCCAGTGGTAATCACCAGCTCGGCGTCGAAACCCTTCGAAAAACCGGCCTCCGCAAGCAACTGTTTTGCGCGCGCAACGTCACCAGACGGCGGGAGTTCCTTCTCATAGCGTGCGTGCGTGCCTGGTTCCAGCCATATGCCGTCGCTATCGCGTAGCAGCCTGTGGGCGAACAGCGTCTTGCCATGGCCGCTCAGAACGTTTTTCACAACGGAATCCTTGTTGATGGCGAGCGCCATCGCGACCCGGACCTTGCGTGAGCGTTCCATCAGGGCCGGGTCATCGACGTCGCCGATCCAAGGATGAGTGTCGATCCACTCCCGGAACGACGCGGCGCCTTCCTTCTTCTTGCGGGTGTAAATCGTGTCCCGCGGCTCGTTGTTCTTGTACAGCTCGGTCATTTCGTAGTACTGGCCGGTCGGCGACAGCCCGCAGTAGGCCCCCGCGAAACCCATCACATGGGTTTTCAGATTCGCGGCCTGGGCCTCTTTATCGACGCTGGCCAGCGGTATTTCCGTGATGTCTACCTCACCGGTTTTTATCATGGCGAGCCGGGTGGCCGGTTCCGTGACCTGGAGGATAGTCAGATCCGCGAACTTGGCGGTCTCGCGCCAGTGATTGGGAACCGCTTTCAACTCCACCCGGTTTCCTGCCTCGAACTTCATCATTTCGAACGGACCGACCCCGACATCAACATCGGGCGTTTGTCCCTTCTCATCTAGGTACTTCTTTGAGAATGTGTTGAACACGGTCGGTGCCGCCGCGGTGAAGTTCCGCCACCAGAAATAGAAGAGCGGGGCAGGCTTCTTCCACGGCGCCATAACGGTGTATTTGTCCACCACGCGCCACTGATCCCAGTGCATTCGCGTGAAACCGATATTCACGAATACCGTGTCCGGCGCCATCGTTGTATTCGCGGACCAGACAACATCTTCAGCGGTGAGTTCTCCATACCCTTTGTGGAACTGGAGGCCTTTCCGCAGGCGAATCAGGATGCCCTCGTCGCTAATTTCCCAGCTTTCATATAGGCGCGGTGCCTGCCCGCCGGCTGGGGTCATGACAGCGGGCGGCTCATGGACTCCGTAGGCCCACCTGTCGCTTTCATTTGGCCAGCTAATCTTGCTCGGATAGAACTGGGGCAGCCCGATTCTTGCCTGGGCAACGCGCAGTTGTCCCGTTGGTGCCCCGCCCGACACCGTTGGTGCGGCCGCCTTCTCTTGCGTGGGCGTAGGCGCCGCGGTGGCCACCTTTGTCGGGGGCGCGGCCGGCGCTGCAGCCGTTGTGGGCGCTGCTTCTCCACCGCCGCAAGCAAGCAAAAGGAGCAGAAGACCGCCCACGCCGGTACCAAGAAGCTTCCGGAATGCGATTGAGGTACCAGGCATCAGACTCCTCCACAGCCAAGCCAACGAACCGTGAAGATCGCCTAGCGAACGGCGCCATATTGCGAGTAAGCATTCTGATTGGCAGCCGCGAATCGAACAGTGCGGAACTCTAGCATCCAGTAATTTTGCATGTCAAGCTACTTATCGTTGGCAAGAGTGCCGCAGCATATTGATTTCGCTGCAATACGGGCCTTTTATAACGACTCACGTCCAGACTGGCTCCGTGGTCACCCGCCGTCGACCAGTGACGTGGTGCATCCTCACGGCCTTTGACGAATTCCTCACGTCTTCTTCACGCATCGCGTCGTAACTGAGTGCCGGTTGTGCTCTTCTCGCATCACACACTCGGTGAGGAATGATTCTGTGGTTGCCGTCTGAAGGCCAGAATCGCCCTGAACTAACTTGCGTCACTTCCGCAACCGTTCAGGACGAATCGCCCGTCGAAAGTTGGCAAGGACCGGGGCGCGTCGATCTGGGAAAAACGGGACTGGCGTTCCTCGGCGTGGCGGGTACCGGCCATGACCCCGAGAGGGGGGCATGTCTGCTGGAATCGCTGAGCGGAGCGTCCGCCCGTTGCAGTGCGCTACAGTGAGCGCTGTGGTCTGGAGCGGGTCGCCTCACTGGCGGCCGCAGGCGAGTCCCACCGGGTGGCCTTCGACCCCCAGCCGTTTTGCCCGCGCAGGGTTCCGACGTACGCGGAGTTCTTGGTGGTC
>Ga0194132_10012920_pt1 | contig 10277 bp, 8 predicted proteins | sample TA2KigOf80mmetaG_FD_148612 | JGI IMG/M metagenome (GOLD analysis project Ga0194132, IMG submission 148612) | Freshwater microbial communities from Lake Tanganyika, Tanzania - TA2015054 Kigoma Offshore 80m | ecosystem: Environmental > Aquatic > Freshwater > Lake | place: Tanzania: Lake Tanganyika... | reverse complement strand
TCTCCGGTTGAGAAGCGATACCTTGTCAATTGAGCAATTGTCGGACCTACAGGGCAACCCCGCTCAATCCCGTGAAATCCCACCCATATTTCAGATCGATATTCATTAGTGGCGAAAGTCTCTCTATATCGATTTATAGGAGTCCGGCTCCATGGCCGGTGGCTCTATGCACACATCCTCACGATTTATTGGTGTATTTACCACTGTATCGACTTGACTACAGAAAAAATGTCGTGACCTTCCCACTTTCTTGGGGGGGAGCGCGTAGCAGGAATGGCTTCGCTCCTCGTCAATCAATGTACATCGGGATGTCAAAAATACCAGGCAACCCCGCCCATTACTGTACGCGGATTGCCGGGCACGAAATGGATGTCGTTGACACCTGTGGCCTCATTGCGGAGCCGTGATTCGAACGCGAAAATCGCTTGTTCCCATTCGGTATTGAAAAGATTTTGCACGAACAAGAACGCTTCCATGCGTCCATACGGTAAGGCAATTGGGATCCGGTATCGCTCTGATAGATCGAACGTCAGCCACGAGGGGGACTTAAACCGGCGATCCTCCGTCAACGGCCGAACCCCCAGATAGGTGGCTTGCAGTTGAGACGTCAGTCCTTCCGGCCATTGTAAGATAACCGCGCCATAGGCGGTGTATTCCGGCGCCAGCGGAATGGCATCCCCATTGCGAAATTCCGCGTGCGTCCAGGTGAAGCTGCCGTTAACGTAAAGTGGGCCCCACACCTTCCCTCTGGCAGCCACTTCGACTCCCTGACGCCGGGTCGCCCCGCGAATCTCCGTGGTGCCTTCGTCACCAATGAGGACAAGTTCCGACTTAAGATCCAATCGCCATGCAGTGGCAATCAATTCGAGCCCTTCCTGACCCCATGGCTTGGAGCGGAGCCCGACCTCGTAGCTTCGCGCTCGCGCCAGCGGAGATGCTCCAGCCAACACGGTCGATCGCGCGTCGTTACTATGAAATCCTTCTCCATAATTGACGAAGAATTCGCTCCTTGCCCAGGGGCCAAGAATCATGCTCATCTTCGGGAGGACGATCCCGGAACCTTTTCGTCCGTCAGGTTGTTCGGCACAGACCGCACACCGGTTGCGTACGTCAAACGTAAAGAATTCTCCTCGCACCCCTCCTGAAAATCTCAGCCACGGCAGCGGCTGAACCTCCGCCTTGATGAAGGGAGAGTAGGACACGGTACGAATGTTGCTGTCTATGGTGGCGCCGGTTGGAGCCCGCAGGGTTTGCGTTCCCAATTTCACATGAGCATCGTCGACTCTCGTTTGAAACCCCACCGTCCCAATCACAGGCAGACCCAGAATGTCCGCCTGCTGTTTGTATCCGATGTCACCGCCGTAGATGACACGACGATCGAATTGCGTAAAACCATCGCCACTGACAGGATGATTCAGAAAAAACGTAAAATCCGTGAACAGATCCAGTCGATAATATTGGCCGTAGGCGTTGGCAAAGAACTGCCCACCAGTGGTGACGTCGTAGTGATAATTCGCATTTCCGGTCGCGCGAAGTGTGTTGCCTCCCTCATAGGGATTGATGGAACCAAACCGATCAAGCGTACCCGTGCTTACGGCCCGGAAGGGAATTTCACCGGACCCATCCCATTTTGACTGGAGGAAGGTGGCCTTCAGACTTAGCTCGTCTCGCCCAGTCACATTCGTCGTGACCTTGCCCAAGAGATTCGTCCGATAGTACTGATTGTCAGTGAGGTACGGGCCGTTCGTATAAAACCCTTCCCCCGCGAACAAGGTGCGCACACGGTCTTTGGCCGGAGAGAGCATGAGCAGATACCGTTGCGTACTGTATTCCCCACCTGCTCCCTGAATGACTCCTTCTCGCACCATATCGCGCGTCCGAAAATTCACCGCCCCCGCCGTCACGAAGTCTCCGTACTCCGGCAGATAGGAACCTTTGTGTACATCAACCCCTTCGATGGTTTCGGGAATAATAAAATTAAGATCCGTGTAGCCTTGTCCATGCGCATGCGTGCGCACGTTGATCGGCATTCCATCGAGAAAGAATCCCACATCCGTTCCATGGTCGGCATCAAAGCCTCGGAGAAAGTATTGGTCAGCTTTCCCCGCGCCCCCAGAATGTTCCACGGCCACGAAGCCTGGGATCAGGCGAAGGACCTGGGCCGGCCTGCCCTGGAGCTGCAAGACAATTTCTTTGTCGGGAATGAATTGCTGAGAAGACGCCGCCGCCGGCCGTTCTGTACGGACAGAGATTTCCGGAACTTCGAGATCTTGCTCGTCAGGGTCATGTGCCAGGGCGACACCGGTCGCGCATAAAGCCACTGCTGCCGAGAGGAAACCAACGAAATATCGTGAGTTGTTCATTGCGATGAAGAGATTTCACGAAACTACTAGCGCAGTGCTTTCCCGGTGGTCGCCATCATCAACTTGCCATGTTTCACGCCCTTGACCGACACCAACGCATCCGCCACCTTTTTGATTTCCGATCCCTTACCTTTGACCACCAGAACTTCCAAACAATGGTCGTGATCAAGATGCATGTGCATGCCGGACAGAATCTGCCTCTGATAGTCATGCTGGATGTTAGTCAACTTGCTCGTCAAATCTCTGACATGATGATCGTAGACAAAGGTGAGCGTACCGATGGTTTCTTTGTTGTCATCCCATTCCTGTCCAACCAGACTGTCGCGGATCAGGTCGCGCAACGCCTCGGAACGACTGGCGTACTTCCGTCGTGTGATATGGCGGTCAAATTTGTTCAGTAACCGCTGATCCAGCGACACTCCAAAGCGAACTAACTGATCCATCGCATCCTCCGTTGGTAGCATGAATTATTATTTCATAACACTACTAAAACACGAACACAAGGCGTATGCGTGCGAATGAAACCGGCAGTACGGGAAGGCTGAAGAAGTGGGATTGTGGCGCAGGATTACAGACGACTGACACTACTCGCCTTGCACTGGAACGTAGAGGACGTTGCCTTGGCGGTTCACAAGCAGAAGAGCGAGATCAGTAGGTTTCAGTGGGTCGGCTAATCGTTGAAAGGTCGCAAAAGTATTTACATGCTGCCGGTTCAGCTCCAGCACGATATCGCCCGGCTGCAACCCCAACGCTTCGGCAAGACTCCCTTCTTCGATATCCGTCACCACGACGCCGCTGGTGACGGGCAAATCCATCTGACGAGCCAGCGGGAGAGTGACCTCGTTGAACATCACCCCAGATAGGGGATGCTGAGTGGATGCCGTAGCTGCCGTTTGGTTTTTCTTGACCCGCTCACGCGGCGCTTCTTGGATAACCAAGTCTGTTTGATAGGATTTCCCGTCCCGAATGAGTTCCAATCGATGCTTGCTGCCGATTGACGCCTGCGCTACCAGGTTGCGTAGTTGGCCGCTGTCCATCACGTCGCGCCCGTCGAATTGCACGACGACATCGCCGCGTTTGAGGCCAGCCCGTTCCGCCGATCCCTTAGCTTGCAGATCGGTGATGATCGCGCCTTTCACGTTGGGCAATCGGAAGATTTTCCCTAGCGGTGGACTCACATCCTGCGTCGCGGCTCCCAGAAATCCGCGCACGACGTGACCAGTCTTGATCAGACTCTGCATAGCCGCCCGCGCCATGTTGCTTGGAATTGCGAACCCCACCCCGACGCTTCCGCCGGTGGGGCTGGCAATGGCGGTGTTGATGCCCACGACTTCGCCATTGACATTGACAAGTGCGCCGCCGGAATTGCCAGGATTGATCGGCGCGTCCGTTTGAATAAAGTCTTCAAAATTGGCAACTCCGATGTCGGCGCGGCCGACCGCACTCACGATGCCGAATGTCACCGTGCGGCTCAATCCCAAAGGATTACCGATGGCCAACACAAAGTCTCCGACGGCTAGCTCGCTGGAATCGCCCCAGACAGCAGCGGGCAAATTCGCCGCGTGGATCTTCACAACTGCTACATCGGTCTTGGGATCCGTGGCGACCACTTTGCCCTTGTACTGGCGTCGATCGGCCAGAACCACTTCGACATCGACAGCGTCAGCCACCACGTGATTGTTCGTGATGATGTACCCGTCTGCCGAGACAATGACCCCAGAACCCTGTCCATATTGGCGCCGGGTGAGAGGATCCTTGAATAGGCCGAAGGGTAACGCTTCGTCATTGAGGGCTTGGTCGCGCACCATGACGGTCGAGGCAATGCTGACAACGGCGGGAATCACTTTAGTCGCCGTGGCCTTCACTTGACTCTGCAAATCATGGCCATCGGTTGCCAGAGCAACGCACTCCCCAGAATACCCAATAGTAAGGACGCCCAGAATTCCCACCATTCCCCACAAGGCAAGGGCCCTGGTCCTGCCCCGCCACTGTACAAGCGTCAACTTCTTGGCGATCTCTCGTTGAATGTTCATGGAAAATGCCATGATCAGGCCACCATGGAGAATAGACCTACGCACTTATAATTCGACATGCCGTAGGCGGAGCGCATTCGAAATGACGGACACAGAACTGAAGGTCATGGCGGCACTGGCGATCATTGGACTGAGCAGCAGCCCAAAGAATGGATACAGCACACCTGCCGCCACCGGCACACCCACCATATTGTAGGCAAAGGCAAAAAACAGATTCTGCCGGATGTTCTGCATCGTCGCCTTGCTCAGCCGTCTGGCCCGCACCAGCGCGCGAAGATCCCCTTTTACCAATGTCATCTCCGCGCTCTCAATAGCGATATCCGCTCCCGTCCCCATTGCAATGCCCACGTCGGCCAGCGCCAGCGCCGGTGCATCGTTTACGCCGTCCCCTGCCATGGCCACTACACGGCCTTCCGCTTTGAGCTTGGCGACGATCTCCCCTTTTCGATTCGGAAGCACGCCGGCCATGACTTCATCCAAACCGAGCTGCATACCCACCGCCTGAGCCGTCTGTTGATGATCACCCGTCAGCATCACCAGCTTTAGACCTTCTTCCTTGAGCAGACGCACCGCGTCTGCTGTGGATGGCTTGATCGGATCTGCCACTCCCAATAACCCTGCGGCTTTCCCATCGATGGCCACGAAGACCACCGTTTGCCCTTCTTCCCTCAGTCGCTCGGCTTCTTGATCCAGAGAGGCCAACAGGTGTTCCTCGATTCCAACCCTCTCGCGCAAAAATGAGAGGATCCCGATGACCACTGCGTGTTTACCGACCAGACCGGATACGCCCTTGCCGGTCATCGATTGGAACTGTGTACCGGTTGTCAGCGTAATGCCTTGGCTTTGTGCACCCGCCACAATCGCTTCAGCCAGTGGATGTTCACTTCCCTGCTCGAGACTTGCGGCAGCATGAAGCAGACCCTGCTCAGTCCACGGTGCCACGCTATGGATGGTCATAAGTCGTGGCTTGCCTTCGGTCAGAGTTCCGGTTTTATCAAAGACAACCGTATCGACCTTACCCAAGATCTCAAGCGCCTCGGCCGTCTTGACCAAGATACCGCCCGTTGCACCTCGCCCAGTGCCAACCATGATCGACATGGGAGTCGCCAGACCCAACGCACAGGGGCAGGCGACAATGAGCACCGCGACGGCATTCACCAGCGCATAGGCCAACTTGGGCTCTGGCCCCCACAGAGCCCAAGCACAAGCCGTGAGCACGGCGACGCCCACCACGAGCGGCACGAAATATCCCGCCGCCATGTCCGCGACTCGCTGAATCGGCGCGCGGCTTCGTTGCGCCTCGCTGACCATCTGGACAATTCTCGCCAACAGCGTCTCACGGCCGACCCGTTGGGCGGTCATGACAATGCTGCCGGTCCCGTTCATCGTCCCGCCCGTCACGGCAATGCCCGCTTCTTTTGCCACAGGAATTGATTCACCCGTAATCATGGACTCATCTATGGACGTATTCCCCTCCGTGACCACACCATCCACCGGCACACGATCACCCGGCCGTACCCGTAGTTGATCGCCGACACGGACCTGTTCGAGCGGCACATCGTCCTCCTGCCCGTCGGCCCCCACCAGCCGTGCCGTTGTCGGTGCCAATCGTAGAAGACTTTTGATAGCAGAGCTGGTCCGGCTGCGCGCCCGTAATTCCAACACTTGTCCCAGCAACACCAGCACCGTAATCACTGTGGCCGCTTCGAAATAAACCGCCACCGTCCCGTCATGACCATGAAAGGACGCGGGGAGCAGCGTGGGGGCCATCGTCGCCACCACACTGTACCCATAGGCGGCTCCGGTCCCGATGGCAATCAACGTGAACATGTTCGGCGCGTGATTGATGATCGAGGCCCAGCCGCGCTGGAAAAACGGCGCTCCGCCCCAGAGCACAATCGGTGTTGCCAGTGCGAGCTGCACCCAGTTGAGCACGGCGCCTCCGATGATTCGTTGCAGCGGCATGCCAGGAATCATGTCAGCCATCGCCAGCACCATCACGAGCGCCACCGGCCCCAAACAGATCCACAACCGACGGCTCATGTCATCGAGTTCCGGATTACCGACGTCTTCCACCGAGACGACCTTTGGCTCCAGTGCCATGCCGCAGATCCGGCAAGCCCCCGGCTTGGCCTCCAGCACTTCTGGATCCATCGGACAGATGTACTCGACCGTCCCTCCAACCGAAATCGGAATGACAAGCGGAGCTCGCTGTTCAGGCGGAGTCAGGTAATAGCTGGGATCATTCTGAAATTTATTCAGGCAGCTCGTCGCGCAGAAGTAGTAGGTGTTTCCTTGATGTTCACATCGCCCTGCAGCGGTGGCAGGCTGAACGGTCATGCCGCACACGGGATCAATCTCACCCCGACTGACCGGTTGCATCACCAGCAATGGCTTCCGCGGAGTGGGCATCGCGATCAGATTCAGCGACTTCTGATTCAGCGCCTGTTCAGGATCGGCACGAAAGCGCTCCAAACACGACCTCGCACAGAAATAGTAGGTGATACCCTTGTAGTCGTGCTGGCCGGCCGCTCGGTCCGGGCTGACTGTCATGCCACAGATAGGATCGATTGCCATTTCAATACCGTGATGTGTGATCAGTGATGCATGATGAGTGAAGAAGGTGAACGACCGTGCCCGCTCTCTACCCATCACCCATTACGATTTATCGTTCACTTCTTCGCATCGTGTTCCAGGATACTCCGGATGATCGTGATGACATTTTCCGGCGTCATGTTCACCCCGTCGACTTTGATATTGCCGTCGAGCAAGAGCGACGGTGTAGACGACACCTTGATCCGATCCCCCCATCGCCGCCCGTCTTCAAACGCTCTCGCGGGCTTACCGCTGTCTAGTCCGGCTTCAAACGCCGTCACGTCCAACCCAGCCTCCGTGATCAACAATGAGCGAATCGACCGATCGAGAATACCATTCATTTTGTCTTTATGGATGGTACGGAACAAGATGGCCTTCATGGCCTCGCCTTTCCCCATGATTTTGGCCTGCTCATACATGTCAAACGCCGTCGGGAGCTTGCCTGGAATGACTGGATATCCGGCCATCATTACCTCGATCTTGTCGCCGAATTCTTTGACAAGCAGCGGCAATCCCGTTTCTTCAAAGTGATGGCAATGCGGGCAATAGAAGTCCGCGAACTCGACGATCTTCACTTTGCCCCTCTGATGGGTCGAGGATTCGTTTTTCAAGAGCTCGAAGTTACCCTTCAACTGAAGAGTCGCCGCTTGGCCCCCCATCGGCAAGCCCAGCAGAACGATCGTTTCAAGGACGGCAGCGGCTCGCTTCCACATCGCGCTCGTTCGACCAGTCATCACACGCTCCTTTCGAGGTAATAGCCTGAGCCCCATTATATCGTTTTTTGAAGGAGGGACCACACCGCCGCCGGTTCTTTGTTATAATGCCACCATGATGACACGGTGGTGGGTACCGGCCCTGTCGGTGCTGTTAATCACGTCCGGCTGCGCGACGGGAGACAGCCTCGAATCAACAGGACCACGCCTCACCTACGGACAGTTGAAGGCGGCGCCTGAGACGTATACGGGACAGACGATGACCTTGGGCGGCAAGGTTCTCGGCGCCAAGCGACTGAAAGAAGAAACTAGGATCGAAATTCTTCAGCTCTCTCTCGCGTCCTCGCTCAAGCCAACCATGGATCTGAGCACATCGCAAGGCCGTTTTGTCGCGACGAAGAAGGAGTTTCTCGACCCGGCCACCATCCCCGCCGGTACCTTCGTGACTATCACCGGAGTAGTCGCTGGGTCTGTCGTCTTGCCGCTCGATGAAACGGACTACACGTACCCGGTTGTAGCGATCAAAACTCTGCGCGTGTGGTCCAAGGAAGAAGACCCTCTCCATATTCGACCCTACATCGGCCTTGGCCACTACTGGGGGCCCTACTGGTCTCCCTATTGGCGCCCCTGGCCGTATTACTGGTAAGCGAATCCACGTAATTCGTCATACGTCATCCGTCAAACAGGAAAGACCCCTGTTTCGATTCTCACGGTTGGCGTAGACGAATGACGAAGCCTTGTTTACGGAGGCCCCCCTCCGACAATCCGTTCGACCCGCTCATCACGCCCGCCCAATTCCCGATACTTCCGATATTGGACCAGTGCGCGCGGCATGTTTTTCCGATAGAGTTCGTAAAACACGCCGAAATTGTATCGCGCCTCAGCATGATCAGGTCTGATCGCAACAGCTTTCGCATAAGCTTGCTCCGCGTCTTCCAGCCGATTCATACCGATGTAAATCGCGCCGAGGCTGATATACGCATCCACGTACTCTGGGCGATAGCGTAACACCTCTAGAAATTCACGCTCCGCCTCTTGAGGTTTGTCCTGGCTCCGAAAGATGAATCCAAGGTTGTAGTGCGCGGCGACGAAATCGGCCTTGGCGACCACGGCATGCTGATATGCCGAGATGGCTTCGAGAAGGTCGCCGTTCTTTTCGGCGAGCTTCCCGCTCAGGTACCACCCTTCGGCATGCTTGGGACTCACCGCCGTTAGACGAGCCGCGGTTGTACGGGCCTCCTTGGATTCCCCGAGATTGTCGTAGAGCATCGCCAGGTGAAAGAGCGCCTCTGGCTGATTCGGTTCTACCGCCAGGACACGTTGATAGGTCTTCTTCGCAGAAGACTGGTCTTGCCGCCGCTCGTGCAGTTTCGCCAAACTCAGGTAAGACTCAACGTGGATGGGATCGACTTCAATGGCACGCACGAACGCCTGTTCGGCGTCGGTCAGTTTGCCTTGCAACACATACACACCTGCCAAATCTCTCAGCACGCCTGGGGACGCGGGCTGAAGTGCGAGGGAATGGGTAAACTCTTCCACGGCTTTGTCCGGCTTGCGCTCGCGGAGCCACACTCGCCCGAGGAGATAGTGCCCCTCTGCGGACGACGAATTCTGTTCGAGCACGCGTCGAGCTGCTTCGGCAGCTCCCTTGAGATTGCCTTGTCGCAGCAGCGCTTCGCCCTGTTCCAGATGCAGCCGCACGTCTTCCGGATGGGCCGTTTGGGAAGTAGCCCGTGACCAGGTTGGTAACACAATTGAGAGGAACACAAGCCCCAGAACACAGGTGGCATGTACAACAAACCGGTTTCTGATCGGATCCCGCATGCTCGCTCTCGCCGTTAAATGTCCCCATCGTAACGGCAGCGACAAGGCAAATCAATGCCACCAACTTGCGTGCAACATGCACCCACCAGAAGCCGAATCGATCCTCCGCTTACCATCGGAAGTGGTATCTCCCACACCCATTATGGAGACAATCGAAAATGCGGGGGAAGGTTGCAGCGGCGCCCCGGATGGTGCGCCACTGGCAACCCTCAAAGGATGGCTATCTGACGATGATGCGAGAGACACAGGCCTCATCGAATGCGCTACTTTGCCTTCCCCTTTGGTTTGTGACCAACATGATCGGCTTGCTTCGCGTGCGCCAGAGCTTCCTCAGCATGCTTCACGGCTTCCTTCGCATGTTCGAACGCCTCTTTCGCATGGGCATTGCCGCTGCCATCCGCAATATCACTGATTTCCCTCCTGACATGTATTCATTTGTGATTGTTCCATACCCAGTACTGTAGTCACTCACTCCACTTCAGCTATCACCCCCATGGTCACTGGCTCCAAGAAACACGTGGGTGGAGGTCAATGGAGACAGACCTCCACTCCGCGCTGGTCCGAGTAGGAGGCACCGACTCGGACGACAGATGAGCGCCCTTGAGATCAGTCCATCGCCTTGCAATCCGGAAAACGTTAAGGAATGTGACTCGCTCTCCTTTTTGAGAACTGCGGTTATAAACACAGCAACCGATTTTTTACATACATTGTGGCTTTCATCACGCCTCCCCTGTGGTTGAAATGGTAAA
>Ga0194132_10012918_pt1 | contig 10281 bp, 6 predicted proteins | sample TA2KigOf80mmetaG_FD_148612 | JGI IMG/M metagenome (GOLD analysis project Ga0194132, IMG submission 148612) | Freshwater microbial communities from Lake Tanganyika, Tanzania - TA2015054 Kigoma Offshore 80m | ecosystem: Environmental > Aquatic > Freshwater > Lake | place: Tanzania: Lake Tanganyika... | reverse complement strand
TCACGCAGAATCGCATTGTCCAGCGCCTGGTCGGCAACCAGCCGCTTCAGCCACGCGTTCTCCCGCTCGAGCTCCTGCAGCCGCTTCGCCTGGTCGACCTTCATCCCGCCGTACTCGCGGCGCCAGCGGTAGTAGGTTTGCTCGCTGATCCCCAGCCTCCGGGACACTTGCGCCACCGTCTGGCCCTGCGCCAGACCGACCTCGGCCTCCCTCAGCTTGCCAATGATCTCCTCGGCTCCGAACCACTTCCCCCTGCTCAATGCTGTCCCCTCCCTCGCGACCAACAGAGGTCTTCTACCTCCTCCGCTGGTCTCGTTTCAGAGAGTCAGGTCAAGACCACCAGCCCCTCCGTCTCGATCCAATCCTTGACCGTGAACGGCACGCCGAGCAGCACGCCCGCCTCGCCGCGTGCCGGATTCCGCTAGCATCGCAGCGCGGTGCGGCGTCCCGCTGCACCTGGGCGAGCAGGAGGGCGACGATGGCCGGGGCGCTCGATGGTGTGCGCGTACTTGAGTTCACGCTGGTGGTCGCCGGGCCGATGACCGGTGTGCTGCTCTCCGACATGGGCGCCGACGTGATCAAGGTCGAGCCGCCGGGCGGCGAGTCGACCCGCCACAGCCGCAGCGTGGTCCCCACCGAGAGCAAGGGGTTCCAGACCTTCAACCGCGGCAAGCGAGGCATGGTCGTAGACCTGCAGCGCCCGGAGGGCCGCGCCGTCATCCACCGGCTGATGCCCACCGTCGACGTCGTGGTCGTCAACTACCGCTACGGCGTGGCCGCCGGCATCGGCATCGACTACGAGACGCTGCGCCAGTTCCGGCCCGACCTGATCTACGTCGAAAGCACGGGCTTCGGCACGCGCGGCCGCCTGGCCGAGCGCGGCTGCTCCGACGTGGTCGCGCAGGCGTACTCCGGGATCATGGCGGGCGAGGGCAAGGTGGCCGAGGACGGCGCGCCGATCCAGAGCACGTTCGGCGCGCCCGCGGATTACGGCACGGCGATGGCGTCGGCGATGGCCGTGTGCGCGGCGCTCTACCATCGCGCGCGCACCGGCGAAGGCCAGAAGATCAACAGCTCGCTGCTGCGCACCGGCGTCTGGCTGCAGAGCCACAACGTCAACCACGAGCCGCTGACCGATGCGCTGTTCGCCGACGTGACGCGCCGCCAGCTCGCGGAGACGCGCGCCGCCGGCGGCAGCTACGCCCAGCTGATCGCGGTGCGCGCCGAGCAGCGCTTCACCGGCGGCCTCTACTACGGCGGCTACGCCGCGAAGGACGGCGGCATCATCCTCGGCGCGCTCACCCGCGCCAACCGCGATGCGTTCCGCCGCGTGCTCCGTCTCGAGGGCGAGAACAGCGACGAGCCCGGGTACGACGTGCTGGACCCGGAGAATCGCCGCACGCTGGAGCACTTCCGCGACGTGATCCGCAAGCAGCTGCGCGAACGCACCGTCGCTGAGTGGACCGCGATCTTCGACGAGGCGGGCGTGCCCTCGGCGCCCGTGAACTTCCCGGAGGAGATCCTCGACGACCCGCAGGTCCAGGCCGAGGGCATCTTCGTCGACCTCGAGCACGAGCTGACCGGCCATCAGCAGGTCGTAGGGCCGATCGTCGAGATGTCGGCGACGCCCACGGCCTCGCGGCGCGCGTCGCCGCCGCTCGCGCGGCACACGCGCGAGGTTCTAAGCGAGGCGGGCTGGTCGGACGCCGAGCTCGACGCGCTGCTCGCGAGCGGCGCCGTCGCAGGCGCTTGACGCGCCGACACCCGCGAGGGCGCCGCGCGAGGCGTACCCTGATCGCGGGTGTGGCGCTCGCGCGGGCGGCGCCCGGATCAGGAGGGACGCGTGCTGTTCGGTCGTGATCGCAAGGCGCTCGAGCTTCCGTCGCCCGGCGAAGCGCTCCCCGGGCGCGACCAGCCGGTGAGCGTCCCGGAGCGGCATCTGGTGCTCGGCACGCCGCTGCGCGGCCCCTGGCCGGAGGGCGCGCGGCAGGCAATGTTCGCCATGGGCTGCTTCTGGGGCACCGAGAAGTTCATGCTGCGCGTGCCGAGCGTGCACTCCACCTTCGTCGGCTACTCAGGCGGCCACACCCCGAACCCCACGTACGAGGAGGTGTGCTCCGGCCGCACCGGTCACGCGGAGGTCGCCGTCGTCGTGTACGACCCAAGCCTCGTCGCGTACGACGACCTGCTCAAGGTGTTCTGGGAGAACCACGACCCGACGCAGGGGATGCGCCAAGGGAACGACATCGGCACGCAGTACCGCTCGGCCATATACACGTACGACGACGAGCAGCACGAGCTCGCGCTGCGCTCGTGCGATCGCTACCAGCACGCGCTCAGCGCGGCGCGCTACGGCGCGATCACTACGGAGATCGTGCCGGCCGGCCCGTTCTACTACGCCGAGCCGTATCACCAGCAGTACCTCGCGCGCAACCCGAACGGCTACTGCAACCACGGCTTCTGTCAGGTCGCGTACGGGGGCGAAGCCTCCGTGCCGCAGCGCACCGGCGCAAGCCGCGAGCCGTGACGTCGCGCGACGACGCCGTCACAGGCGCGAGCGGCGCGCACGCCACCCGCAGCGATGCGGCGCCGCGCACGCCGCCGCATCGCTGCAGACCGTGCGACCTGGTCCGGTGCGCTCGACGCAATGCTCGCCACGCTCGACATCGACGCGCCGCCTGATCGTGGACCTCATGGACCGCTTCTTCGCCAGCAGCGCCGCGAGCGCGGGCCGCAGGTCATGCCGTCCCGTCGTTTTACGTGTCGTGAATTGCCGCCCAGATGGGTGGCAATCGGGTGGCAACTCAGGACAGCCGCGCCCTGGCGGGGCGCGAACACTCCGGGGATTGGCTCTACACAAAGGGTCTATGGTGCCGAAGGCCGGACTCGAACCGGCACGGGGTTGCCCCCAACGGTGTTTGAGACCGTCGCGTCTGCCAATTCCGCCACTTCGGCCGGTAGATCGCACACCTCGACGTGTCGCGTCGAGGGTCGAGTGGAGCGGAAGACGAGGGTCGAACTCGCGACCTCCTCCTTGGCAAGGAGGCGCTCTACCACTGAGCTACTTCCGCTCGCCTCGCGAGTATAGGCAGCCCGCACGCGGCCGGGCAACGACGCCCCGCGCGCTCACTGCGCCGCGGCGGCCGCGGCCGGCGTCGCGAAGTCCGTCACCGTGCCCGCGAGCATGCCCCCCGCCAGCAGCGCCGCGCGCAGCTCCTCGAACGCCGCATCGCCCGCCAGCTCCAGCCGCAGCGTCACGCGCGCGACCCCGACGGGCAGCTCCGCGAGCACCAGCTCATGCAGCACCTCGATGATGTTCGCCCGCGCCGCGGCCACCGCCTGCGTCACGCGCGCCAGCTCGCCCGGCACGTTCGCCGCCGCGATCGTGACACGCCGCCGCCGGCCCTCGCTCAGCAGCCCGCGCTCCACGATGCGGTCCAGCAGGTTCACGTCGATGTTGCCGCCCGAGAGCACGACGACCGTGCGACCCTGCCCCACTCGGGCGTCGGTGAGTAGCGCCGCCACGCCCAGCGCACCCGCACCCTCCACCACCAGCCGCGTTCGTTCCAGCAGCAGCACCACCGCCGCCGCGATCCCCTCCTCCGACACCGTCACCACGTCGTCCACGTAGCGGCGCACGAGCGCGAGCGTCAGCGCGGACGGCCCCGCGACCGCCACGCCGTCCGCGAGCGTGCGCGCGGCCGCCACTGCGCGCGGCTCACCGGCGCGCAGCGACTCCACGATGCCCGCCATTGCCCCCGCCTGCACGCCGACCACGCGCACGCGCGGCGCGCGCGACTTCACCGCGAGCGCGACGCCGGCGAGCAGTCCGCCGCCGCCCGCCGGCACCAGCACCGTCTCCACCTCCGGCGCCTGCTCCAGCAGTTCCAGCCCGAGCGTCCCCTGCCCCGCCACCACCGCGGGGTCGTCGAACGGCGGCACGAAGAGCTGCCCGCGTTCCACGGCGAGCTCGCGCGCACGCTCGATGGCGAGCGCCAGCGGCCCCTCGACGAGCTCGACGCTTGCGCCGTAGCCCGCCGTCGCCGCGCGCTTCGCCAGCGGCGCGTCCGCCGGCATCACCACCGTCGCGCGCAGCCCGCGCGCGCTCGCGGCCAACGCCACCCCCTGCGCGTGATTCCCGGCGCTCGCTGCCACCACGCCGCCTCCGGGCGCCACGCGACCCGCCGCCTCGGCCACTGCGAGGAAGTTCGCCGCTCCGCGCAGCTTGAACGACCCCGCGCGCTGCAGGTTCTCGCACTTCAGCAGCAGCGACCGCCCGAAGCGCTCCGACAGCGAGTGCGTTGGCCACATCGGCGTGAGCCGCGCGAGCGACACAATCCGCCCACGTGCCGCCTCGATGTCCGCGAGCGCTACCGCATCGGCCACGCGCACCTCCGATTCGCCCTGCACCCTACCACCGCGTCGCGGACCACTGAGGCACGCACATGAGCGTCGGCGCGATCGCCGCTACCCTCAGGCGATGGGGCGCTGGCTCCGGGAGCGCTTCGACCCCGCGCTGCTTCGCGCGTCGCGACGGCTGCGCGCGGGCTGGCACGGGCTCGGGCCCGGACTCGTCACCGGCGTCGCCGACGACGATCCGTCCGGCATCTCGACCTACACGATCGCGAGTGCTCAGCACGGCTACCGTCTGCTCTGGGCGAGCCTGCTCACGCTACCCATGAACATCATCGACGTGCTCGTCAACAACGCCGGCACGCCCGGCCCCACGGCGTTCATGCAGCAGGTGAGCGCGGAGGACTTCACGCGCGTGCTGCTCGTCAACGTACTCGGCACGTTCCTCTGCGCGAAGGCGGTCGCGCCCGGCATGATCGAGCGCCGCTCCGGCCGCATCATTAACCTCTCGGGCGCCGGCGGCGGCGGCGGCGTGATCCGTGGCAGCGCCCCGTACGGCACCTCGAAAGGCGCGGTCGAGGCGTTCACGCGCACGGCCGCTGCCGAGCTCGCGCGCTTCGATGTGTTGTGCGTCGCGCTGCAATCCGGTCGCGTCGAAACGCGCGGCTTCCCGCTGCGCGCAGGCGCAACCGAGCAGGAGCGCACGGCCGTCGTGCCGCCCGCGCTCGCCGCGCGCACCGCACTGTGGCTCGCCAACGAGGCCGGCCCCGACGTCGGCGGCCAGGTCGTGCACGCCATCGACTGAACGCGCGACCACCCGGAGTAGCGGCGCAACAGTCAGCACAGCGAACGCCCGCATAATGCGCGGGCGTTCGCTGTGCTGACTGTTGCGCAACGGGCCGCGGGCCCAGACCGCGGCCACGACAGCCCGGCTAGCCGCGCGGCAGGCCCAGCCCGCGGGTCGCAATGATGTTGCGCTGGATCTCGCTCGACCCGCCCGCGATCGTGCCTACCACCGAGTGCACGTTCGACTGTGTGAACGTCGACTTCTGCGGCGCGAGCGCCTCGTCAGGGTCCCAGATGTTCGAGTACAGCCCGTACGTCTTGATGCCGGTGCGCGACACCCGTTGCACGAGCTCCGAGTTGAACATCTTTGACGTCGACGCCTCGTAGTTCGGAATCACGCCGCGTGCCTGCATCGAGATGATGCGGAACGAGAAGTTCATCATCACCTCGGACTCGACGTAGTGCTCGGCGATGTTTAGGCGCTGGCGCTTCAGTCCGCCGCCCGCGAGCTGCGTCTGCGCCGCCGGCGTCTTCGTGTTCTCGATCAACTGGTCGAGCGACTTGCGGATCGCCACCGCGCCGGCGATGTTCGAGCGCTCAAAGTCCAGCAGCGTCACGCCGACGTACCAGCCACGGTTCTGCTCGCCGATGAGATTGCTCGCCGGCACGCGCACGTCCTCATAGAACGTCTCGTTGGTCGCGTGCTCCCAGCCCATCGAGATGATCGGCCGCACCTGGATGCCGGGCGTCTTCATGTCCATCACGAGGAACGAGATGCCGCGGTGCTTCGGCGCATCGGGGTCGGTGCGGAACATCCCGAAGAGCCAGTTCGACTTGTGCGCCGTCGAGGTCCACAGCTTCTGGCCGTTGATCACGTACTCGTCGCCGTCGCGCACGGCGCGCGTCTGCAGCGACGCGAGGTCGGAGCCAGCGCCCGGCTCCGAGAAGCCCTGCGCCCACAGGTACTCGCCGGACAGCGTGGGCGGCAGCAGGCGGGCCTTCTGCTCGTCGTTGCCGTGCACGAGCACCGTCGGACCGAGCAACGACAGTCCGCCACCGCCGACAACGGGTGCCTCGGACTCGGCCATCTCCTGGCGCAGGATGAACTGCTCCATCGGGGACATGCCAGCGCCGCCGTACTCCTTCGGCCAGTGCGGCGCGACCCAGCCGCGCTCGTTCAGCGCGGACGCCCAGGCCTTCGCGGCCTGCTGCTCCTCGGCCGTGCCGTGAACGAGGTTCTCCTGCCAGTCGCCCTCGAGGCCACGCGGGCGCCGCTCCTCCGCCTGGCGACGGTACAGCTCCGGCAGCTTGCCGCTCAGGAACTCGCGCACCTGCGCGCGGAAATCGGCCTGCTGTTCTGAATCGGTCCAGTCCATGGAGGCTCCCTTCGGCTGCGCGGGCGGCCCGGCACGCCACGCGGCGCCCGTCGCGGCGGCGCCATTATAGGCGCGCCGCGGCCCCCGCCAACTTGCCCCAGCGCGCCGCGCTTGACGCGCCTATAGTTGAGCGCTGGAGCGGCGCGCTGGCATCCCCTCGCCGCGCGGGAGGAGCCTCGTGCCCGCACTCATGCCCCTCGACGACCTGCGCATCATCGACCTCACCCAGCACACCGCCGGCCCGTTCGGCACGCGCATCCTCGCCGACTACGGCGCCGACGTGATCAAAATCGAGCCGCCCGGCGGTGACCCGGCGCGCCGGCTGCCGCCCTTCCCGAACGACGAGCCCGGCCTCGAACGCTCCGCACTCTTCCAGCTGCTCAACACCAGCAAGCGCAGCGTCGTGCTCGATCTTCGCACCGCGGCCGCCCGCGAGCACTTGCTCCAGCTCGCAGCGACCGCCGACGCCGTGGTCGAGAGCTTCGCGCCGGGCACGCTCGCGCGTCTCGGCCTTGGCTACGACGTGCTGCGCGCCGTCAACCCGCGCGTCGTGCTGACGTCGATCTCCAACTTCGGACAGGATGGCCCGTACCGCGACTACGCGGCGACCGACATCACGCTGTACGGCATGGGCGGCGCCATGTTTGGCTCGGGCGACGTCGACCACGAGCCGGTGAAGACGTCCGGGCGCATGGTGAGCTACCACGGTGGCTACGTCGGCGCGCTCGCCACCGCCGTTGCGCTGCACGCGGCGCGGCAGCGCGGCGAGGGCAAGCACGTCGACGTCTCGATCTTCGAGGCCGCCACGCACTCCATCGACATGCGGCTCAGCCGCCTGATGGGTTACCAGCACAACGGTCGCGTGGCCTCGCGGCCGGGGCGCGCGGCAGCCGTCGCATCCGGCACATTCCCCTGCGCCGACGGCTACTTCATGCTCACCGGCGGCGGCGTGTACTTCACGAGCACGCTGCACATGATCGGCCGCACCGACCTGCTCGAGCACCCCGACTGGGCGACAGTCGAGGCGCGCTCGCAGCCCGAACGCATCGCGGAGTTCGAACCGATCCTGCTCGAGTGGACGCTCGCGCACACGAAGGCGGAGATCCGCCGCGCGTGCCAGGAGCACGGCGTGCTCGGCGGCCCGATCAACAGCGTCGCCGACCTGCTAGCCGATGAGAGCTTCGTCGCGCGCGGCTTCTTCCAGCAACTCGAGCACCCCGCCACCGGCACGCTCACGATTCCCGGCTACCACTTCCGCCTGCACCGCGACGACGGCGCGATGCCGCCGCGCCGCCGCGCGCCGCTACTCGGGGAGCACACCGCCGAGGTGCTCGCGACGCTGCCCGAGCCGGCCGCCGCGCCGCAGCGCGTGGTGGCCGGCGGCGCGAACGGCGCCGCGCGCAACGGCGTTCCGGCGCTGCCGCTCGACGGCCTGCGCATCCTCGACTTCACGGTCGTGTGGGCCGGTCCCTACGCGACGATGCAGCTGGCCGACTGGGGCGCCGAGGTGATCCGCGTCGAGTCGCTGCAGCACATGGCCGCCTCGACGCGCGGACAGCTCGCGCGACCGCCGCAGGCAGCCGTCGTCGCCGCCGGCAACGCGGGCGGCGGCTACCCGGACGACAGTGGCGGCGTGCGCCCGTGGAACCGCTTCGCCGCGTTCAACCACCACGCGCGCAACAAGCGCTCGATGACCGTCGACCTCACGCGCCCCGAGGGCCAGCAGGTGCTCGAGCGGCTCGTCGCACAGGCGGACGGCGTGATCGAGAACAACCTTCCGCCGAACATCGAGCGCGTCGGCATCACGTGGGAGCGGCTGGCGGCGATCAACCCGCGGATCGTGCTCGTGCGCATGCCGGGCTTTGGCCTCGACGGCCCGTATCGTACGTACCGCACCATGGGCCACCACATGGAGTCGCTCGCGGGGCATCCCGCGATCCGCTCGTACCCCGATCTCAGCCTCGAGTACATCCCGATTGGCGTGCCCTCGGACGCGGCATCGGGGATCGGGTCCGCGCTCGCGTTCATGACGGGGCTGCGCTACCGCGAACGCACGGGCCGAGGCATCCAGGTGGAGCTCGCGACGGCCGAGAACTTCGTGCCGTTCATGGCGGAGTTCCTGCTCGACTACACATTGAACGGCAGGCTGTACGAGCAGATGGGCAACGACCACTGGTGGCTCGCGCCGCACAACGTCTACCGCTGCCAGGGCGACGACCGTTGGGTGACGATCGCCGTGCGCGACGAGCGCGATTGGCTCGCGCTGTGCGACGCGCTGCATCGCGACGAATGGCGCGAGGACCCGCGCTTCGCGACGATGCCGACGCGCTACGCGAACCGTCACGCGCTCGACGCGCTGATCGAGCAGTGGACCGCGACGCGCGACGCGCACTGGCTGATGCAGCGGCTGCAACTCGCCGGCGTGCCGTGCGGCATCGTCATGAACGAGGCCGACGTCTACGAGAATCGCCACCTCGAGGCGCGCGGCTTCTACCAGTGGGTCACGCATCCCGAGGCCGGCACACAGCGACAGGTCGGCCGCGCGTGGCGCGCGAGCAGCGTGCCACCGCCCGCCGCACGGCACGCGCCACGCCTCGGCGAGGACAACGCGTACGTCTACCGCGAGCTGCTCGGCTTCAGCGAGGCCGAGTACCGGCACTTCGAGGAGGCCGGCCACATCGGCATGGACTACGACCCGTCGATCGCGTGAGCGCGCGCTACGGCGCGGCGGACGGGTACAGCGCCACGCGCCCCGACTGGTCGAGCACCACGAGCGCGCGCTCCGTCACCACAACGTGGCGCTGATCCGTCACCGGCTGCGGCACCCGTGAGAGCTCGGCACCGTCGGCGGTCGCGCGCAGCGAGAGCGCGTCACGCGCGGCGAGCAGCAGGCCGCTTGCGGTGAGCGTGGGTGCGCCCGCCTGCCGGCCCGCGTCGACACGCCACGCCTCGGTGCCGTCGGCCAAGCGCAACGCGCGCACGGTGCCCGGCTCGTCGACGATGTACAGGTACTCCGCGCCGAGCGCTGGCGGGTACACCGCACGCACCGCCGCGCCCCGCGTGGGACCGACCCAGTCCGACGCCGGGCTCGGCGGGAGCGAGGCGAGCCCCCAGATCCACAGCTGCGTCCACAGCCCGCGCAGCCCGCCCCACCACGGCAGCCGCTCGCGCGGGTCGACGGCCACCGCGAAGTTCGCCGAAACGCTGTACACGCGCGCGCCGTCCGTGGTCAGCCCGGCGTTGCCCGTCTGCGGAAAACGGTACGTGCGCACGCCGGTCGCGCGATCGTGCACCAGCACGCCGGCGGCCCCTGCGATCACGATGTGCTTCGGCAGCACCAGCGGCGTGCGCACCACGCGTGCCTCGTCGAGCGGCACCTCCCAGAGCACGCGCCCGCTCGCCGCCTCGATGCCGACGAGCAGCTCGTCGGCCGCCACGACGAGCACGCTGTCGGCGACGGCCGGCGCCGCGAAGTAGCTGCCGCCGGTTCCCACGCGCCAACGCTCGGCGCCGGTCGCTGCGTCGAGCGCTACGACGTCGCCGCGGCGCAGGGTGAAGTACACGGCGCCGCCGCCAATGGTCGGCGGGCTCCACAGGGTGTTCGGCGAGCGGTGCGCCCACGCGAGCTCGCCGTCCGCGAGGCGCAGCGCGACCATGCGGTCGTCGGCGAGGCCCACGTACACGCGCGTGCCGTCGGTCGTCGCCGCCGTGCGCACCGGCGCGCCGAGCTCGCGCGTCCACGCGGGCGTCTCGCTCAGCGCGACGC
>Ga0194132_10012917_pt1 | contig 10282 bp, 12 predicted proteins | sample TA2KigOf80mmetaG_FD_148612 | JGI IMG/M metagenome (GOLD analysis project Ga0194132, IMG submission 148612) | Freshwater microbial communities from Lake Tanganyika, Tanzania - TA2015054 Kigoma Offshore 80m | ecosystem: Environmental > Aquatic > Freshwater > Lake | place: Tanzania: Lake... | reverse complement strand
GGCGCTCGCTCGACGACCTCGGCGACCGCGCCGGCTCGCAGGCGCCGCGCACGTGGCACGAGATCCAGTCGGTCTTCGAGGAGCTGTACAACGGCAGCGCGATCACGAAGGAGCGGTACGGCCTGCCCACGCGCGTCGGCGTCGTCCGCGGCCTCGCCTCCGAGGAGGCCGTTCTCCTCCGTCCGAAGACCGTCGAGGCGCTGCGGCAGCTCGGCGTGATCAAGCTCGGCATCGTGACGGGGCGCAGCGACGACGACTGGAGGGCGGTGCGGGACCGCATCCCCCTTCCGCCTGGGCTCGAGGTCTCGACCGACGCGCACGGGCGCAAGCCCGAGCCGCTCCTGCTCAAACGGGTCCTGGACAACCTCGGGTCGAAGGGGTTCGTCCACGTCGGGGACACCGTCGACGACGTACGCATGGTGCAGGCCTACCTGCCGCTCAAGGGCTCGGCGGTCGGGCACGCGGTCGTGTGCTGCGAGCCTGAGCGGGAGGCGGTCTTCCGCGCGCTCGGGGTGCGCCATCTGCTCCGCGACGTGAACGGGCTTCCGGCCGTCCTCGCGGCGCTCCGCTGATGGTCGAGCGCACCCGGATCGCGCGCGCCTTCGCCCCGCATCCGGCGCTGCTGATGGCGCTCGCCGCGTGCGTGGTCGGCTTTCTGGTCATCGGGCTCGGCGCGGCGCTGGGGCCGCTTCCGCCGGGCGCCGCCGCGCTCGCGTGGGTCTATCTGGTTGCGGCGACCGTGACCGCCGTGGCAGTGACCAGCTGGATGGCGATCCTCGCCGACCCGTTCTCGCGCGCGCTCCTCGTGACGTACACCGCGGCGGCGGTGACGACGGTGCTCACGCTCGCCGCATGGCTGCCGCTCTTTTTTTGGGGCGGCCGGTTCGACGGTGGCGGGCCGGAGCGGTTTCTCGCCGGCCTCCTCCTCCACCTGCTGGCCCAGCTCGCCGGGGGCGTGGCCAGCCTGCGCTTCTGGTTCCGCCGAGTCGCCTGACCTGACGGCGCCGCCGGCTGCGGCGAGCGATCTGCGAGTATTCGCGGCATGAAAATCGAACGCCTCGATCCCGGGTCCTACCTGTCCGCGGCCGTCATCGCGGGCGACATCGTGTACGTGGCGGGCATCACGGCCGACGACCTCACCCTGGACGTGAAGGGTCAGACCAAGCAGGTGCTCGACAAGATCGACGCGCTCCTGGCTCGTGCCGGGACCGACAAGCGCAAGCTCCTCACGGCCAACATCTGGCTCAAGCACATCGACCAGTGGGCCGAGATGAACGAGATCTGGTCCGCCTGGGTCGTCCCCGGCCAGGTGCCGGCCCGTGCGACTGTCGAGGCGAACATGGCGCGGCCCGGGCTGCTCGTCGAGATCATGGTGCAGGCGGCGCGGTAGCCGGAGGGCCGCCTACGCCGTCGCCGGCGCGCGCCGCAGGCGCGCGATCGCGGCGAGGCAGCCGGCGAGGCAGATCACGGCGTTCACGGCCATCGCCACGCGCACGTCCCACTGGGCGGCGAGGGCGCCCGACAGGGCGTTGCCGATCGGAGTGCCTCCGGCGGTGAGCAGGAACAGCAGGCTGAGCACGCGTCCGCGGTATGCGGGTTCGCTCCGCAGCTGCACGATGGTGTTGGTGCCGGCGGTGACGAGGACGATCGAGACGCCGGTCACGAAGAGGATCGGCAGGAGCAGCACGAACGTGGGCGCGAGACTCAGGCAGAACAGCAGCACCGAGAACACCGCGGCGAGGATGGCCACGCCGGCTGGAGTGGGGGCGGCGCGCCGTCCGGCGAGCACGAGCCCGCCCGCGAGAGACCCGAGCCCGATCGCGGCGTTCGAGAAGCCGAAGCCCGTCGGCCCCACGTCGAACACGTAGCGGGCGAGGAGGGGGAGGTAGACGGACCAGTTGAAGCCGACCGTGCCGACGAGCCCCACCACCGCCAGCGGGATGAGGAGGTCGCTCGTCCGCCGGACGTAGCCGAGCCCCTCGGCCACCTGCGTGTGGAGCGCGCCGGTCGCCTTGGCCGGGGGTGCGAGGAGGAGATCCTGCCGCATCACGGCGAGTGATGCCGCGCCGAGCCCGAAGCCGATGGTGGTGACGACGAAGCACCAGCCCGTGCCCCACACCGCGATGATCAGGCCGCCGATGCTCGGGCCGACGATGCGCGCGGCGTTGTTCGCCGACGAGCTCAGCCCGACCGCGCTCTGCAGGGACTCGGGCCCGACCACCTCGCTCAGGAACACCTGCCGGAGCGGCGCGTCCAGCGCGTTCACGATGCCGATCGCGATGGCGATGAGGTAGATCTGCCAGAGCGCCACGTGCCCCGAGACCACCAGCGCCCACATCGTGAGGGCGAGCGCCGCCGTGAGCGACTGCAGGGCCTGGATGAAGCCGCGCTTGGTGAAGCGGTCGGCGATGGGGCCGGCGAAGAGCGAGAGGACCAGGATCGGCGTGAACTGTGCCGCCGTGATGCTGCCCAGGATGAGCGGCGAGCCCGTGAGATCGAGCACCAGCCATGCCAGCGCCACGACCAAAGCCGAGCGCCCGTTCTGCACCAGGAACTGCCCAGCGAGGAACAGGCGGAAGTTCGGGTCCGCGAGCGCGCGCCACGGAGAGGTCTGGGGGGCGCGCATCGCGCGATCGTACCGATCCGGCGGACTACGATTGGCAGCGCGAGCATGACGACACAAGACAGCGCCACGCGGAGCAGCGGACGGAGGACGCGTGAGCGCGATCTCGCCTGAGCGGTTCCCGAACCCGTCCGACGACGCGCCGCTCGCTTCCACGCCGGGAGCGTCCCGCGCCGTGCTGGCCGGCGGGTGCTTCTGGTGCGTCGAGGCCGTGTACCTGCAGCTCGCCGGCGTCGCCAAGGTCGTCTCCGGCTACTCCGGCGGAACGGCGACGACCGCGGACTACGAGACGGTGTGCAGCGGGCTGACCGACCACGCCGAGGTCGTCGAGGTCACCTACGACCCCAGCCGCCTGACGTTCGGGCAGATCCTCCGCGTGTTCTTCTCGATCGCGCACGACCCGACGACCCTCAACCGGCAGGGTAGCGACGTCGGGCGCCAGTACCGCTCGGTGATCTTCACGCTCGACGCCGAGCAGGACCGGATCGCCAGGGCGTACATCGCGCAGCTGGACCAGGCGAAGGTGTTCGACGATCCGGTCGTGACCGAGGTGGTGCCGCTCGTCGAGTTCTTCCGGGGCGAGGACTACCACCAGAACTACGCCGTGCGGAATCCCGGCAACCCGTACATCGGCGCCGTGGCCATGCCCAAGGTACAAAAGGCCCGTAAGTACCTCGGGGATTTGCTGAAGCCGTAGCGGTACTTCCCGAAGGGGGATCGGCCGGGTTGACCCCGGACGTCCCTACCGGGAAATGCTCTGGTACTTGCGGATCGCCAGCGGCGCGAAGATCAGGATGAGCACGGCGGTCCAGATGATCGTGAGCTCGATCGGATGCTCGGCCGGGAAGCCGGGCGCGGCGAACGGGTTGGGATTGCCCCACAGCTGACGCGTCGCCGCGGTGAGCGCGCTCACCGGGTTCCACTCCGCGAACGTTCGCAGGAGCGGTGGCAGCGTCTGCGGCGGCACGAACGCGTTCGAGAGGAACGTGATCGGGAAGACCACCAGGAACGACACCTGCTGGCCGACCTCGACCGTCGGCACGTTCAGGCCCAGCCAGACGCCGATCCATGCCATCGCGAATGCGAACAGCAGGAGCAGCCCGACGCCGGCGAGGAACTCGCCGATGCCGGTGTGGACGCGCCAATCGACCACGAAGCCGCTCGCCATGAGGACCACGAGGATCCCGGCGTTGTAGACGAGGTCAGACACGGTCCGGCCCGCGATGACCGCCGAACGCGCCATCGGCAGCGAGCGGAAGCGGTCGAGGATGCCCTTGTTGAGGTCGTCGGTCATCCCGATCGCGGTGATCACGGAGGCGAACGCGATGTTCTGCGCGAAGATGCCCGGCATCAGGAACTCGCGGTAGGAGCCGCCGTCGGGGAGCGGGATCGCGCCGCCGAACACGAACGCGAACAGCAGCACGAACATGATGGACTGGAGGATCGCGAAGATCGCGAGCTCGGGGATCCGAGGGACGCGGCGCAGGTTGCGTCCCGCGATGAGCAGCGTGTCCCCCAGCGCCTGCGTCACGCGGCCTCCTCGCCGGCGGGCTTCTCGACCGCGGCGTGGCCCGTCAGCGCGAGGAACACGTCGTCGAGCGTGGGCCGGCGGAGCGCAATGTCGTCGATCTTGATGCCCGCCTCGTCGAAGTCGCGCACCACCTGGATCAGGCGCTGCGCGCCGCCGTTCACGGGGCTGGTGATCCGCCGCGTGTGCCGGTCCACCGTGGGCTCGCCGTCGGCGTCCCGGCGCAAGATCGCCACCGCGTGATCGATCGCATCGCGTTGATCCACGACGACCTCGATCCGCTCGCCGCCGACCTGCTTCTTCAGCTCGTCCGCGGTGCCGCGCGCGATGATCCGTCCGTGATCCACGACCGCGATCCGGTCGGCGAGCTCGTCCGCCTCCTCCAGGTACTGCGTCGTGAGGAGGAGGGTCGTGCCTTCCTTCACGAGACCGCGTATCACGTCCCACATGCCCAGACGGCTGCGGGGGTCGAGCCCGGTGGTCGGCTCGTCCATGAACAGGATGCGCGGCGTGCCGATGAGCGCGCTCGCCAGGTCCAGCCGGCGCCGCATGCCGCCCGAATAGGTTTTCACCACGCGGTCGGCCGCGTCGGTCAGGCCGAACTGCTCGAGCAGCGTGTCCGCGCGCCGCCTCGCGTCGGCGGCGCCGAGCCGGTAGAGGCGCGCGAAGAGGACGAGGTTCTCGCGCCCGGTCAGGTTCTCGTCGACGGCGGCGTACTGGCCGGACAGGCCGATGATCGAGCGCACCGCCTGCGCGTCGCGCACCACGTCGTGGCCGCCCACCGACGCGCGTCCCGAATCGGGGCGCAGCAGCGTCGCGAGCATGCGCACCGTGGTCGTCTTGCCCGCGCCGTTCGGTCCGAGGAGGCCGAGCACGGTGCCCTGCGCGACCGCGAGGTCCACGCCGTCGACCGCGCGCACCTGCGCCTTGCCCTTGCCGTAGATCTTGACCAGCCCTTCGGCGACGATCGCGTTCATCGGCGCGACTCTAGGTGCCTTCGTGCCGGGGTGCCGTCGTCCGCGACTCAGCCGCGGCGCCGGCCCGTCCGCCGCTCGATCAATGCGCGGACTCCGCCGTACAAGACGGTTCCGCCCAGGCCGGCAGTAAGGTCGTTGACCGTGTCGGACACGCCTCGGACGTTGTGCGTGCCGAAGAGAACGTCCGTGTAGTACTCCTGCGCCTCGAGTCCCGTGTGTACAGCGTTGGCCAAGCCGATCGCGCCGGAAAGCGGAAGGCCGAGGCCGCGAAGGACGACGGCGAGCGCGCCGCTGCTGTGGAAGTGCGGGATGAGATCGAAGTAGTAATACGAGTCGTACAGGTTGAAGGAGTTGCCCGCCATGTCGAGCCAGAAGATCGACAGATACAGGCTGTCGAGCCAAGCGGGGTAGCGGTTCCAGCGCCGCGGAAAGAGGCGGTGCAGAAGCGGGAAGAGCATGCTGAAGGTGAGCACGATGACCAGGTTGCGCACCGGGATGGCCTTGCCTGCGAAGCGGGGATCATCCTGATTGAGCATCACTTCCGCGAGGAAGTAGACGATGCACAGTCGGATCGCCGCGTTCAGCATCAATCCGGCACGATGGCCGTCCATTCGGACCACGCTACCCCGCGGTCCGCAGGATCTCGAAGGCGAGGCTGAGCAGCTGCCAGATTTCTCCGACGACGAAGAGCGGCCCGCGGGCCCTCGCCTCGTCGCCGGACGGGACCGCGTGCTGCACCAGCCTGGGCACCACGAGCACCATGCGGCCGTCCCGATCCGCGGCCGCCGCACGTTCGGCTTCCGCGAGCGGCTCGAAGGCGTCCTCCGGGTCGTGGATCCAGTAGAGCGGCGGCACAATGCGCTGCCAGACCCGCTCCGGCGAGACCGCGTCGAAGCGCGCGCGCGTGGCGGGCGGCAGCGCGAGCATCCGGCGGAGGGCCTCGTCGTAGGAGGCGGGTGCGAGGGCGCGGCGCACCGCGTCGCGCTCCGAGACGGGCGCGAGGTCGAGCGCCGCGAGCGGAAGCCGCTCCTGCGCCTCGGCGCTCGGCTCCCAGGGTGCGTCGCGTCCGCCGAAGCGCTGCGTGCGGCTGGCGAGGCTGGCGAGGTACGTGTCGATGTCGTAGTACGCGCCGAGCACGGAGAGAAAGGCCGCGTCGCGCAGCGCGGAGCCGTCGCGGCCCGCCGCGACGAACATCATTCCGCCTCCGACCGAGATGCCGAACGCTCCCACGCTCCGATCCCGCGTTTCCGCCAGCCCGCGCGTATGGGCGAAAGCCGCGTCGATCTGGGCCGCCCCCGCCTCGTCGAAGCGGCCCTCCTTCAGGAAGGGGAGCTCCGGGAGCAGCACCAGGTATCCGGCGCGCGCGAGCGAGACGCCGAAGCGCCGGAGGGCCGGCTCCTCGTTCCCGCGGGGCGACGCGCCCGGGACCAGCATGATCGCGGGATGCCGGTCGCCCCATCCCGGCCGCCACGTGGTCACGCGCATCGTCGCGCCGGCGAACGTCCCGCTGCCTTCGGCGATCCGCGGCTCGGGCGTGATCAGCGCCGCGACGTTCGCGCCGAGCAGCTGCTCCCCGTAGATGTCGCCGACGAGGATGGCCGCCTGCCCGGCGGGCTTGATCCATGATGTCCAGAGGATGAGGATGACCAGCCCCGCGACGAGCACCAGACGCGGTCCGCGGCGCCCGCGCGGGCCCTCGGGTCCGCGGCCGCTCGCTGGCATCGGGTGATGCTCAGGCGGCCGCAAGACCCACCAGAAGCGTGGCGTTGAAGATGGCGTGCGCCACGATCGGGGCGGCAAGGCTGCCGGTGCGCTCGCGGAGCCAGGAGAAGAAGAGGCCGCCGCAGAAGACCGCGATCAGCGCGCCCGTCACGGTCAGCGCCGCCAGCAGCGGATCGCTCGGCGTGTTCGTCATCGGCACCGTGGCGGCGACGATGACGATGTGCCAGAGCGCGAACGCTCCCGAGGAAGCGACCGCGGCCCGGAGCGCATCCCCGTGCCGGCGCAGCCATCCGAGCAGCACCCCGCGGAACGCGAGCTCCTCTGGGATCGCGGTGTCCAGTGGCATGAGCACGAAGGCACGGAGCAGCAGCGCTTCCGTCGTCATCTCGGTGGCGGGAAAGTATCCGATCGGCTGGGCTCCGAGGAGGGCCGGCGCGCGGAGCGCGCCGAGGGCGGCCACGCCGAGCGCGAGCGCGGCGATGCCGCCGACAAGGGCGGCCCGGCCCGCGCGCCTGCGTTCGAGGCCGAGCTCCATCGCGGTGAGGTGCGCGCCCGCGCGCGCCCACGCGAGCGCCAGCAGGACGAGCGCGGCGCCCAGCGCCAGTCCCGGCCACGGCTGCTCCGGCGCGGCCGTGGGTACGAGGAGGCTCTTCGCGTTCCCGAACGCCGTGAGGAAAGCAGCGACGAGTCCGGGCATCCCGCCCTCCGTGCGCGCACGGCCATGATGCACGAACGCCGCGCGGGCGGGCGCCTCGATCAAGCCGGGCCGGGCGTTCGAGCGCCCGCGGATCGCCGGTAAGCGGGTGCGCTCGGAGACCCTCGCGATGCTCGCGCTGACCGGCATCGCCGTCCTGATCGTGCTGGTCGTCCTCTTGTCCCAGCAGCGCGCGCTCCTGTACTTCCCGGATGGCCGATCGGTGGGCTCCGCAGCGAGCCGCTTCGTCGGAGGCGAGGATGTCGCGCTGCGCACGGCCGACGGGTTGCTGCTCGGCGCATGGTTCGTACCGGCGAGGTCGGCGCAGCGGATCACCGTGCTCGTCATGAACGGCAACGGGGGCAACCGCTCCGACCGCGCGCCCCTCGTGGACGCGCTGTCGGCGGAGGGGTTCGCCGTGCTCCTGCTCGACTACCGGGGCTACGGCGGCAATCCCGGGACGCCGTCGGAGGAGGGGCTGCTGCGGGACGCGCGGTCGGCGCGCGCCTATCTCGAGTCGCGAGCCGATGTGGACCCGCGGCGCGTCGTGTACCTGGGCGAATCGCTCGGTGCCGCGGTCGCGGTGGCCCTCGCCGCCGAGCGCCCGCCGCCCGCGCTCGTGCTCCGCTCGCCGTTCTCGTCGCTCGCCGAGGTGGGGCGGCACCACTACCCCTACCTGCCGGTCCACCCGCTGCTGCTGATGGATCCGTTCCCCTCGAACGAGCGCATCGGCTCCGTCGCCTGCCCGGTCCTCGTCGTCGCCGGTGCGGTCGACCGCGTGGTGCCGCCCGAGCACAGCCGCCGCCTGTTCGACTTGGCCGCCGAGCCGAAGCGCTTCGTGCTGGTTCCCGATGCCGACCACAACGATGCCGCGCTGCTCGGGCGCCCGTTCGTCGACGAGGTGGCGCGGTTCATCCGCGCGAGCGTGCCGCCGGGTGGGTGAGATCCCGCTGACGAGGAGCCGCGGTGCCGGAGGCGGGATTCGAACCCGCACTGTGGCGTTTTTGAAACGCTTCGCTCTGCCGTTGGCGTACTCCGGCCCACTCAATTGTCCGCTACCGGATGAGCCGGGGCTGCTCCGCCTTCGCCTTCTCCGGCTTCACCAGGTGCAGCGACGCGAGGGCGTCCTTCACCAGCGCGGGGTTGCCGATCATGACACGCGGCTCGTGCCACACGGGCTCGCCGCCGTCGCGCAGCGACACGATCCTCCCCCCGGCCTCGCGCGCGATGACCGACGGCGCGGCGAGGTCCCAGGGCTGGAGCGCGGAATGGACGATGAGGTCGATCCGGCCCATCGCGACGTAGCAGATCTCGAGCACCGCGGAGCCGAAGACGCGCAGCCGGGTCGCGTTCGAGTTGAGCTGGCCGAAGCGCGTGTCCTTCCTGGTGGCCTCCTTCATCCCGAGGCTCGCCACGACGAAGGCCTCGCCGACCGTCTTCACGGTGGACACTTTGATCTCCGTCCCGTTGCACGTCGCCCCGCCGCCGTCCGAGGCGACGAACGTCTCCCCGGTCCGCGGGGCGTGGACCGCCCCGGCGCGGACCCGGCCGCTCTCGACGTAGCCGATCGCGACGCAATAAAAGGGGACGCCGCGGCTGAAGTTCAGCGTCCCGTCGATCGGGTCGACCACCCAGAGGCGCTCGGCGCCGCGGAGGGAGTCGTCCGCCCGCTCCTCCGCGAGGATCGGGACACCCGGATCGTGGGCCTCGATGCGCGCGATGATCGCCGCCTCCGCGGCGTGGTCGGCGGCGGTGGCGAAGTTCGCGCGACCCTTCTTATGGGTCACGATCTGGATGTCGTGGGGGACGATCGCGTCGCCGACGGCTTTGGCCGTCGCGGCGGCGAGCTTGGCGTGGCGCGCCCAGCGTGCGCGGTCACGGTCCGACCCCCGCTCCATGCGGCAAAGGTAGCGCCGCGTCATCATGGCCGCGTGACCGAGGAGCTGATCGACAAGGCGCGGCGCGGCGACTCCCGCGCGTTCGAGGATCTCGCGCGCGCCGAAGAGCGCGTGCTCTACCGCCACGTCGCGCGGATGGTCGGGCCGACCGAGGCGGAGGACGTCGTGCAGGACGCGTTCATCTCCGCGTGGAAATCGATGGGCTCGTTCGAAGGCACGGCGTTCCGCGCGTGGCTCTTCCGGATCGCGACCAACCGGGCGCTCGACATGATCCGCGCGCGGCGCCGCAAGGGCGAGCTGCCGCTCGAGCCGACCGAGGAGGAGGAGCCCGGATGGGCGGAGCCCGCCGCGGGCGGCCCGGCCCTGGAGGAGATCGCGGGCGACCGGGAGGCGCTCGTTCAGGTGGAGGCCGCGCTGGCCGCCATCCCGCCCGAGCAGCGCGCGGCGCTGTTGCTCCGCGACGTCGACGGCTTCGACTACGAGGAGATCGCCCGCATCACCGCGGTCGAGCTCGGCACGGTCAAGTCGCGCATCCACCGGGGCCGCCTCGCGGTGCGCAACCTTCTGGTGGCGAAAGGCTGGCGGAGTGCCGCAGGATGAGGGAACCCGTGAGCCGGACCCGACGTTGGAGCGAGAGATGACCGCCCACCCCATCGCCGACCTGTCCGCGTACGCGGACGGAGCTCTCGCTCCCGCGGCCCGGGATGCGGTCGCCGCGCACCTCGACGCCTGCTCCGCCTGCAGCGTCCGCCTCGCCGACCTGCGGGCGGTGTCGCGCGCGCTCGGCGCGCTCGAGGGCCCGCTGCCCCGCCGCTCCCTGATGCCTCGCCTCGTGCGGCC
>Ga0194132_10012916_pt1 | contig 10283 bp, 7 predicted proteins | sample TA2KigOf80mmetaG_FD_148612 | JGI IMG/M metagenome (GOLD analysis project Ga0194132, IMG submission 148612) | Freshwater microbial communities from Lake Tanganyika, Tanzania - TA2015054 Kigoma Offshore 80m | ecosystem: Environmental > Aquatic > Freshwater > Lake | place: Tanzania: Lake Tanganyika... | reverse complement strand
CTTCTATGTCTGCCTGTTTTGCAATTTGTGTTTCAGGCATCGACAATCTTGACTTTTTATATAAATCAAGAATTCTATCTATCTCTTTCGCTTTGTTAACATCATTAGACTCTACCCATCCTATTAGCGTTGCAGGTTTTCCTGTAACTGGGGAATCATATGACGATTCTGTAGAAATGAATACTGAGTCAGATTCATCACAATAAAAAATATTTTCTGTCACAATTTCTGCTGCCATCCCTTTAAACACTAGCTGTCCATTTCTTTTCGATATTGATACTATATTGCAGAGTTCGTTTGCTGGCGAATCTACAATTGACAACTCCATTAGGGAGTAGTCTTTAATAAATCTTATGGTCTTTCCTGTTGCCTTATTGACCTCGTTGTCGGAGTCAATAATTTTTCCGCCGATAGAAAATCCTTGTAGTGTCCCATCAAGAATCTTTTCCCAAGTATCCTGAGCTCCCTTTGAAATATATGCATCTACATAAACTCCATTGTAAAACTCTTTTGACTTTGGGTCATAGTATGCCTCTGGTTTAAAAGAAACTACTTTACCCACAGCAACTGGTTGATGCATCTCTCGTAGGTTTCCACGGAAACTTTCGAATGCCTTAATGCTTGCCTCAGAGGTGACTACGTCGCCAGTCTGATCAAGATTATCAAGCGTTGCAAAGCCTGCAACCGTCCGTTTTTCACGGTTAACCTTGGTAAATGGCACGGATAACGTGATGTTGTCGCCATTCGAAGACCAAAGAGATTTCTCAATATTCATATGCTTAATTTTATAACGTTATTGTATATAAGGCAAATAATCAGTTGAGTAGGGTTAGTCGACTTGCCTTCCCTCACCCTGGGGATTTCTTGCCTCGCCAGAAATATCGGGGGAATTTGCAGACCTCTCAGAATCTCTATTTCTGGTCTTTCCTGCCTGTGCCCTAATTTCTGCCTGACCCTGTGCCTTTAATTCAATAACCTTGTCGCCACCCTCAAGAGGGACCATGCCCATTCTAATTCTTATTTCATTTGGGGTAACAACCTGCATCCTTAAATATCTCTCATCAATTTTAGACTGTGTGTCCTCATCGGTCAAAGTAAGCTCATTGAATTTAAGAAGTAGGGCATCTGTCATTTCTGCAATTAATTTATTTAATTTCTTTTCTAAATTCATTTGTGCGGGATGGCATACTTGCTCTCTAAATGTTTTATCGGCATCTCGTGCCACCGCCAAATTTACCCCCTCTGGGGTTCCAATTTTATTAATTGGCACACGGTGAGATAATAGAATTTCATCTCTATTAGATTTACGATATACGTTAAATGAGGATTCTTGAGTGCCTGCCTCAATTGGCTCCATCTTAAATTCAACCCTAGACTCTGGTGAATCTGGTGGAAGTGGGATATATAGGGACCTATGGTTCTTTCCTTTTAGCCCCACCTGGAAAAATTCAAGGAGCTTGCGCTCAGACTCTGTTGATAACTTGGCACCCTTTACGGTAATGATGTATCTTGGTACTGCTTTGTTTTCAAAATAATCAAGGTTATATTTTCCAGCGAACTCGTTTCCAGCCATGGCGTTTGAGGACGCTACGATGTCAGCAATGCCATAGTAATTATTTGTAGGGGTGTATTTCTTTAGGTGAATAATCTCATTAGGTCTATCTAGCCCGCCTGCAATTGGATTAGGTGTTTCTTGATCTCCAAAGTTACGGAAAAATACTGCTTTACCGTATAGCAATTGAACAAATCCATCACGCAACCTGCGTACACGCATTGTCTTTGCAGGTATATGGCCTAGGTATCCTATCTTTCCAGAAGTGGTTCTACCGACCTCTATGTAGCCGTTTCCTGTTGCTTCAACGTCAGTATAGGACTTAATTAATGTCTCAGTAAATGTTTCCTCTTCGTTGCAATCTTCTAGCCACTCGTTTAAATCTTGACGTAATCTGTTTAGTTTTCTTCGTGCACGGTCTAATTGCTTCTCGTCTGTGATATTATCAAAAGCTTCTTGTGTTTTGCGTGTCTCAACAAAATCATATCCGAGGCCCACAATGTTCGAGACCTTGGCGTTAATTGCTGAGTAATTGTACGGAGAAATTTCGTAAATGGTAGAAAGATAATCTAGGTTGTATGGGGGCTCAATAAGGTCGAACATGGCATAGCCAGTAATTGCTTGTGCCAATAGGTTCTGTTGTGTCTCAGCACCATCGGTGCCCTGAAATTTCTTTTGTAAATCTCTATTCATCTTTCGACGAAAGGCAGGGCTTAGTCCTGATATTTTAGTAAGGTCATCTCCGCTTACCTTAAATGCATCTGTGCTAGTCTGCTCAGATATAGTATTGAACTTCATCCAATCTGTCAAATTAGATATTACGATATCTCTTGAAGTGTCCTCTTCTAGATCTTTAATCATTATTGCCCCTCTGCCCTCAATCTTTTCATGTCATCCTTATAAGAACCAATGTCTAAAGGATCTGGGATTAGCCCCCATTTAAGTCTTTGCTGTTGCTCTTCGTATTCATCGTCTGTAACCTTTCGTCTGGCCGAAAGAAATCTAGGCCCGCCTTCATGTATGCCGTACGAGCGAACCTCTCTAGCCAAAGCATCGATTTTGGATCTATTTCCCTTTTTGGCCGTGACCGAAAGATAGTTGCCATCATTATCTCCTATCCACCTTCCGTCTGGCATCTCCCAGACATAAACCCCTAGCGGGGATTCTTCTACAAAACTTTTTTGAGTTTTATTGATATTCATACCAGTTTATTTTACCATTATTTATGGTCTAAGTCCAGCTTTTGTCAGGGGAATATACAGAATTATGTACTTTGTAGCACGATCCAGTCATTATTGAAGGCAATAATGTCAGATTCTGTCAGGGACACCTGCGGTTCTGTTAAAGTTGACACCGCTCTTCCAATATATAGCTTGTAATGAGTTTCTACAATATTAGAGGTTAATTCTTTGCCGTAGGTAGCAATGTTCTTATATAGGTTACTTGGACCTCCTGAATTTTCGTAATTTATCTGTAGGGATCCAGTTACGGGGGTTGAAAATACTATTACGATATGGTGTGGCTCACCTGCACTCAAATAGGAAGAAATGTTTGTTTGATTAGTTACATCTGTATTATTTACGTATATCTTAGATATATTGGCCTTAGAAACGGCTCCAGAGCCATCCCAGGCCAGTCTGGTACTAGAGGGGGCGGAAGCATAGAAAAGGGTGTTAGCGGCCAACGTAAGGGGCGTAAAGACCATTTCTACGGACTTGATAGAGGATAAAGTATTAATATTAAATCCCGCACCGTTTTTAGCCCTAATTCCATTTCCGTAATTACGGGAGAGAATGGGGTAATTTAATGATCCAAGGTAATATTCGGTATTAGAAGATATCCTATCCCCATAGTTGTCGGCATAGATATCTTTATTTGAATAAAACGTAATACAGAAAAATGACAATGTCGGTAGATATTTGCTGGCATCCGTAGTAGACATTGTTATCCTAATATACAAATTCTTACTGGCATTAAATGAGTCTTTTGTGTATTGGGGAATTGGATTTCCATTATAGCAAGACTCATAATTTATTCCGTCAATACTAGACTCTACTGTTATTCCTAGGTCGTTCCGCCACTCCACTTTTGATGTGACTAAATTTAATTGTGAGGGAATTACAATAAAATCATTTATAACAAAGGTTCTAGCAGTGACCGTTTTTGTTTCAACAAATCCAATATGTTTATTAACTAAATCATAGGAAGTGTTGTCGTCCAGCCAATAGGTCCATGGCCTGTTTACTGGATAGGAATAGTCAAATGAGGGTTTTAAATTGGCGTCCGACCCGCTAAATAAAACACCTTCGTCTGGAAAAACTATTTGAATTGCAGGAGATGTTATATTTCCACTTACATAATGTTGAGCAATTATTGTATCTGACAGCCCGTATCTATATACAGCTGGAGCGTCTACCGTAAAGCTATCGCCTGCTGAGGTTGGCCCTATTTGTAAATTTAGATTTGTGTTAGTAAACTTAAATTTAGTTAGTGACTTATTCTCTTTGTTAACTCCATCAATATAGAGAATAATAGATTGTCCTGTATATTTACCTACAACATGAGTAACTTTTTTAGAATACGACAATGGGGATATTACCCAATCATTTTGCGACACTTTAAATACTATATGGCCTCTATCCCAAAACAAACCAATATTATTTGTTATATCTGCAAAAAGTGGAACTTGTAATGTAGATTCAATTAGTGGATATATCCATGCCTCTATTGTAAAATCATTATCTGATGTGTTCTTGGTTCCTAGGCCCGCCCCCACTGTTGCCCCATAATAATCTTTTGTAACAGGAACAGTTATATACGCAGTATTAGTAATTTTAGTTCCAGATACCCCGCCAGAAACCAAAGGCAGCATGTTTGCCGCAGGAGATCCTACATAGGTTCCATTATTTCCGCATCCTGAAATATCGGCGGCGGTAGTACCAGAAGACTCATCCAACGGCCAGAAGCCTATTGGATAATCCTTAATTACCTTTAATTGATAGCTCATATTATTTTATACCACTATTCTCGTCGTTCCTTGGTGCCCCGCCTAATATAAGTGATCCTGCAATTTGGATAATGTCATTCATAATCCAAGTGCTTTAAGGTCATCTGTAGTAAGTCCAAGTGCTTGAAGTTTGGCTAATGCTGTTGCTTTCTTGGCTTCCGCTTCTGCTATTGCTTGATTTCTTGCGATTGTGGCTTCTTCGTCTGCCAAAACTTGTTCATATTCTTCATCTGTCATTTCTCTCGTTATGACATTGTTGTTGTCGTTTATCGTAATTAAAGGTTTCATATTATTTTACTCCGTATAAGTAGGCTGTGCCACTGTTATATGACTTACCACCAGAATCATTAGACATTACTAGTGATGTTAAAACATCATCATAAAACATTGCACCATCACCCCTGACAGCGCATTTAGGTGCCCCACCCACACCTTCGTTACCAGAAAGTGTCCAACTAAATAGTTTTGTTGATGATTCATAAGGATTTAGCATTTCAAAATGGGCATTTCCTACTGACCCGTTGTTCATATTGTGTGGCCAAGGAAAGTTAAATCCTGTGCTATTAATCTGGGAAGAATCGCCGTCTTGGCCGTGTCCACACGCCGAACGGGCTGTGGCAAAATAAATTGTTGATGAAACACCATTAAATCTAGTTGTGTGATAACCATTTCCACCAGTCATTGTCCAGCCTACAATTAGTAGAATCAGTTTTTTATATCCTGCCGATGATGCTGGTAAAGATATACTAACTGTATTTCCTGACATTGCTGTTGTGCTATGTAAAGTAAGGCTACCACCACCACTTGCAGTAGCCCAACTTGGGATACCAGATGCGACTGTCAATACCTGCCCGCTGGAACCTATGCCGATTCTTGCAGGTGTATTTGCACTTGATGCGTAATAAATGTCACCAGTTGTAGTCAATATGCTTTTATCTGTCTTACCCGATAGATCAACTGTTCCCCAAGAAGTATTTGTTCCATCTGTAGTCAAATACTTTCCTGAATTGCTGGTTTGTGAAGGTAGTAAAGCGTTTGTTGCGGCTGTAGCCGTTGTCTGACCTGTGCCGCCGTTACCTACAGGCAGTGTGCCTGTTACCTGTGATGCCAAATTTATGTTTGATAGCGTGTTACTTGATCCGCTAATTGTTTTATTAGTTAATGTTTCTGTGCCCGCCAATGAAGCCACATCTGCATCACTTACTGCGCTGTTTAGTTGCGCTAATGTTGCATTAACAGTATTTGATGCAAGATTAATAGTCTTATTTGTAAGTGTTTCTGAACCTGCTAATGAAGCCACATCTGCATCACTGACCGCCGTATTTAATTGCGCTAATGTCGCACTGACAGTATTTGATGCAAGGTTAATAGTCTTATTTGTTAAAATTTGTGTTCCGTCAATAGTAAGGGCATTAGGCAAGGCGTTACCAACAGATTGCCATGTTGTTCCATCCCATACTCTGATTAATTTAGCCATTATACTGGATACCTCACAATTACAATTCCTGAGCCACCCGCAGCGCCTGAGCCAGCAGAAGATTGACCACCCCTACCACCACCGCCGCCGCCAGTATTGGCAGTTCCAGCAATTCCATCATTACCAAAATTACCACCAGAACCACCTCCGCCAGTTCCGCCAGTTCCGCCAGTTGATGAGGAAATTGCTACTGCTCCTCCTCCGCCACCGCCAGCATAACGGCTACTTGCACCTGACGAAGTTGCACTTGCCCAAGATGAAAAAGCAATAGTACCTATACCGCCATTAGCACCATTATTTGATGGACTTGGAACATCTAAACCTTGAGCACCTGCTCCACCGCCACCGCTACCGCCTTCGCCTTGATTTTCATTAGCCACACCGCCTGAGTAGCCATAATACGAAGTTGCGCCCGTACCAGTTTGAGTTGAGGTTGCTCTTGTTCCTCCCTTTGTGCCACCGCCACCATTACCGCCATTTGCTCCAGCGTGTTCGGCCTGACCTGAGCCGCCAGTGCCACCAGCGCCACCGCCACCTCCTTTAGCAGCGGTTTTACTAGCAAAAGTAGAGTCGTTACCATTACCGCCACGATATGGGTTTGAACTACTACCTGAGCCACCGCCACCTACTGTAATACTATAAGTAGTTCCATTAGATAAAGATTCATTAGCAAAATAAATAATTCCACCTGCACCACCACCTGCACCGCCCTTTTCATTGGCACCGTTACCGCCACCCGCAGCGCCGCCAGCAACTACCAAACAATCAGCAGTTAGTGCTTGTGTTGGTTTAAATACTCCTGATCCCGTAAATGTGTGATACCAGTATGTGCCATCCGTTGTTACTGTTCCTCCAGCAGCTTTTGCTACATAACTAGTTGTTGTATTAAATACTCCTGATGATGTAAATTTGTGTACCCAATATTGGCCATCTTGATAAACTTCGTTTCCACCAGATGCTTTTTGGGTTACTGAAGCGTAGCGTAAAATTACAATTCCGCTGCCTCCTGCACCACTAATTTTATTCCCTGCGGCTGCTCCGCCACCACCGCCGCCCGAATTTACAGTTCCTGAACCTGCTGGTGATGCACCAAGAGTTGAACCTGCACCACCAATTCCACTTCCGCCAGTTCCGCCAGTTCCAGAAGCAGTATCACCTGCACCACCACCACCGCCAGCATAAGTTACTGACGAACCAGTAATACTTACAGAAAGCCCGTTTCCGCCATTTCCGCCATTGTTGCTATTTGCAGATGGATTACCAGCAGCACCAGCCCCTCCTCCACCACCATTACCATTTACTCCACCACCAGGTGCGTTACCGCCGTTATTTCCCTGCACAGGACTTGCAGTCCGAGTTCCACCGCCAGTGTTATTATTGTCAAACCAACCAGCACCACCACCTGAGCCACCTGAACCGCCAACTTCTTCTGTATAACCTCCTCCACCACCCCCGCCTGTTGCAGTTATGGTGTCAAAAGTAGAATTACTGCCAACATTTCCTCGCCCATTATAATTTGTTCTAGCAGCGCCACCCCCACCAATCGTGACTGTGACATTTGTGCCAGGAGAAACAATCAACGGGCTTTCAGGACTACCGCCACCGCCAGTAGCAGTAACAGTTGAACGAAGGCCACCAGCGCCACCTCCGCCTGCGCCGTCAGTGCCAAATGCTGCATTACCTCCCCCACTGCCACCACCAGCAATAACTAAATAATCAACGGCTAATCCAACTATTGGCGTAACAGGATTACTTGCTGCTGATGCAGTAGATGTTCCATTGGCGTTTGTGGCAGTTGCTGTAAATGTATATTCAGTACCATTTGTTAATCCTGTAAATGTATATGTAGAAGATGGTGCTGTTTGAGTAGTGGTTGCTGGGCTTGAGGTAATAGACCATGATGTTATAGATGATCCACCATTTGCTCCAGTTAATGTAATGATTGCTGATTGTATTCCTGCAACCGCAGATAAGCTAGGTGCCTGTGGCACAGTCGTTACAGGTATTGGGCTACTTGCAGCAGATGCAGCAGATGTGCCATATACGCTAGAGGCGGTGGCAGTAAAGGCATAAGATGTATTTGATTGTAAGCCTTCAACCTCAATGGGTGACACAGAGCCAGTATTATAGTAATTTCCTGGATTAGATGTTATTGTATATGTAGATCCTGGAACTGTTCCTGCTACAAATGCTACAGATGCTTTACCGTTATTGTATGCCCGCCCGCTTCCTTGATTTGTAGCAACAACCGCAGAAGGAGCTGTAGGAACAGCTCCAATGGGAATCCATGTTGTGCCATTATAAAATTCTGGATAGCCTAATTGTGTATTCATATACACATCGCCGTTTGAGGTGGGGGAAGGACGAGAAGTGGTATTACCCCTCTTAACATGTCCATTAGCAGTTGTATTATGTGAAGAAATATCAGAGGCAACAGAATTTAATGTTGCAAGATTTGCTGTATTGGATATTCCATGCACAGATGTTGTAACATTATTATGTGCAACAATTGCAGCGGCAACTTCAGCATCAGTAGCCGCATCCGTACTTGTGCTAAACAGGTTTGCTATATCTCTGATTCTAGACATTAGGTCTTTGTACCTGTATCCACTCTTTATTTATTTCAGACCATTTCCAAATATAGCCTTCAATATCATCAGGTTTAGCAACTGGTGCTACCCATTGATAAGTTGTGTAATCTAATTTCCAAGAAGGGTATGGTTGTGGTGAAATAAATACATCAAAATGTTTGTCGTATTTATACCCAACACCTGCATAGTTTGCACGGATATTTCCGTTATAGGATGTTTGTTTCCATAAATTGTGTCCATGTAATTCTGTTAAAAATTTTATTCCTGCTTGTTCTGACTCTACGCCATCTACAAGCAATACTTCATTTTGTACTGTATGAACAGAAATTACATTGTTATTTTCGTCTAATTTTGCAAAGTGTGCCATTAGAAAGTAATACTCCCATCTCCATTAAATATGTAAATACCAGTACTTGGGTTGGAAGGTGAACCTGTGGTTGATACAGCATTAACTGCTGCACGAAGTACTACAACACCAGAACCGCCGTTTCCGCCATTAAAGCTTCCACCAGTTCCAGCTCCACCACCGCCACCACCTGTATTTATAGTTGCATTAGAACCACTCTGGTTCCTAGACCCATTACCGCCACCTCCAGCACCAGCAGTACCTGCTATGGTATAAGAGTTATAATTGTCAATACCAGAACCACCACCACCTGCACGAGTCACAGATGAACCAGTTATAGACGATGCAATACCAGAGCCACCGTTACCTGCAACAGCAGTTCCAGCTCCAGTATTGTAATTTCCATTACCACCATTATTACCAGCACCACCACCGCCACCACCTGCGTTTTGACCACCGTTGTTTTCTGGGTCTGCGTTACCGCCGTCAAAACCTTGACCTGCCTGTCCAGCACCACCTTGTCCATTATTCCTTGCACCTGCACCGCCACCACAACCACCAGAAAATCCAGGTGAATTACTTCCAGCTCCTCCACCACCACCGCCACCTGTGCTGGTAACGGTTGTTATTCCTGAACCAGCAATTGATGAATTAGTGCCGCTAGCACCGTCACCTGTATTACCAGCTCCTCCACCACCTACAGTAATTGTATAAGCAGTTCCAGGAGATAATGAGAGTTTAGATAAAACTGATGAATTGCGACCACTCAATTCTCCAACAACACTAGACTTATATCCGCCAGCTCCACCTCCTCCACCAGAATGACCACCAGCCTCACCACCACCTGCACCACCGCCTGCAACAACAAGATATTCAACCGAAACTACATTTGGCATTGTTGCAGAATTAGTAGCGGTTGAATCAGCAGAAGTTCCATTAGCGTTAGTTGCTTTTACCTTAAATGTATAAGATGAACCAGCAGTTAGTTGACCTTGTGTAAATGTGTATGATGTGGAAGTTGTTGTTTCTGCTGTACGAGGGGTTTCAGCAGTAGTTCCATTAAGAAATGGTGTGATTGTAATAGATGAAAGATTTTTACCACCATTGCTTCCATTAGTCCAAGTTACTGTTACTTCATTTGCAGATGTTGATGCAGTTGCTGTTCCAATAGTTCTAACTTCAGGCAATGTTGATGGAGTTATTGGTGCAAAATTTGGAGTATTAACGGTAGTTCCAAAGTTATTTTGAGCATTACCATAAACTGTATAAACAGTTCCTGGAGTAAGACCAGTAAGCGTTACGGTTGTGCT
>Ga0194132_10012913_pt1 | contig 10285 bp, 12 predicted proteins | sample TA2KigOf80mmetaG_FD_148612 | JGI IMG/M metagenome (GOLD analysis project Ga0194132, IMG submission 148612) | Freshwater microbial communities from Lake Tanganyika, Tanzania - TA2015054 Kigoma Offshore 80m | ecosystem: Environmental > Aquatic > Freshwater > Lake | place: Tanzania: Lake... | reverse complement strand
GCCCGAGATCGCGTTCCTGCGCGTCGAGGACGCACCCGCCTCGCGGAGCGAGGCCGGCTACAACTTCCTGAGCAACGAGATCTACGTGAGGTTCACCGAACGGGCCGTGGCGACGCGCGCGCGCCTGCTCGGGATCCTGCCGGTGACGCGGCGTATCGCCGTGCCCGCGTTGACGCTGGCCGCGCTCGAACAGCGGCTCGCCGCCATGCCCGGCATAGGGGAGCCGGACTATGGCGACGACGGCATGCTGCAGTACCTGCGGACCGAGCGGGTCGTGCCGCGCCACCAGACGCGCGGCTTCAAGCTCGTGGAGCTGCTGCGGGTCTATGAAACGGCGTTTAGCGCTCGATCCAGGGGTTCAGGGCGGCGAGCAGGTAGTCCAGCACGTCCTGGTCGCTGATCGTGTCGGGCGAGGCGCCGCCGGCCAGTACCTGCTCCTCGCGCACGAGGCGTGAGCCGCGGCCGCGGCTGACCCGGCCGATCACCTTCGGAACACCCTCCGACGTGCCGAAGTCGATTTCGATGAAATCGTCGCGGCCCGCGTCGGGGGCCACGCGGACCATGCCCGATGGCGTCGAGACGTGCCAGGCGAAGCCTTCCGCCTTCAGCGCCGAGACGAGCTGCCTGGCCACGGGGACGGCGACCCGGGTGAGAAACGCGTCATAGGCGGTCTGGGCGTGGGACACCGCCTCGCGTCGAAGTTTGGCCGTGCGGCGGGCTTCGAGGACGCGGGCCTGGAGCTGCCTGCGAACGGAGGAGACTTCCACGGGCGGAATTGTACCGTGACGCCTGTTCCGGGCCACGGCGGGTCCCTATTACTGGCGTCATGACCTACCGCTTCCCCGTGCTGTCCCTCGCGCTCGCGGTCGCGCTCACCGCTGCGCCCGTCCTGGCGCAGGCGCCGTCGACCGAGCCGCCCGCCGTGACGGCGTCGGGGGAAGGCGCCGTCAGCGCCGTGCCGGACCGCATGCGGAGCCTGGGCGTGCCGGCCGATGCCATCCGCACCACCCAGGTGAACCTCTTCATCGACGTCGACTACGTGAACGGCAAGCGCGTAACGCGCGGCTATGTCTTGACCCACGCGGTCGACGTGCGGATCGACGCCCTCGACCGGGTGGGTGAGATCCTCGATGCGGCCGTCGCGGCCGGCGCCACGGCGCTCGGCGAGATTCGGTTCGACGTGAAAGGGCGCGCGGCCCTCGAGCGTGAGGCGCTCAAGCTGGCCGTGCAGGATGCTCGTGCCCGCGCCGAGGCGATGGCCGCAGGGGCGGGGCGCTCGCTCGACCGGGTCCTGCGCATCGAGGAGCACGGCGTGCCCGCGCCGATGCCCATGCCGGTGCGCGCGATGGCGTTGAAGGAGGCCGCCGGGGCCGACACCCCCGTCGCCGCGGGACAGCTGGAGTTCCGGGCCCGCGTCACTTTGACGGCCACGCTCAAGTGACGCCCGAGGACTACGTCCGGGCGCGGCGCCTGCTGATGAGGCGCGATCCCGTCCTGGGCGCCGTGATCAAGCGCTGCGGTCCCTGCGGGCTGGCCGATTCGCAGCACACCGATTCCTTCAAGGCACTGGTGCGCGCGATCGTCTCGCAGCAGTTGTCGACCAGGGCCGCGGCCACGATCCAGGCCCGGTTCGAAGCGCTGTTTGTGGCGGCGCCGCGCGCCGGGAAGCTACTGCGCGATGCCCGTGGCCACACGGGCCGCTTTCCCACGCCGGCGCAGGTGATGGCGGCCAGCAACGAGACTCTCCGGTCCGTTGGGCTCAGCCGGATGAAGGTGTCGTTCATCCGCGATCTCTGCCAGCGGGTGATCGACGGCCGTCTGCGTCTGGGTGACCTGGACACACAGGACGACGAGACCGTCATTCGCGAGCTGGTCGCCGTGAAGGGGATTGGCCGGTGGACCGCCGAGATGTTCCTGATGTTCCGGCTGCACCGGCCTGACGTCCTCCCGGTCGGAGATCTGGGTATCGTCCGCGGCTTCCAGAGGGTATACGGGTGGAAGAAGGACCCGTCATCGGCGAAGATGGCCCGGACGGCGGAAGCGTGGCGGCCCTACCGGTCCATTGCGTGCTGGTACCTCTGGGAAAGCCTTGAAGCGACGCCGGTGACCAAACCCGTGGGACAGACTCGGAAGGACTGACGACATGAGAATGCAGACGATGCGTGCGGCCGGCCTGGCCGTGGTGGTGGCGTGCGGCGTGTTCGTGGCCGCGGGACGGATGACGACCGTGCGGGCCCAGGCGCCGGCCGGCGGGGTGGAGAAGCTCACCGTACCACCCGGCTTCACCATCGAGGTGTATGCGGCCAACGTGCCCTTTGCCCGGCAGCTCACCGTCGCACCGTCGGGCACCGTGTTCGTCGGGGCGATGAAGCTCGGGTCGAAGGCGCCCTACGCCATCCACGCGCTGGTCGACCGGAACAAGGACCACACGGTGGACGAGGTCATTCCCGTCGTCACCGGTCTCGACACGCCCAATGGCGTGGCCTTTCACAAGGGCGCGCTCTACGTGGCGGAGATGTCACGCATCGTGCGCTTCGACGAGGTCGAGGCCAGACTCGGCACGCCCCAGGTGCCGGTCGTCGTCATCGACAAGCTGCCCGGCAACATGCAGCACGGCTGGAAGAGCATCGGCGTCGGCCCCGACGGCAAGCTCTATGTGACGATCGGCGCCCCGTGCAACGTCTGCGAGGTGAAGCCCGAGGAACCCCGCACGGCGTCGATCGCGCGCATGAAACCCGACGGCTCCGGCTTCGAGCTGGTGGCACGGGGCGTGCGCAACAGCGTCGGCCTCGACTGGCATCCGGTGACGAAGGAGCTGTGGTTCACCAACAACGGCCGCGACATGCTCGGTGACGACCTGCCGCCCGACACGCTCAACCGTGTGTCGAAGGCCGGGCAGGACTTCGGCTTTCCCTACTGCCACGCCGGCGACATCCCCGACCCCGAGTTCGGCAAGGTCAAGCCCTGTTCGGCCTTCACGCCGCCGGCGCAGAAGCTCGGGGCACACGTGGCGGCCCTCGGCTTTGCGTTCTACACCGGCACGATGTTCCCTGAGGCGTACCGGAACCAGATCTTCATTGCCGAGCACGGGTCGTGGAACCGTTCGAAGAAGTCCGGCTACCGGGTCACCCGGGTGACGCTCGACGCCAGGGGGACCCCGGTGGGGTATGAGCCCTTCATCCAGGGCTGGCTCGAGGACGAGAAGAGTTGGGGCCGCCCCGCGGACGTCGCGGTGCTGCCCGATGGGTCGCTCCTGGTCTCGGACGACACGGCAAACGCCGTCTACAGGGTTAGGTACCGGAGGTAGCCCGGCTATTTGACCGCCCCGTCGGAAACGCGTTACTTTCGTCTTTTCCGGCCCAAAGCATGCCCCCCACAGAGCAGTCCGAGCGGCGGAGTGTGGCCTCGATCGTCGATTTGATCGGCAACACACCGCTCGTACGCCTTCGTTCCTTCGAGGCCGGGCTGAAGAACGTGGAACTCTGGGCCAAGCTCGAGGGCAAGAACCCCGGCGGGTCGGTCAAGGACCGGGCCGCGGCGCGCATGGTCGCCAAGGGCGAGGAGAGCGGGGCCCTCCGCCCCGGCAAGACCATCCTGGACGCCACCTCGGGCAACACCGGCATCGCGTTCGCCATGATCTGCGCCGCGCGCCGGATTCCCGTGAGGCTCTGCATCCCGGAGAACGTGACGCCCGAGCGGAAGCGGATTCTGCGGGCGTATGGTGCCGACCTGGTGCTGACCAGCCCGCTCGAGGGTTCCGACGGCGCCATCCGCAAGGCGCGCGAGGTCTACGCCGCCGACCCGGAGCGGTACTTCTACGCGGACCAGTACAGCAACGACGCGAACTGGGGAGCCCACTACGCGACGACCGGGCCCGAGATCATCGAGCAGACCGGTGGACGCATCACCCACTTCGTCGCCGGGCTCGGGACAAGCGGCACCTTCATGGGCACGGGCCGGCGGCTCCGGGAGTTCAACCCGGCGATCTGCCTCATCTCCATGCAGCCGGCCGAGCCCCTGCATGGCCTCGAAGGCCTGAAGCACATGGAAAGTGCCATCGTCCCGCCGATCTACGACCCGGCCCTGGCCGACGAGGACATCCGCGTGGGCACGCTCGACGCGCAGGAACTGACGCGGCGGCTCGCGCGGCAGGAGGGGATTCTGGTGGGCGTGTCGAGCGGAGCCAATCTCGCCGGCGCCCTCCAGGTGGCGAGGAACACTGCCAACGCCGTCATCGTCACTATCTTCTGTGATGGCGGCGAGAAGTACCTCTCGGAGCATTTCTGGGACGCAGCCCCGGATGGGACGCGCTGATGGCCATCACGTTGAGGAAGTCCGTTGGTGACGCAATCCGCGCCCACGGCGTCGAGACCTATCCGAACGAATGCTGTGGTGCGATGTACGGCCGCGAGGGCGTGGTGTCGGAGGTCTTCAAGCTTCCCAACACCACCGAGGAAGGCCCCCGCCGGCGTTTCCTGGTAAGACCCGGTGACTACCGCGAGGCCGAGCGAAAGGCCGCCGAACTGGGCCTCGACCTCATGGGATTCTACCACTCGCACCCCGATCACCCCGCACGGCCCTCGCAGTACGACCTCGATCACGCGTGGCCGCTCTTCTCGTACGTGATTGTCTCGGTGCACCAGGCGGTGCCCCAGGACATGACCTCCTGGCTGCTCCAGGACGACCGTTCCGCCTTTTCAGAGGAAACGTTGACTCATGGCGATTAAGGTTCTGATTCCGACCCCGCTCCGGCCGTTCACCGACAAGCTCGACACGGTCGAAGTCGCGGGCGCGACGGCCGGCGAGGCCCTCGCCGCGCTGGTCGCGAAGCACGACGGCCTCAAGAAGCACCTCTACACCGACGAGGGCAAGCTGCGCAGCTTCGTCAACATCTACGTGAACGACGAAGACATCCGCTATCAGCAGAAGGAACAGACGCCGCTGAAGGAAGGGGACTCGATCAGCATCATCCCGTCGGTCGCCGGGGGCAGGCAGTGAGCAACGCCGCCGATTTCCCGTCGCTCGGTCCCGAGGAGATCAAGCGGTACAGCCGGCACCTGATCATGCCCGAGGTGGGCATGGACGGGCAGCGCCGGCTGAAGGCCGGCAGCGTCCTCTGTATCGGCGCGGGTGGCCTGGGCTCGCCGGCCGCGATGTATCTGGCCGCCGCGGGCGTCGGCCGCATCGGCGTCGTGGACTTCGACGTCGTCGACTACAGCAACCTGCAGCGCCAGATCATTCACGGCACGAAGGACGTTGGACGCTCGAAGCTCGCCTCCGCGAAGGACCGCCTGCTCGACATCAACCCGCACATCCAGGTGGACATCTACGAAGAGGCGCTCTCGTCCGAGAACGCGCTGCGCCTGTTCGGGCCGTACGACGTCATCCTCGACGGCACGGACAACTTTCCGACGCGGTACCTGACCAACGACGCCTGCGTGCTGCTCGGCAAGCCCAACGCCTACGGCAGCATCTTTCGCTTCGAGGGACAGGCGTCGGTCTTCGCCACCAAGGGCGGCCCCTGCTACCGGTGCCTCTATCCCGAGCCGCCGCCTCCGGGCCTCGTGCCGAGCTGCGCCGAGGGTGGCGTGCTGGGCGTGCTGCCGGGCGTGATCGGTGTCATCCAGGCGACCGAGACGATCAAGCTCCTCACCGGCATCGGCGAGCCGCTCATCGGCCGCTTCATGATCTATGACGCGCTGCGGATGAAGTGCCGCGAGCTGAAGTTGAAGCGCGATCCCGAGTGCCCGGTCTGCGGCGACCATCCGACCGTCACGAAGCTGATTGACTACGACGAGTTCTGCGGGATTCGGCCCGACGTCACAGCGGAGGCACAGGCGATGGCGGCAAGCAGTCAGTGGGAGATCACGGCCATCGAGTTGAAGCAGCGGCTCGACAAGGGCGACCAGCTCTTCATCCTCGACGTGCGTGAACCGAACGAGTACCAGGTCTGCAAGATCGAGGGCTCGACGCTGATTCCGCTCGGCGAAGTGCCGCGCCGCTATCAGGAACTGCCGAAGGACGTGGAGATCATCTGCCAGTGCAAGATGGGCGGCCGCAGCCAGAAGGCCCTCGACTTCCTGCGCACGGTGGGCTTCACGAACATGAAGAACCTGAAGGGTGGCATCCTCGACTGGATCGACAAGGTCGACCCCAGCCAGCCGAAGTACTGAGGGAGCCGCGCATGGCCGCCAGAGTCACGCTCAGCGCACTGATTGCGGTGGTGGGACTACTGGCGCCCCTGGGCGCGCAGTCGCCGGCTCAGCTGAAGCGGGAGCTTGACGCCCTCGCCGCGCGTGTCGACGCGCAGCAGAAGGAGATCGACGCGCTGAAACCGCAGGGCGGTGGCCGGGCGGCCGCTCCGGACCTTGGCGCCATCGCGCTGACGGTGGACAAGGCGCCGACCCGTGGAGCTTCGTCCAGCCGCGTTGTGCTGGTCGAGGGCTCGGACTTCCAGTGTCCGTTCTGCGCGCGGCACATCCGGCAGACCGCGCCCCTCATCGAGAAGGACTACGTCGCAACGGGCAAGGTACGCCACGCGTTCGTCAATTTCCCGATGGCCTCGCACCGTGACGCCTTCCAGGCCGCGGAAAGCGGCCTGTGCGCGAACGATCAGAGCAAGTTCTGGGAGCTGCACGACCGGCTGTTCACCAATCAGGCGCGGCGGGCGCTGTCGTTCGTCGCGCCCATGGCCGGCGCGCTGGGCATGAAGGCCGACGCGCTCAAGGCGTGCGTCGAGAGCGGAGCCAAGCGTGACCACGTCACGCGTGACCTGGCGATGGCCCGCAGCGCCGGTGTCACGGCCACGCCCACCTTCTTCGTCGGCCTGCTGGACGCCAGGACTGGCGCGGTGACGGTGACAGCACGCATCGTGGGCGCCAAACCGTATACCGTGTCCCAGCAGGCTCTGGATTCCGCGCTGGCGCGCCGGTGACACGATGGCGCGCACATCCGCCTCCGTCAGTCTCCGCAACCTGACCGCCGGCGCTGCGCTGCTGGCCCTGGGCAACAGCGCGTTCCTGGCGCTCTCCGAGTCTGCGGCGCTCTTTCACTACCTGGCTGTAGGACTCCACGTCGTGCTGGGCGCGCTGGCGCCCGCGCTCGTCCTGCTGGCGGCGCGGCGTGGCCGGTACCTACTCGGTCTGGCCGGAGTCGGCACCGCCATCGTGCTCGTCGCCACCGTGGAGACGGGGGCGTACTTGGCATGGGTGGGCGGCGGACTCGCGCACGCGAACGCACGGGTGGTGCACGGTGCGATTGGTGGCGTGGCCGCGCTCAGCGTGGCCCTCTGGTTGTTCGTGACGGCCGGGCGTGAACGCGCCTTCATGGCGTCGCGACCCGTGGCCGTGATGCTGCTCGCGGCCGTTGCTGCCCTCGTGTCCAGGTCGGTGGCGCTCCGCGCGGGCGCGGAGGGCAGGCGCGCCGCGTCGGAACGCATCACGAACCCGGCCCTGCCGCCCACCGAAATGGAAGGGGAGGGCGGAGGGACCGCCTCGCCGTTCTTCCCGTCCTCCGCCAGGACCACGACCGGCGGCACCATGCCCGCGGACTTCTTCCTGACGAGCCAGGAGTGCGGGCGTTGCCATCGCGACATCTACGAGCAGTGGAACATCTCGTCGCATCACTTCTCGTCCTTCAACAACCAGTGGTACCGCAAGTCTATCGAGTACATGTAGGACGTCGTGGGTGTCGGCCCCTCGAAGTGGTGCGCGGGCTGCCACGATCACGCGGTGTTCTTCAACGGCCGGTTCGATCGCCCAATCAAGGACCAGATCTGGACACCCGAAGCGCAGACCGGGCTGGCCTGCACGTCGTGCCACGCGGTCGTGCACGTCGGCAGCACCATGGGCCAGGGCGACTTCACCGTCGAGAATCCCCCGCTGCACGACCTGGCCGTCAGCCGGAACCCGATCCTCCTCAAGGCACATGAGGCGCTGCTCCACCTGGATCCCGCCCCGCACCGGCGCACGTTCATGAAGGCGTTTCACACGGAGCAGCCGGCCGAGTTCTGCCGTTCGTGCGACAAGGTGCACCTGGACAAGCCCGTCAACGACTACCGGTGGTTCCGTGGTTTCAACGACTACGACAACTGGCAGGCTTCTGCGGTTTCCGGGCAGGGCGCGCGGTCGTTCTACTACCCCCCGAAGCCGCAGACCTGCGCCGATTGCCATATGCCGAGGGTGAAATCCACGGATCCGGCTGCGCGAAACGGTCGCGTACGTTCGCATCGGTTCGTCGGCGCGAACACCGCGCTGCCCTTCGTCAACGGCGATCACGAGCAACTGCGGCTCACCCAGGAGTTCCTCAAGGGCGGACAGGTCTCTGTCGACATCTTCGGCGTGGCGTGCGTCGACGAATCCCTGCCCGTGGGGGAGTCAGGACAGGGGCGTGGCGGCTCGCCCAGACTGTCGAGCACGTTCGCCGTGGGCGAGGAGGGTGGGGACGCGGGCGCGGGTGGCGCCGGGACGGCAGCCGTCGACCTGGCCGGTCCCCTGGGCGCCGTTCCCGTCGCTGTCCGCCGCGGCGACTCGGTTCGCATCGAGGTCGTCATGCGAACACGGAAGGTCGGCCACTTCTTCCCGGGCGGCACGGTGGATGCCTTCGAGGTCTGGGTCGAGTTCGAGGCGGTCGACGACAAGGGCCGCGTGATCGCCCGCAGCGGCGCAGTCGCCGACGGCGGCAAGGGCCCGGTCGATCCGGGCGCGCACATGTACCGCAGCCTGCAATTGGACGGGCACGACAATCCGATCAACAAGCGGAACGCGTGGGCCACGCGTTCGGTCGCTTACGTCCGGCTGATCGGGCCCGGCTCCGCCGACACGATCCACTATCGCCTTCGGGTTCCGCCCGATGCCGGCGACCGGATCACGCTGCGGGCGAAGGTCAATCACCGGAAGTTCGCGTGGTGGAACACGCAGTGGGCGTATGCGGGCGTTCGCAAGACCGGCGCGCCCGCCCCGGCGAAGGACGCGGATGACAACGGGTGGGAGTTCACCGGAGACACGCGCGGCGTGTCCGGTTCCCTCAAGTCGATTCCCGCTTTGCCGATCACGGTGATGGCGACCGCCGAACAGGCGCTGCGCGTGTTGCCGAAAGGCAGCCCGGTCGAGTCCACGCAGAAGACCGACCCGTCGGTGCGGGAGCGTTGGAACGACTACGGCATCGGGCTGCTGCAGCAAGGCGACCTGAAGAACGCCGAGCTCGCGTTCCTGAAGGTCATGGCCTCCGAGCCCGGCTACGCGGACGGTCCCCTGAACGTGGCCCGCGTGCGCCTGCAGGAGGGCGATCTCGACGGCGCCGCGCAGATGTTGCGGAAGTCGATGACCATCGACGGTTCGCTGGTGCGCACGCACTACTTTCTCGGCACGGCGCTGAAAGGGCTGGGCCGATACGAGGAAGCGCTGTCGCACTTGCGGGAGACCGTGCGCCAGTACCCTCGCGACCGGGTCGCGTTGAACCAGCTCGGCCGCGTGCTGTTCCTGCAGCGGCAGTTCGAGGGCGCCGTCGGTGCCTTCAAGCGCGTGCTCGAGGTTGCCCCGGAGGACCTCCAGGCACACTACAATTTGATGCTCAGCTATCAGGGTATGGGTCGTGAGGCAGACGCCAGCCGGGAGGAGCAGCTCTTCATGCGATTCAAGGCCGACGAGACGTCAACCGCCATCGCGGGGGACTTTTCCCGCTCCGCGCCCCAGGATAACAACGAGCGCCAGAACATCCACGAGCACGGCCAATGAGACCGATTGCGTGCCTGTTTGCCGCCCTCGTGGCCGTCGCGGCGGTGGCCGCGGCGCCCGCGGGCGTAACCTTCGTGGACATCACCACGCCGGCCGGCATCCGTTTCGTCCATAACAACGGGGCCTTCGGGAAGAACTACATGCCGGAGACCTATGGCTCCGGATGCGCGTTTCTGGACGTGGCCGGCGACGATCGCCAGGACCTCTTCTTCGCGAACAGCACCAAGTTCCCGGGGCAGCCCGGAGAGCCCGGGTGGCCCTTTTTCGTTTCCCGGCCGGAACGTCCTGTCCTGCTTGGCTCGCTGGTGAGTTCCTCCTAATACCCGACCGAACTTGACGGATATCCCTCCGATCCATAAAATCAGACCAGACTAGTCGGGTATCTGAACCGGCCACATGCTGAGACTCTCCAAGCGGGCGGATTACGCCCTCATCGCGATGAAACACCTGGCCCAGCGCCAGGATGCGGCGTCGGCCAGTGCCCGCGAAATCGCGGCGGCCTACGACATCCCGATCGAGCTGATGGCCAAGGTGCTGCAGAAGCTGGTCCG
>Ga0194132_10012912_pt1 | contig 10285 bp, 9 predicted proteins | sample TA2KigOf80mmetaG_FD_148612 | JGI IMG/M metagenome (GOLD analysis project Ga0194132, IMG submission 148612) | Freshwater microbial communities from Lake Tanganyika, Tanzania - TA2015054 Kigoma Offshore 80m | ecosystem: Environmental > Aquatic > Freshwater > Lake | place: Tanzania: Lake Tanganyika... | reverse complement strand
ACGCTGACCGGCGCGCCGGATTATGCTGACCGGCGCAGCGAATTATGCTGACCGGCGCTTGCATATGCAGCCGGCGCCGGTCAGCCGAATAATATGGTTCGCGGGCTTGATCCTCGTTCCGGCTCTTCTGGTTCGTTTCCATGACCAACAAAGATGTTGCCGATGCGAAGCGGAGTGCGAAGAAGTGGCTCGACTATCCGCTCAACAAGCGAACGCTCCACGATGAGCCGACAAAGGAGATTATCGAAGGGATTGCCTACGTCATCAAACATGACCTGCGGATATCGCGTGTCTTTCTGAAGATGCAGCTTCTGTCGAGCTGGCATGGGATGCACGCGATCTACGACTTGCTCAATGACAACCCAGCCGGTTGGCGACATTTGCATGCGAGTTTCCTCTATCGTGTCTGGCACGCGAGAATCAATGGGGGTTATCAAGACGCAGGGTACTCCAAGGCCGTGTTCGATATTTGGGAAATGGGCTTAGGTTTCGCACATTCAATTGCGGTGCGCGAAGACGGTTTCATGGATTGGCAAGGGCAAGAGTTTCTTAATAGCCTTGCTGGCAAGAACAACAAGTACCGGGGATGGGAAGAGCGCTGCTTTGAGGTGTTTTCGGTCGCCCTATACGCCATGTTTCGGAACAAGGCGATGAACTTCGCTGAAGGACTGGCGGTGCCGTTGGGGGTGTACCAAGAGGTGTTCGATAGCTGGCACGATCCAATTGGACTGGGCCGCGCACTTGTCAACGTGTGCGAGCACCATTGGGTCGAGACGAACGACTTGGAAGACCTCGGCCACGTTGGCGCGTTCTCGTGGGCGCCATACAGCATCTTTCCGGTGGAAATGTTGGCTATTCGCCGGATCCGTGAAGAGGCGGGCCTTCCAATGCCAGATATCGAGCACCCGTTAATGAAAACGCTCTTTGCGGCACCGCCAAGAGAGATGCCTGTCGTGCACGAGGAGGCGCTAACGTGCATTGTCGAGCGAGCGCGCGCAGAAGGCGTCGCAGGTATTCCGTGGTAGTGTGTTGTCCGGTGCTGAATACGCCCGCGAACAAAGCGTTGCACTTGACGGGCCGGCATGACGGTTTTTCGAGAAACCACGTTCCTTGCAGCCGGCCCGCAAGTGAACGCAGTCGTTCGCCGGCTTGGTTTCCTTGATGCCTCAGAGGCTTTGGCATGCGGCACTTATCTCTTTGCTTCGTGCTTTTCGTCGGGATTGGGTGCGACACTCAAATGCAGCGTCGCCTGTCTCGCGCGCAAGGCGATCTTCGAGACGAGAACGTGCTTGTGCGCGTTCGGGCGGCCACGGAGATTTGTGAAATCGACCCCTCTCAGAATGTAGTAGCGATCCCGGTTTTAGAAGTTGCGGCCGACGGCGAGGGCTACGTTGATGGCGACAAGAGCATTGCAAGAAACCTCGCGATTATCGAATTGGGTAAACATCGTTCAAATGCGAAATCAGCGATTCCGATTCTTAAGAAGCGCCTGTCAGGCACTCCCTATGAGCGTGTAATCGCCGCGGCGGCGTTGGCTCAGATTGATAAATCGACCTATGAGATTGCGTTCCCGATATTGGCGGCAGGCCTAAAAGAGGAACAGATTACGCGTGTAACTGCCGCACGGGCGATATGCGAACTTGGCGATGACGCCAAGGACCTAATGCCGAGTGTTCGCAAACTTCTTGAAGACGAAGATGAATTCGTGCGAACCGAAGTCGCCCGCGCATTGAAGCGGTAGGTCTGTCGCCGCCTGTCAATGCGCCGGCGAACCAGTTGCTGCACCCGACGGCGGCCGCATTACTGGTTCTCGGAGTTCAACGTCTCACCAGCGGCCGCCGCGGGTGAGCTTTTTCGTTAGCCCGCAGAGGTTCCGAAGTGCAACAAGTGCGGTTCATCGAATGCGTTGCCGAACGCGACGTCGATCTGCTCATTCTCGAAGAGCTGCACGTCTCCGCTTCCTTTCGTTCGTGGCTTCTGGCCGAGGTGTTCGGACCAGATGTTGGCGCTGGTCAATTCCTTGGAGCCTGGCATTCGGTCAGCCACGTTACGCTCGGGGAATCGGATTTGGTCATCGTGTTCAAAGACGGTCAGGCCATCACGACAGCGCTCTTGATCGAAAACAAAATCGATGCTCCGCCTGAACCTGAACAGGCTGCTCGGTATCGCTTGCGGGGAAAAGTGGGGATCAATGAAGGCAAATGGAAAGCATTCCGTACTTGTATCATAGCCCCGCAAAAGTACCTCGCGGGAACAGCGAATGCATCTGAATATGATGCCCGTCTCAGCTACGAGTCTATCCGTGGGTGGTTCGGTCAGTCTGCCCCGGCTGACCACCGCTCGGCCTACAAAGCGAGGATGCTGGATGAGGCGATTGAGCAGAACCGGCGAGGTTATAGCCCTACGCCCCACCCCGGGGTGACGCAGTTTTGGTTAGACTATTGGCATTTGGTCAACGCGGAATTTCCACAGCTTAGAATGAAGAAGCCCGGTCAGGTTCCGGCGGGGTCCGACTGGCCGGAGTTCAGAAACCCTGAGCTGGGTCCGAGTCGAGTAATCGTGCATAAGCTTGCTTCGGGAGTCGTCGATCTACAGATCGCGTCTGCTGGGGACAATGCTGAAGAGATTGCCGTGCGAAATCAAGACGTCTTGCAAGGCGCGTTCGAAGTAGTGCGAGCCGGAAAGTCCGCGGCAGTTCGAGCTACGGTTCCCAAGGTGGATCGGTTCGGCGATTTGCCTTCGCAGCTGGAGGCGGTTCGCGCCGGCTTATCGGCAGCATCCCGACTGCTCACCGTCTCGGCGCGGGTCAATGCGGGCTAACCAACGGATGAAGCTGACCGGGGCCGCCATCCTGGTTTCGCGCGGCATGAAGGTCTTGCAGGCGGCCCCGGCAGCTTATCCTTTTCGTTCGGCGGAAGTCCTCGTATCAAAAGGAGAAAGTCAATGATTCGTCTGTCGCTGTCTGTGTTCGCCCTGATCGCACTGGTGACGCTGTTTGCTTCTAGTCCCGCAGCCCAAGAAGCCAAGGGGCTGAAGGGCACTTTTTCCACCATGCTGATGGACGAGAAGTGGACAATTGCGTTCGACGGAGACAAGAAGTTCATTGTCAAAAAGAAGGACGAACTGATGGTCGAGGGAACCTACAAGGTGACCAAGGATGAGATCGAGTTCACTGACAAAAAGGGGCTAATCGCTGCACCGGAGACGGTTGGCACGTACAGGTGGAAGCTGGAGAACAAGAAGCTCACTTTCACGAAGATCAAGGATGAAGTCGAGGGACGTGAGAAGGGCCTGACCAGCAGTCCCTGGACTGCTGAGAAGTGAGCGACAGCGCCGAACCGTCTTATGGCCTCTCCGACTTGAATAAAAACAAAGCGGACGGTCCCTCCGTCGTTGACTAACGACGTGTGGCTTTGTTTGTGTTCAAGCCCTCTGGCGTCCGGGGACCGTCTTTTGTGCAGCGGCAGGATGGTTCGCATCGCGGTATCACGCTCACCCCCCCTTCCCCAAAGGAGAGAGCACGGGACTGAGCGGCACCAAACAGCCTTACGAGGTCGAGCCCCGACGTGTTCCCACGCCGAGACCGCTTTGTCCCTTCCTCTTTCCAGGGGATGTGGGACGTCACGCCAGCCCCGTCGTGTCGCCACGCCAGGACCGCTTCGTCCGCGCGTGGCGCGGGCGCTGCGGATGCCTGCTTCCGGGGATCACATCCCAATGGCCATATTTCACGGCATCGAAGGCGGTGCGGGTGGGGCGACTTTCTCTTTGAGCCAGGCGAGTGGGAAGCGGATAAACACGAGACCTTCCCCGTTCTCGTACACGATGCCGATGCTTCCGTCTTTCAACACGGTCAAACACGAATACATCGCGGTGCCGGGATCGAGGAGCTTGCCACTGCTCCATGTCTTGCCGCTGTCCTTGCTCGTCCGGATGGTGAGATGGTCGCGTCGCTTCGCGTTATTCGGGTTGGAAAGGATCAATTCGCCATGCGGATGGCTGATGAGGCTTGCCATACAGGTCGGGTCGGTCACATCAAGCCAGTGTTCGCTCCATTTGCCTTTGGTGATCGTGTCTTTCCATTCCCAGCGTGCCCAAACACGTTTCCCTCCGCGACTTTCATTGCGCATGGACAAGAGGAGTGAGCCGTCGGCCAATTGAGCGATCGCGCTTTCGCTGGTGGGCGGACCACCGGGTACCGCCGGAGGCGAAATGGTCCAGTTCTTGCCACCGTCACTGCTCGCGACAAAGCACGAATGGGGAATTTTGTCTTTTCCCTTGTATTGCGCCGGGAAAACCAGTGTTCCGTCTTTCAGTTGAATGCCGTTGCCGGGGCCTTGGAAACACAGGAGCCAGTCCTTGTGCATCACTTGCGGGGTGATGCTGACCGGCTTCGACCATGTCAAGCCGTCGTCGGTGCTCTGACAGATGACAAACTGGCCCGTTTCATCTGGGGTTAGGCCGGGGCCGCTTCCGAACCACGCCCGGTTTCCTTTCGACCACAGTGCCGCGACGAAGATCGTGCCGGTCTTACGATCCACGAGAATCGCAGGATCGCCGACACCGTTCCCCCTTGAACCAGCCACACCGGCATCGTAATCCATGATTCGTTTCATCGCGCTCCACGTTTTGCCGTCGTCCGTGGAGCGCATCATCCCGACATCAATATCGCCGGGTAGATCGGCCCCGCTCTTGTTGCGGATATCGAACACCGCAATGAGCGTTCCCTTTGGTGTCGTGGCCAAGCCGGGGATGCGGTAAGTGTGGACGTTGTCATCACCATTCTTGCGGATCACCGTGCGAAACAACCGTGGATCATCCGGTAACCCTTCGGTTTTGGGCTGCTTCTCCGGCGGTAGCTCCGTCGGATTGCCCCACGTGCTCTTGAGGTATGTGGCGACCGTCTTGAGCTCCGTGGCGTCAACAACACGGTCGTAAACGATGACTTCCGCCATGTCGAACTTCAGACCCACTTTTGTGGTGACGTTTGCTCCGAGAATGAACCCACTGAGCGGACTCGATGCCTGCGTGGTTACGGTTTTCTGTTCGTCGCCCTGGTAATGTGAAATGTTCGTGCCTTTGGCTGACTTCTTGATAGTCCATGTGTGAACCTGCCATTCGCCGGTCTTCGCCTCGTGTGTGTTCACATCGGCCAGGTCCGCATTCTTGATTGGCGGTGGCTGAACACCAACCTGCCACTTGCCGTCACGAATCTGAGCGCGCGTCATGCCGGTATTGGTCGAACCATCAAAGAGGAATCCATTCGCCTTTGGCGCCAGTCGAAGGTATGCCACGACGGTGCGTTCGTTCGAGAGCGATCCCCAGGAAGCGGACGTTTGCCAGAGCGCAGCCTTGCCATCGAAGCGAACGACTGTCCGATCACCGCTGGGCGTGCCGACGCGGACCGCTTTCGGTGTGCCGACGATGTGCGTGAGCGAGCGGCCGGCCGGTGTACCCACAGCAGTCTCCCACTCCGTGACCGTCGCGCCGCGAGCTTTCACACCGTCCTGTCGGTACCACGCGTACATCTTGCTAGCGGGTAGCTCATCGCGGTTTGCCGGTTTGGGTTCACCGTTGACCTTGGCCTCGACCCAAGCTAATGGAAATCGCGCCGCTTTGATATCTGACCCCGCTTCGTACAGACACAAGATGTCGCCATCCGGGAGAATTGCCAGATCCGAGTACGCGCTTGGCCCCGCGTCGAGGGTACGACGCACCGGCCAAGTCTTGCCGTCGTCGCGGCTGATTTTGATCGAGAGGTTCTCTCGCTTTCCGCCCGCACCGGGTACTTCCTTACCTTCTTTGTCTCGGGCCACCGTGTGCGGGTTCGAGAAAAGCAACATGCCCGGCTTCGACGGATACGCGACGAGACTCGCCATACAGCGCGGTTCCCACAGCTCTTTGTGAAACTCGGGCTGACTCCACTGCGTGGCTCCGTTGGGACTGTAGGCGACAATCTTCCGGTTCGGCTTGGAATAGTTCCGCGAAACAAGCATCACTTTGCCATCGGAACACTCCGCCAACATGGTTTCGTTTGGGCTCACGAAACCGCCTTCATTGGGAACCGCGATGTCGCCCGCCTTCCAGGTTTTGCCGGAGTCGTCGCTATAGATTGTGCCGGCTGCCGAAGGGGCGTGATCCCCCACTTTTCCGAATGCCAGCCAAATGGGAACCACCAACCGCCCGGATTTGATTTGGATGCCGTGCCCCGGCCCAGTCGCGATCACTTTCCAATCATACTTCTTGCGGAACGGGACGAACGCTTCCGTGATTTCAGTTGGTTTGCTCCAGGTTTTTCCATCGTCCATGCTTCGCATTGCAAAACAACGGGCATAGTTCACACAGTAGAGGAAGACAATGTCGCCGGTGTCGCGGTCGATCATCGCAACGGGGTTGTTGACGGTTTGCTCACGTTCCCCGCCCGTCTTCTTGTGGGGATTGCCTTCGATTCGGTCACCCTTGTGCGCGATGTGTTGTGAGTTGGCCCACGTTTTTCCGCCGTCTGTGGAGCGACGGAGGTGAACTTCAATCTCGCCCCAATCCGAGCTGCCGTTTTTCCGCGCCTCGCAGTAGGCCAGCACGGCGCCCTTCTTCGTGACGACGATCCCCGGAATGCGATACCGCTTGATCTTGTTCATCCCCGCAGGAAACACGTCGACTTTCTCCAAACTCGGTTCAGCCGCGCTGGCACTGACTGACAGCAGGAGAAGAAGTGGACAACAAAAAAAGCGCATCTGTAGAACCTCGTTGATGGTCTTGGCACGATCCGAGACACGGCTTGATTACGTTACGCTGCGGCTGCGCAGATAATCCAGTACCGTCTTGCGCCCCTTCTGGATGTGATCGCACATCAACCGCCGAGCCGTGTCGGCATCCCGGTTTCGGAGTGCTGCAGCAATCGCGGTGTGTTCGCGGTATGTTTCTTCGGCGATGGCGAGTGTCAAGATCGCGGCCCAATGGCGCTGGATCCCAAATACCTGCCCGAGCGCGGTGTAGTCCTCGATGACTTTGGCAAGCAACCGATTCCGGGCGGCTTCAACAACGATCCGGTGGAACCGCTCCTCGCAGTCGAGCCAACGCCCGAATGTTGCTTTTGTCGCCATTCGCGACTTTTCGCGGCGGATGGTGGACAAAATCGCCTCGAACTCGCCCAGGACCTCTTCGAGCGTGTCGAGTTGATTCTGCGTGATGTTGCGGGCGGCCTCGGCGGCGGCGCAACTCTCAACAGCTTCCCGCAGGACATACAGTTCCTCCAGGTCTTGTTTACTCGACTTGCGGACGAACGCCCCGGCACCGGGGACATGTTCGACCAACCCCTCGGTCGCCAGACGGATGATCGCCTCCCGGACCGGGGCGAGGCTGACTTCCATCGCCTGCGCCAGCGTCCGGTTCACGAGCTGCGTCCCGGCTTCCAATTCGCCAGTCAGCACTTTGCGGCGAAGTTCCCGGTAGGTTCTTTCCGACTGCGTGTCTTGCACGACGATATCGCCTCGAATATACTTGTTGTGTTCGATCGTGATCGATCATGTTCGAGCAAGAGTGATTCTCGAAATCAGCCTGCCGGAAGTCAAGAGAGAAGGGAACTTTTTCGGCGAAGGAGGGCGGCGAATGGGTACGTTTCGACGGTGGTTCATATCCAACTTCCTGCTTCTCTCCGTGCCGCTCGTCGTCGCCGGTGAACGGAAGGCGCTCCCGCCGCTGCCCGACAAGCAAGGGTTTGCCGGCCCGTTCGCCGGCGTCAGCAACGGGGCATTGGTCGTGGCGGGCGGCGCCAACTTCCCCGACAAGAAGCCGTGGGAGAAAGGAAAGAAGGTCTGGTACGACAGCATCTTCGTGTTGGAGAGGCCGGACGGGGAATGGAAGAGTGCCGGGAAGCTGCCCCGATCACTGGGCTACGGCGTCAGCGTGACGCACACCGGCGGCGTGGTGTGCGTCGGCGGAAGCGACGCTGACCGGCATTATGCCGATGCGTTCCGCCTCGAATGGAAGGCTGGCAAGCTCATCACCACGAAACTCCCGTCGCTGCCGAAGCCGCTCGCCAACGGTTGCGGCGCGTTGGTCGGAGATGTTTTGTATGTCGCCGGTGGGCAGGAGACGCCCGAATCCAAGGACACGGTGAAGACTGCCTGGAGGATCGACCTGTCGGCCAAGGAGCCGAAGTGGAAGGAGATCGAGGCTTGCCCCGGAGGCGGACGGATGCTCTCGGTCGCGGCGAGTTTCGACGGGGCATTTTGGCTGGTTGGCGGCTTCGAACTCGTCTTCGGGAAAAGGGAAAAGATGCGGCATTACCTTGATGACGCCTACCGCTACGACCCCGGCAAGGGCTGGAAGCGGGTGGCCGACTTGCCTTATCCCGTCGTGGCCGCGCCTTCGCCGGCTCCTGCCGACGCCTTGGGCTTCTATGTCCTCGGCGGCGACGATGGCTCCCAAGTTGGCGTTGATCCCGAAAAACATCGCGGTTTCAGCAAGAAGGTGCTGCGATACGACATCAAGTCGAACAAGTGGGTCGAGGCCGGTGGGCTATCGGCCCCACGGGTGACCGTCCCATGCGTGCCGTGGAACAGGGCGTGGGTGGTGCCGAGCGGCGAGGTACGGCCCGGTGTGCGCACACCGGACGTGACGATATTCACCCCGGCGAAGAAGGAGTAGCCCCGTCGTGTCTTCAACCGCACCCTCCTTGTCCCGAACGGCATGGCTGATCGTCCTGCTGCTGATGCCGGTCGCCTTGCTCAACTACCTCGACCGCCAGATGCTCGCGGCGATGAAGTATTCCGTCATGGCGGACATCCCCAGCATCGGCACGGAGTCGAATTGGGGCTTCATGCTAGGCCAGTTCAAATGGGTGTACGCCTTCCTCAGCCCCATCGGGGGCTATGTCGCGGATCGGTTTAGCCGGCGGTTCGTGATCTGCGGCAGCCTGTTCGTCTGGTCGGCGGTCACGTGGTGGACCGGACAGGTGACGACGTACACCGAACTGCTGTGGGCGCGTTCGCTGATGGGGATCAGCGAGGCGTTCTACATCCCCGCCGCCCTCGCCCTCATCACCGATTACCACACCGGCCAGACCCGCTCTCAGGCCGTCGGCTTGCATCAGATGGCGATCTACTGCGGTGTGATCGCCGGGGGCTTCGGCGGGTACGTCGCCGACGCACCGGCACTCGGCTGGCGGCTCGCGTTCGTCGCCTGCGGAATCTTCGGCATGGTGTACGCGCTGCCGCTGGTGTTCCTGCTCCGAGACGCCCCCACGCCGGACGCCGACGACGACGGCGTGACCACGACGCCGGTTCGTGCGGCCGGGGAACTGCTGTCGGACCCGTCGTTCATTCTGCTGGTGCTGTACTTCACCCTACCGGCCCTGGCGGGGTGGGTGGTGCGGGACTGGATGCCAGCTATCCTCAAGGAGCAGTTCGGCATCGGGCAAGGACAAGCCGGGGTCGCGGCCACGGTGTACTGGCAGGTGGCGGCGATCGTCGGGGCGATCCTCGGCGGCTGGCTGGCCGACCGCTGGATGCGGAGCAACGAGCGGGGTCGCATCTTCGTGAGCGCCATCGGCATGGCTCTGATCGTCCCGGCCATCTTCGGCGTGGGCAACGCCGGCACGCTGGGCTTGGCAATCGCTTTCCTGGTCCTGTTCGGTCTCGGTTGGGGGTTCTTCGACTGCAACAACATGCCGATCCTGTCGCAGATCGTCCGCCCCCACCTGCGGGCGACCGGGTACGGCGTCATGAACTTCGTCAGCATCAGTTGCGGCGGTCTGGCGGATTGGGGGTTCGGCGTCCTCCGGGACCGGAACGTGCCGCTCAACGTGATCTTCAGCATCTTCGCCGCCGCCGCCATGCTGTCCGTCGTTCTGGTTCTCCTGATCTGCCCTCGCCCCGACCTCGCCACCCAGGAACAAACCCCATGACGATTAAGCTGCACGGCCTCGTCGCCGCCACCCACACCCCGTTCGACGCGAACGGCCGGCTGAACCTCGCCGCCGTCGAGAAGCAAGCCGAACACCTTCACCGCAACGGGGTGAAGACCGTGTTCATCGGCGGCAGCACGGGCGAAAGCCATTCGCTCACCGTCGAGGAACGCATGGCACTTGCCCTGCGGTGGAGCGAAGTCGTCCGTGGTTCGGGGTTGCGGTTGGTCGTTCACGTCGGCTCGAACTGTCTGGCCGACGCCCGCACGCCTCTTGAGAAGACCTTGCGGCCCTTCTTCTCTTGTACCACCCAATGATCGCCAGCGGCCTTCACTCTTCGGGTCAGGGCGGGCAGTAAGGCGTACAGGACGACGCCGAGAA
>Ga0194132_10012911_pt1 | contig 10285 bp, 8 predicted proteins | sample TA2KigOf80mmetaG_FD_148612 | JGI IMG/M metagenome (GOLD analysis project Ga0194132, IMG submission 148612) | Freshwater microbial communities from Lake Tanganyika, Tanzania - TA2015054 Kigoma Offshore 80m | ecosystem: Environmental > Aquatic > Freshwater > Lake | place: Tanzania: Lake Tanganyika... | reverse complement strand
CTGCGCGCCGCCCTGGGCGACGACTTCATCCTGCTCCACGACCCGGTGGAGTCCTACACCTGCGAGGAGGCCATCCGCATCGGCCGCGAGCTGGAGCGGCAGCACTACGGCTGGATCGAGGAGCCCTTGCAGGACTACGATATCCTCGGCCTGCAGACCCTGTGCAAGGCCCTGGACCTGCCGGTGCTGGCCCTGGAGTGGATCGGGGCCATCGGCGGCCAGCCCTTCAACGCGGCGCCCTACGTGGCATTGCAGGCCACCGACATCGTGCGCCAGCGCGGCATCGGCATCACCGGCCAGCTCAAGGTGGCGCAGCTGGCCGAGAGCATGGGGGTGCCGGTGCACGGGGGCGACCCGCACGTGGTCCTGGCCATCCACAACGACCCGCTCTTCGAGGCCTTCATGGGGCTGCGGCCCGAACCGCCGGCCGAGGAACTCGACTGCCGCGGCACCCTGGTGGTGGACCAGGGGGTGATGCGCATCGCCTGGCGCGACGTCCCCCCCGCCGAGCCCGACTGGGACGAGGCGGCCCGCAGCGCGGTGATGGTCATCGCGTGAAGGGGACCGACGACGCCGTCGGTCCGCACCCGCCGGAGCACGGGGAAACGCCCACCGAGGCCGAGAAGGTGCGGCGTCTGCCCTGGGCCCTGTGCAGCAGTGGCCTGAGCAGCGTGTACAGCACCCTGACCCTGGGCACGGTGGTGGTGCTTTTCTACGATCAACTCGGCCTGCCCAAGATCCAGATCGGGCTGCTCAACGCCCTGATCTTTCTGCCCGGCCCCCTGGCCCTGGTGGTGGCGCCCCTGGCGGCGCGCTGGGGCTTCAAGCGCACCTACCTCTGGTTTTACGGCGGCCGCAAGATCGTCCTGGCCCTGCTGGCGGCCTGTCCCTGGGTGCTGCAACAGTCCGGCATGGGCGGGCTCATCGCCTTCACCACGGCGGTGATGGCCGTCTACGGAGTCCTGCGGGTCATCGCCGAAACCGCCGTGTACCCCTGGGCCCACGAGTTCGTCCCCAACCGCCTGCGCGGCCAGTTCGGCGCCCTGAGCAACATCGTCTCGACCCTGGTCGGGCTGGGGGCCGTCGCCTGGGCCGGTACCTTTCTGTCGGCCCACCCCGGCCTGGGCGCCTTCCAGCAGCTCATCCTCCTGGGCTGCGCCTTCGGCCTGGCCTCGGTGCTGGTCAAGCTGCCGCTGCCCGGCGGCAGGCCCTCCCCCGCTGCCGGATCACAGCGGGCCCACTTCGGCGCCATGCGCCAGGCCCTGCGCGATCCCGGCCTGCGCCGTTTCCTGTGGGGCCTGTTGCTGGTGACCCTGGCCACCCAGGCCTGGGGCTCCTTCCTGCCGCTCTATCTCAAGGAACAGCTCGGCCTGGATGATGGCGCCGTGGTCGGGCTGCAGACCTGGTACCTGCTGGGCACCCTGGTGTCGAGTTATCTGTGGGGCTGGGGCGCGGATCGGTTCGGCAGCCGGCCGGTGCTCCTGGCCGGGCTGGGAGGCATGCTGCTCCTGCCGCCCTTGTGGCTGTGGTTGCCCCGCGGCCAGGAGGACACGGTGGTCTGGGCCGCCGTGGTCTCGGCCCTGTGGGGCGCCGGCTCCATCGGCTACAGCATCGGCCACGAGCGCCAGCTCTACGTGGAGGTGGTACCAGCCGAGCGGAAGACCGAGTACATGGCCCTCTACTACACCTGGGCCCAGCTGGGGGCCGTGGTCAGTCCCCTGCTGGCGGGCTGGGGCCTGGACCGCTGCGCGGCCCTGCGGGGGGAGGTCGCCGGCCTGCAACTGGATCCCTACACGCCCTTCTTCGTCCTCAGCTTCGCCGGCCTCTGCGCCGGCATGGCCCTGTTCGCGCGCATGGCCGGCGCCGGGAGCAGGGGGCCATGAGGCGGCGGCACTCCCCCTCGGCAGTTCACCCGGGGATGGGGTAAGAGCCATCCCCTTTGGCCGCCTCGTAGAAGGCCAGGATGTTGGCGATGGGGACCTCCGGCTGGATGTTGTGGGCAGGAGCGAGGATCAGTCCTCCCCCCTTGCCCACCGTCCGCAGGCGCAACCTCACCTCGTTGGCGACGTCCAGGGCGGTGCCGAATGGCAATACCTCCTGGATATCCACCGTGCCCCAGAAGGTGAGGTGTTTGCCGTAGTCTCGCTTCAGCCGGGCCGGGTCCATCGACTTGGGCTGGACTGGGTTCAGGATATCCAGACCGATCTCCACCAGGTCGGGCAGGATCGGCTCGATGAACCCGTCGGAGTGGAAGGCGATCTTCACCCGGGGGTTGATCGTTTTCCACTTGGCGAACAACGCGGCATACCGGGGTTTGAAGAACTCGCGGAACAGCTGCGGGGAGATCAGCATGCGGTCCTGGGTGCCGAAGTCGTCGCCGATCCAGATGATATCCACCCCGAGCTCGACCATCCGCGAGCCGGCCACATCGATCCACCGCATCAGGTCGTCGAGGAAGGCACTGACGAAATCCTTCTCCGCCACCAGGTCCATCAGCAGGCGCGGCATACCCCGCAGATACCACGCCAGCTCGAAGAGGGTGCAGGCCGCCCCGCCCATGATCCCGTACTCGCTGCCGTACTGGGCGATCAGTTGCTGCACGCCCTCATAGCGGTCGGCCCGCGAGAAATCGGGCAAGGTGTACTCGGCGGGGTCGACGATATCCGCCAGCGGATGGTGCACCATCTCGGTGTAGGAGCCCCCCGCCGCATTTTTCACCCAACGCCAGCGGATGCCCCATTCGTCCGTGTATTCCTGGCGCGGGTCGGCGTAGTAACTGGTGCAGGGCCCGACCCACGAAATGAGGAAGTCGTGATCCATCAGGATCGGCAGGGGGCCGCCGGCGGCCTTGTAGGTCTCCGTCTGCTCCGAGTCGACCCCGAGATGGCGCAACAGCTTCTTCTCCGCCTCGGGGGTGTACCAGGCGCACAGCGGCACCCGATCCGGCTCCTCGTGATTGATGGCGGCCAGCAGCCTTTCCTTGTGGGTCATCGGCATCTGGCGATCCTCGCTCTCCGCGCTGAGGTGGCCTGGTCGGTAAGTCGCGCCCGGAACACCCGAGGCATCTTCATCCCTGCGCCGTCTCCCGGGGCACAATGCCCCGCGCCAATTCCTCGACCCAACCGGCCACACAGAACTCGAGCCACTGGCGGCCTTCCCCGGCGTCTGCCGCGTGGGCATCCTCCAGCCACTGGGGCAATCGCGCCAGGGTCGCCAGGGCCTCCATGCGCACGGTTTCGGGCAGTGCCGCCATGATCAGTTGCGTTTCGCCCTTGCCCGCATGACCAATGGGGATCTGGCCGGGATACGGCCCGGGGTACCTGGAAAACGTATCGACATAGGCGACGCGGATCCAGCCAAAGACATTGGGCATGGGCAATTCGTCGGCGGGACCTCTTCCCCATCCCGTCCCCCACTGCTGCACGGTCTCGCGCAACACCTCCCCGGCTGCCCGCTTGAGGCACAGCACCTCCAGCCCGTCGGGGCCCTGGTGGTGCTGCAGGATATAGATCCGGCGGAAACCCATGGCCGCGATGCGGCGCAGGGTCTCGCGCGCGTACTGGAAGAAGACCTCGGGGTCGAAATCGACCTCGCCTTCCTCTGGCCCGGCAGCCCACGAGAGGGTCGGCGCCAGACAGAGCGGCGGCGCCATCACACACTCGACCCGCTCCTCGGCCGCTGCGGCCACGCCGTTGGCGATGAGGAAATCCGTCCCGATCGGCAGGTGGGGACCGTGGTATTCGACACACCCGGCCGGGATCACCACCGGCACGTGCCGCCGGACCGCATCCTGAACCTGCTCGGGACGCATGTGGATCAGGTACACGGGTCACCTCCTATCGGTGCGCCAGACCGGTCGAGCTGGCGGCTCGGGATCGGGCCAGGCACAGCCCAGGCCGCCCGCGCCGCATCCAAGACTCAATATCATCAAAGCCGGGCTCCGGGTCGACCAATGGCAGCGGGAGCGATCGGGCTGCGGCTTGGGCGTCCAGCTCTGACCGTGTCCGCCGGACGGCCGGGTTGGGGGCTGGCCGCGGCACTCCGGGCCACGCGAGGGTCCCCCGCTGGCGGTCCGCCGGTGAACCGCGACGTGCCGCATCCCCGCTGTTGGCGATCCTTGTTTGACAGGGTTCTATCGGTTTTTTACGGTCTAGACAAATGGCTGTTCTGTCGGACATCCTGATGCCGGAGGATTGCTGTGGCCCCGGATTCCGCGTCGCCCATCCCTCAGGCAGGCTGCTGGGCTTTGCTGTTGTTGTGCTTGGCTTCCTCCCTATCGCCCGCCGGGGCAGAGGATCAGGCGATGAACCCACCCCTCGACTACTCGCGTCTCGCGTTGCGCGGCGATGGCGTCGGCTTCGACTCGGTATCCCTGGCCCTGGTGGCCGCCGCGCACCTGCTTGGCCGCGAAGCGGACTATGAGACGGTCTTCTGCCAGACCGCCAACGCCTTTGCCCCCTCGATAGACCTGCGTGAGGACTGCACCTCCCACTGGCACGTCTGCGCCTTCCACGCCACGCCGGGTCTCGCCCAGGCCGCCCGCCGCCTGGGACTGGAGGCCGTGCCCTTGCCCATGCCGGCTGCCACCGAAAGCGACGCCGGCACCGGCGGACAGGAGTTGCGCCGGCGGCGTTGTGCGGCAGTCCTGCACTCGGCACTGGATCGCGGCGAGGTGGTCATGGCCACCGGAGGCTGGGACACCGGCTGGGACCCCCCGGGGCCACACGGTTTCGTGCACTGGGGTTTTGCCGGCATCGTGACCCAGGCCGATCCGGCCACCGGCCTCATCCTCGGCGCACATCCCAACGGGTACCTCGACAACCCGATCGCGTATCCGGACGGGTTCTGGGTCATTACCCGCGGCGGCGACCCGGTACCCAGTGACCAGGCCGACCTGGCGATGTTGCGGCTGGCCATCGACCGCATCCGCGGCGAGGGCATTTTTGCCCCTTCGGCGCAGATCGTCAACGGCCTCCAGGCCGTGGACGCATGGATCAGGCAGATGCGTGAGGTCCGCGGGTTCTGCGCCCCGTGTTTTTCCCGGCAGGGGGCTGACATCGGGGACGCGCCGGACAACGCCCGCCGCATGGTGGCCGGGGCCCGCGCCGCCGCCCAACAGCTGCGCCGCATCGCCTCGCAACACCCCGGTACCGAGATCCGCCAGGGCCTCGACACTGCGGCAGCCCGGTACGATCGCATCGCCGACCTGCTCGAACCGGCCCTGCTCGGCAAGGGGGGACCCCGGTACGCCGAGTTCGTCGGCGATATCGGCAAACAGCAGGCCTTCGCTGAGACCGTGCTGCTGCCCGTCAGACACGAACTGGCCGCGATCGCGCAGCAGCTGGAGCAGGCGGTGACGGCCCTGCTCGTGCGCCGTCAGGGAGGCAAGGTCTGGATCCCCGATGTACCGCCGGCTCCGGCCGAAGGCAACGGCTACCTGCGGGGCCTCGAGTCGATGCTCGCCCAACAGGGCGCCCCGGTGTCCTACGACCGGCTGATGGCCCTGTCGGGCATGGCCTTCATCACCCAGGCCGACTCGGCGCACCGCTGGGATGGCAAGGTCGATGTGGGCTGGTGGCCCCTGGACGTCTGGGGACTGGATCTGCGCCGCGAGTTCCTGGGCCTGGCGGTCGGCTATGAACTGCGGGCAGTCGGAGCCGTGAACTCCACCGCCGAGCAGTTCCTCGCCCTTCGCGACCAGTTGCCGACCTGGTACCGAAGCCAGCTTGAGCCGCACGTGAGAAGCTCCATCGATGCCGGCCGGCCGCTGCTCGCCATCGCCGACTTTGGCACCTTGATCACTGGCTACGACGGCGCCACCGACAAGCCCCCGCTCTTCGGCCGCTGCGCCCGAGCCACCGATCCGGAGCAGGCCCGGTTCACCCATTGGCCGTGGGGCCTGTTGGTCCTGGCCCAACGCACCCCGCCAATGGAGACCGACGCCGCGGACATGGCAGCGCTGCGCCACGCCCTAGCCCTGGTACGCGACCAGGCCGGACCCTTCGCGCCGGAATGGCGGGACCGCCGCTTCACCGGGCAGAAGGCGTACGCGGCATGGGCGGCCGTACTGCGCGATACCGCCGGGCCGGTCGAGGATCGCCACCACGCCAACATGAAATACCGGCTGATCGACAACCGCCAGTCGGCCATCCGTTTCCTCGACGGGGTGGCCGACCGTCTGGGAGGTGAGGCTGCCGCCCCCCTGCGCCAGGCAGCGGCGATCTATGGCGAGGTGGTCGGGCTGCTGGCGCAGATCGACTGCGACGGGTTGGCGGCCAGACCGGACCAACGCTTGGCCACCGCCGACCTGGTGGAGCGCGTCGCCGACCGGGAGTTGAATGCGGCCACGTATATGGAAAGGGGGATAACCCTCATGACCGTCAAGCACGACAGCTACAAGACCTGGATCGACCTGCCCGGGTTCGATGCGGGGCAGTACGCCTCGAGTGTGCACGGGGCCCAGGCCCGTATCCTGGAAACCCTCGGCGAGACCCTCAGCTACCAGGACCTGATCTGCTACAGCGGGTTCGCCTTCCGCATCGGGGTCCACGAGGCGCTCTGCCCCAGCGCCGGTCACCCGTCCTGCGGCTACCGCTGTTACGAGGCCCAGAACGCACTGCCCTGGGCCGCGCGGGTGTACCTCTCGTTGCCCTGGGACCCCGCCAAGGCCGACCAGGCGGCCTTCGAAGCCGAGGTCCGCACCGCGGTCAAGGCCAGCATCGACCGCGGCGTCCCGGTGCACTACGGGTCGGAAGAGGATGGGTTGATCATCGGCTACGCGGAGGAAGGCCGGCGCTGGTGGTGTGTCCACCCCTATCAGGAGGGCGGCCGGACGGCCTTCTGGCACGACGAGGTCAAGGGGTTCGGCGGCGGCGCCTGGCCCTGGGGTATCGAGATCTGGACCGGGCCGAAACCCGCTGACCAGCGTCCGGACGAGCGGGCGTTGACCCTGGCGGCGCTGCGCCAGGCCGTGGACATGTGGACGACCGAGAAGACGGGGGCCTACTTCGGCGGCGAGGCCGCCTATGCCCACTGGCTGGATTGGCTGCGCCGGGTCGAAGCCGGCCAGGTCGAGGACCCCAAGGCCGGTATGCAGGGCAATGGATGGTGCTTCGATGTGTTGGTTCACAGCCGCCGCATCGCCGGGCCTTGGCTCAGGGCCAAGGCCGAGTCGTTCACCGGCCAGGCTCGCGAGCAACTGCTGCTCGCCGCCGACCATTACTCCCAGATCGCTGCGGTGTGTATGGAGGGCCTCAGCTGCCCGTGGGACCTGGCCCCTGGTCCGGGCAAGGCGGACCAGTGGACCAGTGCAGCACGGCAGCGTCAGATCGAGCGCCTCGAGGCGGCGCGGGACCACGACCGGGCTGCCGTTGCGGCGATCGGCAACGCCTTGGCTGCGGCCCGCTGAGACGCGAGCCCCGGGGGGTCGGTCCCGACTTCCCGGGGTTCGGCTCTGGGGCTGCGCCTGGCGGCCCGCTGGCACGACCCGGGAGTCGGCCGGTCTGCCTCCCGCTCAGCCCGCGTATTTCTCCACACACTCCCTGGCCACCGCATTCCACGCGGTCAGGCGCTGCGGTTGCCCGCGCACCGTGCTGATATCCTTGAGATAGATGGCCACCACGCAGCCGTATTCGGCGGCGATGGCGAGTTTCTCCTCGAGATCGCGCCGCACCAGTTCCGGATCCCAGGGGTCGTGGGCGAGGAAGGCAGGATTGGGCCGCCAGCCAAAGACGAAACGGTCGCGCACCTTTTCGCAGCCCTTGCGGAAATCCACCCAGGGGCTCATCGAGATCTGGTACATGTTGGGCAGGTACTGGGCGCAGATATCGACCTTGTCGTGCAGGGGCTCGCAGCAGCCGTAATGCACCCGGCCGAAGTGCTGGTAGAAACGCGCCTCGTGCTGCAGCGCGAACTCGCCGTGCATCTGGGGCGAGACCTCCGAGAAGATCTGGGCCGCCCCCGAGACGGTGAGGTCCCTGGCCGGGGCGGCGAGCAGGCCCTGATCCTCGTACTGCTCGAGCATCGCCAGTCAGCAGTCCACCAGATGGCTCATCGCCCGGTGCACGTAGTCGGGCCGCTCCACCAGGTCAAAGAGCACCTCCTCGACCCCGGTCAGCCGCACCAGGAAATCCCAGGAGGCGAACCAGAAGGACCCCACGCCGGCCTTGCGCGCGCTGAGGATTCCCGCGAAGATCTCGGCCCGCTTCTGAAAGCCCTCCTCGGTGGCCGCCGCATCGTGGCTGACCACCGGGACCTTGATCTTGGCGATATCGCGCTCCTCCTTGATCTGGATGTGGAAGTGGCGCGAGACCACATCGTTGTCCGGATCGGTCCGGGCGACCTCCACGTCTTCGTCGATGCCAAAGCCGGTGTTGGTGATGCAGTAGGGTTGCACCGACTCCGCCATCACGCTCATGTCGCCCGGGTAGTGGCGCCACTTGTACAGGGTGCGTCGCAGCTCCTGCTCGATGCCGCGGCAAAAAGGATCGGCGCAGTGCAGATCCAGTTCGCCGTTGGCGTTCAGCTCGTTCCAGGGCTCCTGAAAGATGGTGATGGAGGGGCGGCTTTTCTGGCGCGTGTCGACCCGCTGGCAGACGCGGCGGCGCTCCTCGTTGACCGGGTCGGCCGCAGCCTCGGCGAGTTGGCGGCCCAGGCCGCGCAGGATTTCGCGGTCCTTGCTGGGGATCGCACCCATCTCTCCGTCCTTTCTGGCGTTGCGCGAGGGGGCGGTCATGGTTGCAGTTCGATCCGGTACACGCTGTGGAGGGCCAGGGGTTCGGCGGCGAAGCGGACCCGCTGATCCCGGTAGGTGAAGGGGACGTCCCGGCCCTCGGGCACCGCAGTAACCCGGACCGGCGGCGACTCGACCCGCACCTGGACCTGGATCCCATGTACGGTGGTCAGGTCCTGCACCTGGGGGGGGCCGGTCTCCCGCTTGTCCCCGGCGTAGTTGATCAGATGGAGAAACCGCTCGTGGTCGCGTTGGTTGTAGAACATCTCCACCTGGGCGGGAGCCCCCTCGAGCAGGATGGTCCGGGACGCCGCGGGGAACACCTGCTCCAGCATCCAGAGGGCCAGCTTGCGCAGCAATGGAGAAGGCCCACGAATACAGCCCCCCGGACTGCGGGACCGGGGTGTCGAAGGTGAGGTGCCGCACATAGGGCGGCGGGGTGACGGGGTACTGGGACATCCAGGCCCAGTTGTTGATGAGGACCAGGCCTGGACGCAAGGGGTGCAGCGCCTGGTACACGGAGTCCATCTTGGCTTCCATGTGCCCATTCAGCCATTTGCGGTACGCGAAAGCCCGGGGATCATCGTCCGTTTCCGGTATCGGCCCGCCCACCTCCCGGTCGAACAACTCCCGGCAGAAACGGCACCGGCACTTGGAGTGCCAGTATTGGTGGAAGAAGATATCGAGGAACAGGCCGTCGAGGTCGCAGTGCGAGACCAGCTCTTTCATCTGGGGAATGCCGATCTCTTCGGTGTAGGGGGAGTTGGCGCACATCTGCGCCACGGACGCGGCAGGGTCAACCGGCGTTGCACCATGAACCCAATCCGGGTGTTTCCGGTGGAGCCGGCGTTCCACTGCCAGGAAGAAGTACCCTATACAGCGGATGCCCCGCTTTTTCAGCGCCGCGGTCATCTCCCCGGTGAAATCCCGGTCCAGGCCCGGATGGACTACGCCGATCTTGGTGGGGTAGTAGGAATAGCCGCAGGCCCCTTTGGCGAAATATCAGACCATCTGCGCCCCGGCCGCAGCAAAGGCCTGCGCTGCCTGGTCGGCGTCGAACTCCTGGTATACCTTTTCGTAGCCGCCGTGGTGGGCATCGTAGTGGTGCTGGCAATAGATGTCCTGGTACCAATGCCCCTGTTCCGGAGCTGCCGCAGCGCCGTGGACCGCCATGTCATTGCCCTTTCACCAGAGAAGGTTGGCCCCTCCGGTTAATATGACCCAACGGGCGAAGGAATGGGAATATCAAGAGGGCGACGGACGAGACGCAGGGCGGCCTCGGTTCAGCGGGCTGGCGTTGGCAGAGCCGCCATGGTGAGCCGCCGCCGCGTGCTGCTCACCGGCGCCGCCGGCATGGTGGGGGGCATCCTGCGCCACCACTGGGGCGACCGCTACCACCTGCGCCTGGCCGACCTTCGCCCCGTGCCCGACCCGGCGCCCCACGAGGAGCCCTGGCCCTGCGACCTGACCCGGCGCGAAGACTGCGCCGCCGCCTGCCAGGGCATGGACACGGTGGTGCACCTGGCCGCCGACGCCGGCAGCGAGGACTTCGAC
>Ga0194132_10012910_pt1 | contig 10285 bp, 2 predicted proteins | sample TA2KigOf80mmetaG_FD_148612 | JGI IMG/M metagenome (GOLD analysis project Ga0194132, IMG submission 148612) | Freshwater microbial communities from Lake Tanganyika, Tanzania - TA2015054 Kigoma Offshore 80m | ecosystem: Environmental > Aquatic > Freshwater > Lake | place: Tanzania: Lake Tanganyika... | reverse complement strand
GCCACCGTCCGTGGTACACTCATGATTGGCTCCGGTCGACATCGGTTCCTTCGGGACCATCACCGCCATGCGGTAAAACGGGCCTGCTTCGGCAGACCCATCATAGGCTCGACCGGAGCCTTTTATATTGACCTGCATCGGGGCACGCCTCGTCGGTCTGAGGCGAAGCCTCGCTAGCTGTTCGCTACCCTTGAACCACACCTTGACGCGTGTCGCCGCATCCGCCCCCTTGATCGTGAACGTGCGCGTGCTGAACTCCAGCCCCGCCTTCACGTCGGCGACTGTCAGCTCATAGTCGCCCGCCGGCAAGGCGGCCGTCTGCCGGGCCTTGACGAGGAACTCGCGGCCTGTCGTCTTGTCGATCAGCTTCAGCCCGCCCTGCTTGTCGATGGCCACGGCGACCTGGTCATCATCCACTTCAAGGATGAACTCGCCGCCCGGCGCCTGCACGCGCATGATGACAACCGCCGCGACGATGGCCGCCGCCAAGGTCAGCACCCCGGCGATGAGCGCGACCTTGCGACGGCTCTTTGGAGTGCGGCGTCCGTCGCCGCTTTGGATTTTTCGCGACGTCGCCGCCGGAAGATCATCGACCTGCGTCCGATCGCCTTTCTCCAGTTGCGCCAGCGCATCGGCCACCGCCTGGGCCGATGCCGGCCGGTCGTCCGCTCTCTTGGCCAGCAACTGCATGATGAGATTGGCCAGCGCCTGCGGCACGGCAGGGTTCTTGACGCTGGGCGACGGCGGCTCCTCGGTGGACACGGCCATCAAGGTCGAGATTGTGTCCGTCCCCTTGAACGGCAGCACGCCGGTCGTGAGTCGATAGAGCACGCAACCCAGGCTAAACAGGTCGCAGCGCCTGTCTACGGTGCGGCCGGCGGCCTGCTCGGGAGCCATGAACGCCGGCGTGCCGACGATGGCGCCCGTCTGGGTGAGCTGCGATTCCTCGCTGGCGGCGCGGGCCAGGCCGAAATCGAGAATCTTGACGCGAGCACGCCGGCCTTCGAGCCAGACGTTGCCGGGCTTGATGTCGCGATGAATCAGCCCGCGCTCGTGGGCCGCCTCCAGTCCCTCGGCCATCTCGCGGCCGATGCGCAGCACCTCGGCGATCGGCAGCTTCCCGGCCTGTTCCAGCCGTTTGTCGAGCGGCTCGCCTTCGAGGAACTCCATGGCCAGGAAGGGGGCGCCGCGATCCTCGCCGACCTGGTGGATGGTGACGATGTGGTCGTGCTTGATGGCGGCAGCTGCCTTCGCCTCGCGCAGGAAACGCTTCTTGGCGGAAGGGCTGGCCGCCAGCGCCGGCAGCATGGCCTTGAGGGCCACCATCCGGCCGAGTTGCGGGTCCTCGGCCTGGAAGACGACGCCCATGCCGCCGGCGCCCAGGACCTTGAGCACGCGATACGGTCCGAGCCGGCCGATCTCGTCGGGCTGCTCCGGCGGCGCGAGAAAGTCCCACACTTCCTCGTCGGCCGAGGTGGCATCACTACGAGGCGTGGCTGCCAGCTGGCTGGCCGAGGCCGCCGCGGTCTGCTGTTGCCCGCTATCGCGCGGCGGCAAGGTCAGAAGTTCCGGGACGTCCTTGGCCGCCAGGCGATCCGCCGGCGGCAAGGTACGCCCCTCGCTGACGCCTGTCCCCTGCCCGCTCACCGCCAACCCGTCTCCCGGAAGAGGAGAGAGCAGCTCAGGCACCGGAGCCGGCTGTCTGCACTGGGGGCACTTGACCTTGCGCCCCGCCAGCTCCGGCTTGCACTTGAGCCCCTTGCCGCAGTGCGGGCAGGAGAACTGCAGTGGCTGATGCGGCGTCTGCGTGAGCTTGCTGAGGCGCTCGATCAGGCCGGTCACCACGGATTCATCCGGCCCCTCATTGATGGTGGTCGCCCGCGTCAAGGCGTCGATCAGTGTGTCGCTCGTGCCCAGCGACTTCACCTTGAGGACGCAGCCGGGGCAGCCTTCCATGTGTGCAACCAGGGATTCCAGCTCATCCGGAGGCATGTCCCCCAAGGCCAGCAGTTTGACCTGATCGTCCGAAGGACAGGAGGAAGTCGCTGCCATGTCATTCACCCGGCCAGGAAGAATATTACACCAGAAAGGAAGAATATTACTCCAGAAAGGATACGAGTGCGCAGGCCGGTTTTTTTTGGAAAAACGCGCATATTTTTTTTCAAACCAGTGTTCGCACGGCGCGCCGCGAACGCGGCAATGGTACAGGACTACTCCAGGAGTCCGCGCAGTTCCTGCCGCAAGCGGTTGAGCACGCGAAACTTGGCACCGTACACGGCGGCAATGGTGAGTCCCAGATCGGCGGCGACTTCGTCAGGAGACCGCTGGTTCACTGCCTGTTCCCAGAAGGCCTTCCAGGTGGTCGGCTGAAAGTCGGCCTGCATCATGCGCAGGGCGCGCTGCACCAGGTGCTGACGATACTCATCCTCCTCCAGCGCCGAGACGGCGTCAGGCGCCTTGAGATCGAACAGGCGGTCGTCATTGCCGGGAACCGGACGGGTCGCGCGGCGCTTGTGCAGGTCGCGCCACTGGTTGAGCGTCAAGGTCCGCAGCCAGGCGCGAAAGCTCTTCTGCCGATCGTAGGTGAACTCGGGCAGCTTGCGGACCAGTGTCGTGAAGACTTCCTGGGTCAGATCGGCGGAGTCGGCCACCTGCAAGCCATATTGCCGGCCCCAGTAAAAGATGAGTGGAGTGTACAGCTTGACGAACCGCGACCAGGCGTCATGATCCGTGCCGTGTCGGACGCGTTCCAGCAGGCTGACCGGGGTCGCTTCCATGCCATGATTGTGACAACTGCGACCCGTATCGGCAAGCACGACGCGGCGTGCGGCGGTCCACGCGCAATCCGTTTGGGGCTTTCATTCGTCTTTTGGAGTAGTCGCGCCATCCTCCAATGGTTATCGTACGTACACCTGGAAACGCGGGGATCGCATAGCAGGTCACAGATAGCGAGGAACCGGACATGTTCACAAAGGCCAAGACGAGCATTCTCGGGGGAATCGTGGTCCTGGCGGCAGCGGGGGTTTATCTCCTGGCCGGCGAGGGATCGACGATCGAGCAACGTCGCGAGGAACTCAAGAAGACGTTCAACGCGGGCAACTTCAAGGACGCCTACGAGGGGTTGCGAAAGCTGGCCCTCGACCCCAGGAACACACAGGCCGGGCTGGAACTCGACCTGGCGGTCAACGCCTTGCATCGTCTGGGCCGGATCGACGAGGTCGATGAGTTCCGTGAGAAGGTGATCGCGGTCCACAAGGACGACTGGCGGGTGTTGCAGACGGCGGCGCGGAGCTACGCGTCCGTCGAGCATTATGGCTTCATCGTGGCCGGCAAGTTCAACCGCGGCGGCCGCCGCGGCGGCGGCAACCTGGCTCGCTTCGTCAACACCATGGAACGGGACCGCGCCCGCGCCCTCCAGCTCATGCAGCAGGCACTCCCCCTCGCCGACAAGGATCAAAACAAGCAGGAGGTCGGCCAGTTCTACATGTACTTTGGACAGTTGCTGATGAGCGGCGCTGGCCACTACGACGCCTGGCGCTTGCAGTACCTCACCGAACTGAGCAAGCTCCCCGATTACGACGAGGTCAACAATTACCGCTATCGCTACGGCGGCCAGGCCGCCCCCGTGGATGACAAGGGCAACCCGATCTACCATCATCGTCCCGAAAGCTACGACAAGGCCCAGACCGATGGCCAGCGCTGGCGCTGGATGCTGGCCCAGGCGCAGCGGACCGATCCCAATCTCGCCAACCAGGCCGACGCCATCTTCGGCGATTTCTTGAAGAGCCAGTTCGGCGTGCAGACCATGGCCTACTACGGCTGGCGCTTTGGCGGCCAGCCCGACAACCAGGAACAGGGCAAGACCGGCACGTTCGCACTGCACACGCTGAAGGACACGGAGACCATCGCCCGACTCGCCAACGGCATCAAGCGCTTCACGCTCCCCGATGAGTTCAACTACATCAAGGTCTTCGAGCGCATCGCCGACCGCGGCAAGGACAGCTACGGCGAGAGTGCCCTGACCAAGCTCTCCCAGGAGTATGAGGATCGCCGGCAATACCCGACCGCGGCCGACCTGTGGCGGCGAACCATCATCGCCTACGGCCCCGGCAACAACAACTGGCGGACGCAGCGTCTCGAGCAGATCGTCGGCAACTGGGGCCGCTTTGAGCCGCACCAGGCTCAGGCCGCCGGCACGAAGGCCGTCGTTGACTTCCGCTTCCGCAACGCCGACAAGGTCTCCTTCGAGGCCCACGCGATCAAAGTCGGCAAGCTCCTCAATGATGTGAAGGCCTACCTCGACGCCAATCCCGGCCGCGTGGACTGGAACGAGGTCAACATCGGCAACATCGGTTACCGCCTCGTCGAGCTGAACCAGCAGCATTATCTCGGCAAGAAAGTCGCCGGCTGGGACATGAAGCTCAAGCCCCGTCCCAAGCATGTCGATGACCGCGTCACCATCGAGACGCCGCTCACCAAGCCAGGCGCCTATCTCCTCAAGGGCAAGCTGGCCAACGGCAACGAGAGCCGGATCATCGTCTGGGTCAACGACACGATCATCCTCAAGAAGCAACTCGATGGCAAGGCATACTACAACGTTGCCGACGCCGTCACCGGTCAGCCGGTCGCCGGGGCCGGCATGGAGTTCTTCGGCTGGCAGGTCATCCCGGTCGCACCCAATGTCAACCAGTACAAGGTTGTGACCCGGAGGCACAACGTCAAGACCGATGCCGACGGCCAGGCATTCACCGCCGAGCAAGAGCAACCATCCAATTACCAGTGGCTCATCACCGCCAAGAAGAACGATCAAGACGGCGAGCGTTTCGCCTACCTCGGTTTCACGAATGTCTGGTACAACCGCATCCACGATCCGGAGTACAACGCCACCCGCATCTTCGCGCTGACCGATCGTCCCGTGTATCGTCCCGAGCAACTCGTCCACTTCAAGGCCTGGGTGCGGCACGCCAAGTACGACCAGGCCGACACGTCGTCCTTCGCCCAGGAAGCGTTCCACGTCGTCATCCACAATCCCAAGGGGGAAAAGGTCCTGGAGAAGGACTACACGACGGACGAGTACGGTGGCCTGGCCGGCGAGTTTTTCCTGCCCAAGGGCGCAACGCTGGGCAACTACAACGTCAGCATCCATCGGCCCAACAAGGCCCCGCACGTCGGCGGCGGCATCAGCTTCCGAGTCGAGGAATACAAGAAGCCCGAGTTCGAGGTGAAGGTCGAGGCTCCGAAGGAGCCGGTCCGTCTCGGCGAGGTCATCAACGCCACCATCGACGCCCGCTACTACTTCGGCGCCCCGGTCACCAAGGCCAAGGTCAAGTACAAGGTGCTGCGCACCAGCCACAGCGCCGAGTGGTATCCGGCCGGCCGCTGGGACTGGATGTTCGGCCGCGGCTACTGGTGGTTCTCCCCCGATTTCGCCTGGTATCCCGGCTGGCTCGATTGGGGCTGCCGCCGGCCCATGCCGTGGTGGTGGGGCCAGCGCCACGAACAGCCCGAAGTCGTCCTTGAGAATGAGGTCGAGATCGGCCCCGACGGCACGGTGAAGGTGCCCATCGATACCAAGCCCGCCCAGGAACTGCACGGCAATCAGGACCATGCCTACTCCATCACGGCCGAGGTCGTGGATGAATCGCGCCGCACCATCGTCGGCACCGGCAAGGTCCTGGTCTCGCGCAAGCCGTTCCAGGTCTATTCATGGCTGAACCGCGGCCACTATCGCGTCGGCGATACCGTGGACGCCAGCTTCCGTGCCCAGACGCTCGACCAGAAGCCGGTCACCGGCAAGGGCGAATTGACCCTCTACCGCATCAGCTACAACGACAAGAACGAGCCAGTCGAGAAGGCCGAGCAGACCTGGAAGCTCGACACCAACGTCGAGGGCACGGCCGAGCAGCAGTTCAAGGCCGCCAGGGCCGGCCAGTATCGCCTCAGCTACCGCCTCACCGATAGCAAAAAGAACACCATCGAGGGCGGCTACCTGTTCCTCATCCGCGGCGAAGGCTTCGCCGGCAAGGACTTCCGCTTCAACGACATCGAGATGACCGTTGACAAGCGCGAATACAAGCCCGGCGAGAAGATCAAGCTGCTCATCAACACCGACCGCACCGACGGCACGGTGCTGCTCTTCGTCCGCCCGACCAACGGCGTCTATCTGCCGCCCAAGATCGTCCGCCTCCAGGGCAAGAGCACCGTCCAGGAGATCGACGTGACCAAGAAGGACATGCCCAATTTCTTCATCGAGGCGGTCACGGTCTCCAACGGCAAGATTCACACCGACAATCGCGAAGTCGTGGTGCCGCCGGAAAAGCGCATCCTCAACATCGCCGTTGTCCCCACACAGCAGGAGTACAAGCCGGGGCAGAAGGCCGCGGTCAAGATCAGGCTCACCGAACTCGACGGCACGCCGTTCGTCGGCTCGACCGTCGTCAGCATGTATGACAAGGCGGTCGAGTACATCTCCGGCGGCAGCAATGTCCCGGACATCAAGGAGTTCTACTGGAAGTGGCGGCGCAGCCATCACCCCAGCACCGAGTCGAGCCTGCAGCACTTCATGGGCAACCTGATGCGCCGCGGCGAAGTCGGCATGAGCAACCTCGGCGTCTTCGGCGACACCGTCGTCGAGGAACTGAAGCTGGCCAAGGGCTTCGGCGGACGGGGCGGCGCTCATCGCGACGAAATGGAGCGCGGCGCGCTCGCCAACAAACAGGCTGGCGCCCCCGCAGCGCCCGGCGGTGCTCCGACGGCGGAAGCCGACGGGATGCCCGCGGATCGCATGCTCGGCGAAGGACAGCAGAAGGCCAAGTACGACGCCAAGGGCACTGGTCCAGGCAACGCCGGCCAGCCCGCCGGCATGCAGCCCGCCGTTCGCAAGAACTTCGCCGACTCCGCCTTCTGGAACGGCGCCCTGACCACCAACGACAAGGGCGAGGCCGAATTCTCGCTCACCATGCCCGAAAACCTCACCGCCTGGAAGATCCGTGTCTGGGCCATGGGCCATGGCACCAAGGTCGGCCAGACCGATGTCGAGGTCACCACCAAGAAGGACCTCCTCGTTCGCCTGCAAGCGCCGCGCTTCTTCGTGCAAAAGGACGAGGTCGTGCTGTCCGCCAACGTTCACAATTACCTGCAGGCCGAGAAGAAGGTCGATGTCAAGCTTGACCTGGCCGGCGGCACGCTGGTCTCGATGGAACCGCTCGCCCGGCAGGTGACCATCGCCGCCGGCGGCGAGAAGCGGATCGACTGGCGCGTCAAGGTCGTCAATGAAGGCGACGCCATCGTCCGCATGACCGCCACCTGCGACGTGGACGGCGACGCCATGGAGATGCGCTTCCCCTGCCTCGTCCACGGCATGGAGAAGTTCGAATCGTTCACCGGCGTCATCCGCCCGGACAAGGACAGCGGCCTGGTCGCCTTCACCGTTCCCGCCGAGCGGCGCGTCAACCAGACCCGGCTCGAGGTCCGCTACTCTCCCAGCCTCGCCGCCGCCATGGTCGATGCCCTGCCGTACCTGGTCGATTACCCCTACGGCTGCACCGAGCAGACGCTCAACCGCTTCCTGCCCACGGTCATCACCCAGCGTACCTTGCAGCGCATGAAGATCGACCTCAAGGAAGTCGAGAAGCACCAAGTAAATCTCAATAGCCAGGAGATCGGCAAGGACAAGGACCGCTTGGAAGGCTGGAAGCGCTACGAGCGCAACCCGGTCTTCAACGAGGCCGACGTCAAGACCATGTCCGAGGCCGGCATCAATCGCCTGGCCAGCATGCAGTGCTCCGACGGCGGCTGGGGCTGGTTCTCCGGCTTCGGCGAACGCTCCTACCCGCACACGACGGCCCTCGTCGTCCACGGCCTGCAACTCGCCAAGCTCAATGGCATGCAGCTTCCGCAAGGCATGCTCGAGCGCGGCGTCGCCTGGCTGCAGTCGCACCAGGACCAGCAGGTCCGCATGATCCTCAACGCCCCGACCAAGACCTTCCCCTGGAAGGAAAAGGCCGACAACACCGACGCCATGGTCCACATGGTTCTCGCCGACGCCTCGGTCAAGAATCAGCAGATGCAGGACTTCCTGTATCGCGACCGCAACGACCTGGCCGTCTACGCCAAGGCCATGTTCGGCCTCGCCCTCTTCAAGGAGCAGCAGGGCGAACGGCTGGCCATGATCATGAAGAACATCTCCCAGTTCGTCGTCGAGGACGAGGAGAACCAGACCGCCTACCTGCGGCTGCCGCAGAACAACTACTGGTGGTACTGGTACGGCAGCGAGACCGAGGCCAATGCCTACTACCTGAAGCTGCTGTCGCTGACCAACCCGCAGGACAAGAAGGCTTCGCGGCTGGTCAAGTACCTGCTCAACAACCGCAAGCACGCCACTTACTGGAACAGCACCCGCGACACCGCCGTCTGCGTCGAGGCCTTCGCCGACTACATCAAGGCGAGCGGCGAGGACCGGCCGGACATGATCGTCGAGGTCTGGCTCGACGGCAAGAAGATGAAGGAGGCCAAGATCGATTCCTCCAACCTCTTCACCTTCGACAACAAGCTGATCCTCGAGGGCGACGCCGTCGATACCGGCAAGCACCGGCTCGAGATCAAGCGCCGCGGCACCGGCCCGGTCTATTACAACGCCTACCTCACCAACTTCACGCTCGAGGACTTCATCACCAAGGCCGGCTTGGAAGTCCGCGTCAACCGCAAGTACTACAAGCTCACCTCGGTTGACCACCGCATCAAGGTCCCCGGCGCCAAGGGCCAGCCGCTCGGCCAAAAGGTCGAGAAGTTCGTCCGCTCCGAGCTAAAGAACATGGATGAGCTCAAGAGCGGCGACCTGGTCGAGATCGAGCTGGAGATCGACAGCAAGAACGACTACGAATACCTGATCTTCGAAGATCCCAAGGCCGCCGGCTTCGAACCCTTCGACGTCCGCAGCGGCTACATCGCCAGCGCCGCCGGCGCTTACATGGAGCTGCGCGACGAGAAGGTCTGCTTCTTCGTCCGCCAACTGCCGCGCGGCAAGCACTCCGTCAGCTACAAGATGCGCGCCGAAATCCCCGGCCGCTTCAGCGCCCTGCCGACGCGTGCCTACGCCATGTACGCTCCGGAGTTACGCGGCAACTCGGACGAGATCAAGCTGCGGATCCGGGATTAACTCCCCTCTCCCTCCGGGAGAGGGGCTTGGGGTGAGGGTAAACCATCGAAGCCCGCTGCCAGCCCGGCAGCGGGCTTTTTTGTTTGCCGGCATGCCTCCGCCGCTCCGCCACTCGAGTGGCGGACACCCAAATCGTCATAAGTCATAGAGCAACTTGCTACGGTGCCAGGCCGAAGGCCTGGGACGCGGGCCCAATAATCATCGGCCCCATTCAGGGCCGAAACACCGCGACCGGCGTCTCTCTCCCAGGCCTTCGGCCTGGGCTGGCAGAATCGGCCTTTCAGGCCGAAAAACAACTGCGAGGAGACCGAAGCCAGCCCCGAAACTCCGCGGCAACTCGGATGAGATCAAGCTGCGGATTCGCGATGACTCGAATTAACTCCCGGCGACAATCAATAATCCGATTGCCTGCCCGGCAGGGGCTAGTTCTTTGCGTCTTGTTTGGCATAGCGTTAACGTAGCATGGCGATACCGAGGGAAATTATGCCGCCAGAATTGGAGTGTCCTTGCTGTGGCGAAATGGTCCCAGACGGGCAATTCGAATGGTACTCGCGGGCGGATCAATTTGAGATTCTGGTCGGCTGGCGATGGAATGATTTACGTCTCTGCCACCCTCGGCCAGTAACGTCCAGTCACGTGCAGGGTCCGGAGCGTCTACTTTGCCCCTAACTTCTGCCGAAAATCCAAAGGGAACGAAGTAAGATGCTTTGGCAATAGCCCGGATGTCAGTATCCGGTAGGTTTTTCAACTGAACACGGCGTGGTTCACTAATCTCCCAGTTCGGCGGCTCTTCCCTGGCGATCCCATCCGGTCCAGCGTATTCTCTCGGCGGAAAGATGTCCTTGAGTAGCCGTTCACCCCATTGGCACGCGGGAAAGACGATTGAATTGGAACGTATTGGTTCACGGCGCGGGCAATAGAGATATTGCCCTTTGTTGATTGTGGTGGGCTTGGACTGCCTCGACAAGCCAGTCGAAGACGTTGCAGGATTGGCGGCGGCAGGTTTCGATGACAGTCAGCAGTCGCTCGACGAACTGACTGCCGGACGCTGATTGCGTGCCGAACGAGAGCTTCCGCCAGATGACCGCGTGCCGCAGCGCTTGCTCGGCGGCATTGTTGGTGGGCTGC
>Ga0194132_10012909_pt1 | contig 10286 bp, 9 predicted proteins | sample TA2KigOf80mmetaG_FD_148612 | JGI IMG/M metagenome (GOLD analysis project Ga0194132, IMG submission 148612) | Freshwater microbial communities from Lake Tanganyika, Tanzania - TA2015054 Kigoma Offshore 80m | ecosystem: Environmental > Aquatic > Freshwater > Lake | place: Tanzania: Lake Tanganyika... | reverse complement strand
CCTGGTACAGAGAAATCCTGCCATTTAGGCAGAGAGTGGGTTGCGGAGGAGGACAGGTTGGCCCGGGAAGCAAACCCGGGTGCTGGGGCAATGGGGGTTGATTGTCCTACCATCCCGCAGGCAGCCAAGCACACCAACTCCGACGCGGCGTGGCCTTGCCGCGTCATGGAGCGCGCCCCGACTCACCTTTTATAAGCACAAGATCGAGCCCCTGCATCCTAAGCAGTCATTTAAGATTACGGTCGAGGGTACTGGCGACTTTGAAATCACTAAAGAAGACTTTATGGCGCATTTCAATGACGTGATCATGTCGCCGTCTTACCGTTCCGATGGCCTTTTCACCTACACGCAAATTCCTGATAAGGTTCTCCGCTACCGCAAGGCCTAGCCCATCAAACCCAATACTGACAAACCTAAGCGACTCATGACGCGTCAGGGCTTCCAAGAGCTGGCGAAGGAGCACGATGAGCTGCTCCTGGTCGAACGACCAAAGGTGGTACAGGGTATCGCCATAGCCGCGGCCGAGGGTGACCGTTCGGAAAACGCTGAGTATATATACGGCAAAAAGCGCCTGCGAGAGCTAGATAAAAGGCTGCGCTACTTGGGCACTCTCCTCAAAGATGTGCAGCTAGTTGACCCGGCAAAACTGACAGGTGACCGAGTCAGCTTTGGCTCCACCGTGCAGATTGTCGACGAGGTCGGACTAGAGAAGTCCTATACTATAGTTGGCGAGGGTGAGACCGAGTTTCACCCTGACGGCATCTCCTATAAATCACCGGTCGCACGGGCCTTGCTCGGACGCCGCGTGGGAGACATCGTTGTGGCTCAGCGGCCAGCTGGTGAAATAGAACTGGAGATTACTGGCCTGCTTTTCGCAGGCCGACCATGGAGGTCTTAGAGTGAGCACTTTTAAAAACTCCCGACCGGAAACAAAGCAAGCCCACGATACGGCAACTCCACCAAATCTGGTTCAATTTATGCTGCGCCATTGGCGTACTCGCCCCACCCGCGCTAACCCGGCCCGCCACCTTGCCAATCACAAAGCGAGACGGGCGGCACTCAGCGCTCTCTTTCCTCGGGAGCTCTTAGTCATCCCGACCGGTGAGCGCAAAGTGAGGGCTAATGATCAGTTTTATCCGTTCCGGGCCGGTTCCGATTTCTTTTATCTTACGGGATGTCATGAGCCGGAGTGTGTTCTTGTGCTTTGCCCAAATGCCAAGGGCGGCAAGGGCCATAAATCAGTGCTCTTTGGCGAGCCGAACCCAGGCAAGACAGACTCGAGCTTCTTCACCGACCGCGTGAACGGCGAGCTTTGGGAGGGCCCACGACCGGGACTGCCCGAGTTGCAGGTACTGACAGGTGTCGACGAGTGCCTACCGCTCACTGATTTGGAGAGCTACTTAACAACGGCCAAGTCCAAGGCAACCAAAGGACACCGGCTGCTGAGAGACTATTCACCTCGCTGCCAAAGGGTCTTGAGCGGAGCCCATCTAGAGACCAATAAGGAGCGCGACCTAGAGCTAGCCAATGCGCTGAGCGAGCTTCGCCTCATTAAAGATGATCAGGAGGTTGCTGAGCTGCGAGCGGTAATCAAATCAACCAAACGCGGCTTCGAAGATGTGATCCGGGTGCTTAAAGTTGCTAAAAGCGAACGTGAGCTCGAGACCATCTTCTGGGCACGGGCTAGACAAGAAGGTAACGACGTGGGCTACGGCACGATCGCTGCCGCTGGCGAGCATGCATGCACTCTGCACTGGAAGAAGAACGACGGCAAGTTGCGCCCGAAGGATCTCCTGCTACTTGATGCAGGTGTCGAAGGTCATAGCTTGTACACAGCCGATATCACCAGGACTTTGCCAATAGGTGGTAAGTTCAGCAAAGAGCAGCTAGAAATTTACAGCTTAGTCCTCAAAGCTCAAAAGGCCGCCGTGGGGGCCGTTCGACCAGGCAACGACTTCATGGAACCCAATCGAGTCGCCATGGAAGTTCTGGCCTTAGGCCTAGAGGAACTCGGCCTCTTACCGATGGGCGCAGCAACAGCTTTGCTACCCGAGAATCAGTATTACAAGCGCTACACATTGCACAACGTCAGCCATATGCTCGGCCTCGACGTGCACGACTGTGCGCAGGCGCGCCAAGAATCCTATAAGTACGGCAAGTTACAACCAGGGATGGTGCTAACGGTCGAGCCTGGTCTCTATTTTCAACCCGATGATCTCACCGTCCCAGCCAAATACCGCGGTATTGGCGTGAGAATTGAAGATGACGTTTTGGTCACAGCCAAAGGCTGCCGTAACTTATCAGCCGATATCCCTAGCGAGCCACGCGAGGTTGAGAGCTGGATGCGCTCAGTCTAATGCTCAGCCCTAAGACAACCGATAGTCCATCAGTCAGGGAGGAGTCTCATGACAGATGGACTAAAGCGGATCCTTGCAAAGGTTGCTGAGACACCCACATCAACGATGATCGATCGGTATTTGGCTCTAGTTAGCGAATTACCAAGCGAGCTGGACAAGACCGAGCGAGTTTTAGATCTGGGCGAGTCACTGATTGCCAAGGCACCCACCGAAGCACTCAGAGTGGTCGGGATGGTGCATGATGCTGCGCCTAAAAATCTGCGCGCTTATGACATTCTGATCGCGGCTTTCGAAAAACTGGGTCGAGCGGCAAAAGCTGGGGTGCTGCGTTTTGAACGCGACAAACTGCACAAATCTGCGCCGGAGGTCCTTGCTGCCGAAGTTCATCCAGAAATTATTAGCGAATCTAATCCCGTGGCACTCGTTTCCGACCCTGGGCAATTTGCCTCGCTACCTGAGGATGGTGGCTCCATCGCCGATCTGGCTACGTCGCTTGCCGGGCTCAGCTCCGGAGACGACGACTACGACTACACTATGGCGCTTGGCGCCCCACCCTCTGAGCAAGGAGCGAAGGGCGACGGCGACGACAGTGAGCACCCTGGTTCAAAGGCTTCGAGTCTGAGTAAACTCCAATCCATGGTCGATGGCTTTCGCCGTGATCGAACCCCTAGTCGCGTTGGCTCAGCCTTGAAATCAGCGAATGCGACGCGTAACCCCCTTGCAGCAACAAAGAGCGACGACACCCCGTCCCCCAAAACCACCACTAGCACTCGCGTATCAAAGTCTCTGCGCAAACTGGGTAGCTCCAAAACTACCGACTCTTCCAACTCCTCTGGTCAGGAGCGCCCAGATATTTCGACAGAGCGCACGAGTGTTGCTGTGCTGCCGCCAAATGTGGACGTGCTTCAGCTTGTTGATTTTAACCTAGCCGATCCCGCCAGCCCAACTCCTGGCTCACTCGACCCTGAAAGGATTCATCTTCTAGCCCGTGAGGCTCAAGCTGCCTTCGGCACGAGCATGAGCACAGCGTCACCAGGTCCTCTGAATGACCGTGGATCCTTAGATATTGGGACGGAGGAGTCGCCTACTGGTCTTGATTCGTCCAAATTTTCTTCCACTAACTTGGCTGAGGTCACTGATCTCTCAAGCTTCTGGGACCCGCTCCACGCCAGAATGGCCAAAGTCGATTGGGACCAGGTGTTGACTGAGATGCTGCAGCAGCGTGAGAGTCTCCTCGAAACCCTAGAAAAAGCTGCACCGTTAAAGTTTCCCCTGCCGCCCGAGGCTATTTCCGCCATTATTACTCAATTTCAAGCACAAGTGATTTCTGAGCCAACAGTGGCGCTCACACAACTTTGGGACATCATTCAGGGGATATGGGGCGATAAACCAGACGCAGTCATCGTCACCCTGCTGCAAGACCTTAACTTGACGCGAGCGACTCGCGGTTTTTGGGGATTTTACCTAGATGCTCTCCTAGCTCGGGGCTCAGCACGCCGCGTCCTCTTTGAGGTCGCAACAGTAGTAGCTCGCGAGCGTCAACTTAGCTGGGCCAAGACCGGATGGCAGAGACTGCCAACTGCATGGCGGCAACTCGGACTGCGAGGCTTTCAGTGGCAAGAAGACGAGGGAGTCGACGCGCTCCTGACGAGATTACGCCAAAGACCGCGTCAGATGATGAGCTCCCTCATATTAGGCGCCTGAACCACTCAAAAGGGCTGGCGAGCCGAGCCACTAAGCAGCGACAGCGAGATCAGCATGAAGGCAATGGCGAGCAACGTCCGCCTCTCACTGCGTAGCGCCGGAGAGAAGGTAATCGGCCACTCAAGATTTTGAAGTGTAGGCCACTTAGCCGGGAACCACGCAGGAACATGGCTCATGTAGTCTTCGTAAGCGGAGCCGAATCGGCCAATCAGGAGACGCTCCTCGTGCTTCACGATGCAGTAGTACTGAAAGCTGAACAGAGCCGCGGCGACGAACACGATCCAACTCACACCGCTAAATACTGCCAAGCCAATCGTAATGAGGAAGTTACCAACATATAGCGGGTTACGAACATAGGTGAAAGGACCACCGGTTATGAGCGCAGATCCAGCTGTCTCAACATTGCGCGTACGAGAAACGGAACCAATAAACGCCACGCTGTAAATCCGTACCAGCTCCCCTAGGACAACGATCAAGGTACCAAGGACGGCAGATTTGACGGTCGGCTCACAGGCGAACAGCACCAAAGCTATAAGTGGGATCGGCGTATAGTCCCGCCACTCAAAAAGTCGCTCGCCGATATCCTCCGCACTCCATTCGGACCAAGCAGGTCTAGAGCGACTCCCCTCGGTTTCGCTGTGACGCTCGAAGGTTGGCCCTCCAGCTACGGCTACTGCACTGTCAGTGGACTCCGGCGACACTGGCGGCTCTTTGTTCTCATCACTCACGATATGCGTCCTCTATGTACGAGATCGATTTAGTATCGTCTGTCTTGAATTTACTGGGGCGATGGCTCAGCAAAGATCACGGGAGTCGCTAAAGATAGCCGACTGACAGCCTCACTGGCAACCCGCGAATCAGCCAAATCTGCCGCCGACATGCCCATTAGTAGCGGCTCCATGGCGACTAATTGAGCGCCGATGTAATCGGAAAACGTCGAGCGAAAGAGGCCTTCAAAAAGGGCTCTAGCCTTCTTGCTACTTGAAAACAACATGACCTCACCAGCTTGGTCGCGCCAGAATGCATCGACATAACTGAGCGTAGGCAGCGCTCTGCACATGAGCTCCGCCTTGACTTCGTCACGCAGGTCGCGGCGCTCTTTAGGGCCAGGGGTCTTGCCGGTCTTTTGGCTGATCGCAAAAAACCGCTGCTTGTAGACAACTTGGAGTAAAGTTGCCGGCACCTTGCGCCGCTCGATGCGCAAGCGCAATAATACGCCGTCGGCGACACGGCAATCATGCAAGTCCCAAGGGTGATCAGGTGGCAGGTCGACCTTGACGCCATCGATGCCAACTGGCCGCACCCAACCGCATTGTTCCTCTTTCTTCACGCCGTCAAGAACCACGGGTTCAGCCTGGTAGAGGCCGAGTCTTTCAGCCATATCAGAAAGTTTGGGCCGACTGCCATCACCGATAAGCAGGTACCGTGAGAGCGCAATGCTGCCTTGCTGGATTGCCAAAAGAAACCACCTCGTCAAACAGTTTGAAGACGTTATGTTACTACTCTCAGCGAGGAGGTCCACGAACTTTTAAAGAATTCGGGCGGTCGGCCGATGAAAACCAAGTAACCAATGCATTTCATGGACTCGACTCTACAAGGCTTTTCGATGCGTAACGATCAATCCACCGACTTTGCGACCTATCGCGAGATCATGGGCGAGCTACTGCGGCCCATCGAGGGTCACGGGCTTGACGTGGATACGCTAAAGCGCCTTTATGAGAGTAAGCTCGTCTATCTAGAAAACCTCCGCGTGCGTTGCTTCTTAGAACTCAACAGCGCCGCTGGTGGTCATTTCACCATGAACGACTACAAGCTAATCTTGCAGGCCTCGGCCGAGACTAACCGGCACCTGAGAAATTTGATCCTTTTAGCCATAAGTACCAACCTCAAAAAACGCACCGCCAGCTGAAACGCGGTACCATTCAGCACAGCCTCTGTGTGGTCTGGGGCAAACCTCTGCTATAATTAGGTTTGGTCACCAACAATCCCGTGGCTTAGCTACGCGGATCAGCCAGAGGGTCGCATGCGTCGTAACCTACTTGTTGCCGACGACTCGGTTACCATTCAGAAAGTCATTCGCATTGCCTTTCACAGGTTACCGGTCGAACTCGTCGAGGCGGCCTCGCTAATTGAGGCACTAGCTGCCGTCGGCAATAAAAAGCCTGACGCCATCATTATCGACGCCAGCCTTCCAGGAGCTCGTGGGCCAGACGACTTTGCCCGACTGCGGAACGAGGCGGGTGGCGTTCCGATGCTGCTACTTATCGGGTCCTACGATGGTGTCGACGAGGCCTCACTCGGTCATGTTGGATTTGCCAAAGTACTCAAGAAGCCATTCGAATCCACAGACATTGTTGCCGCCGTCGATCAGTTGCTGGGTCTGCACGCCGCACCTACCCCACCCCCACCCCCGATGCGAGCACCTCCCTCGGCTCCACCGACCTCGTTACCGCCAAAACCATTGTCGTTGGCCTTTCTCGACAATCAGCCACCAGAGCCATCGGCATCAGTAGGTGGCGATTCCGTTTCCCTTTTTTCATTTGATGCCGAGCCCATCGAGCAGCCGACCGATGTCCCCTCTGGGGAGCCTGACTTGGGTTTAACACCGCCAAGCCGTGCCCAGCATGCCACCGTGATCCATAGTGGCGGGTTCCCAGGCTTACCGCCTGTGAACGAAGTCAGCCTAGAAGGCGGCACCCATCGTCCTCCGGTGATTCCGCAAACACTCGAGGGCCAACGCGGCCGTCGCGTATTTGCTACCCCGGAGGCACCACCGCCTCCCTTGACGAACGATGAGTTTGACCTGAGTTTTGCGATATTTGACGCTGACACGACGGCGCCAGCGCCACCGTCTTTAGGCAACCTACGCGCCGATCCGCGGGTGAGTGCCCCCGTACCACCACCACCACCGCCGCCGCGTACATCAGCTCAAGTCGCATCAGCCTTGGCAACACCACTGCCACTTGCCGAAAATCTCCCGCCAAGGTCGGAGTTTGCCTTTGCCGGCGAGGGCACCGCCTCAGCGACCGCGAGTCAGATCACGATGGCGCAAATGCCGACCTGGGTGCGGCAGGCTGTCGAAGACTACTGTGAGCGTCATTTTAAGAGCCTAGCCCGCGAGGTGTTAACCTCAGAGCTACGGCGTTTAGCTGACGAGAAAGCGCGGCACCTCGTTGACAATTGATGCCGCTTCGACGAGGATCCGGGCTTAGTCCGGAGGATGGTCTATGGCGCCAATTCATGCAATTCAATTAACCCCTATGATCACTCGTGCTCTCGAGGAGGACTGGGGTTTCGGCGACTGGACCACGGATCTATGTGTGGCCGCTTCGACGGAGGCCAAAGCTCGCATCATAGCTAAAGAGCAAACAGTCATTGCTGGTGTCGAGGTAGCTGAGGCCGTTTTCAACCTGGTCGATCCCAGCTTGAAAGTTGACCTCAAGGCGAAGAATGGCGACCAGTTAAACCGTGGCGACCTAATTATCGAGATCAGCGGCTCCGCTAGATCGATACTCAAAGCTGAGCGCGTTGCACTTAATTTTTTGGGCCGCATGTGCGGCATTGCTACGCTAACGCGTGAATTTGTTAAAGAGCTTGCCGGTACCAAGGTGCAACTCCTGGATACCCGCAAGACGACCCCAGGCATGCGTCTACTTGAAAAATCGGCAACCGTCATCGGTGGTGCGCGCAATCACCGCATGTGCTTAACCGACGGTGTCATCGTGAAGGAAAATCACATTCGCGCTGCTGGTGGCATAAGTGCCGCGGTTAGCCGTCTACTTGAAAGTCTACCGCCGACGCTTAAAATTGAGGTCGAAACGACAAATCTGAGCGAGGTGCAAGAGGCACTTGATGCCGGCGCAGACCTCATCATGCTCGACAACATGTCGGTATCTGAGATGGCGTTGGCTGTGCGCACAGTGCGCGGCCGTGCTTTGCTCGAAGCATCAGGCAATGTCCGCCTAGACACTGTTCGCGACATTGCTTTAACAGGCGTCAATTTTATATCCACCGGCGCCATTATTCACTCTGCGCGTTGGTCGGACCTAAGCCTATTATTTGACCTGTGACGGCCACCGGCGGTGGCAGGGGTTTCAGATTGAGCAAGCCAGCCGTAGCGGTTCTGCACCTAAAAACTGTAGATTCAACCTCACGTCATGCGGCGCAGTTGCTGCGTGATGATGAACTTGAAGGCAAGCGCGCTGCGCCTTTCGCTGCGCCTTTCATGGTCTGGGCCGATGAGCAAACTGCGGGTCGAGGACGACATGGTCACGAGTGGATTAGCCCACGTGGCAATCTTTATGCCACGATGGTTCTGCCGCCTCCTGGGGTTGGGCCGGAGCATCACGGGCTCTTGCCGCTCAAGGCTGGGGTTATTACGGCAAGGTTTATTGAGCGTGAGTTTGGACTGAGGACCACTCTCAAGTGGCCAAACGATATCTTGTTTGGTGGGCATAAGCTCGGTGGTATTTTGGTAGAGACCAGCATAAACGGATCTGAGTTTGGTGAGTTGCTGGTTGGCATCGGTTTAAATATCAATCATGCGCCTGTCATCAAAGACGGGGATTACCGCGCCGTGGCCCTGCACTCCCTTCTTGGCCGTAGCCTCGAAATTCACGACTTAGCCGAGAAGTTTGCCGCGAGCTTTTGGGAGCTCTGGACCGAGTTGCCACTGGACCGTGTAGTGACAGCTTACGCTGAATATGCTGTGACACCGGATGAAATCTTTTACAAGGGAACTGGTAGCGAACGACGATACGCTCGCCTTGGAGTTTTGCGGGACGACGGCGCACAACTCCTTCACGACTATGACTCACCCGATCAACTCATAGCCCTTAGCAACGCTGATCATGGATGGCGGTGGGCGTTACAAAGTGCGGAGTCAAGAGAGCTAGCTACCTGCGACATTGGCAATACTGCCACCAAGCTTGCCTATTACCGTGATGCGCGCAATGAGTCGGCCCACTGGGTCAATCAAGTGGTGCACGAGAGTGACGAGACCTCGCTTCGTAAAGCCCTTGTCCAGCTCAAACTACGCGTCGAGGGTCACGCTGTCCCTCTGCACGTAACGTCGGTAAGACCAGAGCGCACCAAGCAACTCATGCAGATGGCGTCGGCGCTGGGGTGGCCTCTCGTAGTAATAAGCAAGCGGCAGGTCCGACGCCGAGGTGATGGCTACCTACTGAAAGACCTTGGCATCGATAGATTAGCGGCAATTGAAGGCTGGCTTGCCAGTCTTAGCGATTCCGATCGGCGTTGCCAAGACCACTATGGTGTCGTCATTGCGGCCGGAACTGCAACTACTGTAGATGCAGTCACTACCAAAGGACGGCATTTAGGCGGTTTAATTCTACCGGGAATCAAGCTGGCTCTTAGTAGTTTGCACGAGGCAGCCAGTCTGCTACCTGATATTAATCCGGAGCTTGAGCTCAACGCTGAATCAGTTCGGCTCGGGTTGGGTAACAACACTCGCAGCGCCATGCTCAACGCTGCTATCGAGATGACAGCTGGTGCCGTAAACGAAGTGCGCCAGCGCTTGCAGCGGCAGCACCGCCTACAAGAACTCACCGGTGGCATCGTGACCACCGGCGGTTGGGGTCAGCATCTAGCGACGCGACTCGGTGGCAGCTATAAACCCGAACTTATTTTGAGCGGAGCTCGCGTCCTGGCTATTGGCGGCTGGCGCTAAAAAAATAGAAGCCCGCCTAAAAAGACGGGCTCCCCATGCGGAGAAGATAAACCTTGGTGAAAAGAGTTGTTTCTTTCCTGAGACGACGGCCAGGGCCTTCGGGCTCAAATTCCGGGTGCTAAGCCGCTACGGAGTGCAACCTTCCCGGACCACCAGGGATGATTTTACCAGACTTGCGGGAGTTTGCACGGCCAGACCTGTAACCCCTTGATTACCCGCAAAGCCGTATCCGGCCTGAGATGTAAGTATCCGACATCACCTGGCTCTTTCTTCAGTGCAGAGCTCGTCCGAGGAGTCGACTGGGGCCGACCAGACCCTTTAATTGCACAAATGTTATGCAACCAGGGTCCGCTTTTGCAGCATCGGCCACTACCGACAGGTAGTTGGGGGTATGGCCCAGCCTGCGCCCTACCAAAACCAATTCACCCACGGTCCACCGGGCGGCATGGGCGGGATGATGTACACATGTCGCTAGGCGACATCTAAGCTACTACGGCTCATGTCCCTTCCCCATCCTCAAACCTCGTGATCAAACC
>Ga0194132_10012908_pt1 | contig 10286 bp, 9 predicted proteins | sample TA2KigOf80mmetaG_FD_148612 | JGI IMG/M metagenome (GOLD analysis project Ga0194132, IMG submission 148612) | Freshwater microbial communities from Lake Tanganyika, Tanzania - TA2015054 Kigoma Offshore 80m | ecosystem: Environmental > Aquatic > Freshwater > Lake | place: Tanzania: Lake Tanganyika... | reverse complement strand
TTGGCTCCGCACAGTTGGCGAGTAAAATAGTGTAGTGGTCCGCCGTGCGCACGGCTGCGTGAAGGCCGTCGCCGGCAAACCCTGGCTGGAGAGACGGTGTTATGGGCGTGACGCGCCAACAACGGCGATCGCTGATTTTTGCCGCCGAGGGGTACCTCGAGCTGGGTATGCATCAGCACGCGCTGGCCACGCTGGAGCGCCTGGGGGACCCTGCCGGTTGGGAAGTGACCGCCGTCTACCTCAAAGGGGAGGTTCTGCGCAGCCTGGGCCGGCATGACGAGGCCCTCGTAGAGCTGAAGCGCGCCGCGGACACCGTGCCGGACGACATTCAGGTGCGGCTAGCCCTGGGTTGGTGCTACAAGCGGACGGGCCGGATCGATTTGGCCATCCAGACCTTGGAAGAGGCGCTCCAGGTTGAACCCGGCGAGGCGCTGTTGCACTACAACCTGGCCTGCTATTGGAGCCTGGCTGGAAACAAGCGGCGGGCGCTGCGCTACCTCTCCGACGCCCTGAAGATCGACTCCAACTACCGCGATCTTGTCGATGCGGAGCACGACTTCGATCCGATTCGCAATGACCCGGATTTCACGTCGCTGGTGTCGGTGGTTGTGTAGGTATCAGGCTTCCGTTTTCGGGTTTCAGCCGGACGACTGGACACGTGACCGAACCGCCAGGGGGCCCCCGCTCGCCTGAGTCGCAGCTCGCCGACGTAACCGGCCAAAGAAAAACACTCCGCTCCCGGGGCAGGCGGGATCGGAGTGTTCCGTAGCCAACCTTTTGGTCGGCGGTGTTGGACTATCTGTAGAACGGGTTTCCAAACCCGTCTGCTGTGCTTTCTCAGCCACCTCTCGTAGGTCAGGCTATGGCCTGACACCGCCACTACTCTTCCAGCTGCTGGCGATATTCGTCCCGCTCGCGGCGGGTGGCTTCCAGGTCGAACATCAGGTATTTCATGTCGAGCCGCAACTGGCCCAGGGCCTCTTGGACCAGGTTCAGGATCCGGCGGCGGCGGCGGGTGCTATCGACTACCCTGGAGAGAATCTCGTTGATCTCGCCGCGCTGGTGCAGCGGCAGCCGCTCGATGGCCTCGACCAACTCCGAGAGGTCGGCGGGCATTTCATCGGCTTTGGTCCGAGCGGCTTGCGAAAGTTCGGCCATTGAGGAGATCCCCAGGCGGGTTGGTTTCAGTACCAATTGGCATTGATGAGCGGGAGATAGACTATTGCAGCCAGCGTGCCAGCATGAAACCTTGCCTGCATCTTAGCGCTCTAAACCGATTGTTTGCAACGACTTGGCGCACAAACCGCGGCAGTCCGCTATTTGGGCGGATGTTGCTGCGGAACCACAAGTTGCCCTGGCTCTAAGCTGCAAAGCCTGATACAAGAACCAGTTACGTCAAAGTTGCCTGGCGCCGCTAGCGCGTTGAGAATTGGCCACGTGGGAAACGGCCCAGTTTCTTGCCCGCGAGTTCGTAGAAGCGGTTGCAACCGGTGGCTGGAACGGGCGACGAGCCTCCACCCCGGCGCAGCCATCCGATTCCAGGGAAGGAATCCAAAGCGTGCAATCCACTCGCGCCGCAATAGGTCTAACCGTGGCCCTGCTGGCAACCGTTGCCGTGCTCGAACTTCCCTTGGCCACGGCGCAAAGTGTCTTCCGCGAAGACTTCGAGGGCGCGGAAACCACCTGGCGGATCACCGCCGCCGATGCCCGGTATCGGATCGACCGCCACGAGCGGGTGCGCGAACCCGTTCAGGCCGGAGCCTTCAGCGAGGCGCTGACCGTCAGTGCTCTGGACGGAACGCACATCTATTTTAGCCGCCAGATCGGCGCCGCCCGGATTATCGACGAGCTGCGCCTGTCGCTGGCCGTGCTGTCGGATCGGACGGGACTGCAATTGCTTGCCAGGGCCGTGTTGCCGCGGAGCCTGGATCCGCAGACAGGCCGGCCGCTGACCGTGCTGATACCCGGCCCGATGATCGAGAAGGCCGGACAATGGCAGCGGCTTGAAATCTCCCAAATTCCTTTGTTGCTCGAACGCCAGATTCGCATCCTCCAAGTCGGACGTGCAGGGCGGATTGATTCCCGTGAAGGGTATATCGACATGCTGGCCCTGAACGTCTATGGTGGCCGCAGCAAAACGCAGGTGTGGATCGATGAACTGACGGTCTCCGGATTCATCGAGCAAGGGAGCGTGGTCCGCCATCAGGACAACCAGGTGCAACCCGCGGCGCACGCGGAAAACGAATCTCGCCCAACGCACGAGGTCAAGCTCCGCGGCGCCGTGCTGCTCGTCGATGGCCGGCCTTTTTTTCCGCGCCTGATTGAGCACCGAGGCGAACCCCTGGCCAGGTTGCGGGAACTGGGCTTTAACGGCGTCAAACTGTTTGCTCCACCGGACGGGGCGCTGTTGGCCGAAGCGGCCGACACGGGACTCTGGATTGTCTGCCCGCCACCACCGCTCACCGAGAATCCCCGCATCGGTCGGCAATACGACTCCGTACTGGCCTGGAACCTGGGTGATGCGCTGACGCACCAGGAACTTCCCGCGATCGAAGCGACCGTCCGGCGATTGCGCGATGCGGATCGCGCGATGCGGCGGCCGATCGTGGCCGGCGCCGCGTGCGAACTGGCTGCCTACAGCGACCTGACAGACATCATGATGATGGGCCGCCAGGCGCTGGGAACCAGCCTGGAACTTTCCGATCACGCCACCTGGCATCAACAGCGATCGCGGCTGATGCGCCCCGGCGCGCCGGCCTGGGCCTGGATCCAAACCCAGTGCGACGGAGCCAGCCGCGGGCAGGCCGCCGCATTTGCATCGCGGCCGGTGCCCCTGTCTGTCGATCACGCCGCGCTGAGGCACTTGGCGCTGACGGCCGTGGCCACCGGCGCGCGGGGCGTGGTATTTCAATCGGAGGCGGCCGAGCCTGGCACCCCCGGCCTGGAGCAACGCGAGGCATCGCTGCGATTGCTCAACCTGGAACTGTCGCTGATTGAAACCTGGGGGGCGGCGGGGAGCTTTGTCACGCCGGCCACCTCCAGCGATCCGGCCATCACCGCCACCGTGCTGCAGACCGATCGGGCAAGGCTGCTGCTGCCGTTGCGGTTCTCCCGCGGCGACCAATACGTCCTGGACGAGGCGCCGCAAGGCGACGTGACCTTGATCGTGCCCGGGGTTCCGGAATCGAATGACGCCTTCGAGCTGACCGCGGCCGGGTTGCGACCCTTGTCACGGCGCCGCGTGGCTGGCGGAATGAGCGTGACACTGCGCGATCCGGCGGCTGCCGCCATGATCGTACTCACGCAGGATCCGCTGGTGATCGACAGCCTCACGCGAGCGGCGGCCCAACAGCGCCGCACCGCGGCGGAACTTTCGCGGCGGCTGGCCGGTGCGGAATTGGCGGAGGTGGAAACCATCTCGCGGCGGCTCTCCGGCCCGGGCGCTCCCAGCGGCGAGGTACGGACCTGGCTCAACTCTGCCAAGGAGCGAATGCAGCAGGCAGACCGATCGGTCACCAGCGAAGATTTTCCGCAGGCCCTGCGCTCCTGCCGGGAAACGGAACATTGGCTGGGCAAGCTGCGACGCGAACAATGGAAGCAGATTGCCGGAAGCCTTCCCTCCGCGGCCGCGTTTCCGCTGGCTGCCCGCTATGCGACGTTGCCGGAGTGTGCGGCGCTACTGCCCGGCCTGATATCAACGGCTGCTGGGCAGAACCTTTTGCCGTGCGGCGATTTCGAGGATTTGGAGGCCTTGCGCCGCGCCGGCTGGCGGAATGCGCAGCTTCCGCAGCGACGCGTGGCGTCGGACGTGGCACTCGCCACAGACGGTACTCAAGGCGGGACGCATTGCCTGCGGCTGCGGGCTATCGAACAACTCGGCCAGGAGGCGCCCACGCTGCTGGAAGCGCCGCCGGCCTGGATCACCACGCCCCCGGTGGCGGTGGACCCCGGCACATTCGTGGAAATCCGCGGCTTCGTCCGCGTGCCGCGCCCCATCACCGGGAGCGTGGACGGGCTGCTGATTGTCGATTCACTCGGCGGCGACGCCCTGGCGGAACGCGTCGGCCAGACACGCGGCTGGCAGCAGTTTACGCTCTACCGCGCCGCTCCGCGCGGCGGGCCAGTGACGGTCACCTTTGCGCTCAGCGGGCTGGGCGAAGCGCTGATCGACGACGTGACGATCCGGCCGATCACGCTGCCGCCCCCCAGCGCGCCCGTTCCCGCATCCACCCAGCCAACCGAGCCAACAGCCACACGCCCCTGGTTCTTCTGGCGATAAGTGTTGGAGTCCAGGCTTCAGCCTGCCAGGGTTCTCCACGAGGTCCTATAATGCGCCAAGCATCAGGACTCCGGTCAAACTGGCAATTCCCATGACCCCTAAACCCCGCATCGAAATCGCCTACTGTACCGGCTGCCGCTGGCTGCTGCGGGCAGCCTGGGTGGCGCAGGAACTGCTCACGACGTTTGAGGCGGAACTGGGTGAGGTGGCGCTGGTACCAGGAAGCGGCGGCATTTTCGAGATCCGCATTGGACCAGACGTGGTCTGGTCGAGGGAGGCGGAAGGACGCTTTCCAGAAATGAAGGAACTCAAGCAGCGCGTGCGGGACCGCGTGGCGCCCGAGAAGGATTTGGGGCATGCAGATCGACAAGGCGAACGGGGAGTATGAGCCGGCGATTCAACTCAGGGGTGCTTCGATGCCCAAAAGCGCATAGATCCGCGGATCAGCCAGGCTGTCGGCTATCAGGTGCGTGCCTTTGAAATTGTGCCGCAGGCTGTGGCCGCCGGGGACGGCCACGGTCAGGGCGCCTGCTGCCACTGCCGCGTTGCAGCCGTTCTGGCTGTCTTCCAGGACTAACATCTGCTGCGGCTGGATTCCAAACCGCTCGGCGGCGGTGAGATAGATTTCCGGGTTGGGCTTCCCCTCGACCACGTCTTCCGCCGTGAGGATGAAATCAAATCGTGGCAGCAGATTGCAGCGGACCAGCACGTCGTGAACGAACTCGCGGCCGCTGCTGGTGGCCACCGCCTTGGGGATTCCGGCTTGCTCCAATGTATCCAGCAACGGCAACAACCCGGGCATGGGGGCCAGGCCCTCGTCCAGCACGGGGACAAAAATCTCGCGCGATTCGGCCGCTAGTTGTTCGACGGTATCAACCAATTCGTGCCACTCAATCATGATCGCCAGCGCCTGGTGCGGACGCAGCCCCATCATGGCGTCCAGCAGCTCGGCGGTGAACTCTTTGCCGCGGCGACCCAGCAGAATCCGTCCCACCTCCTGGTAGAGATCCTCGGTGTTGAGCATCAGACCGTCCAGATCGAAGACGACGGCCTTAAGCGGGCTGGAGGGCGAGTTGTGAATCACAGCGACTCAATACTTTCTTATGCCTTTGTGTGTTCTTTGTGACCCCGAATCCTGCTACACGATTTCCTTCAACACGGCCCGCAGCGTGGCCAGGATCATGCTGGTGGCGCCCCAGATTTCATGTTGTCCAAGCAAGAAATGGGGGGAACGGAATTGGATACCCCCATGGCCGATCCGCATTGCCCAACCAACACTCGCCGGATCCAACAGACGCGAGAGGGGCAATTCCAGCACTTCCGCCACTTCGTCGCGATTGGGCACGATTGGCGGGCGCGCCGGGGCAACGGCAACCCAGGGCGTCACCAGGAAATCGGAGATAAAGACGTAAAACTCGGCCAGCGTGCCCAGGACGCGGATGTTGCCATGTTCGATTCCCAATTCCTCATGCAATTCGCGCAGCGCCGCCTGCTGGCTCGTTTCATCCGGCTCGATCAATCCGCCAGGAAGCGAAATCTGCCCGGCATGGGCCGTCAGCGTGGCGGGACGGACCGTCAGCGGCAGACACCAACCTTGCTCCGTCGGATAGAGCAGGATCATCACCGCCGCCGGCCTGGCCGAGTACAGAGGCGGACCGTGGTGGCGGCCAAAACCCAGCTCGCTTTCGAACTCCCGCGATGCGGCCAGGCACGTCCCTTGAGCCAAACGAGCCGCCAGCCGGTCTGGCAGGCCCCGATCGGCAAACGAAGAACTCGAAGACACGGCGCTCGTGGGATACTCAGTTGTTATAGAGGACGCGGTCATGGTTCCTCGCGACGGACGCCCGAGGATGCGCGCACGGGAGCCGCCGGGTGCATGCCCGGGCCGGCTGTATGAGCGGCATCGCCGCGCGGCGCACCGTTGACGGGCGGCGCCATGGTGGACGCAGCGCGAGATTTCTCCCGCTCGGCATCGCGCAACACGCGGCGGCGAATTTTGCCGCTGGTCGTTTTGGGCAGTGAACCGACAAACTCCAGCCGGCGCGGGTATTTGTACGGTGCCAGCCGGTCCTTGACCCAATTCTGCAGTTCTTCCGCCAATTCGTCGCTTGGCGTGCGACCCGTCTGCAGCACGACAAACGCCTTGACCACCATGCCACGGATGGCGTCCGGACTTTCCACGGCCGCTGCTTCCAGCACCGACGGATGCTCCACCAGGCAGCTTTCCACTTCAAACGGAGAAATGCGATAGCCGCTGGCGTTGATCACGTCGTCCGCGCGGCCTTGGAACCAATAGCGCCCTTCGGTATCGCGCACCAGCACGTCGCCGGAGTAATACCACGGGCCGCGGAAGATCTCCTCCGTCTGCTCCGGCTTGTTCCAGTACTCGCGCATCATGCCAGGGTGTGTATCGCGCCGCAGCACCAACACCCCCTCCTGGCCGTCTGGCACCTCTTGAAGATTCTCATCGACCAGCCGGATGTCGCAACCCGGCGCGGGCCGGCCGCAACTGCCGGGGAGCACGTCGTCACCCAGGCGATTGAAGCAGTAGACCATGCACTCGCTCATGCCGATGCCGTCCAGCGGGGCAAAACCCAAAACGCGGCGGACGCTGCTGATGGTGTCCGGCGGGAGTGGTTCGCCGGCGCTGACGCCGTGCCGGAGGCTGGACAGGTCCTCCGTGTGAGATACCGGGTCGGCAGTGAGCATGCGATAGATCGTGGGCGTGCCGACAAAGTTCGTAATCTGATGCCTGGCAATCAACCGCCGCCAGGCGGCCGGATCAAAGCGGCCGTCCGCCTGATGGTAGAGGACCGCCGTGATCCCCATCCGCATCGAATACAGAAACGTGGTGGCCACCGGCAGCAGCCAGCCGACCTCGGCCGGGCAGGCGCAAACATCGTCATCCCGATAATCGTGCCAGTGGCGGATGAGCGAATCATAGGAGATCGGATAGCGGTGGTAGTGGACCACCCCTTTCGGATCACCGGTGGTCCCGGAAGTGTAGGCGATGAACGCCACTTCGTCGCGGGCCGTGTCGGCCGGCGTGAACCTGGCCGTAGCATGGGCATCCAGCCCGTGTCCAGCCGATTCGTGCAACACGGTCTGCAATCCCATGCTATGCCCGGAGAGCAGACTCCAAAAATTATGCCCGGGCGTAATTGCATCCGGTGCATCTTCTCCGGCCGTAACGATAAGGTGCTTGCAGGCGGAGGCGTCTGCTCTGGCAACCTCGAGTTGCTCCACCAGATCGACCGTCGTGATAGCCGCGACAGCCGCCGAGTCGTTAAGCCGGTAGGCAATCTCAGCGGCGCGAAACTGAGTGCTGGTGGGAATGAACACGGCCCCCAGCTTGGCGATTCCCAGCGCGGCGATATAGAACTCCGGCACGTTGGGCAACCGCAGCAGAACGCGGTCGCCGCGCGTTACGCCCAGGGACCTGAGCGCTGCGGCACACCGGTCACTCAGTTCGTCCATTTCCGCGTACGTGAAACGGCGGCTGGCGCCCAGGGAATTCTCCCAGATCAGGCACGTTCGCTCTCCGCGGCCGGCCGCCACGTTGCCGGAGGTCAGCGCAACGCCCAGGTTGTAGCGCTGTGGAATGTCAGCCCAGGGATCGTTGGACTCGACTGAAGTGTTCATGGCGGGCATGCGCTCGAGTCAGGGGGACCGTCCCCGACGGAGCTCAAAATGGTTGAACGATCACCGGCTTTAACGCGTAAATCGCGAACGAATTGTTTCGATAGACGCAGAATAAATCAATACGAGGATGGCTGGGGCAGACCAGGAAATCCGCGCCGTGTGCGTTGCCCAGGGCTTTTAACTCCCCCACCGTTCGCAGCGCGGGAGTCTGCCAATTGCCCAGTTGTCCGTGAATATCCACCATCCGGCTCCACCAGTGAACGATCGAAGCGGCGTCCTGCGGCATTTCTTTCCACGTGGCCGATTCCGGCCGCTCGGCATACCACTTGAACGTCTGCGACCCGGACGGGGTGATGAAGATCGTGCCCGGCGGCATTTGGCTGGCCTGATCGCACACCGCCAGCCAATCCGCATAGCGGCTCGATGTGGGGGCCAGCCGGCGATCTCCCACGGGTATGCCCAGTTCGGCGCGCTGCCAGGTTTCCCACATCAGCGGAATGCCCCCCACGCACATGGCCAGCGCCAACGCGGCCGTGGCCAAGGCCGGTTTTCGCACGCGCAACTGCGCCAAATAGCTGACGATCGCCAGCGCCGTTCCCACCGGCACCATCGTGTCGGCCAGGCGGAACCAATAAAAGCGCAGAAGCCACGCGGTCGCCCCGCGAGCATTGAACACTTGAGTTCCCGCTTCGCAGATCAGCAGGCCCACCGCCGCAATCAGCAGCGACGCGACGACAAACTGCTTCAAGCGGCGGGCGTTGTGCGAGAGTGTCTGGAGCCGCCACAAACCCAGGCAGACGATGGTCAGCGCCACGAATCGCAATCCGAAGACCGTGGGGATTCCGCCGCTGATAAAAAAGAACTCCGGATTCAGGTGATGCCTGAGACGCTCAAAGACCTGGATCTCCGCGGCTCGCACGATCATTTCGTGCGGTGTGCCGGCATCGAGCCGCAGCGTCGGTATCAGTCCGACGGCGGCAATCAGCGCAGCGACAAACAGGCTGGGGAGCATGTTCCGCAGCGTCGGACGGTCGGCATCGCCGCTTAAGCTCAACCAGGCGATGCCTGCTGCTACCATCGACCAGCCCCCGACCAGCACATGCAAGGCCGTGGCTAAACCCAATAGCAGCCAGACGCGCATCCAGCGGCCGCGCACCAGTGCTTCCAGCGCCAGAAAAACAAGCGCATATGCGAACCCCTTGGCCTCGAACCCGCCAACAATCCATTCCCCGGCCATGTGGACGCGCGAGGTCAACACCGCCATCAGCGCCGCCGCCAACACCGACCACCACGGCACGGGCAGCACCGCCACCGACAGCCGCCGCCAACTCCAGGCCAGAGCCAGATAGGTTAGTACGCGCCCCAGGATGGCCACCGAGGGAAGGGAAAGCCACAACGTCCACCAGCCGCACGTCCAGAAGAACACAGCATGGGCGTCAGCCGATTCCAGAAACAGATCACCCTGGCACCATTGCGGATCCCAATAATGTTTGGCCTTGGCCAGGTAGTTGGTCTCGTTGACGGCCGGCGGCTGCAAACCGCCGTGCACGAGAAAGACGGCAAAGATCAGCACGAATTCCGCCAGAGCCTGGCCGCGGCGGATGGGCTGAGACGAGGGGTAGACGCGTAGCGGTGAGGACAAGTCCGCGCCGGCGTCATCGTCAATGGCAGTTTGAGATTGGGTCACGTCGCAGCAGAGAGAGTCGTGCGGAACTCACATTGCTCCAGTTGATTTGCCGCTGGCGTGCTCTACGATAGTTGAGCCAGGCCGCCGTTTCGCCCGTAATGGAGGATTATCCCATGGGGTGGATCTTATTGAAAGCCGCGATTGCCGGTGTGATTGTCGCGGTCGTGTCGGAGATTGCCAACCGTACTCCGCGGTTCGGAGCGTTGTTGTTGACCCTGCCGCTGGTGAGCATCCTGGCGTTTATTTTCACCTGGACGCAGCATCGCGAATTGACGATCATATCCCGGCTGGCCAAGGAAACGCTGGTTCTTGTGCCGCTGGGATTGCCGTTTTTTATTCCGTTGGATTTCGCGAACCGATTGGGAATCGGCTTTTGGCCTGCCTTTGCTGCCGGCGTCATTCTGGCCTCGGCCACGATTGGGCTGTGGTTCTGGCTGGGCCCGAAAACGATTTGACCCTTCCACAGTGCGCCAACAGGGTACAAGCCGGACTGGAGGAGTCAGCGGCTCAAATTCGGCGTGGTGATAAGCACGGGCGCAGTAAAAGCCTATGGCGCGATGGCGGTAAATGGGTTAACTTGGCAATCTCTGGCTGAGAAATTCGAAACCATTTTTCAAGGAGGTTATCATGTACCCTCGCGACATTCGGGTGAACAGCCCGTTGGAGGCGTTGGTCGTC
>Ga0194132_10012906_pt1 | contig 10287 bp, 9 predicted proteins | sample TA2KigOf80mmetaG_FD_148612 | JGI IMG/M metagenome (GOLD analysis project Ga0194132, IMG submission 148612) | Freshwater microbial communities from Lake Tanganyika, Tanzania - TA2015054 Kigoma Offshore 80m | ecosystem: Environmental > Aquatic > Freshwater > Lake | place: Tanzania: Lake Tanganyika... | reverse complement strand
ATTGGCCGTCCTTGATCGTGGCGCACTGCGGGCAGGCAAAACGAAGTTTGAGTAGCCGACCGCTAACAGGGAAACCTGCGCCCTGGCGCACCACGCGAACACCCCTTATTCTGTCTGTTGGAAGCGGCGGGTAGTTCACGTTAAGGCCGATTCCAGCCGGGAGAGAATCCTGCATGGAGCTGATGAGTCGCACCACGAATGATGCGACAGCGGCGTAGTGGCGATCAACACACGCCGGATCACACTTGGGTTCATCCGTGCTCACCGCCAATGCTGCGACGGGATTCGAAAAGCTCCCGCCAAGAGCGCCGATTGCCGCACCAACTGTACCGGAGTGCTGTGTGGCGTTGCCGAGGTTGGCGCCCTGGTTGATACCGCTAACGAGCCAGTCAGGCGGCGATCCATCCAGCGCGGTTGCGACCTCGATGGCAAGCAAGCCAGCAGTTAACGGTTCGCTGCCCTCCTGTCCATCGAGGGATGCTGAGTAAGTGCGTTCCGACTCCCGTCTGATGCGAAGGTTCGAGGCATTGATCGCAGCGCTGCTACCGGATTGTTGGGTCAGTGGCCCAACCCGGGTGACGGTATGGCCTGCAGCTTTGAAGGCGTTGTGCAGTGCGCGAATGCCCGCCGAATCCCAGCCGTCGTCGTTGGTAACAGCGATGTTGAGTGGTGCGGATCGCGCCGCCAGCGGAGCGTATGCGAGGAGTGTCGTGAGGGTCAGAAGCAGGGCGAAGGTCTTGTGAGACATGACTTTCTCCGACGTCGTATCAGTGCTGAACAACCGTTCCACCATCGACATTATAGGCTTGGCCGGTTATCCAGCTGCCTTCGTTGCTACACAGGAATACCACCATGTTCGCGATGTCGGCACCGGTGCCGGCGCGCTGCAGGGGAATACGCGCTCGAACCATGTTGTCCCAGGTGTCGCCACGACCAAGGTCGTCCATTCGAAAGGTGTCGATGATCCCCGGACAGATGGCGTTGACCCTGATGCCGGCTGCGCCGAGCTCATTGGCCATGCAGGCTGTCAGTGCATGGATCCCGGCCTTGCTTGCTGCGTAGGCCGCGGTATTGGCACCGAACATCTTCCCAGCGATGGAGGAGATGTTGATGATCGCACCACCGTGTTTCTGCTGGATCAGTTGGTGGGCGAAGACCCTCGACATATAGAACGAGCCATTGAGGTTCACATCGAGAACCTGCCGCCAGTCTTCAATGGCCAGATCCACGACGGGTTTGCGGTCGTTGCCACGCGCCGCACCGGCGTTGTTGATTACGAAGTCGACATGGCCGAATGCGGTGAGTGTCTGCGCGAGCAGAGCCTCGACTGCAGCAGGATCGCGTGCATCGCAGACGAGCGGTAGCGCTTTGCGACCGCGCGCGCGGATTTCATCGGCGACTGATTGGATATCCTTCCAGCCCGCAGCTTTTTCGTCTTCCGGATAGCGCGAGGGATCACGACCGGTGCCGGTGATCACCACGTCGCAACCAGCCTCCGCCATTGCCAGCGCGATCGCCCGACCGATGCTACGCATGCGACCGGCGCCCGTAACAACAGCAACCTTGTTATCCAACGTGGCCATGGGTCAGCCCTCCGGAGCAATGGTAAGGGTGAGCCCGTCCAGCGAGTCGCTGAACGGAATCTGGCAGGTCAGGCGTGATGACGCCCGGATGGTATCGAGAATCCCAAGAAGGTCGAGTTCATCCTGGGTCGCCGGTGCCAGCTTCGATTGCCACGTCGGGTCGATGTAACAGTGGCACGTTGCACAGGCGCCCTGACCCCCGCACAACGCTTCGATCGGCAATCCGTCCGCACGCAGCAGTTCCATCACGGATCGTCCAATGAGTGCCTCAACCTCATGCCGGTTGCCATTGCGGTCAGTAGCGATGATGAAAGGCATTCTTGGTTGCGGTTCGCGACGACAGTTCGGGAGCCGAATCAGCGATGGAGTGACCGGGCCGCCGCTGAACATTCCTGTTGGCGGTCGTTGTATGGCCTGAACTAGCGCGCCGACTGGCCTTCGAACTCCGGTGACGCCGGATGACCGAGCAGAATCGCGCCGAGGTCTTGGTATAGCTGATGCGAAACCCAGCGGTGCGTCGCACAGCCGTGAGCGTCCCGCAGCTTCCGTTCAAGTGGTGAGTACATGCGCATCCCCGTGGTTCCAGCGGTATTGTGCAGCAGATCGACCACGCGCATGCAGACGTTTGCGCCGTGTGTACAGGCGAGACGCGCTTCCTGGGTCGCTTTGGGCGAAGGGAGTTCCCGGCCGGCCAGAAGCTCGTCCTGAATGGCGTTCATGCTCTCCATCACATAGGCGCGCGCGGCGCGGTAGTCGGCCTTGGCTTCCGCTACCCTGAACTGCGCGATAGGCCGGTCTTTGAGCGTCGAAGGAGACATCATTGGAATCTTGTTCTGGGCCAGATCGGTAAAGGATTCGATGGCACCTTTGGCAACGCCGAGCGCTACGGCCACCTTGTTGTAGGACAGGCGCAGCGGAACTGGCATGCGGTAGACCGGATTCGGGTAATGTGCCGGCAGCGACATCAGATCGACTCCGGCGTATTTCGGCGCAACGTAAGCGCCGTCTGCACGAACGTCGTTGCTGCCTGAGCCGCGCAATCCCGCAACATCCCAGGTATCGACGATCTGCCACTCGCAGCGCGGCATGAAAAACATGCGCACGTTTGGCATCCCGTTCGGGAGTTTTTCCATTTCTCCATTCGTCATCACCGGTGCGGCCATGAAACACCACGAGGCGTTGTGACAGCCGCTGATGAAGGTGGACTGTCCCCACACCTTGAAGCCGCCGTCGGCCTGCCGCTCAGCACGTGAGGGCACTGAGCCGGGACCGCCGCCGCCGCACATCACCACGCGTGGATTGTCGAGATAGATTTCCCGGGCGAGTCCTTTCTCCATACCTCCGGCCGCCATGGCGTTTATCTCGGACCCGAGCATGACGTTCCAGGATGTGGACGCATCAATCGCCGCAATTGCCTCAAGGATTTCGATGGTCTCGGTCGCGGTGGCGTCTTCGCCCCCGAGTTCGGTTGGCAGTGCGAAGCGAAAGAAGCCCTGGTCGATCAGTTTGTCGACGAGATCGTCTGGCAATCGACGCTTCTGTTGTGCGCGGTCACCGCCCTCAAGAATGACGGGGCGCAGTTCTTCGACTTTCTTCAGACGAGCGGCCAGCTGTTCGGCTTTCATGGTTTCTCCGGAAGTTCTGGATCAGAGTTGGTAGTACGGTGGCAGGTCTGCCTTGGAGATACGACGCAGTGTCTGCATGGGGTTGACCCCGAAGTAGATGTCTTCACCGACGAGTTTGCTTTTTCCGTCAGCCGGCCAGACAGTAACGAGCTGGGCGTCGGAGAGCCAGAGGTCGTCTTCCTCAATGGACTCCTCGCCGACCTTCGTCATGCCCATCGCCTTGAGATCGCGGCCCCGATTGACTTGTTTCACATGGCCTTCGGTAACCACGTTTTGTGGGCTCGCAATCACCTTTTCGACGACCACTTCAAATTGCTGGCGGCCGGTACTGAACATGCCTGAGTAGAAGCCCGCCACTGCATCACGCCCTTGAAGCACCATGGGATTGCCATTGCCCCAAAAATGGTAAATCGGTTCCGAAGTCAGGGTGGCCATCAGTGGTTCCAGCTGGCCTTTAATCTCGGCTTCCATGTGTCGCGCGACTTCCCTGATCAATCCCGAGATGCGAGGGTCAGGCTCCAGGGAAGCTGCGCTGTCCAGCGCTTGCCAGCTTGAATGGGGGTTGATCGCGTAGGTCATGGATTGTGCTGCCGCAGCCAAACTCGATGAATTGGTTGAGTACTTTCCCGGAAAACACGGTTGTAGAGCAAGTGGCAATGTTGTTTGTGTCCCGATCACAACAAAAGCCTTGGTCGTCACCTGTGAAAATGACCCTGCCGTTGCTCCAAGGAGGACCTCCACCGTTCGGAAAGAGAATCCGGATTCACGAATCTGGAGCGCAAATTGAGGATCAGCGGTTCGCCTTGGAAGGCGAACAAGTGATGTCCCCGTAGTAGCAAAGAGTGGGGAGCCAATCCCATCACGTTTCGCTCAGGGTTGTGGTCGGGACACTACGGCGCATCGCGCTGTTGGTACCGAGCGCCGATTCGCGTGTACCGCGAATCGGAAGACGCGAGGGAGTTTTCATCCCGGTACCAAAAAAGAACGATGAACAAGCAGACGCTGAGGATTGGCGTCCCCTAGGGGAGTCGAACCCCTGTTGCCGGGATGAAAACCCGGTGTCCTAGGCCTCTAGACGAAGGGGACGTGGAGGAGGCTTCAAAAAGAGCGGCGGATTGTAGGTATCGACCCTAAACGCGTCAAGAAAAGAGGCGGCTCCTAGCATAGACCCGGGTTTGTTCGAGCCGGATAAATGGTCACCGGTTCCCAAACAAGCCACCCAACGCGTCGAAAACGGGTCAGAATCTGGTGCCATCAGGTTGCTTGGGAATATGGGATGTGGAACAGGCAAAGGGCGCGCGTGTTGCTAAAGTACGTACACGGTCTCGCTCTGGTCATTTGATGAGGCGCTGGATTGACCGTGCCATTCCGAAAGCCCTGCGTCGCGATTCAGGGGAGAACTATCGGCACGCTACTCTGGTAGTCCACGCGGCGCTGATTTCTTCGGTTTGCATCTTACTGGTCCTGCTTCTGCTCGCGTTCCTCGGATATGAGCAAACGGCGAGAAATGTCGTATGGCTCTTGCCGCTTCAGCCGCTGCCTGTGTTGTGTTGTGGCTCAGGTTGCGCGTGGATGTGGCATCACATGTGTTCCTGTCACTGCTGTCGATTTCCATCGCCTGGGTTTTTGGTCCGAGTGGTGGTCTCGGCGTGTTAGCAACGATTGCGTTGGTGAACGCCAGCTGGCCGATGGTAGGCCTTCGTGGCGGGATCGTCTGGACGGGTATTGGCGTGTTTTGGGCAGCGGTATTGGAACCCTTCGTTTTCCGAGCGGAGGGTTTTTCCGTGATGTTCAGTCTGGCGACTGCAGTCATCACGCTGGTCACAGGTATTGGTACGGGGATTGTCGAGAATTCGCGTGCCAAGGCACAGGAGGCAACGAACACAGCGCTCGGTGAACTGAAACAACAGCAGGACTCGATGCGCACGTTTGTCGAGGTGGCCTTCCCGGCATGGATGGAAACGCGCGGAACCGAATTGACCCGGGTGAGTGACGCCGCCGCGTTTCTGTTCGACAGTGATCGCGATGTATTGATTGGTCGGCGTCTCAGAGAATTCATGCATGCCGAAGATTTGGAAAATGCGCACCAATGGTTCCTCCGCGCTCAAGGGCACGGTTTCCGTACCGAACTGCGGATTGGAGATCACAAAGGCACCTGGCGGTGGCTTGAAGCCATCGGTGTGCCCCTCGCGCCGGATGGCCTCGAGGACGCACGCCAACGATGGATGTTCGGAATACGTGACGTGGCCGACGAACGTCGCGGTCGCGAGCGCCTCATCCAGGCACAGAAACTGGAGAGTGTTGGCCAGCTCGCCGCAGGCATTGCCCACGATTTCAACAACCTCCTGACCGTGGTTAATGGCTATGCGGAATTGTTACCTGCAAGTCAAGCCAGAACGCATATTCTCCGGGCCGGGCGGGACGCCGCGAAACCGACTGCGGACATCCTGTCGTTTGCCCGAAGTTCACCTTCGAGCGCAGACACCGTTGATCTCATCGAACACATTCACAAATGGAGGTCCGTTTTCGAGAGTCTGCTCGGTGAGAAAACCCGCTTGCGGCTTAGTCTGCCGCTGAGCGCCCATGCGCGTATCAGTGAAGCGCAACTGAGCCAGATCCTGCTCAATCTCGTGAGCAATGCCAGAGACGCTCTACCCGCTGGCGGAGAAGTTGAAATCCAGGTCCTGGTGGATGCGGCTGCCGGGGAACTTTGCGAACCCAAAGGGCGCGAAGCCGGCGAACATGTCTGCATTGTGGTGCGGGATACCGGCGTTGACATGAGTGATGAAGTTCGGTCGAAAGCGTTTGATCCGTTTTTCACCACCAAGAGCGTTGGACAAGGTACCGGACTCGGGCTCGCCAGCGTCTACGGGATTGTGAAGCAGCAAGGTGGTACGGTGGAGATCAGCAGTACGCCGGACTCTGGAACCGAAGTACTCGTCATCCTGCCGCGATGGCATGAGGCTGAACGTCCGTTGGCAAGCAATCAGGGTCGTCCGAGGGGTCTTCGATTGCCGCAAGTGTGCTCCTGCTCGAAGACAACCCCATGGTTGGAAGTCTGGTTTCGGATGCGCTGACCAGAGCCGGTTACCGCGCGGACGTTTGTCAGTCCATCGCATCTGCACGTGAACGCTCCGTGGCGATGAAGTATGACCTTCTGATTACAGATGTGGTGCTCCTCGGCGAGTTCGGTACCGATTTTGCACTGGAGTTGCGTGGTCTGCAGCCGACGTTGCCGGTACTGCTGGTCTCCGGTTATGCGGATGTGGAGATATCGAGATGGCGCGACAACGTGAATGGACGCAGCGCCTTTCTCGCCAAGCCGTTTTCAATCGAAGCGCTGTTGCGAGAGGTTCGGTATCTGCTGCCGGAACACCCGTTGGTATCGATGTTGTCTGACCGCGCGGTGCCGGCAGTGAACCAGCACAAACCCGGCTGAGCACACTGCCTATCTGTTCCCCAAACTCTGGTTTGCGGCCGCGGTGCAGCAGACACATCCAGCTTACATAATCCGGAAAAGTCCCGATAACTGCGAATGACCGATTCGGGGAGACTGCCGCCTCGGATTGAATTGTGTCTTCTGCAGTTGGGAGGAAGAACATGCGCCAGGGTTCAATGGCACTGATCGGCAAGATTTTCCGCAAGAACAATGCATCCTACCTCGTGGTCCATGAGGCGGCTGAAGAGGGGAAGCTGGTCGTGCGCAAGATCGACGGCCACCGTGAAACACCGCAGATGGCCGCTGCGGAAGTAGCGGCAAGCCTGAGTCGTCAGTACGCCTGAAACTGGATTGTGCCATCACAGCGGACGTCGGTCCTGTCTGTTGATGGTAGATCAGCCGGGCGATTCAGCTTCAGCGAGTAGCCCCTGATGACATTGCCGCGGTGGCAAGCGTTTCGCTTCTGCTGCCCGGCTTCGGCACAATGATCCGGAGACGTTCTGGAACGGTCCATTGAGCCCGCTAAACCGTTTTCTCACCGGTAATGCCAGCTGGTTTCTGGCTGTAGGCATTCAGAGTGTGCTTTTCTCCTGGCTCGTCACCATGGTATTGCACGAGTCTCCGGCGCGCGTGGGTGTCGCGCAGATGGCGACGCTGCTACCCGTTCTCCTCCTGCTGCTCGTCGGTGGCGGCTTGGCTGACCGGCACGGTGGTGCGCGGATCGCCTCTGTGGCACAGGCGCTGAGTGCCATACCGCCGCTGCTCCTCGCCCTGACCATCGTTTTGAATCAGCTGACGTTTGGAGCCATGCTCGTCTACGGCGTGGCCATGGGTTGTTTGCAGGCGTTTGTGACCCCAGCGCGAGATGGTCTGCTCAATGACGTGGCGGGTAGCAGTGTGCAACGTACCGTGATGCTCGCCAGCCTGACCCAGTTCGCCTGCCAGATCGTAGGTGTGGCAATCGCCGGGCTGGCGGGCAAAACGGGGGCTGAACCACTCCTGATCGTACAGGCGCTCATCTTCATGGCAGGCGCTGTAGCGTTGCGCGGATTGGCAGGTAGTGCACGACGACCGGGAATAGATGGGCGAAACAAAGATCACCCTGGACTGTTGCATGCCATTGTCGAAGGAGCACGGAGCGTCTGGCATTCGCGCCCCATGCGGTTTGTCTGCCTGCAGAACATCGCCATGGGATTTTTCTTCATGGGTTCGTTTATCGTTACGTCGCCGCTCTTGGTTCGCGAGCAGTTTGCGGGAAGTGCGGCCGACCTCAGCCTCGTCAACGGTGTGAACGCGGCCGGCCTCGCGTTGACCATCCTGTTGATGCTGCGCTTCGGAGAGGCGACCTGGCCAGGTAGGACGCTCCTGCTATCCCAGGGAATAGGCGCTGCGGTGCTCCTGCTCGGTGGGCTCGCCCCTTCGTTGCCGCTATTTGTCGCCGTCATGTTTTTCTGGGGGATCTGCGGCGGATTCGCCATGACCATGGCGCGGACCATCGTCCAGGAACTCGCGCCGCCGGAACAGCGCGGCCGCATCATGGCCTTCTACGGCTTTACCTTTACGGGTGCCGGGCCGTTCGGCGCGTTGCTCAATGGCACGCTGGTCAGTGCGTTTGGCGCCCAGGGTGCGTTGATGATGGTGAGTGCGGCAATGATAGCGGTCATGTTGATCGTGGGGCTGAACAGCCCGCTGTGGGATCTGAGATCACACCATCTGTCGGCAGGGACGCGGTGACGGAGGGTTTCAGGCTTGCAGTGGATATCGGTGGTACGTTCACCGATGTCGTGCTAGCCGGTAATCGCCAACTCCACACGGCAAAGCTGCTGACCACCCATGCGCAGCCGGCGGTCGCAGTGATGCAGGGCATTCGCGATATCCTGGCATCGACCGGCGTGCAGCCGGAAAACATCAGCGTGATGCTGCATGGCACCACCCTCGCCACCAATGCGCTGATCGAACGCAAGGGGGCGAAAACCGTACTCATCACCACCCGTGGACACCGCGATGTACTCGAGATCGGTCTGGAAAACCGGTTTGATCAGTACGACATCTTCATGCAGAGACCGATGCCTTTGGTCAGTCGCGCGCATCGATTCACCGTTCTGGAGCGTATGAGCGCACGCGGCGACGTGCTGCGGCCGCTCGCAGATGATCAAATCAGCCGGGTGATCGCAGAGGTGCGAGCCAGCGGTGCAGAAAGTGTGGCGATCGGTCTGCTGCATGCCTGGATCAATCCGGTCCATGAAGAGCGTATCGAGGCGGCACTCGTGAAAGCACTGCCGGAAATCCTAGTTTCGCTGTCGTCACGGGTGTGTCCGGAGATCCGTGAATACGAACGACTGTCGACCACGGTTGCCAATGCCTACGTGCAGCCGCTGATGAGCAGTTATCTCGAGGATTTACAGCAGGCAATCATTGCTGCCGGCATAACGGCGCCGCTGCTGATCATGACGTCGGGTGGTGGGCTGACATCCGTTGCGACGGCCAGTAGGTTTCCCGTTCGCCTCGTGGAATCGGGCCCTGCGGGTGGTGCGATGCTGGCATCCGCGTTGGCGCGGCGATCAGGTTTAAACCGTGTACTTGCGTTCGACATGGGTGGTACCACGGCCAAACTTACGCTCATCGATAACGCTGAACCCGAGTGGTCACGCGCTTTTGAAGTCGCTCGGGCTTGGAAGTTCCGCAAAGGCAGTGGCATCCCCGTGCGCATTCCTGTCCTCGAAATGGTTGAGATCGGTGCCGGTGGTGGTTCGGTCGCTTCGGTGGATGCACTTGGCCGATTGCAGGTAGGCCCTGGCAGCGTCGGTTCCGAGCCTGGACCGGTTGCCTATGGTCGTGGTGGCAACCTGGCCACGGTAACCGATGCGGACTTGGTGCTGGGAAGACTTCGGCCGGATCGTTTTGCAGGCGGCAAGCTGGTGCTCGATCGTGACAAGTCAGCACACGTAATTCGGCGCGACATCGCCGCCGTGCTGCAAGTGGATGAGATCATCGCGGCTGCAGGTATTGCCGATACGGTAACCGAGAACATGGCTTCTGCTGCGCGGAATCATGCCGGTGAATGGGGGCGGGATCTGGCCGGTCGAACGCTGATCGCATTCGGTGGATCGGCGCCTTTGCATGCAGCGGAGCTCGCCCGTCGGCTGGGCATTGACAGAGTGATCGTACCATTGAGTGCCGGAGTGGGCTCGGCGGTCGGATTCCTCGTTGCACCGGCAGCCTTTGAGGTCGTACGCAGTCGACACTTCTTTGTTGATGAAGCCGATACACAGAACCTCCCGGCACTGATCACGGACATGCATATCGAAGCGGAGGCAGTTATTGGCCCGTTACTCAAAGGCAAATCCTCGCGCGCAACTTTGCGTGCCTGGATGCGATATGTGGGCCAAGGGCATGAGATACCGGTAAGTCTCCCCACGGAAGAGACAGCAAGAGGGGTACTTTCCGTTGCCGTACTCGGCGACGCTTTTGACCGGGCGTATGGGGCGATTTACGGGCGCCTGATTCCGGAGCAGCGTATTGAAGTATTGAGCTTCACCTATTCACTCTCCGGAGCGGCAATGGCGTTTCCGGACCCGCTGCCTGAAGGACCGACAAAAAACCCTGCCCTGTCCCGAAGCGGTGCGCAGCATACTGAGAC
>Ga0194132_10012905_pt1 | contig 10287 bp, 7 predicted proteins | sample TA2KigOf80mmetaG_FD_148612 | JGI IMG/M metagenome (GOLD analysis project Ga0194132, IMG submission 148612) | Freshwater microbial communities from Lake Tanganyika, Tanzania - TA2015054 Kigoma Offshore 80m | ecosystem: Environmental > Aquatic > Freshwater > Lake | place: Tanzania: Lake Tanganyika... | reverse complement strand
TCACTTCGCTTGGCTTTGCAAACGTCAGGACGCTGCTTGCCAGTGGGAACGTTGTCTTTGAGGCTTCGAACGCCAAGGCCGCCACATCGTCGGTGATCGAGGCGGCCCTGGAAAAGGCTTTCGGTAAGAAGATCGGTGTCATCGTCCGCACGGGCGAGGCGCTCCAGGCCATGGTGAAGGCCGATCCGTTCAAGGGCATCAAGGTCACGCCGGAGACGCGCCTCTACGTCACCTTCCTCGGGCCCGCCTCGTCCAGCAAACTCAAGCTCCCCTACGAATCGCCTGACAGGGCCTTCCGCATCCTCTGCCTAGCCGATGGCGCTCTCTATAGCGTCCTCACGCTAACCCCAGGCAAGGGCACGGTAGACGCCATGGATGTTCTGGAGAAGGAGTACGGGAAGCAAGTGACGACTCGGAACTGGAACACCGTGCAGAAGATAACGGCGCTGATCTAGCTTGCATGGTGACTTCCCAGGCTCTGCTATCATGGTATCGGTAAGCGATTTTGCTGGTGGAGGATGGATGTGAAGTGGATCGTCTCTGATGCGAAGCACCTTGGTGGGGCTCCTAGAGTACGCGGTACGCGCATTTCTGTCGGCCAACTACTCGAACTCATCGCGACTGGGATGTCTATCAGCGAGATAACTCGGGAGTATCCAAGCCTTAGCGAAAGAGCTATTAGAGGTGCGTTGACTGAGCTGGCCCGTTCTGACAGGCTGACGGCCGCGTGAGAGTTCTCCTCGACGAGAATCTACCTGAGTCACTGGTTACCCGATTACGCGCCCTAGGGCATCACCTGGACTCAGTGAACAGCCTTCGTCTCAAAGGCCTTGATAACGGCACCCTCTACCGCAAAGTCGCGAAGGGCTATGACCTTTGCTTCACTCGGGATGCCGGATTCGCCCGAAGCGTCCAGAAGACACCCGGGCAAGCTCGAGTGAAGCTCCTGAGAGTAACCTTGCCACAAACGAAGGCCAATCTGTTTGTTCAGAGATTTACCCAGGCCTTTGAGACAGCCGATTGGTCCAGCTATGTGAGTGGGGCCGATTGGCCATGACCACCTCCGCCCTTGCGATGATGGAGATGAACGGCGTCGCGCGGCACGTCGGTTCGATGCATTACGTTCTGGCCTGACCACTTTCCTCTTCTTATATAAGAAGAGGAAGCGTGCCGAGGGTTTGACGGGGCCTAGCCAAGTATCGTAACGTGGAAATATGCCCACGAAGCGCGCAAGTCCTAAGACCAAGTTGCCCGCCGCCGAAAAGGCGGAGAAGGCGCCCAAGAAGGCCGCCCGGAGTTCCCCCGGGAGCGGCAAGAAGCTGGTAATCGTTGAATCGCCCGCCAAGGCGAAGACGATCGGCCGTTACCTGGGCTCGGACTTTGAGGTGAAGGCTTCCATGGGGCACGTGCGCGATCTGCCCAGCTCCAAGATCGGCGTGGACCCGGAGCAGGGCTTCGCCCCGGTCTATGTGGTCCCCAAGGAAAAGAAGGCCCTCATCAAGGACTTGGCGCAGGCGGCGGAAGACTCCAGTGAGCTCTTCCTGGCAACAGACCCTGACCGCGAAGGAGAGGCCATCGCTTGGCACCTCCTTGAAGCAATTGATGTGAAGGACAAGCCCGTCAGTCGTGTCGTCTTCCACGAGATTACTGAGCCTGCGATCAAAGAGGCATTCTCCCACCCGCGAAAGATAGACGGTCACCTGGTGGATGCCCAACAGACGCGCCGTATCCTGGATCGTCTGGTCGGCTATAAGCTGAGTCCGCTCCTGTGGAGTAAGCTCCGCGGCGGCCTCTCCGCAGGGCGCGTGCAGTCAGCGGCGCTCCGCATGCTCGTGGACCGCGAGCGCGAGATCGAGAAGTTCATTCCCCAGGAGTACTGGCGCTTCGTCCTTGAGATGAGCAAGCGTTCGGCGAGCCCGGACGAAAAGGTCATCGTCTTCCAAGCCCTGCTCAAGTCGGTCAAGGGCCAGGACGGCAAGCTGGAGGTCCGCAATCAGGCCGAGGCGGACGCCATCAAGGCCGACCTGGACGGCGCTGCCTACGTGGTGGCGGACGTGAACCAGCGCGAGTCCAAGCGCCGCCCGCCTGCGCCCTTTACCACCAGCACCATGCAGCAGGACGCCTTCCGCAAGATCCGCTTTTCGGCCCGCGCTACCATGGCCGTCGCCCAGCAACTCTATGAAGGCCTCTCCATCGGAAGTGAGGGCGTCGTCGGTCTCATCACTTACATGCGCACGGACTCGCCCGTGGTCAGCGCAAGCGCCCTTACGGAGACCCGCGACTTCATCGGGAAGAAGTACGGCGCGGACTTCGTGCCGGAGAGCCCGCGCACCTACGTTGCGAAGGCCAAGGGCGCGCAGGAGGCCCACGAGGCTATCCGTCCCACCGTTATCTACCGCGAGCCGTCCGCCATCAAGCATGACCTTCACAGCGACCAGTTGATGCTCTACGACCTTATCTGGAAGCGCATGGTCGCCAGTCAGATGGCCGACGCCATCTTTGACGCGACGACGGTGCAGGTCGAGGCCCAGTGCCCCTCAGGCAGGACGTATATCTTCGAAGCCAAGGGCGAGGTGGAGAAGTTCAAGGGCTTCCTGGCGCTTTACCAGGAAGGCAAGGACGCCAACGGCGCCGAGGATGATGGCGCGCTGCCTGCCATGGCCCAGGGCGAAGGGCTGGAGCTTTTGAAGCTGGACCCCCAGCAGAAGTTCACCCAGCCGCCGCCGCGCTATTCGGAGGCCTCCCTCATCAAGGCGATGGAGGAGAACGGCATCGGCCGGCCCAGCACCTACGCGCCCACGATCTCGACGCTCTATGACCGCGAGTACATCAAGAAAGAGGGCGGGACGCTTCGCCCACAGCAGATCGGCCGCATGGTGGACCAGCTGCTGGAGGACGCCTTCCCCACCGTGGTGGACCTGCAGTTCACGGCGCGCATGGAAGAGGAGTTGGACGAGATCGCCGATGGCGAGAAGGAATGGGTGCCGGTCCTCCGCGAGTTCTACGACCCCTTCAACAAGTCGCTCGAAATCGCCAAGGAGACGCTGCGGAAGCGCCACGAAATGTCAGACGAGAAGTGCGACCTCTGCGGTAGCCAGATGGTTATCAAGAGCGGACGCTTCGGCCGGTTCCTGGCCTGCATCCGCTACCCGGAGTGCAAGGGGACCAAGCCCTTCCAGATCAAGACGGGCGTGAAGTGTCCGCTGTGCACCACGGGCGATATCCTGGAGAAGAAGAGCCGCAAGGGCAAGCGCTTTTACGGCTGCTCCAACTACTTCAATAAAGAGATCAAGTGCACCTTTGCGATGAACCTGAAGCCCATGGCGGAGCCGTGCCCCAACTGCGGCAGTCTGCTGGGCGAATGGGGGAAGGGCGCGCGCTGCACCAAGTGCGATTACAAGGGCAAGCGGCCCACCGCCGCCGCTCCGACCGCGCCTCCCGCCGAAGGCCAGGCCCCGCCTCCGATTGAGGAGGACCTGGAGGAAGGCGCGGAGATGGACCGCGAGGGCATGGAAGAGCCTGTCACCGCGCCTGCGTAGGCAAAGTCATGGCAACCTCACGCGCGATACGCCCCTTAGGAGCTGCGCCGCGAAGGCCGACTCTGGATCTACTCCTCGCCCTCTTCCCACTTCTGGAACCTCGGATAGCCGTACTGTTCGCGCATCTCCGAGATCCCGATCGTCTTGCCGTTCCACTGGGCGTGCGCCTGCCGCAAGAGCCAGAGTGAAGCCTCCGCGCCCACCACCGTCTTCTCCCATGTGGACGTATCGAACTTGGGAATCTTGGACTTGAAGTTCATCACAAAGCCCTCTGAGGCGATGGGCACGTCCACCCGCAGGCAGGTGTTAGTGATGGGCTTGTCCTTCAGCTCCACCGCCATGCCCATCGTCATGCGCTCCAGGGCGGCCTTGGCCATCCCGTAGGGCAGCTGCCCCGAATATTGGTTCGTCGCCGCCTTGGATGAGACGTTCTGAATGTGCCCCCAGCCGTTCTTGAGCATGGAGGGCAGGACGAGCCGGGCCAAGAGATACGGCGCGCGCAGGTCCAGCGCCATGATGAGGTCGTAGCGATTCATGGGCAGTTCCAGGAGCGGCGCAGGGAAGTCTATCGCGGCATTGTTGATGAGGATATCAATCCGCCCGAAGGCGTCCAGCGTCTCTTTCACGGCGCGCTCCACATCGCCATCGTTCGTGAGGTCGGCGGAGACGGCAAGCGTCTTCACGCCGGAGGACTTGGCCGCCCGCGCCGTCTCGTCCACCGTGCCCGGAAGCTTGAGCGGCTTGGCGTCCGATGCGCGCGCCACCGCGGCCACGTGCGCGCCCTCCCTGGCCAGGCCGATGGCGATAGCTTTGCCGATGCCCCGGCTCGCCCCGGTGACAAGGGCGACCTTTCCCTTGAGCTGCGACATGGGTGCCTCCAGAAGATGCCTCGCAGGAACCCTACGGTGGGCGGGCCTCCGAGTCAAGCCGCGCTACAGCGCGTTCATCACGCCGGAGGCAAGCAAGAGCAAGAGCAGAAGCCCAAGGCCGATGCGATACCAGATGAAGATGTGCGTTGAGTGCCGCTGGAGATAGCGCAAGAGGAAGGCGATGGCGAGGAAGCCCGAGATCGCGGCGGCGACAATGGAGACGAGGAGTCCTGCCGTCGAGAGGCTTGTCGAATCCAGGGCGTCAGGGAGTTGGTAGAGCGCCGATCCGATGATCGCGAGGATGGAGAGGAGGAAGGAGAAACGCGCCGCTGCCTCCCGGGTCAGGCCCGCGAAGAGGCCGCCTGCGATGGTGGTCCCTGAGCGCGAGGATCCCGGGATGAGGGAGACGACCTGCGCCGCGCCCACGATCGCCGCCTCCCGCCAGCCTATCTGGCCGATGCCGCGCGTCCGCCTGCCGAAGAGCTCAGCCGTCCAGAGGACAACAGCGAGGCCGAGAAGCGTGGAGGCGATGACCCACAGGCTCTTCGTGAAGTCGCCTTCGATGACGTTGCGGAGGGCCAGGCCGAAGACGACGATGGGGATCGTGGCGAGAAGGATGAGCCAGCCCAGGCGCGCCTGGAGACGGTCATCGGCGGTGGCGGTATCCCGTTTGGCGATGGTGACCAGGAAGCCGCGCGTGATGCGCACGATGTCCCTTCGGAAATAGGCCAGCACGGCTAGGAGCGTCCCCAGCTGGACCACCGCGAGGAAGGCCGTCCACTCCTCAGGCCTGTCCGCGTCTATGACGCCCATAAGCCTGCCGGTGATGGTCAGGTGGCCTGTGCTGCTGATGGGGAGGAACTCGCTGAGCCCCTGCACAAGGCCCAGGACGATTGCTTGCCAGATTGCCATAGGTGTAAGTGAGCCGACCCAGGTATTGTAGCGGAGGCCTCTGGGAAGAGCCTTGTGACATAATGTTCCATTCGACTGCTTGGCGATTTAGTTCTAAACTAGGTTCATCATGCCCGTCTCCTCGACACATGCCGAGGCGCTTGCTGCCTATCTGCGCCATCTGAGCGCTGAGCGAGGCCTTTCGCCACGCACGCATGAGGCCTACGACTTTCACGTCCGCGTCTTCCTCGATTTTCTCGAGAGAGAGGGGATCGCGGACCTTGCCGGCGTAGACCGCGCCGTTATACGCAAATACATCGCCTCCCTGGCTGAGCGGCAACTCGATAAAGCGGGAGTCGCCCTTCGCCTGAGCTCCATTCGCTCTTTCTTCCGCTACCTGGCGCAGCAGGAGACTGTCCCTAGGCGCGGCCTGTGGTCCAAGCGCTCCAAGGAGGCCAAATCGCTTTCGCCCAAGCTGGACGTGCGGCTGCCCTCTTTCCTCACGACGCAGGAAATCTCCACGATGCTTGCTGCGCCCGATGTCACCGACCTCTACGGCGCTCGGGATAAGGCGCTCCTTGAGCTGATCTACGCAGCCGGCCTCCGGGTGAGCGAGGTGGTGGGCCTGGAGGTGCGCCATCTGGATATGGGCAACAAAGAGGTGCGTGTCTGGGGCAAGGGCTCCAAGGAGCGCATCGTGCTCATGGGGCGGCCGGCGCAGGAGGCGCTCCATCGCTATCTGCAGGACTTCCGTCCCCAGCTCCTTCTCGACAGGCCGAAAACGGATGCGCTATTCTTGAACAGATACGGCCGCCGCCTGACCCAGCGCTCGGTGCAGCATATCGTGAAGGAGTATGCGCTGAAGGCCGGGCTGGACGCGGAGCGGGTGCACACCCATACGCTGCGCCACAGCTTCGCGACGCACCTCCTGGACGGCGGCGCCGATCTGCGGGTGGTGCAGGAGCTGCTGGGCCACAGCAGCCCTTCGACGACGCAGATCTACACCCACATCACGCTGTCTCGCGCAAAGACGGTCTATACGGCGGCCCACCCGATGGCACGGAAGAGGGCGCTAGAGGCCGAAGATCATGCATCGGCCATGACGATGCCGGTCCGGCAGGAGGAATGAGATGAAATATCTGGTGATCCAAGGCCCGAACCTGAACTGGCTCGGCAAGCGCGACCCGAAGATCTACGGCAAGATGTCCCTCGCCGAGATACACGCCGCCCTGGCTAAACGGGCGAAGGAGCTCGGCGCGCAGGTCGTCACCTTCCAATCGAACCATGAAGGGGCGATCGTGGACTTTATCCAGAAGAACGGCCCCACGGCAGACGGCGTCATCATCAACCCGGGCGCTTACCTGGCCACAGGCTATGCCATCGCGGATGCGCTGCTGGATCAGGGGAAACCCGTGGCCGAGGTGCATCTCTCCAACGTCCACGCCCGAGATGAGTGGCGCAGGAAGTCGGTCATCGCATCCATCGCCAAGGGGGTCATCGTGGGCTTCGGCTGGCGGGGCTACATCGCGGCGCTGGAGCTTCTGGTGGCCGAGGCGAAACAGAAGGGCTAGAATTGCTCCTGCGCCCCATCCGCGTTACTCCGGCGCGCTAGAATCGAGCCGCTTCCCATGAACCTTCGAGTCAAACGATTGCGCGAGCGCCTGGCCAAGGACGGCTTCGACGCAATCTTCATCGCGACCTCGGAGAACCGTCGCTACCTCTCCGGCTTCACGGGCAGCGCGGGCTACCTGGTTATCTCCCAGGACCTGGCGATCATCGCCACGGACTTCCGCTATTGGGAGCAGGTGGGGCGACAGTGCCCGGACTTTGAGCTGTGCAAGCTCTCGGGCGACCTTGCAACGTGGCTGCCTGAGGTCCTGACGCGGGCCGAGGCGAAGACGGTGGCCTTTGAGGCGCAGAACGTCAGCGTGGCCTTTCATGAACTTCTGAAGAGCGCCCTTGCCAAGATGAAGCCTGGGTCGCGGCCGAAGCTCATGGCGACGAGCGACTTTGTGGAGGGATTGCGCCTCTACAAGGACGAGAAGGAGTCCGACATCCTACGGCGCGCCATCGAGATCGCCGACAACGCCTTCCTTGCGGTCGCGCCGACGATCAAGCCGGGGGAGACGGAGGCCGCGGTCGCCTGGCGGCTGGAGGTTTCGATGAAGGAGCAGGGCGCCGATGGCCCTTCCTTCGAGACCATCGTCGCAGCGGGGCCGAACTCGGCGCTGCCGCACCATCGCCCGAGCGAGAAGCGGATCGAGCGGCATGAGCCCATCGTCCTGGACTTCGGCGCGCGCTACCAAGGCTATTGCAGCGACATCACGCGCACGGTCTTCCTAGGCGGACCGGACGCCACCTTTCAAAAGGTGTACGACTATGTGCTTGCTGCGCAGGAGACGGCCATCGCCGCGGCGCAGGCGGGGATGACGGGCCACGATGTGGACAAGCTGGCGAGGGATGTCATCGAAAAGGCGGGCCACGGCGACAAGTTCGGCCACGGGACCGGCCACGGCGTGGGGCTGCTCATCCATGAGAACCCGCGGGTCTCCCGGAACGCCGCGAACGAGCTGAAGGACGGCATGTTCTACACCGTGGAGCCGGGGATCTATCTCCCGGGGCTGGGCGGCGTGCGCATCGAGAACATCGTCACCCTTGAGAAGGGGAGGCCAGTGAACCTGACGCGGGCGCCGAAGAAAGAGATGCAGCGGCTATAGGGGGAGACCTCTCCCTTGGTCCCTCTCCTGAGAAGCGAGGGATGGGGGCTGCTGGAGCAGCCCAATTGGTGGAATCACCCTCACCTTCCGGGAAGCATCGGGGCCGAGGATACGGCCTGAAGACAAATGCTTCTCGGGTTCCTCTCCCCTCGGGCTAGAGGAGACTTTCTCGGGCAGGCCTCAGGCCGCCCGCGTGTAGGGGCGCGTGCCCCGCGCCCTGGCAGCGGGTGGCCCTCTCCGGTGCGGCACACGGAGAGACAGGGGGCGGTCCCGGTGCCGCTCCGATGCCTCATGCGGAGTGAAGACACACACGGGGTGAGGACACGCGCTCCGGTGAAGCACACGGAGTCCTTCAGAAAGGACCGCGTTCGTCCGATGGAATCGGACCGCCCCTACGCGGAAGGCCGCGAGGCGGTGGGCCGCAGACCTCTCTCTTATTCCTCGCGAAGCTCCAGGAAGAGCGCACGAGGCGAGGGACGCCTTGTTGATTGTACGCGATGGGGTGAAGCTCCCTGCGGTGGTGTTGTAGCTGGTATGCTGTGCGGAGATAGAACCGCGCCCAAGACAGCATGTCCATCTACAAAGTTTCGCAGATCGCCAGGTACGTCCGCGAGTATATCGAGCGGGACCGCATCCTTGCCGACCTGTACCTGAGCGGCGAAGTCTCCAACCTGACCAAGTCGGCGGCTGGCCATTATTACTTCACGCTGAAGGACGGCGATGCCCAGATCCGGTGCGTGATGTTCAAGCCTGCCACCGGCGCTGAGGCGCTGACCCACGGCGCGGCGGTGGTGGCCCACGGGCGTGTCTCTTTCTACCAGCAGCGCGGCGACTTGCAGTTCTATGCCGACCTGGTCCAGCCGGAGGGGGTAGGCGAATTGCACATGGAGTTCCTGCGCCTCAAGGCGAAGCTTGAGGAGGCGGGACTCTTTGACCCGACGCGCAAGCGCTCGCTGCCTGCCTTTCCCAAGCGCATCGCCGTCATCACCTCGCGCACGGGGGCCGTCTGGCACGATATCCAGAAGATCATCGGGCGGCGCTATCCTCTGGTGGAGATTGTGCTTGTCCATGCGGCCGTTCAGGGAGACCAGGCACCCGGCGAGGTGGTCGCAGGGCTGAAGCTGGTGAATCGCACGCCGGGGCTGGACGTGGTCATCGTGGCTCGCGGCGGCGGCTCCATGGAGGAGCTATGGGCCTTCAACGACGAGCGGGTGGCGCGGGCGATCTACGGCTGCAGGGTCCCCGTGGTGAGCGCGGTGGGCCATGAGACGGACTTCACCATCGCGGACTATGTGGCCGACCTGCGCGCGCCGACGCCTTCGGCCGCCGCCGAGATTGTGGTGCCGGACCGCCGGGAGTTGAAGGATCGGGTGCGCACCTTTGAGGGCCTGCTCCATGAGGCGCTCACTGCCAGGGTGGAGGGGGCGCGGGAGCAGGTGCGCACCCATGAGCTCCGGCTGGCGCGCCTGGCGCCGGACGTGGCGATGCGCCGCCAGCGCGTGGACGAGCTGACGAGGGCGGCCACGGCAGTGATGCGGCGGGAGCTGGCCTTGTGGCGCGAGCAGATCAAGGGCAGGATGACGCAGCTGGGGGCGCTGCACCCGGGGAACACGTTGAACCGGGGCTATGCCTTGGTGGAGCAGGCCCTAAGTGGGGCGCTGGTCACCAAGAGGGCCCAAGTCGCTTCCGGGGATGCGCTCTACGTGCAGGTGAGCGATGGGCGCTTCGCGGCGCAGGTTAGCGGCGACGGTCCACCGCCGCCGCGGCGTGCGGCGAAGCGTGGGAAGAGGGCCACGCGGTCTGAGGAAGCGGCGGGCCAGCAGAAGATGATGCTGTAGGAGTAGGGTTATCGCTAACAACAAGAGCCCCCTGGCGTCGCCAGGGGGCTCTTACATTTCGGACTATGCGAGCGACGGGATCTTGTTACTTATTCAGCCAGACGTTTTCGAACTTGTGGGCGGAGGTGACGACGAAGGCGCGGGAGACGGGGAGGTTTTCAACGTAGGGATGCGCGCCGAAGACTGTGGTCAGCTCGGCGAATGGGACAAAGGTCGCCCACTCGAACATCCTGCGCTGGAGGTCCCAGACCATGTCGCGCCGCTTCGCGAAGTCCAGCGTCTGCTCCTGGTCGGTGAGGAGTTTGTCCAGGTCAGGGTTGGCGAGCTTACCGTAGTTGTTGGCTCCTGTGGAGGAGATGTAGTTCACGATCTGGTCGTACGGGTCGTCCAACGTCTGACCGCCGCCGGCGGTGCCGATATCGAAGTCGTTGCG
>Ga0194132_10012898_pt1 | contig 10290 bp, 6 predicted proteins | sample TA2KigOf80mmetaG_FD_148612 | JGI IMG/M metagenome (GOLD analysis project Ga0194132, IMG submission 148612) | Freshwater microbial communities from Lake Tanganyika, Tanzania - TA2015054 Kigoma Offshore 80m | ecosystem: Environmental > Aquatic > Freshwater > Lake | place: Tanzania: Lake Tanganyika... | reverse complement strand
AAAACGGGCTCGGGCGCTGAACTAGAGATCCTCATCGAGAAACTCAGGAACGGCCTCCTCGACAGTCCTGAAAGCCCCAACGCTTGGCGTTCTTGGTGGTTCGCCTTTCCGGACCCCTGGAGCAAGTCTCAAGTTTGTGTTTATGGGTCATTGGCCCTGGCTGTCGAAGCACTGGCGTGCTTCACCTGGAGTTTGTACATTGTCTGCGGGGAAAGACGTGCGACGCTCATGCGCTTGTAGTGCCGCACGCCAGTGCGGCCATGTGAAGCACTGGCGTGCTTCACGGGCTAAGCCTTGCGGAGCTGGCTCACATTCACTCCGGCGTCTTGCATGCGTGTTACGAGTTCGACCCTTGTTACACGCAACGGCTTGTCCGAGCCGGCTCCCCGCTTTTTGAGTGCGATGGAAAACTTGTTACGCCCTGGAATCAGGGGCTGAACTGGTACGTTCCAACGTAAAGCCTTGAAGCTGAGATCGACCGTTTCGTTCGGAGCGAAGCCGAGCATTCCATTGCCCGGCGGCAAATCAAGCTGGCCTCCTGCGGTTTCCCAACGGGAGGCGGCATCCACGTCGCCGGGCTCCAAGACTTTGTCACCGAGAGAAACGCTCAAGACGTCGCCTGGCTGCGAATAGTCCATCGCAATCCATAACTCGGCGCGTTTGGGCCGGTCTTTTTTCGAGGCCACATCGTCGGCAATCGGAACGAAAACGGTCTTCGCTCCGTCAGCTACGTTCAAATGGAAGGGCACAGGAGCGTCTTTCAACATCGTGTTGTAGCGAATGTAGTCTGCGCCGGGCGCCCGGGGCGTGGCCTCGAAGCGATGCACCAGCGTGTAGTGCTTGCTGGCTTTTCGCAGCAGCTCTGGCTGGGCAATCTCGTTCAGCAGCGCCTTCCGCCACGTGCCATAGACAAACCAGTTGAATGCATAAAGCCCATCGGCGCCATCGCGCCAGAGATTCGCGGCGCTGCCACGAATCACGTCGTCCGGACTGAGACGGTAGCCATTTCCGTAGGAATAGAGGCTGGGGTAGATGGGCAGCGGCTTGGCCTTCATCAACGTTCTGAATTCCCTCAGGCTGGGCAGCTCGGTCAGTCCTTGCCCCAGGATCAAGAAATCGACCAGATCTTCCGAGATCCAAGCGGGGATTTCAAATCCACCCTCGAGGCACCACTCCAACCGCTCTGGAATGCGCACAGCGATTTCGATCGGCCTGCCGCGTTGGCTTGCCTTATCGTTCAGGCTCTTGCGGACGGCGCGCATGAACTGCGTCAGGTGCTTTCCGTTCTCGCGATCCGTGCCTCGGCGGAAGTTCAACGTGTGGCGAAGCCAGTCCAGTTCGATGCCGTCGAAATCCCATCGTTCGAAGAACTCCTCGATCGCTTTGAGCTTTAGCGCTCTCACTGTGGGCCGCTCATAATCCAGCGCGCTCCACCAGTCGAGGTCTTCCACGAGCCAATCGGGATTCTGCCGTTTGAACGTTGGCAGCTCCGGATTCGGCAGCGTCTCCTTGGGATGCTGTCCGTCGTGGCAGTCGTTCATCCGGAAAGAAACGAAGGCCCCCAAGCCCCGTTTGCGGCATTCTTCCACGATCACGGCAGGAGGATTGTGCCCGCTATCGGCCAGGCTCTTGGGGTTCAGGTATTGGTCCTTCGGATCGACCTCGATGCCGCCATGCCACTTCTTGCTTTCGGGAAACTTGAAATTGTCGGCTTGTCCCGGCCATTCGAGAACGGAGCTCTGGTACTCGGCGACATTGCCGCTTCCAAAGCTGAACATCAGAATGTCGACCGCGGTGTTCTCGAGGGGCGCAAAAACCAGCGAAGCGAACTGCTCGCGAGTGAGCGGCCCTTTGGAATCGGGCAAGACCGTGCGTCCGAAGCAATGGATCATCGACCCATCCCAATTGAACAGCAGCCGGCGAGGCTTTGAAGTGGAAGCGCGCTGCTTCCGTGAGTTCTTCGCTTGGACTCGCTGGGCCAGACCTGCCGCGGCGATCGCCATGAAGCTGCGACGAGTGATCTTGCTCATGTAGACGTGTCCTCCTTCCAGAAGGGTTTAGTGGCCGTCCGTTTCCAGACTTCCTCGAACGCCTCAGAACCTGCCTCGTCCCAGAAATCGGTGATGACCGGATTGCCATAGCCAGGCGTGGGGCCGGGAACGTTGCCTGGCAGAAACCGTAGATTCGCGTCCGGTGCGTCCGGGTCGAAGCGGAAGTAGATCGTAGGCCCCTGAGCGTATCTCACTCGAACCAGAAAGCGCGTCTGTTTGGGGCGAGGCGCTTGAACGTAGCGCCGGAGCTTCTCGCGGTCGAGCGTCACGCCCAATCCTGGCTTGTCAAGAACCTGAACGCTGCCGCCCACCACCGGCATGTTCTCCACCGTAACATCGTCTTTCCAAAGATGGCAGAGACTCACGTGATCGATCGTGGCTTTGCTGAAGACGGCAGCTTCATGGGTTAGAAACGCCTGGTTGATCGTTCCACCGCACTGCTGCAGCATGAACGGAGTGTTCGTCGCCTGGGCGAGCGCCGCCAGGCTCATGGCCTGGCCCAAGGGCGCATGCCCTGCCATGAACCCATCGCAAAGGCTGTGCAGCATGAAGAAGTCGGCAGGCGCGTGATGCACGACAATGGGCAAAGAACATTTTTGGCGAAGAATGCGGTAGCCTTCGTGATCGACAGCCCGAATCGGGTCCTCGATGCGGCCAGCCACCGGGAACTTCTCGAGTTCTCGCAAGACCGGATAGACGGCTTCGAAGGTCGAGTCTCCGTTGAAATCGTAGTGCACCTTGAATCCGCGGGGCGCAACCTTTTGCATCGCCGCGGTCTGGTCGGCCACATTCTGCAGCACATCGACGTGGTACTTCATCCAGCGATATCCGCGCGTCGCAACACTGCGAACCTCTTCAGCCATGCCCTGTGGCGTTTGAGACGCTGTCCAGGCGGAGACGGGCACCCACGAGCGCACCTTAGGTCCGAGCAACTTCCACACCGGCACACCCAGAAACTTGCCGAGCAGGTCATAGATAGCCATGTTCATCGGCAGGTCATGAGGATCGGCCATCCAGTCGAACGGATCCGTTCCGACATAGCGTTTGTAAGGATGCGTCTTCGGTGCGCGCCCCCAGCTCTCTCCGCAACCTTCCAACCCGCCCTCGGTTCGGACGGCGTAAATGGTGCGCAGCTGAGCTCCGAGGCCGTGATAGCGGAACAGAGTTTCAGCGTGATAGTCATGAAAAGGCGCGAGGATCTCGTGCATCTCGACGTCGGCAATCCTCATCGCTTCGCGCGCCTTCGTGCGTGCGGGAAGCGATTCCGCTGCCTGTGCCAGCAGCTCTCTGGCAGTGCTGGACAGCAGGCCAATGCCTGCAACTCCAGACGAGAAGAATTGCCGACGACTGAAACAGGTCATGTTCGACTCCTTGGTTGATGGTTGCGGGCAGACAGAGTGACGGCGTGGGTGCGCCAGGCAGGCCACATCTGCTCGAGCGACGAAGCGTTGGCTCGAAGCACCGCGATCTTTCGCCACGACGATCCAGCAGGGTTCGAGCCACGGACAGCGCCCCGTCAAAGTCTCGGAAGTCCTTGAGTCGAGGTCGGGCCCTTGGGCTACTGATTTGGTCCACGGGGCGATTCAGTAGCCCGACCGTAAGGGAGGGCTCACGACTTTGACGGGACCCTGGAGCAGCGGAGAACCTTGCTGGATCGCGTTCTTCGAAGCGAGACTAGATTTCCAGTTTCCCTTTGAAAACCATGTCTTTGAGTTTGAACTTGCGATTCAGCTTTGCTTCGCCCAGGTTCATGACCAGCTCGATCTGTTTGTCTTCCAATGTTATCTCCCGCGTTCTAGGGAAGAACAAGTACACAACACCGGATGGCCCTTGTTCCTGAACCTCGATCTTCGCAGGCCGGACCTTCTCCTTCCCGCATCGCAGCTCAGACATCAGCGGGTTCTGGGCCTGCTGGATCATGGGAACATTCAGACCGACGACCGCCGCTACGTAGTGGTCTTCCTTCCTCTCGATGAATTCCTTGGCTTGTGCGTTGGTGCCGACTTCATTGCCGAAACGGCGTCGAGCCATCGCTTGCTTGATTGGCAAGGCGGTAGCCCACGAGACATTCACTTCCAACGAGGGAGGCGCTTGCTCTCGGCGGATTGCGCCCTCGAATTCTCCTCCTGGACCAGCCCCATCGCTACTGGGTCGGGACGAATCATCGCCCAACGCTCCTCCGGATTGCGGCGGACCCGGTTCGTTGCCTCCTTCGAAAGCGCCACTGGCTGGGTAGGGCCGGTTCACCCGCACCGGCAACGCCCAAGGCGAGCTGGTCAGAATCTTCCTAACGTCCTTCTCGCTCCATTGGGTGAATTCCTTCTCTTCCCAAACATCGCCGCCAGCCAGGGAGCTGCTTCCAATCGCAAGCGCTATGAGGATTTGTGCCACTCTCTTGATCATGTTGCCTCCTTGTGTGGAAATTCGTGCTTCAATCGAGACTAAGATTAAAGATATAAGTTCGGCGAGTTCTTGACGGCGCCGTGGGTAGTCTACGCCAATGCTTCTCTGAAGTCATTGTTGTCATCTGTGTCATCGCCCAGCTTTCAGGACCTTCGGCTGCGCGAGATTCCACGACTTTGTTTCGGGTGACGGCTTCAGTTCCACTCCGTTGTCACCGAACTGAATCTCCAACGGAAAGGAATCACGATGAGGGAGAACAGAACGCCATCCCGCCTCGAGCAAGTGAGGTCGCGAAATCAGGCGAGCCGACCGAACCATCGCAGGCGATTTCTCACTTCTACAGCCGGCTGGTTGGCGTCGGCGGCCCTGCCGGGCATAAGCCTGGGGCAGGTGGTCCCTGCTGAAGCCGCACAAGCCCGGTCTCCAGGATCGATGACGCGGCCACTCCGAATCAAACACATCGAATGGATTGACATTACGCTGGAGTATGAAGATTGGATTGCCTACCAGCTGAACCACTACTACGGTCCCATCCGGCGCACAGTCTACATCGTTCATACGAACAGCGGCCTGCACGGATTGGGCGAAGGATCTCGCGAGCCTCGGGAAGTCATCGGAAAGTACATGGAGACGAATCCGTTCGACTGGATCGGCGACGAAACGTCCCTCCCGTTGGGCATGGCCATGTATGATCTGATGGGCAAAGCCGCCGGCGTGCCGGTGTACAAGCTGTTTGGCCAGAAATATCGTTCCTGGGTGCCGGTGGGAAGCTGGACCGTCTCGACCCATCCGAAACGAATGGCTGAAGCGGTGCAGAAGTACGCCGCCCGAGGCTACACCTGGTTGAAGTATCACCTGTCGCCGTTCGAGAACGTCATCGAACAACTCGAGGCCATGCAGGCGGTGGCGCCCGAGGGATTCAAGATTCATTTCGACTTCACCATGGGTGGCACCGATGATCACGTGCCAGACTTGCTGGAGAAACTCGCCTCCTACCGTATTGTGGGTTGCTTCGAAGATCCCCTGAACGAAAAGGACCTGCCCGCCTACATTGAAATGAGGCAACGCTCGCGATTGCCAATCGTGCTGCATCACAGCCCGTTAGGAGCGACGCAAGAAGTCGTCATGCGCGCCGCCGACGCCTACATGCTGGGCCATTCCAAGATCGGAGATGCGATCCGCCGTGCCGGCCTGTTTGCGGCTGCTAACGTGCCATTCATGATTCAGAACGTAGGGGGGCACATCACACGCGCGATGACGGTGCACATGCAAGCGGCTTTTCCTACTGCCAGCTTCCATTTCCACTGTGATGCCGAGACTTGGAAAAGCGACGTGGTAAAGGAACGGCTGGAACCCATCAATGGTTTCATTCGGGTGCCGGAAGCTCCAGGTCTGGGTGTGACGCTGGATTGGGCTGAACTGAAGCGCCTGTCAGAGTTGAAACTGCCGGAGCAGCCGAAGTGGATCATCAAGTCGCGCTTCAAGAATGGGACCAAGATGTACAACATCGCCGACCCGAAGAATTCCATCTTCATGGTACGGCCGGACCGCAAGCGGTTGATTCCGATGAGCTACGTCTCACCCATTACGACTGAGTATTGGGACAACGACGGGACAGCCGCGTATCAAGAGATGTTCGCGCGAATCGAGCGGGAAGGCATGGTGTTGGAGCGCTAGTCGGAGACAGTATCTCGCCCGACATTGAAGTTTGAGTCGAATCTGCTTCGGTACCGTCGCTCGGCTTCTTTTGAAATCTCGATTCCAACTCAAAAAGGACGAATTCCCATGACACGCCATACCCGTCGGCAGCTTTTGACTTCACTGGCTGGAGCTACTGCAGGGGTGCTGGCTGGCTGCGTCGGCAGCCGCCCCACCGCTGGCGCTGCCTTGCAGAGCCAGCCGCCACAGCGTGGCACGAAGCAGCCGCTCAAGATCACCGATGTGAAAACGGCGATGCTCGAGGCTCAGTGGGGTCCGTGGAAGCGCCAATGGCTGCTCGTGCGCATCGACACGAATCAAGGAATCAGCGGATATGGCGACACTTGGGCGAGTCCGGAGGTGAAATCACTCCTTCTTGGATATAAGTCAACACTCGTCGGGCAGGACCCGGCCAACGTCGAAGCACTCTTCCGACAAATGGTGTCGAAAGCCTACGCTGGCTTTACGGCCGCGCATTTCGACGGTGGCTTGGCGGTCCATGCGGTGAGCGCCCTGGAAACGGCTCTCTGGGACATCGCAGGCAAGGCAGCGAACTTGCCTGTGTACCAGTTGCTGGGCGGACGGCACCGGGAGCGCGTGCGGCTGTACTGCTGTGTGGGTTTCATAGACGACTATCTCAAGATGGAGGATGTCTACAAGAAGCTGGGCATTACTTGTCTCAAGTTCGACGCCACGCCGCCTGCGATTTCGAATGTGCCGGGAGCCGTGATGGATCAACACCTCACCCGGAAAGGGCTCAACGAGATCGTCAGTTTACTGGAGAAGATCCGGCAGCGCGTCGGCAGCGACAGAGAAATCTCTGTCGAATGCCGGGTGGGAACGCTGTCGGCAGCCCTTCGCTACATGAAGGCCGTCGAGCCGTTTGACTTGACCTGGGTCGAAGACCCCATTCCTCCGACCGATGTCGATGCCTGGGCGACCTTGACCGCCTCCTCGAAGACCCCCACGCTGACCGGCGAAGGTTTGCATCTCCGTCACGAGTTTCTGGAGTACTTTCGCAAGTCGGCGCTGCGAATCGCGGCGCCCGATTTTCAGATTTGTGGCGGCCTCGCCGAAGGGAAAAAGATCGCTGAGATGGCCGACCTGCATCACTTGCTGACGTGTCCCCACAATGCCTCCAGCGCGATCGGCATTGCGGCGGCCGTGCACGCTTGCGCAGCGATTCCGAACTTCCTGGCGCTGGAATTTCATGCCATGCCAGGATGGGACCGGATCCTGTCCGGCTATCGGCCCAAGATCGCCGACGGCCATATGGAAGTTCCGGAAGGGCCGGGACTCGGCGTCACCTTAGATGAGCAAGAGGCTCAGAAGTACTTGATGAAGGGTGAGACGTGGTTCGGGTGACAGAGGTTGTCCAACACAACGGGCGGGCACAGCACTTCACGGAACAGCGCACGAAACGTCCGTCAACCTTGCAGAAGGGAAGGTCGGTCCCGTCAAAGTCGTGAGCCCCCTAGCAGTCGCGCTACGGAACCGGCGCGCGAGCCCCTTCGGCCAGCGCTCACCGGTGCTTGATCGATACCGACCGTAAGACGGGAAATTTGCACAACTGTAGCCGGGATCGCTGATCCCGGCTGTGAAGTGCGCCGGTGCTTCCGGCACCTGCCCGGCCGGCGGTTTGCAAAGCACAAAACAGAGGCACTGGCGTGGCACACGACAAATCTGGCCTTGCTCTGGGGCGCCTGGGGACCGTCGATGCTTGGATTCCCCGAGAATGAATGATAACTTCACGTTCATGACTCTGCGCATTCTGATCGTAACCGGTCTTTTGAGTCTTTCAGCCGGCGCTGAAGTGGTTCGCGTCGACGTGCAAGATAGAAACTCGGTGCTCCACGGCAAGTCGTTTGGAACCAGCGGCGCGTACGAACGCCTAAAAGGCCGTGTTCACTTCGAGGTCGACCCCGAACTCGAAGCGAACCGCGCGATCACGGACCTCCAGCTTGGGCCTCGCAACCAGCGAGGTCGCATCGAGTTCTCTTCCGACTTCTATGTCCTCGCGCCATCAGACCCCAAGAGGGAAAACGGCAGCGTTCTGTTCGAGGTTTCCAATCGCGGCAACAAAGGCATGCTAGGCATGTTCAACCTCGCTGCTTCTTCTCTGGATCCGCAAACGGAGGCGGAGTTTGGCGACGGGTTGTTGTTATCGCAAGGATTCGTTCTGGCCTGGCTCGGTTGGCAGTTCGATGTGCCGCAAGATCCGCAGCTGATGCGGCTTTATGCGCCGAAGGCCCGCAACGAGGGCCACCCGTTGCAAGGGCTGGTGCGCTCCGAACATGTTCCCGATCGGCGCGTGCTGAGTTTTTCGCTGGCCGATCGAACGATGATTGCCTATCCCGTAGCCGATCCGCACGATCCGGACCTGAAGCTGACGGTTCGCGACCGGCGCGACGGCCCGCGTCAAACCATTCCGCGCAACCAATGGCAGTTCGCACGAGAGGAAAACGGGCAGGCGATTCCCGACCTCACGCAGGTTTTCATGGCTTCAGGTTTCACACCTGGGAAGATCTACGAACTTGTCTACAAAGCCCAAGACCCGGTGCTCGTCGGCCTGGGCCCGGCGGCTGTTCGCGACTTTATTGCCTTCCTCAAGCACGGGGCGCAGCAGGCCGGAACTGAACTCTTTCGAGACAAACGACAACGATTGCAGCGAGCGATTGGGTTCGGTTCCTCGCAGAGCGGCCGATTCCTGCGTGCGTTCCTCTACCAGGGATTTAACCGGGACGAGCAGGGGCGCAAGGTTTTTGACGGTGTGATGGCCCACGTGGCCGGAGGAGGCCGTGGCAGTTTCAACTACCGTTTTGCCCAACCTTCCCGCGATGGCCACCCGTTCATGAACTGCTTCTATCCTACGGATATCTTCCCTTTTGCCGATCTGGCGGCGAAGGATCCGGAGACGGGACTGGAGGAGGGCCTCCTGGTGCGCGCGAGTCAAGACGGTGTTGCGCCCAGAATCTTCTACACGAACTCTTCGTACGAGTACTACGGGCGCGCAGCATCGCTGACGCACACTACGCCTGATGGCCGACAGGACATGCCGCTGCGGGATGACACGCGCATCTACTTGTTCGCAGGAGCACAACACGGGCCGGCCCCCTTTCCGCCGTCGCAACAACGAGCCCAGCAGTTGGCTAATCCGAATGATTTTCGATGGTCGATGCGGGCTCTATTGCTGGCGATGAACGCTTGGTTGGCCGCCGGCAAAGAACCCCCGCCTTCACGGTATCCCCGCATTGCCATCCAGACACTGGTGCCCCTGGAGGCCTTGAAGTTCCCCCGCCTTCCAGGTGTCTCGCTTCCCCAGAGAATCCAGACGGCCTACCGCGTCAACTTCGGAGCAGAATTCGCTTCGAAAGGGATCGTTTCCATCGAGCCACCACAGGTCGGGACACCGTTTGTCACCTTGGTGCCGCAAGCCAACGAGGATGGAAACGAAACGTCCGGGATTCGTCTCCCCGATATTCAGATTCCGCTGGCCACCTTCACCGGTTGGAACTTGCGTGCGCCCGAACTGGGCGCCCCGGAGGAGCTTCTGAGCATGGTCGGGTCATTCATCCCGTTCGCGCGCACAAAGGCCGAGCGTCTCCAGAAGAAAGATCCGCGGCGTTCCATCGAGGAGCGCTATCGAGGCCGGGAACAGTATCTGCAGAGAATCTCGGCAGCGGCGCTCCAGCTGTCTTCGGAAGGCTATCTCCTGGAAGCAGACATCCCTCGGATTGTCGCCACCGCAGCGGCCCGCTGGGATTATGTGAGCGCTGCAACACCGATTTTGGCAGCCCCCCCGTTGCGGTGAGCCCTTTCTCGTAGCGCACAGCTGCGCTGTGTGCAGGTCTGCGGGTTGAAAAGCAGCGAGCTTGCAGGGACCGGGATTCAACAGCACGTCATCGGCCCGGCCGGTGTGGCTTTTGGGGATTGTTAGGCAACGGGCTGGCTATACAACGGGCTCCTCACCTTACCGTCGTTCCCGCGAAAGCGGGAACCTAGAGTTTGGACATCACTAGTGTCCAACTATAAGTTGAATAGGTTCAGTTGTTTGCTCATAGGCCGCTGAGCAGGTGCGGGCTCAATCTCTGAAAGTACCTGTAAAATCAGCCTTCTTTCGAACAAAGTCAGACTCAGA
>Ga0194132_10012896_pt1 | contig 10291 bp, 21 predicted proteins | sample TA2KigOf80mmetaG_FD_148612 | JGI IMG/M metagenome (GOLD analysis project Ga0194132, IMG submission 148612) | Freshwater microbial communities from Lake Tanganyika, Tanzania - TA2015054 Kigoma Offshore 80m | ecosystem: Environmental > Aquatic > Freshwater > Lake | place: Tanzania: Lake... | reverse complement strand
TGTGGACATAGGTACCAGATTGACAGTAGTGATTGATTGGAACTAGCATGATTAGATACGCTGAAGTATTTTTGGACATGGACGAAAATCGCACCGTGTGGTCGGTGGGTGTGTTTGACGAGGAGGGCAATCTCATTGAGATGCGCCCGTTCCGCGACAAACAAGATGCCGATGAATACGCAGAACTTTTTGGAGTGAGAAATTAAATGTACAAAGAACTGTTTCAACGTGATCCAAGGGACTTTGCGGTGGGCTTGGTCGAAGAGGGTATGATAGATCCCATGATGCTGCTGTCTGCGGCGCTAACCTGGATGAGCCACGATGAAGTGCGCGACATGCTGGATGCCAACGAACTCAGCCCACGTTTCAGCGAAGAAGAGGACGAGGAGTGGGAAGAAGAGGACGAGGAGTGGGATGGGCAGCCCGACTAGGCTCAGGAATGGGCAGACTTTGACCCTGATTGCTAGGAGGCAGGTATAATGAAACACCTTTTGCACAAAAAAGTTGGGATTAGACCGAGTCGGGCTCGAGCTCGGGCGTGGTATATGATTAATGATTTTTCTGATGACGAATTAGATTTGATTTTCGAATGTTTGGACGAGCGTAGAATGTGCTCAGATGACGAAGAAGATGAGGATATTACTGACACAATGTGAAAGGTAAGTAAAAATGACAATTCGTAAAAAAACAAATAAAGAGCGGCCGCTCATTGATTTGACCGGTCCTCAAGGCAACGCTTTCTATTTGATAGCGGTGGTAGATAAAACATTTCGTAGGTCTGGTGCACCTGAATTAGGTCAAAGCATCATTGAAGAAATGAAAAAAGGTGATTATGAGCATTTGGTGAAAACCTTTGACTTGTATCTTGGTGAACATTTTGATATTGTGAGGTGATTATGGGAACTCGTAGTTTAACTTTTGTGTATGATGGTAAAGAACCGATGCTTAACATGTATCGACAATTTGATGGATACCCATCAGGTCACGGAAGTGAATTGGCAGAATTTTTGAATTCGTTTGATGCAATTGTGAATGGCATTCCTGTGGGTGACAAACGCAAAATGGCAAATGGCATGGGTTGCCTTGCCGCACAAATGATTGCAAATTTTAAAACTGATGTTGGTGGGTTTTATATCTATCCTGTAACCGCAGAAGATTGTGGACAAGATTATGAATATCATGTTTTTGAGAATCGTTTGATTGTGAAGAATCCAACCGAAGTGATTTTTGAAGGTGATTGGAAAAAGTTTAAAGAATATTGTGATGGAGACGATGAATGATTTTAAACTTAAACGATTTTAATTTTCCCGGTTTTTATTCGGTGTATAAAGGCATACCAATGTTCTATTACACACCAGAAACCAGGAAGTTGATTCGCTCTGTTGTAGGGCAACCGGTGCGATTCAGGTTTCGGGGACCTCGGCCAAAAAAGTATGGTCGTACGCCATATACCCGACAAATTAGTTGCCTAAAAGAGGATGCGGTAACATTTTCGGTATACTTGCGATAAGGTACTTGACAATTGTTCCGTGTTGTGTCATACTGTTATTTTTAAGTTAATAAAAGGAGTTTTATATTATGGCTCGTGGTAAATCTGATAAACTTGCACCGTTTCAAAAGTTGATGACCGTTATGGCATCTGGCAAAGCGGTAACGATTGATGAAATCGATGCTACTCTTGGCAAAGAAATTCATATGTATCGTTTGTCGACCTATATCTGGTTGATGAAAACTAATGCCAATGTTGTGGTCAAAGCAATCAAGAATGGTCGCAAAATCACCGCATATCAAATCGTCAATGTCGCTGAAGTCAAAGACTATTTGAAGCTTATCGGTGCATCTTCTTTCACACCTGGTCAATCGCAAAAGGTTGTCAAGGCTAAGACCAAGGCTGCACCTGCACCTAAGGTTGCAAAGCCGAAGGCTAAGACCAAGGCTGCACCTGCGCCTAAGGTTGAAAAGCTGAAAGATTTGAAAGCACAACCTGTTGCAGACGAAGTTGCTAAAGAAGTTATGGAAGTGACCGAAGTTACAGAAGTTCAGGCAAGGGTGGCTTAAAAAGGTTAAAAATGGGGGAGTTGCCCGCCGAACCGAGTATTCTGGTAGTGTGCCGCTCATTCTTAAACAACAATGACTATCGGGAGATAGCCAGAGTGCCCATTATCTTTAAGGTTATATGAAAGATGAAACATTTTTATTTTTAACTGTTAGAATTTGGATTGACAACGGAGAATGGTAATGAAGTATTATAATGAATTGACTGAAATCGAAAGCCAAATTATTCGTTTGGGTTCTATGTCAAGTGTGTTGCGTGTTATTTCTAATGGTGCTGAACAATCAAATGCCGAAGATGTGAGTAACGCACTTTGGCATATTGATGTTTCAATTAAAGATATCCATGATTGTTTGAAAGCAAGATTAGATGAAGTGTGGGATGCCATTCGTGCTGATGAAGTGTGTAACACCGTTCCTGAAGCCGATGATGCAGCACTTCATTTGAAATTGAAGGAAACAGTTGGGAACAAACACAAAGGCGATATGAAAAAGAAAAAGATGATGACAGATAAGGAACTGCCTTGAACATTTTCTATCTCGCCCGCGACCCTCGTATCTGTGCAGAAATGCACCTTGATAAACATGTGGTTAAAATGATTATCGAATATTCACAACTAATGTCCACGGCTCATCGTGTGCTTGATGGTGAAGAATATTTCGATAAGACTGCAAATGGTCGAAAAATTAAGCGTTGGCGCTTACATGATGACCGTGAAGGTCGCTTGATGAAAGCATCCCATGTTAATCACCCATCTGGTGTGTGGGTTCGTGCCAATGTTGCGAACTACAGGTGGTTGTTTACAATGTGGGAATTTCTGTGTAAAGAATACACTTTTCGTTATGGTAAACAACACGCCTGTAGCCGTTTACTGAATTGTTTGGATGTGGCACCAAATAAGATACCTGGTGGTGATTTCTATCCACCTACACCTGCAATGCCTGATGACTGTAAGATTATCGGCGATTCTCTTGCATCGTATCATAAATATTATATTGAAAGAAAAGTAGGTTTTGCAAAATGGACTAAGCGACCAGTACCTATCTGGTTCGCAAACGCTGTGAATAATAATGCTTAAAATTAATTCCTTATTTTTTAGAACATATGAAAAAAGTATGGAGTTTTAATTTTGCCAACATATCAATTTCTCAATACACAAACGGATGAAGAATTTGAATTCTTAATGAAGATTTCAGAGCGTGAAGAATACCTAAAAAATAATCCTCATATTCAACCAATAATCTCTGCACCCGCTTTAGTGACGGGTGTTTCCACATCAAATAAAATTCCCGATGGTTTTAAAGAAGTGTTATCCAAAGTTGCGGAGAAACATCCAACCTCTAAAGTTGCGGAAAAATACGGAAGAAAATCTATCAAACAAGTAAAGACGGAACAAATCGTCAAAAAGCATCTAAGATAGCCAAAGTGAATTTTAATCATGTAAAACTGGATGCCTTAAACTTTGAGATAGAATCAGTAACAACAGAGAGTGGTAGGACCTATAAAACACCAAGTGGTAATATTTACCCGTCTATCACAACAGTTCTTTCATCATACAACAAACAGGCAATTTATGAGTGGCGCCAAAGAGTTGGTGAAGAAGAAGCAAATCGTGTATCTCGCAAAGCAACAAATCGTGGTACCAAATTGCACAATACTGTTGAAAAGTACTTGCTTAATGAAATGTCACCACTTCAAATGCACACATTAATGCCCGATACAAAAGAATTATTTTTAAAACTGAAACCGCTTTTAGATATTCATATAAATAACATATATGGCATTGAACAACCCTTGTTTAGTGACGAATTACGCCTCGCAGGAACGTGTGACTGCATCGGTGAATGGGACGGAAAAATCTCTATCATTGACTGGAAAACAGCGAGCTATGCAAAAGAAAAAGACCAAATTGCCAATTATTTTATGCAGGGAGCCGCATATGCAGAAATGTTTGGAGAACGAACAGGTATCATCATCGACCAAGTAGTGATTGCCATTGCAGTCGGAAATGAAAAACCTCAAATTTTTATTGAAGATAAAAAGAATTATCTTTTGCCTCTTCATGAATATATTTCATATTACAATAAATACTAACATGAAAAAACTACTACTCATATTAGCAATTCTTCCTACATTTGTCTTTGCCCAATCAGGCCGGCTTGCCGATCACGGCGGCCGCGCCGCGGCAGGCGAAGTTGAAGCCGCTGGAATAAGGTTTCAAACGGTTTGTTTAGAAAGAGCCGATATTATTAAATATATGCAAGATTTTGAAGAAATTCCTTTTATGACTGGTTTTTCTTTAAGGGCCATTGGTGACAATACAATAGGTAATTCTATTGTGTTTTTTGTAAATACCGAAACTAGAACTTGGTCTGTCGTAGAAAGAATTGATAACGTTTATTGTGCGATTGCAGTAGGTGTAAAATTGGAACCTTTTATTGCCAATGCGAAAGGAACGAAAATTAGGCATATGTAGTTTAATCGCTAACCGGAGTTTTTGTGGTTGGACTTTGGTTGAACTTGGCAACAGAACCAACCACACCATTTTTGGATAGTTGAAGCTTTGATGCAAAACCCGTTAGACATATCTAACTTTGGATTGCTGACAGATAACGATTCTGAAATTATGTTTATATTCATTTAGGAGATATAATATGAAAGTAGTAACACTTATTCTAGCATCAATGTTCGCAGTAACCGCTTTTGCCTCTGAGCCAAAAAAAGATGCGCCTAAGAAAGATGCGCCTAAGGCTGAGGTGAAGAAAGACGAAAAGAAGAAAGACGAAAAGAAAAAGTAATATAAAGAGGCGGAATTAGAAGAGGCGGGACTAATCCCGCCTCTTTTCCTCTTTTGTCGGTGCACCATGTGTACCAAATTAAGATGGCTAGGAAATTCTCAAGCAAGAAAAAGAATTTCCGATGTTCGTAATGGCGATAAGGCGAAAAGTTATGATTGGTTTAGACCTGACACGAATATCTAGGTTTGAAAACATTGATTTAAAAAGACTTGGTGCAAAACTAGGTCACGATTTGGATAGTCCAAAAACTGCTGCAAAAATATGGGCAGTTTATGAAGCTCTGACTAAAGCCGAAGGACGAAAAATCAACCCTAAGAAAAGACTAACAAAAAGTCCACCTGATGGGATTGGACCGTGGATACTTGTATCTGCGGTCCTTAACTAATTAAGGAGAAGCATGCAAGTTCGCATTTTATTTACCTTAGTTATTGCAACAACGATTTTAGGTTTTAGTATTGCACTAGCGAATACTCCCACACCAAGTATGCCGTATAAAGTGTACTACAACAATCTAACGGCAGACACCAAAAAACAAATTGAATGCCTAGCAGAAAACATTTATTTTGAGGCAGCGTATGAACCTGATAAAGGTAAGGTTGCGGTTGCCTTTGTTACACTTAATCGTGCAAAGAGCAAATACTTTGAAAACGACATTTGTGGTGTCGTAAAACAAAAAACTAGTGGTGTTTGCCAATTCTCATGGTATTGTAAAGATAGACTCAAGGCAATGTCATACAACAAGGTCTTGACAAATAGCAATAGTTCATTGTATAATGACATTAGAAACATAGCAATATATGTTTATGCAAATTACGAAAGATTGGATGACCCAACAAAAGGTGCGTTATTCTATCATGCCGATTATGTAAGTCCAGGTTGGAGAAACATGGAAAAAACGGCAGTAATTGGTCGTCACATTTTTTATATCAGAAAGGATTTAAATATTCTATGAATACCAAAGTATCCGCATACGATTTATTTAAGTTAGATTCTACATTCATCATTTGCCTAACATTGATTATGTTGGCATTAATTGGTGGTCTAGGATATTATTTTGTCACCGACAGAACATTAATGGCAGAAAACATTAATGGTGCGATTGCAAAAGGTATCGACCCACTTTCTGTTCGTTGTTCTTATGCAAAGAGTGATGATTTAATTTGTGTTGCATTTGCGGCATCAGCACAATCACATAATGTGGCATCGACCGCTAAAAAATAATTGAAGGAATGGTGAAATAATGACTTGTTATACTTTTACATGTGAACATTTTAATTATAACAATTTTACTGGCGATGAAAAAGATGTTTCTTCTAAACATACAGTAGAATTCCGTGCAGATGATTTGACCACAATACTTGAACAATTTGAAATGTTCTTGCGGGGTTCAGGATTTCATTTTGATGGGCAATTGGATATTGTCAAACAAGATGAATTTGAAAATGAACAAGAACACGATAACTCTGCGTGGCAAGCAACGGTCCATTCTCTAATGAACCCACCCAAGTTTGATGCTGTTGCTGCAAGAATTGCAAGTGCCACTGGTTGTGAAGTGTGTGGTCTGAATAAAGAAATGATGAAAAGGCACAATTGTTACGATGATAATTGTCCTGTTTACGCACCTCAACAAAATATTGCTGAAGGTTGTTAATGCCAACAAAAGATGAGATGGCAAAGTTCGCCAAAGCCATTGATGCTCTTGTTTCGAAAACCGATTACAATTACGTCGAAGCGATTGTAGAATACTGCAAACAAACAGGACTTGAAATAGAAGTGGCGGCAACATTGGTAAATTTCAATTTGAAATCCAAATTGGAAAATGATGCCATGGACAATAACATGTTGAAAGAGAAAAGTTCTCGGTTACCCCTATGACTGGTTATGATGCTTTTTGCCTATATGAATCATTAAAATTACATTTCAATAAAGATTCTTATAATTTTTTTAAATATAATGGCAAAACAAATGTAACTATTACTGCATTTGAAAATCGTAAAGACAAATACCATTTTTACAAGTTGTCAAGGAAGTATTCCGACAAACAAGAACTTACCGATTTTATTGTTGCCAATTTAATGGTAAGTGAAAGGTTGTGGGTTGGAGACTTGTTGTGTGAAGATGCTGAAGTAAGATATAGAGCAAGAAAGAAAACTCTCCAAAGTCTTTCCTATGTCTTTGAGAATGATTGTAAGACAGTATTCGATGGCGTTAATGACCCGAATGAAGTGATTAAAACCGAAGGTGATTATCCGGTATTATTGACTAAGGCATTACGCAAAGAAATTACAATTGAATCATTGGTGATTCTGAATAAGATTCTCAATTTCTTTCCCATGTGGGATAAAAAACTCACCGATTCAATTCGTTGGCCTGATTTTAGGCGTAAGTGTGAAAAGTATGCCTCATTTCTTCCACAAGATATAGTAAAATATAAAATGATACTTAAAAAGCTTTTGCAATGAAAAAATTATACCTTGACATGGACGGCGTTCTTTCTGATTTTGAGGGTTCGTTTTCTGGTCACTATGGAACTGATGCTCTTAAAACAAGAGAAAAGAAATTATCGACAGAAGAATGGCCAAATTTTATTTTGAAGAAAAAAGGTTTTGAACACCTGCCTTGGTGGCCAGGTGGACAAGAAATGGTCAAGTTTGCAAAAGAACTTGTTAAAAAAGGAATCGAAGTTGAAATACTTACCTCATCTGGTGGTGAAAAATACCACAATGAAGTAAGAGAACAAAAGATTGCTTGGTTGAAAAAACAAGGCATCACATTTAAATTAAATGTGGTACCTGGTCGAAAGCATAAAAGAGATTATGCAGGACCAGGCATTGTCCTTGTTGATGATACCTTAGATGTTATACAGGCATTTAATAAAGCGGGCGGTATCGGCATACATCATAAAGATTTGGGCGATACTATTGAAAAAATCAAAACCCTGCTTGCATGAACACTAAATATAGAATATACTATGTTTATGTGGATAAGTCGTTTATACATCGCTAATACTCCGTTATACGAAAGGAAATACAATGAGTAGTTTTGCAAATCTAAAGCGTGGTCGCAATGACCTTGCTAAACTCACAAAGGCTATCGAAGCCACATCCCAATCCGCTGAAGGCGGTTCTAAAGAAGATACAAGATTCTGGCAACCCGAAGTAGATAAGGCAGGTAATGGCATAGCCGTTATTCGTTTTCTACCTGCGCCAGCAGCCGATGGCGGTGATGCATTGCCTTGGGTTCGTGTATTCTCTCACGGATTTCAGGGACCAGGCGGTTGGTTTATCGATAATTGTTTGACCACTTTGAATAGAAAGTGTCCTGTTTGTGAACACAACAATACATTATGGAATTCTGGCATTGAAGCAAATAAAGATATTGCTCGTAAACAAAAACGAAAACTATCTTACATTACAAACATTCTCGTAATCTCTGACCCTGCCAATAAACAAAACGAAGGGCAAGTCCGCCTTTTCAAATTTGGTAAGAAAATTTTCGATAAGATTACAGAAGCAATGAATCCTGAATTTGCAGATGAAAAGGCAGTTAACCCATTTGATTTGTGGGAAGGTGCTAACTTCAAATTGAAGATTCGTAATGTTGAAGGTTATCGTAATTATGACAAGTCTGAATTTGCGGATCAATCAGCAATCTATGATGGTGATGATGAGAAACTTGAAGCACTTTGGAAGTCCGAACATGGTTTGAAAGAGTTTATCGAAAATAAACAATTCAAATCATATGAACAATTGAAATCTCGCCTTGATAAGGTTTTAGGTTTTGATGGTACTGCACCTGCCCCAAAGACCAAAGCGGTTGATTCTGTTGTTTCATCAATTAAAGATGATGATGTTTCAATGATTGATAAAGCAATCTCTGAGGATGATGCAGATTTGGATTATTTTCGTGAATTAGCTGAAAAGGAATAATTGTTATAAGTGCTACCCCGGCCTTGCGCCGGGTTTTTAACTGGATTCTACAACCATATTGTTTACTTTGTTGACATTTGCGACAACAGGGTTTGAAACTCTACCTTGTTCACGATACAGTTGAGCAATTTTGGATGATTGTACATCCAAACCTGCAGCTTCGCTTATAAATGAATTATATTTTTGGTCTAGAACCATACGAACAGGTTTTTCACCAATTGCAATTAATGATGGTGCACCAGTTTTTAATGGGTCGAATGTTGTTGTTTTGTCGTCACCGTAAGAAGATTTGGTGCGATGTTCAAAGTGAAGGTGAGCACCTCTACTTTCACCTGTGTTACCTAACAAACCAATTACCGTTCCTTTATCTACGCTCTGTCCTTCTTTGACATACATCTCATGCAAATGTGCAAAACGAAGTATTTCTCCGTTAACATCTAAGTCAATTAAATTTCCAAAACCATTCACCCACCCAGCTTTAACAACTTTTGCTGAAGTTAATATTTGAATAGGTGTTTTTTCTGGAACACCTGCATAATCCAAACCGGCATGCAGGTGTATCGGGCCGTCCTTGAACTGTCGCATACCGTATTTTGAAGTGATAACCGCCTGATTTTTGGTAGTTGGATATTGAATACCCTTATCACCAGATGTTGGTACTTTTTCTTTTTTAATTTGTGTTCCCGGCGATCCAGCTGGACCTAGATTTGTTCCTGTTATGGATGGATCTTGTAAATATGCTTGAAAATATTTTTCTCTTTCTTTTAATCCAATTAGTCCACCATTAACATAACGGGTAAAAGCAACAACATTACCAAAATTTCCTTTATATCTTAATGCAAAATCTACGGCCGTTTTTGCCGCTTCGTCCATATTTAAAAGTTTTTCTGGTCCTTCTAAAGCTCCAGCCCTTTTATAATTTGCTCGGCCTGTAAGTTGAAAAAAACCTCGGCCTCTATATCTTGCACCATCACCTGGCTCTGTATTTCCTAATTGTTTAACTCCAAAAGCATAACTTGGCGAATCTTTGCTGCCGCCATATATAAGTTCACCAATAGTAGCTGCTCCTCCTTTAACCGCTACTTCTATTATTTCCATTGAAGTATTTGCTAAACGACCAAATACTTCTTTAAGACGTGTTGCGCTATAACCTAAGTCCTCCGAAAGCATCTTAAAACCGCCTGTTTCTTTTGCAGCTTGAGCCATAATTGCAGCTCTCGTTGTTGGATCTGAAATTTTTTGTTTATGCATTTCATCCAACATTGCTTTTTTACCTGCTTCAGGAGAAATCCTTTTAACTAATGGCTCGTTTGTGGGTGCCCCAGGAATCCGTGCCGGTTTGGCTCCGGCACCGGCTCCGGCACCAGGAATCCGTGCCGGTCCGGCTTCGGCACCAGGAATCCGGGCCGGTGCTGGTGCTGGTGCCGGAGCAGGCGCCGGTGCTGGTGCTGGTGCTGGTGCCGGAGCAGGCGCCGGTGCTGGTGCTGGTGCCGGAGCAGGTGCTGGTGCTG
>Ga0194132_10012894_pt1 | contig 10292 bp, 18 predicted proteins | sample TA2KigOf80mmetaG_FD_148612 | JGI IMG/M metagenome (GOLD analysis project Ga0194132, IMG submission 148612) | Freshwater microbial communities from Lake Tanganyika, Tanzania - TA2015054 Kigoma Offshore 80m | ecosystem: Environmental > Aquatic > Freshwater > Lake | place: Tanzania: Lake... | reverse complement strand
TTATTATGCCATCAATATTCATGGCGGCAAGGCAGACCGTGCGGATCAGCTCATCGAGCGTATCGAGTCTCTGCCCTCCAATATTCGATCCCGGCTCACCCTCGAGAATGACGAGAATTGCTATTCACTTGCCGAGCTGCTCCCTGTGCACGAGCGCACCGGCACATCCCTCGTCTTCGACTCCCACCATCATGTCTTCAACGAAGGCGGTCTCTCCATGGCTGATGCACACAATCTGGCGTGTGCCACCTGGTCAGGTGGTGTCAAGCCCCTGCAGCATATCAGCAATACATCACCCGATGTGATGGGAGGATCATTCACTGAACGTCGCAAGCACTCTGACATGATTCATTATGTCCCCGAACCACAGCTCTCCGCTCTGCGAGACGATACGGTCGACGTAGATGTCGAGGCGAAGCATAAGAATCTATCTGTCTTTCAGATGTCAAAAGATTTTCAGATTCCACTGTGAGGAGCATAGTTACATTTATAGAGGGCTGTTATGAGTGATTCAGCCGACATCTCGGGTGGAGAAACAACAGAATTTCAGATTCACGTGAACAGATCGCAAAATATTGTCGACTTTACAGAGCGGAAGCTTCTATCTTTTATGAAGAAGTTAAAAGACCCGAAGCAACAGGAAAAAATAGAAGAGGTTCTGACTCTGTACAGAACAGGAAAGATTGCGGTATCTTGGAGCAATGGAATGCCTGCATGGCTTAAAATTCGCTAAACTTAAACATTTAGAGCTCTTAGGTTAATTTATGTGAATATGGTTGATTCAACAAATATTCTCTTTAAGAGTGAGGCAAGAAAGAAACTTTTCTTGGGTCTTGAGCTTGCTGCTCAAGCAGTCACCACAACACTTGGCCCAAAAGGACGAACTGTTCTAATTCAGAAAGGCACAGATGCGCCTATCGTCACGAAAGACGGTGTTACAGTCTCCAAGGCAATTCGTCCTAAAGATCCGGTTCAGCGCATGGGTGCCGACCTTATTAAGGAGGCTGCATCTCAAACTAATGATGTTGCAGGTGACGGAACAACCACAGCCTCAATACTTACATATTCTATGGTGAAGGAAGGACTGAAACTTCTTGAGGCTGGATATTCTGCTAAGTCTCTGTGCAGAGGGCTTGAGAAGGCTCGAAACGTTGCTGATAATCTTCTTGTACAGAACTCAAAGAAGCTGACAAGCTCTGAAGAGATTGCACAAATCGGTACAATCTCTGCAAATGGCGACAAGAAGATTGGTGACCTAATTGCTCTTGCAATGGATCGAGTCGGGCGTGACGGTATCATTACTGTTGAAGATGCAAAGGGGACAAATACTTCACTTGATGTTGTCGAGGGAATGCAGTTCGACAGAGGGTATCTATCCCCCTATTTTGTAACCAATACTGAGAGAATGAATGTCGTATATAACGACACAAGAGTTCTTCTGGCGGATAAGAAAATCTCATCCATGAAAGAGCTCGTGCCTGTCCTTGAGAGAGTGATGCAATCCCGACAGTCTCTTCTTATTATTGCTGAAGATGTAGAGGGCGAGGCATTACAAGGCCTTGTGTTAAATCGAGTTAATGGAAATCTTCCTGTTGTTGCAATTAAGTCTCCGGGTTATGGACAGCATAAGCACGACCTCCTGACTGATATTTCAACCCTTACTGGTTCGAAGATTGTATCTGCATCCACTGGATTAAAACTTGAATCTATTACCCTTCAAGATCTTGGAACCTTAAAGAAGGTCGTAGTTGATGGAAAGAGCACAACTCTCGTTGGAACCGGCGGGACGGCACAAAAGGTCGAGGAGCACGTCTTCAATTTAAGGTCTCAACTAGAGGATGTTACACTCTCTGTTGACGACATTGTTAAACTCAGAACAAGAATTGCAAAGCTCTCTTCAGGGGTTGCCCTTATTAAGGTTGGTGGTGCCACTGAAGTTGAGATGATTGAAAGAAAGTATCGAATTGAAGATGCACTTAATGCAACTCGTGCTGCCGCCGAGGAAGGAATTGTCCCGGGCGGTGGTATGGCACTTATTAGTATTGTAGAGGATTTAAAGAGAGAATTGCAGGATCTTTCGGCTGAAGAAGAGGCTGGTGCATCAATCTTGATGAAGACTTGTTTCGCACCTCTTCGCAAGATTGTTGAGAATGCAGAGACATCCCCTGATATTGTGATTAAAGAGCTCTCTTCGACCAGAGAGTTTGGGTGGGGATACAATGCTGCAACAGGCGAATATGTGAACCTGATTGAAGAGGGTGTTATTGATCCTGTTAAGGTCACCAGAACGGCTCTTAAAAATGCAGTATCTGTTGCAACAACATTCTTAAGCCTTGATGCAATCGTCTACAACGAGGAATAAATGAACGACAATATGAGTGAAATTGACAAGAAGATTCAATCCGTTGATTGGGATTCTGTTCCTGAGAAGGATCAGAAAGCATTTGTCAACGCTGTCCTAACTTTCCAGGCCGCCAATATTGCTTATACACGTATTGAGTCTGCATCAAATGCCCGAAAGACCTCTTTAATTGCAACCCTTGTTGTTGTTGCATCTTTAACTTTCTTTCAATTCGCCCCTGAAACTGTCCTTATTTGGGGTCTTGTCATTCAAATGTTGTTCTTTGGTTATGGTCAAATTCTTCAGTTTGGCACTGAAAAGATTCAAGAAGACTCACAAAAGACGGTCAATGATATCGTTAATAAGTTTAAAAAGAATTAATTGTTTAGAACAGGGAATATACGCCGCCTATTCATCTTAAGAATTTTGTTATACTTGTTAAACAGAACATGAACAAGACCTTCAGAAACACCAACAACAATGCCAACCTCACCTTGATTAATTTCGCACCATTCGGTTTCTTCACTCTCTTTATTTGAAGCAACAGGTGCAAGATATTTTTTAAAAATTTCACTTGATATATCTGAAAAATCAAATCGAACAAGGTCACCGAGACTGATTTGATAATTGTTCATATAGTTAGATATTTAACCCTTAAAGATTAAAATGAAGAAGAACTCAAAAATTAAGAATAACTCTCATGCCCCTATTAAAGATGCCCTTGAGTTTCAAGGTATTATAGAGGAGGCCCTTCCTGCCGCCATGTTTAAGATAATATGTGAGAACAACTATACGGTTCTTGCAACATTGTCAGGTCGGCTTCGGATGAACAATATTCGTCTCGTGCCTGGTGATACTGTAACGATTGAGGTGTCACCTTATGATCTAACAAGAGGTCGAATTATGTGGCGTCATTGATATATTTATATCATGACAATCCACCTGCTAAAAAGATACATTAGAAATATTTTAAAAGAGGATTTCTATATTAGGAATGCTCTTTCACCTGCTACTTCTGAAAGAGAGCAGCTAGGAAGAATATCTGCAAAAGACATGGATGATGAGATGGCACCTCATTTAACCGAACCTGATGTGACGCCAGAAGAATGCTGGGGTCCAGTGCCACCTACATCAGAGAAACCAGGTGTGCATGCAGATGCTTGGGCAAAAGATCACTCACCTTTACCTACTCCATCCATAATGAGATAATCAAGGGGCTAAATTAATTGATGAAGAGGACGTCATGACAATAGAAAATTGTCCCTGAGGAGTCATGTTTGTTTCAAACTCCAAATGCATTATTGCTTGGCCGGAATCTGTTGACACAATTGCATTTGTAAATGGACCGCCACTGTTCCAAGTGACTGCATTCATTCCAAAATTAAGGCTTGTGCCCTCTTGTGACATTGTCAAAACAACATCCTGCACAGAATTTGCCACTAAGTTTTGTGATCCTGTTATTTCAAGTGCTGGATCAAATGTTTCATTGTTGCCATACAAGCCAATTTTACAATTAATAGTGCTGGTGTCGTCCTCACTAAAAGTTGTCCCGTTGGTGCCTTTTAAAGCTTTTTCAAAAAATTTAGGATAAAACTTCTGTGTAATTGCCATATCAAAAAACTCCTTGTGTGCTGAATATACGTACGATCACTTTACCCTTATCCTAGGAGACCGCCGATGACGCCGCCGCCGCCGCCGGGTGGACCTATAATATTAATATAAGTATAATCTCCTGGGATTAAGCTTATTTGCAACCCATTCCAAGTAAATATATCACTGGTAACAACTGTAAAAGTGCCTGGAGTTATAGAGGACTGCAACCCACTCCACGGATAAGATTCGTTAACTGTAAAAGTGCCTGGAGTTATAGAGGACTGCAACCCACTCCACGGATAAGATTCGTTAACTGTAAAAGTGCCTGGAGTTATAGAAAGGTTGCTTCCATTAAAAGTAAATTTTCCAAAACAATAAAAATTATCTGAAGATAAAACAGAAAAATTTTCAAACTTTGTTTGAAATTCATTAATAAACGAAGTTGTAAAGATTGAATTGTCCCATATTCTCTTATATTCAACGCCTGCAATAAAAAGCACATGAACAGGTATTTGATTAACGGAGGATAAATTTGCAGACGAAATGCAGTCGTCAACATCCATGTAAATGAATGCTATATTAGAATATTGATTTGAATAATTCTGGCAATGATTAAAAGCAGACTCAGACTCTGTGTTGCCCTCTTTTCCGAACAAAACCCACAAAGGTTGATCCATGCTCACTTCGGTCAAGAGAGCGAACCAGTCAGAGTCTGTTTTTGTTTGTATTGTCATGCAATTAATCTAAAAGCTCAAGATAAGATGTTTCTGCATCAACCTTTTGAACAGCTCCAATAATTCTCTTTATTTCACACCCACCTTTAAATAGAAGATGTGTAGGAACCGATCTAATTTCAAATTTATCAGCCAAATCAGGGCAGCCGTCGATATCAACACGGAAAGACAAAACCTTGCCTTCAAATACTCTTGCAATGTCATCATGTATAGGAGCAAAAGCCTTGCAAGGAGAACACCATTTTGTCCCAAAGGTGACCCATGATGGCTTGTTTGATAGGGCAACAGAGCTTTCAAAATTTTCAGAATTTAATGCTATAACATGTTTTGTCATGAAATAAATTATTCACCAAAAAGAATTCTGATTAGAAAATTTTATTCAGAATTAATTAATTCCCATGTTGCAGTTTTGCCATATTTATCACTTTTAATTTCACCTGATGGACAAACCAACCAAACAATCTCTACAAGATCTTCATACGATTGTCGACAAACCCGAAGGACAACCCTAAACTCATCCTGATTCTTAAGGCTTCCTCCTAAGAGCCTATAAGAACGTCCAGGCGATTTAATTAAATCTCCGGGGAGTATATTAATCGTCGTTTTTCTCACAAACCATAAGGTATTTATCTCATTTTGGGTCTGTCATGTTTTGTTCATGTCTATAGAACAAAAAATAATAATCAGACTCTGTTTTACCTATATGAACAGTACTATTACCTAATAGCATAAAAACGACATCACCCGCCTTGTTCCCGCTTGCGTAATCGGCTGACACAACAAAAGCTATAGGGTTTTTTAAATCTATGTCGTCGGCAGTAGATACAAGATCACCAGGGCATAAACGCTTCACTTTTCTTGGTTTGTTTAACATTAAGTATTACATATTAGCATGTTTACTTATGAAGCGGTTATTTCTAAGGTTATCGATGGTGATACAGTCAAGGCCGATATTGATCTTGGGTTTAATGTCGTGCTGAAGGATCAAATCTTTCGTCTCTATGGCATTAATGCCCCTGAGATAAAAGGAGAGTCAAAACCTAGAGGTGAAAAATCAAAAGAAAAATTAATTCAGTTAATCTTAGGAAAAACTGTTAAGGTTAAAACCTACAAAGACAAGAAAGAGAAATACGGAAGAATTCTTGTTCAAATCTTTTTGGATGAAGAGAATATTAATGATCTTCTTGTAAGTGAAGGTTTAGCATCTGTTTATAATCTTTAGATTATTTCGTTAAACACAGAATAAAAATTTACATTAACTTCAAAAAGATGTCGTGTCTCAACCATTGGAATCCATTTAATTTTCACTTTTTTAACGACCTCATCTTTATTATGAATCACTGAAATAATTGTCATTAACTGATTCGTTTGACTTGAATATACGAGACTGCCCGGAATTAAATCTTTTGCATAAATGGTTCTGTTTTTAAACTTCATCACCCTCTCTTGAGACAATTTCAAATTTTGAGTCGTTCGACCAGCTGTCTGTAATAATTTCTAATCGATTCGTATTTTTTCTGCCAAACCAGGTAAGTTCCCACAATTGAATTCCCATCATAGTAAATTTTCTGCCAGACAAAAAAATCCATGGGTGATGATCAGTGCCATGACACCACATATCACCGGGTTTTAATAGTTCTGGCCTGTATTTCTTCATGTTAAAGATTGTCTATAGCCTGTGGTAAAAATTCCAACTCTTGCATCTTTAAGACCAATTCTTCCCCCACGCCCTCTGCCGTATCTTGCAACAAGTGCAGGTTCCCACCCATCTCTTGGTGGGTTTTCTCTCTCAAAAACAGATCCATTAATTGTCCATATGATATCCGACACATGAGTTAAACCATTGCTTCTTGAGGCAATCACAAGATCGACATTGTCATTTCCCCCGCCAAAGACAGAATATTCTTTTAGCTCACTGCACGAAATTGACATTTTTAAAAAATCACCTTGCGATTGAATGCCTTTAGATAGATTAATAAAAGACTTGACTTCATCGTGTGACAACATTTTACTGATGCCACCCCATTGCTGCATTTGATCTGGTGAATCAGCATACTTTAGTGAGACACGTGATACAACATTGTGCTCTTTGTCAACAAAGAATGCATCAGCCTTTTCATTTGCTTTTTTGTTCTCAACAATATCAAAAACCTGAATGCTCTTTCCGCTCTTAAGGATTAAGGTGATAAAATCAGCCTCACCGCGAGCTTTCTTAATTGCTTCACTCAAATGAAGAATTTGCTTATTTTGAGCCCTAATACTGTGGCTGGAACTCTTTCCACCAAATTCATGAGTTTTACATAGAATTGATGGAGAGCTTATGATCTGAGAAATACCAGATAAATTATTACATAGAACACCTCGCCTAAAAGACTCTTTGTAGGAAAGGGGATCCTTCATTTGCAGTGATCGAATTAGATGATCATTCTCTTTAAGGATTAGAATATCTTCTCCAGATTTAGTTAGAAATGTATTTCCATTTAAAACTTTGTGAAGAAAAATATCCCATCTAATCGGATCTTTTTTAAGCTCAAAAGCCATAAGACTCTTATTGTTAATCATTATGGGTAAATTTATCTTTTTCGAGCAATAAGTTCAAGAAAGAGCAGATGCTGCTTTTGTTATTGCTCTGCTTGCTCCTAGTGTTTTTCCTGAGTCGCTCTTTTCCTCTTCTTCTTTCTGCCGCTTGGCGTCTATTGTATCCAAATCACTCGTTTTTGTTGCACTTGCAGTTTTATATTTTGAATCTGCCGTATTATCAATTAGGCTTTGTTCCACTGGCAGCCCTAATGCTCCAAATCCAGCAAACATAGCTCTTGTTAACCAAGGAGTTGCTTCTGTGACAGTTGTGTTTGAAATTTTTTCATTTTTTATTAATTTAGTAACGGCTTTTCCGATCTGTGGAGAAATAACTGACATAATAATCCCGCCTAGTTTTTCAATAAGTTTTGCCTCCACCCCCGCCCCAGGAAGAAAAAAGCTTTTAATTAGATCTTCAGCGTTTGATCCTTTAATAAATCCACTTAAGAGGTTTTTAAACATTGAAACATCAATGTTGTCTTTATCTCCGAGAAAAAGTTTTGTACCTAGATTTTCCCCAGACTCGCCTGGAGGCGACAAAGGGTTTGTAGCGCCCTGAACGAATGCTTTAATATATTTTACCAATGAACCCCAATCCATCCCAGAGCTTCCTAAAAGTCCAAGCAAAGATCCCAATGCCAATCCTGTGCCTGTTGAGTTCAAGAAATTAAAGAAACCGTGATGATGAAGTTCATCGTAATATTTGCCTGGATTTTCTTTTAAAAGCTTTAACCATTTTTCAAATAAAGCATCAAATTTTGATGCAAATTTCTTTCTAAAGACGGCAATATTTCCTTTTGCAAGAAGATTTACCCAATCTTGAGTTTTTTCTCCTGATATTTGTGATGCCTTTCTAAAGTTTTGAATCTTATCGACAGTATCTTTTGCAGCATTCTTAAATTTTTCTGTTTTTGACTCTTCTTCAACAATTAATCCAATATATTTTCTTAGAACTGAATCTTGAATTTTTTGATCTTTTTGTTTTTTCTCTTCAGGTTTTTGACCCTCTTCTCCCTCTTGGTTTTTGTCGATAATTCCTAATTCTTTTAAGAAGTTTTCTCTTTCCTCGTCGTCAGTTAAAACATTTTTTACAAAAAATTCAGGTAAAAAATTCTGAGCTTTTTCCACCCAGGATGTTAGCTTATCTTTAATGGTATCTTTTGCATTTTCAATCCAAACAGATACTTTTCCGCCAACAATGGAAAAGAATTCCAACAGGAGTTCACCACCAGGCAAAGACTTGATAAAAGCAAGGGCATATTCTTCAGCTTTTTCTGCCACTTTTAGAACAAGTTTTTTTGCTTCATCCCCTAGCGACAATGCTGTCTTCTTAATTGTATTAATAAATCCGGAGAATTTTTCCCCTGCTTTTCCAAAAAACCCTTTAATTTTGTCGACAATGCCTTCAATTAGAAGTTTTGCTTCATTAAATCGTTTTACATCTTCCTTTAAAAGAGCGTGACGTTTTGGATCAAAATATTCATCAAGAATTGACCATTTTTTTGTTATTGACTCAAATAAACTTGTTGAACTGTCAATAATTTCAATTTCTGAATAAGCTTGAACTATAAACTCTTTTAATAGTTTTTTTGTCTTTAAGTCAATCATTTTTCTTACCTAAGGTTTATTAAATAGATTCTTTGTAGTTAAGGCTCTTAGTCTAAGACTATTTTCTCTGTAATGGATTAAGAGAGTAAATTTTTGAAAAAGAAGATAATGGTCAATAGCATTTAATGTAAAACAAGCATATCATAAGGATAATCTTTGAACAGCATCGACAAGAGCACTGTGAGATGCATCATCAAGAATTAGCCCTAAATAACCCCCTTCAAACTGAAGTGTACTGTTCAGTGTAAGAGACAGTGGATAGGACGTCCCACCGCCGCTGCCTAAAAGTTCATTCGAATAGACAGGTTTTGTGACTGGACTTGTTGCAACAGTAATATGAGGAATCTTCATAGAAAGATACTCTTGCAGATCGAGAGGCAAATCAGGCGGAATATCCACTTCTACTGCCGCTGCTTTATCATCCATTACAAGGTTCATTACGGAGATCTGATATTGACCGCCTAAAAGCTGAGGATTGGCATCTCTCCAGATCTTTGCATCCTTACCAAAAATAACAGTAACATGATGGGCAATAATCTTCCAGTCTGGTGGGATAAGACCGACCTCGTTTGAAATCTCTTCTCTGATTATTCTTCTTAATTCATTTAATCTGATTCTCATTTTTTCAGTATCCTCCACGTCTATAGCTGTCTGCATCATCCTCTAGACCCTTCTCAATGATGGACCACTTATCTCCTAACATTCGATCAAATTCATCAGGCGAGACTTGAACTGGAGGGCGCGGGGGATTGTTCCATTCATCACCCTCGTTAAGAGACTCGACGATCCCTGCTACAACTTCTTCTCTATCTTTTGGCAGGAATGAAGTGAATACCTGTGTATATTCAATCTTCTCTCCGTTGTCAAGCGTCATTTCAAAAATAACTTCACACTGCTCAGAACCCATTTCGGGATTGTTATATACCGTATCATAGACAACTTTGTCGATTGACACAAGAGCATGAACCTCATCCACCCCCTCGTCAGCCTCTCTTGAAAGTTCCTCATGAATAATTCTGCGCAATGTTCCCAACGTAATTCTCATAACATTTCTCCATTAATTGCCTCAAATGTTAGATGTGGATATGTGTTTGTCCACGAATATGTCGCCCTCTTCCTGAAGAATCCAGGTGATTTTTTGTTTTGCATTTCCGGTGAACCAGGGCAATTCAATAAAATTTGGTATTTGGGACATGGTTGATTCGTGATTTGCTCTTAGCGCATTGAGGAGATTTTCTTCAGAGCCTGATGATGCATATGCCCAATTTAGATGATCTTCTCCCGGGTGAATGATGCAGTCGTCTTCGACGGGTGGGGTCTTCGGGTTATTGAAGTCATCGAAGGGTTTGCGAGCCCGACCTAGTTTTAAGCTCGATTGCCATGCACCTGATGCGGGAGGAGACACGTCATTTCTGTCAGGTGTGAGCAATCCTTTA
>Ga0194132_10012892_pt1 | contig 10292 bp, 11 predicted proteins | sample TA2KigOf80mmetaG_FD_148612 | JGI IMG/M metagenome (GOLD analysis project Ga0194132, IMG submission 148612) | Freshwater microbial communities from Lake Tanganyika, Tanzania - TA2015054 Kigoma Offshore 80m | ecosystem: Environmental > Aquatic > Freshwater > Lake | place: Tanzania: Lake... | reverse complement strand
GCCGCCGCAAATCCATGCTGAACGCCCGCGCCATCCTCGCTCTCCTTGCGAATCGCAAGCAGAGGGAATCAGCTTCCGCGCGCCTTGGAAACCCCTCCCGACTCCGCTTTCAATGAAAATGCTCTAGCGCGGTGTCCGATCACAGGGAATCGCGATCAGCGACCCCTCTGATCGGAGCCCACCGCGCCGCACTCATGGTTGCAGGGCAATAGCTTGCGTTCCAACCGAATATGCCGGTTCGATCTGAACGGAAGTTACCCTAGCGGCGATGGGCGCGAAGCAGCGCGCGGGCGATCACCACATTCTGGATTTCGGTCGCGCCATCGAGATACTGCGCCATCTTGGCCGAGGCGAGATGGCGGGCGAGCGGCCAATCGTGACGGAAGCCGGCGGCACCCATCACCTGCATGCAATCGGCCAGGCCCTTGAGCGCCACGCGGGTGGCGAACTTCTTGGCATGCGCGGCGGCGAGCGTGGCGGGGGCGCCGGTCTCGATCAACTCGGCGGCGCGATCGGCCAACAGGCGGGCGGCTTCCAGTTCGGTCGCCACGTCTGCCAGCATCCACTGCACACCCTGGAAATCGGCGATCGTCTGGCCGAAGGCCTGGCGCCGGCTGACATAGGCGAGCGCGGTATCGAGCCCGCATCGCAGGAGCGCGCAGCAAAGCGCCGCGACCGTCGCGCGTGCGTTATCGATGCCGGCCATGGCGCCCTTGAAACCATCGCCCGGCGCCAGCAGCACGGCCTCATCCGTAACCCGCACCCCTTGCAACTGGAAGCCGCCGGTGCCCAGCGCATGCCCGCCCATCACCTCGTAGGGTGGCTCGCGGATCACCCCAGGCTGATCCGCCTCGACCAGGAAACAGGCAATGCCGCGGGCGCCGGCACCGTGCTGGGTCTGGGCATAGACGCTCAAGACATGGGCATTGGCCGCGTTGGAGATCCACGCCTTGGCGCCGTCGATCACCCAGTCCGCGCCGTCGTGCCGCACGGTGGTGGCGATGTTGGCGGCGTCGCTGCCGCCGCCGGGCTCGGTCAGCAGGAAGGCGCCGACTTGCTCGTAGCGCCGCAGGCGGGGCAAGTAGCGCTCGATCTGTCGCGCGCTGCCGAAGCGGGCGATCGCCCGCATCAGATTGTTGTGCACGACCAGACCGAAGGTGAAGGGCAGGCAGAAATAGGCGAGCTCGGCCAGCACCGCCAGGCTGTCGCGAAAGCCGATCTCGCTGCCGCCCAGCCGCGCCGGCAGCGCCATCTCGGTCAAGCCAATCGCCGCCGCCCGGCGAAAGGCGGCCAGCGGCACTTCTCGCCGCCGCTCCCACTGGCCGGCGTTCGGCGCCAGAATTTCCGCCGCGAACGCCGCGGCCCGATTGCGCAATTCCTCGCTCATGGCGCGCCCTCCCTCGCTCGGACGGATCATCCTGCGCTGGCAGGCGCGCGGCAACGATGGCAACCTGCCGCCGGGGGGCGCCATGTTGCTGGCGATCGAGGGAATCGACGGCGCGGGCAAGGGCACGCTGACACGTGCCCTGTTGGCGCGCGCCGCCGCGGCCGGGGTAAGCGCCGCCAGCCTCGCCTTTCCGCGCTATGGCGAGACCGGTTTCGCCCGCCTAGTCGCCGACTATCTGAACGGCCGCTTCGGCCGGCTGGATCAGGTCTCGGTGCATTTCGCCGCTACCCTTTATGCCGGCGATCGGCTGGAAAGCTTGCCGCGGCTGCGGGCGCTGGTGGCCGGCCACCGGCTGGTGGTGCTGGATCGCTATGTCGCCTCGAACGCCGCCTATAACGCGGCCAAGCTGCCGCCGGCGGACCGGCCGACCTTTCTCGATTGGCTGTACGAGATGGAGCACGACTATCTGGCGCTGCCCTTGGCCGACACCACCTGTCTGTTGCGCACGCCGCCGGCCGTCGCGGGCGAACTGGTCGGCCGCAAGGGCGCGCGCGACTACACCTCGGCCAAGGCCGATCTGCACGAAAAGGACCGGCGGTATCTCGAACGGGTGGCGGAGGTCTATGAGGCGCTGGCAGGCGAGCAGCGCCGCTCGCGCTGGCTGGTCCTGGATAGCATCGGTTCGCACGGGCTGCGCGCGCCCGAGGCCATCGCCGACGACCTCTGGCGGCGGCTGCAGCCCTTCGGCTAACGGATTCGCTGCTCCATCCAGGCGGCGACCTGCAACAGCCGGTCGTCGTCCCCTTGCGGGCGGATCGCCTGCAGGCCGAGCGGCAGGCCGCGCGGCCCTTTGTAGCCTGGCAAGTTGACCGCCGGCACGTGCAGCAGCGTCCAGCTGCGGTTCATCACCGGATCGCCGGTCGCGTGCAGCCCCTCCGGCGCTTCGCCCGGCGCGCCCGGGGCCAGCAGCACGTCGTATTCCTGGCAGATCTCGTCGAGCTGGGCCCGGCAGCGCTTGGCCAGCGCCTGAGCCTCCAGATAGTCGGGCAGCGGCACTTTCCAGCCGTCGTCGATCGTCTGCGCCAGCGGCGGGCTCAGCTTTTCCCGATGTCGGGCGCCTTCGAAGGCGTAATTGCGCGCCATCTCGTAGGTCATGATGGTGGCGTGCGCATAGCCCAGGCCGTCGAACGCACCGGGCAGCGGCAGATCGCGCACTTCCGCGCCGTTGCGGGCCAGAGTCTGCCCGGCGGCCTCCAACGCGCTCTGCATGCAGGTCTCCACCTTCGGCCAGTCGAAGGTGCGACAAAGCCCCACGCGCGGCGGCCGTTCCAGCGCCGCGATCTTGTCCGGTCCGCCCGCCAAGGCGGCCCGCACCAATGGCAGGTCGGCCACTTGCCGCGCAAAGACGCCCAGCGAGTCGAGCGAATGGCACATCGGCTTGACACCGGCCAGCGTCCAAGCGCCGAAGCTGGACTTGTAGCCGACCACGCCGCAATAGGCAGCCGGCCGGATGACCGAGCCGCCGGTCTGCGACCCGAACGCCAGCGGCAGCATGTGGTCGGCCACGGCAGCCGCGGAGCCGCTGGACGAGCCGCCCGGGCTGTGCGCGGGATTGTGCGGGTTGGCGGTCTTGCCGGCGGTTCGGTAGGCGAACTCCGTCGTCACCGTCTTGCCCATCACCACGGCGCCCGCAAGGCGGATGGCGGCGACCACGCCCGCGTCCCATGCCGGGCGGTGGCCGACATAGATGCGCGAGCCATAGCCGGTCGGGGCATCGGTGGTATCGATGATGTCCTTGACGCCAAACGGCAGGCCGTGCAGCGCGCCGGCCTGCTGGCCGGCGTCGCAGGCCTGCGCCTGGCGGCGGGCGGTGGCCGCGTCGTAGTGGATGAAGGCGCCGATGGTCGCTTCGCGCAAGCCGATACGCCGGTCACAGGCGGCCCACAATTCTTCCGCGCTGAAACGCTTCTGCTGCAAGCCCTGGCGGGCCGCCAGGGCGCTCAACTCGTTCAATTCCGTCATGCCCGCCCCCACTGCCGGTGCGGCAGCAATAGCATGGCCGGGAGGTCCGGCCGAACGGCTAATGCGTGCGGGGGATGGCGGTGACAGGCATGCCGCGCCAGCGTTCGCCCGCCGCCAGGATGCAGGCGCGCCCGTCGGGGCTGCTCAGCATGACCGTCCAGGTGCCGCGCTCGGAGGCCAAGACCTCCAGCAGCGCACCCTCGCGGGTCAGGCCGTTACCGGTGGGCGTTTCGCCGTAGGTCTTTGCCAGTTCCCGCAACAAGGGCTCGCGCGGGCCGCAGACCGGCTCGGCCCAGGCCTGGCCGTTCGCGACACTGGCGCAGCAGGTCACGGCGATAGCCAAGACGCGAAGCCACCTGGCGGATCTCCCCGCGGATTCCCGGCCCAAGGCCTGGCCACGAAAACTGCCTGGCGATCACCCAAGCAAGATCGGGGCCGCTGGCCGGCGGCGCGGTAACGCCCATCGCTTCCGCCGCCCGCTTGCGCCAGCCGGCAAGAGATGCCGAGTGCCGCCGGCTTTGCCTAGAATGGCTGCTGGCAACAGCTTGGGAGGCAGCGATGAGCCGATTGTTCGGACCGGTCCGCCAGTTGGGGTATGTGGTCAATGACGTCGAACGGGCCATGCGGCATTGGGTGGAAGTGCTGGGCATTGGCCCTTGGTTCTATGTCGAGCGCTATCCGGTCAGCAATTTCCGCTATCGCGGCCAGCCCTCGGACGTGCATCTGTCCATCGCGCTGGCCAATTCCGGGACATTGCAGGTGGAACTGATCCAGCAGCGCAACACCGCATCGTCGATGTATCGCGATTTCCTGGCCGCCGGGCACGAAGGCCTGCAGCATGTCAGCAGCTGGCCGGTCGACTATGACACGGTGCTGGCACGGGCGCTGGCCGCCGGCTACCGGGTCGGCCAGTCGGGCGACACCGCCCGCGGACCCTTCGCTTATCTTGAGACCGAGGCGCATCCCGGCACCGTGATGGAAATGGCGGTACTGTCGCCCACCCGCAAGCGCGTGTTCGAGGCGATCGAGCAGGCGGCGATCGGCTGGGACGGCAGCGACCCGATCCGCCGCTCCTGGCCACAATAGGCATGGCTGCCGTGCGGTTGACAGGGCTTGGCAAACCCCGGACAACCTCAAGGCATTCATGACGACATGCGAAGCCAGCGAAGGGGGACCGCGATGAGCGACCGCTATGCCAAGTACAAGACGTTCGAGCTAGATTATCCGCTGAAGCGGGTGCTGCGCATCACGATCAACAACCCCGCCACCTACAATTCGCTTGACAAGGTCGGTCACCATGACTTGACTAATATCTGGCGGGACATTGACGAGGACGAAGAGATCAGCGCCGTCATCCTCACCGGCAAAGGCAAGGCCTTTTCTTCTGGTGGTGATTTCAGCATGGTCGAGGAGAATGCCAAGGACTGGCACGCCCGCACCCGCGCCTGGAAGGAGGCGAGGGACCTCGTCTACAACGTCATCAACTGCAACAAACCGACCATCAGTGCCATCAATGGCGTGGCGGTTGGCGCGGGCCTGGTGGCGGCGCTGCTGTCGGATATCTCGATCATCGCCAAGTCGGCGCGCATCGTCGATGGCCACACCCGGCTGGGCGTGGCCGCGGGCGACCATGCGGTGATCAACTGGCCGCTGCTCTGCGGCATGGCCAAGGCGAAGTATCTGCTGATGCTGTGCGAACCCGTCTATGGCGAGGAAGCCGAGCGGATCGGCCTGGTCTCGCTCTGCGTCGACGACGACAAGCTGACCGAGAAGTCGCTGGAAATCGCCAAGCGGCTGGTGGCCGGCGCGCCCAGCGCCATCCGTTGGACCAAGTATGCGCTCAACAACTGGTACCGTATGAACGGCCCCACCTTTGATGCCTCGCTGGCACTGGAGATGCTGGGCTTCAGCGGCCCGGAAGTGCATGAGGGCCTGGCCTCGCTGCGCGGCAAGCGGGCGCCCAACTACGATCCGACCTCGAACCTCTAGGAGTTGGGGCTTGCACAAGGGGGCGGCCGCCGGCCGCCCCCATAACGCCGGCGCCAGACGGGTCCTACTCGGCGGCGCGGATCGCCGGCGCTTGGCGGATCGGCGACAGTTCGCGCAGGCGCGGCAAGACCTCCCTGGCGAACAGCGTGAGGTTGGCTTCGGTGTCCTTGCGGTCCAGCCAGCCGCCCTGGCCCATCATGATCAGGTGGCTGAAGCCGCCGACCTGGTCGTGGAAATCCTTGATCTGGGCGTAGACCTGGTCGGGCGTGCCGGCGAACACGGTGTCGGCGGCGCGAAACTCCTCGACGGTGGCCTTGGTGATGTCGATCGGCTTGCCGTCCCGCGTCGTTACCTTGGCGACGAACCCGATCGGGCCGCTCTTCAGGGCGGCGACGTTGGCGGCGATCGAGGAATAGCCGGGGGGATTGCGGAACGGTTCGGCCACCAGCGGACTGGTTCGGGCATAGTCGGCGATCAGGTGGCCGCGGCGCAGACCCTCTGCCTCGGTCTCGCCGACGCCGATCAGTGCCGCGTATGCGAACCGGTCGGGCCCGGCGATCCAGCCCAACTCGCTGGCCTTGCGCCGATAGGCGTCGAACAGGTTCTTGGCGATGGTGCCCGACAGCAGGGTTGCGACGATGTGCCGGCGCTCGGCGATGGGGCCGGCGCTGTCCGGGCTCAGCGCCGTGATCCAGACCGGCGGATGCGGCTGCTGCAGCGGCCGCGGCCAGATATTGACCTGGCGATAGTGGAAATACTCGCCCTCCCAGTTGAACGGCCCACCGGCATGCGTCATCGCCTTCAGGATCAGATCGTGCGCTTCCCAGAAGCGATCCATCATGCGCGGCGCCACGCTGTTGGCCGGCGCGATCTCGAACGGCGCGCCCTTGACCAGACCCATTTCCAGGCGGCCGCGCGAGATCACGTCGATCATCGCCATCTCCTCGGCGATCCGCACGGGATCGGGCCGGTTGGCGATCGGCGTGCCGAGCGACAGCAGCCGCGCGGTCTTGGTCTGCCGCGCCAGGATGGCCAGCAGCAAGGGCACCACCGAATTCAGGCAGGTGGCGGTGCTGTGGTGCTCGTTCAGCATGATGTCGAGGCCAAGATCGTCGCACAGCATGAACTCGTCGAGATGCCGGTTGATCACCTCGCCGCCGAGCGCCGGGTCGAAGAGCTGATTGTTGAGCGTGACGCGGAAGCTGCCATGCGCGCGGCCGGCATCCCAGGCTTGAGGATAGGCGATTTCCGAGAAGTGGTAGACCCGCATGGCGATGCTCCGCTTGCCTGGTTCGTCAATCGAGCCCGGCGAAGCCGTGGACCCGCCGGGCCAGCGCGGCGGGTTGCTCGACATGCGCATGATGCCCGGCATCGGCCAGGGTTTCGAGACGGGCCTCCGGAATGGCCTTGGCATAGGCTTCGAGATAGCCCGGCCGCAACACCCGATCATTCGCGCCGGCCAGCACCAGGGTCGGCCGGTCGATGCGATGCAGCCAGTTCTTCAGTCGGGGGTTGTGCAGATAGGGCTTCCAGCCGAATAGCGAGAGCGCCTCGCGGCTGCGGGCGATGGCCACGAAGTCGCGGTCGGTCGGCTCACTGGGCCGCGGCGCCCGGGCCGGGTCGGCATAGAGCAGTCGCGTGCGCTCGACCTCGCCGACGGCATGGAGGTCGGCGATGTCGCGGGTCTCCCGGTCGCTCGCCTTGATGCCAACCGGATTGACCAGCACCAGGTGGCTGAAGCGGGCGGTTGAGCGCACGGCCATCTCGGCCGCGATCCAGCCGCCGAACGACACGCCGACCAGCACCGCGTCCTGGAGGTCGAGCGTGGCGGCCAGATCCAGGTAGAAGTAGGCCAGATCGTCGACGCTGCCGAACCAGCGCGGCAGTTCCGAATGGCCGAAGCCGGGATGCCAGGGGGCGATCAGACGCGCGCGCCGCGACAGCTCGGCAAGCCATGCCTCGTGCGGCCAGAAGCCGTCACCCGGATGCAGGAACAGCAGTGGCCGGCCCTGCCCGGCCATGACCGCTTCGATCCGAATGCCGGCGATGGTCAACTGTTCCGCGCCGTTCGCCTGCATGCGCCGCCCATCCCCGCTGCCTTGCTTGCCGCGGGATTATAGGCGGTTGTGCGGGCGGCGCCGCAGGCGCCGGCGCATGCCAGTCCTGTCGCCGTCAGACGAAGACGTGTTCGGCGCGTTCCAGGTCGAGCAGCTCGGTATGCATCTTGACATAGGCCGCGCGCGTCGTCCGGTTCAGACAGCGGCGCATGGTGACGACGACGCCCCGAAAGCCGCGGCCAAGCGCGGCGCGCCGGTGGTTGGGATCGAGCCCCAGGCCGAAGCCCGCGAACAACTCGTCGTTGAAGGCCGGCGGCCGGCCGATCGCCGCCAGGTTTTCCTCGCCCCGTTCCGGATCGCCATAGATCATGATCACCTGGCCGGGCTTGGCGAAATAGGTGGAGATGCGGTCGGCGAGGCCGAAACGCCGCTGTACCTCGCACATCAGGGCATCCAGGCTCGGCACGAAATGACATACGCCGTCGATCCGCTCCACCACCTCAACGGCGAAGATGGCGCGGCCCTTTCCCGCGGGCGCCAGATGCACGTTGAGCTGCGTGCCGTCCTTCAGCTTGCTGTCGATCCGCTGGTAGGGGGCTTCCAGCCGCTTGCGCGACTTGATCTTGGGTCTGAGATGCTGCTCGTAAAAGCGGTCCACGTCCGCCTCGTCCTGGCAATTCATCACCAGGCGCAGGCCAAGCAGTTCGGCGATCTGCGGTTCGACGGCGATCTGCGGCTCGGCGGCGAGTTGCCCGCTGACATCGGCCGCCGACGCCTGGGCGGGCGCCAAGTCCGGCTGCGGGGTGGTGGTTTGGTCGTTCAAGGCCAGTGCCGTTTCTGGCATCGACGGCATCCCATGCAACGACGCCGAAGGTCTGGCGTCCAGGCAGCAGGCTAGGCAGCAAAGGTTTCTGTCAAGTAAAACTCGGAAGACAAGACAAGATATGATTCAAGTTCACCACGCTCCATCCAAAGTAATTATTGGAAGTTTGCTCGCAAGGCGCCGGGAATATTTCTGCAATTCGCGACAAATTCCGGTTGTCTGCCGGGCCGACGGGGCGGCGGCCGGGGTGCCGGTTGGGACGGCTTGTCGGCGGGCGGCAGCCGCTATACTGCCCAGGTCGGGGCAAGGGGGAGACATGAGCGAGGAGAACGACCTTCTGTTCGAGGTGGCCGACGGCATCGCCACGCTGACCCTGAACCGGCCGCAGCGGCGCAATGCCTTGTCGGTCCACGTCACCAACCGGTTTTTCGCGCTCTGGCGCGAGATCGACAAGCGGCCGGATATCCGCGTGGCGATCGTCACCTCGACCGATTGCGGCACCTTCTGCGCCGGCATGGACCTGAAGGAGGCGGCGGAGCTGAAGGCCAAGGATGGCAAGGACATCCTGACCCGCTACCACGAGCAGTTCATGGCCAGCATGCGCCGGGTGCGCCAGCCGATCATCGCCGCGATGACCGGCGACTTCACGGCCGGCGGCATGCTGCTGGCGGTCAACGCGGATTTGCGGGTGGGCTTGGCCGGCACGCGCGGCGCCATCACCGAGGTCAAGGTCGGGCGCGGTTCGCCCTGGGCCGTGCCGCTGTTGTGGATGCTGCCGCAGGCCATCGCCATGGAACTGGTGCTGACCGGCGAATGGCTGCCGATCGATCGCTTCCAGCAATGGGGCTTCATCAACTATGTCGAACCGACGCCGGACGCGGTCCGGGCAAGGGCGCGCCGCTTGGCCGAGACCATCCGCGACAACGCCCCGCTTTCGGTGATGGCGGCCAAGGCCAGCCTGCTGGCCGGTGCCAGCGCCGGCGCCGAGGCGGGCCTGTTGCTCGCCCAGCAACTGCACCGGCCGGCCTATGAAAGCCTGGACGCGATCGAGGGACCGCTTGCCTTCGCGCAGAAGCGCAACCCCAACTGGCAGGGGCGCTGAGGATCTATTTCCGCGACCAGCGGGCGTCTTCCGCCAGGCACCAGGGGCCGGGCGGAGCGGCGCGCGGCAAGTCCTGCGGGGGTTCCGGCAGATCGGGCGGCGGTCGGCATTGACCGACCCGACCGGATCCCGGCCAACGAATTCCCGCCCGTGTCATCGGCGGAAGAACCTCTCGGCCAGTTCGGCATCGCTCGATCGCAGCGCCGCCAGCAGCGGCGCAACCAGTCGGTCGAGACTGGTGGACAGATCGAGGTTGACATTGAATGTCTGTCCGGCGCGGAATGCGGGGTTGGCGCCCGCCAGCTTCAGCCGGAAGCGCGCCTCGCCTTCGTAGGTCTTGTCGAGTTCGGCCGCCAGCTCGCGGTAACGGAAATCGGCGAGCGCCCCCAGCAGCAATGCGGTGGAAGCCCCGGCCGGCTCGAGCAATCCTTCGGCCTCCGACGAGACCAGGCGCAAATGGCCGGGCGAGGTGGCGAGCAGCCGCCCGCGGTCGATTGCCAGCGCTCCCGCCCGGTAACTGAGCGGCAGACTGCCTGCCAGCCGCCCTTCGCCGCCCACCGCAAGCTGAGTGTCAGCCAGCACCAGTTGGCCGTCGAACACGCGTGCTTCGGCGCGCAGGATGCTGAGTTCCGGCGCGCTGTCGCGCAATGCGAACTCGATCCATGGCCGCTCCAGGAAGAACCCCGGCAGGTGCAGGCCCTGAGCAGCTAGCCTGGATTATTCGTGACGCGGGCCGTATCGGTGCGGCGGGCGTAGCATAGCTCACTGATTTCGTTCAGGATTTGGTTGTCTAAGCCGGTCCTTCACGAGAGCAGGGAGGCGCCACGCCCGCCATGGCCGACGATAGAGAACGCTCCTGCGATTTGCCAAGCGTCGGGCGCAAGAAGATGAGCGCGTCGTTCGACGGCGGGC
>Ga0194132_10012889_pt1 | contig 10295 bp, 6 predicted proteins | sample TA2KigOf80mmetaG_FD_148612 | JGI IMG/M metagenome (GOLD analysis project Ga0194132, IMG submission 148612) | Freshwater microbial communities from Lake Tanganyika, Tanzania - TA2015054 Kigoma Offshore 80m | ecosystem: Environmental > Aquatic > Freshwater > Lake | place: Tanzania: Lake Tanganyika... | reverse complement strand
TAGTGATCTGCTACCGCTTTGCGGCCTACTCGACGCCGCTCCGTACCGTCCCGGCCGCGCAGGGCGCCCGGTTCCATCGCGGCGACGAGGACGAGCCCACGCAGTACCTGAGCCTCCACCCCCTCGGCCCGCTCGCGGAGCTGATGCGGAACGCCGATCTCCGGACGGAGGCGCAGGTGCGTGCCGTCCGCGTCCGCACCTGGGCCCTGGAGATCGCGCTCGACGGCCTGCCCGAGATCGACTTCGACGCTGCGCCGGACCACGGGATCGCCGCCGCCGATCTCGTCTCCGACGACCAGGCAGCCTGCCGTGCGCTCGCCGACCGGCTCCGCGGCCACGTGCCGGGGGCGATCGTGCCGAGCGCCGCCCTCCCGGGCACGCGCAACGTCATCCTCTTCGGCCCGAAGGTGGCGGCCCCGTACCTCACCGACCCCATCAGCGCCCTCGACGTCCCGGCCGGGATCACCGCCGAGGGGGCCAGGCCGCTCACGTCGCTGCTGGCGACCGTCCGGTTCGTGGGCGACCGGCACGCTGCCCTCGAGGCGTGGCTCGCCGGCCGGAGCTTCCGCTCCGTCGAGCCCGACTGGGCCCTCGACGCCTGATACGCTCGTAGCGGCGCCTGTCGCCGCGGTATGACGGACTGAGCGAACGCCATCGATCCTCGCGTGCCCATCGGGTTGCGCCGCCGTTCGCTGGAGGTCACCTTGCACGTCACGCTCACGGGCGTCTCACGTCACTTCGGCGCCCACGCCGTCCTCGACGACATCACGCTCACCATGGCTCCCGGGAGCCGGCTCGGGATCGTCGGCCCGAACGGCGCCGGCAAGACGACCCTCTTGCGGATCCTCACCGGGATCGACGAGCCCGACACGGGCAGCGTCACGCGGGCGGGCCTCGCGGGCTACCTGCCGCAGGAGGCAGACGCCGTGCCGGGCGAGACGCTGCTCGAGACGCTCGCCCGGCGCACCGGCGTCGCGGCGGCGGTGCGCCGTCCGTCAGGGCAACTGCACGAGCCGCCGGAAGTCGACCTCGGGCTGCGCATCGACGTCGGTGCCGGCGATCCGGCCCTGCGTGTCGATCCAGTAGTAGCTGCTCCCGCTCTCGACTTTGAAGGAGCGGCCGGTGTCGGGGTCGATCGTGTCGCGGAGGCCGAGGATCGTATTCGAGCGCTGCCGCGATAGCTCGTCGTCGACGGCGACCTTGTGCCAGTAGGAGCTTGAGATCGAGTCCGAGATCGCGCTCGACGTCGCCGTCACGATCTTCGACACGTTGACGGCGACCCCCTGCTGGCGTGCGGCCCAGTCCGCGTCCAGGCGGTAGCTCGCGACGGCGTGCCGGAGCACCGCCTCGGCCTGTGCCATGAAGCCGGGCCGGGCCGTGGCGACGTAGAGGTACGGCACCTGCCAGAGCGCGCCGGACTGCGTGCTGGTGAGCTGCGTTCCGGCGAACACGTACGCCGAGATGAGCGCCTTGCCGATCGAGCAAGTGAACGAGACCTCGCCCGCATCGGTCTGCTGGGAGATGTCGACGGCGCCGAAGCGCTTACCGATCGCGTTCATCGCCACGACCGTGTCGGGACGGGCGCGCGCCTGGAGCACCTTCACCCCGATGCACGAGTTCGCCTCGGCGAGTGTGGTCGCGTAGCGCGAGGCGAAGTCGACTCCGTCGAGGTAGCGGAACACCGTCATCGTCACGCCGTACCCGGGCGAGTACTTCGATCCCTCGGAGAAGCCGCCGAGCTCGAGCAGTTGGCTGGGGACGATGAACGTGCCGACCGATGAGTCCCCGACCAGCAGCGAGACGTTCTCGTCGGGTGAGACGATCGAGACTCCGGAACGGATGTCGACGGCCGCGTACCGGGCGAGACCGCCAGAGGCCTTCCAGCCGGACGGCAGCTCGAGGCTGAACGCGCCCTCCTTTGGGTCCGTCCAGCGCGTGTAGCGGAGCGAGGCGTCGGCCGCCTTCGTACCGCCGCCCGCCCCAGTGAGGGTGAAGCTGGCGAAGATCCGGGCGAGCACGGCCTCGGCCGTCGTCGCGGCGCTCTGCGGGGCCACAGCGACATAGAGCACCGCCGCCGACCCCTTGTCGCTCGCGGCATACCGGAGCAGCGCGATCGCGCTGCGCCCAGCGCCCTTGCCGCGAACCGAGACCAAGCCGGTCGCCCCGGCCTGCGGCGGCTCCCAGCGCACGCCGTCGACGAGGCGCTGCCGCGTGAAGGCGCGCAGCGTCACGGTGGCCGACGCCTGGCTCAGCCGGCCTGCGACGAATACCGGCCAGATCACGCCCGCCGCCCCGTTCGGGCCGCGAAGATCGATCCGCCCGGTCGTTCCCCGCACGGCCTTCCACGACGAGGGTAGGGCGATCGAATACCCTGCGGGCCGCGCAGCGGCGGGGGAGCGGGCGTGCGTGCCCGAGCCGGCGGCCCAGGGGACTATGAGCGCCAGGCCTGCCACGGCGAGCGCCGCCACCGCTACGCGATGAGCCCTCACCGAACGGCCGGCGCCGGCACGAAGTAGCCGCCCTCCCACCAGACGCGGTAGCGCCCGGGGTCCTTGAACCAGCTCAGCTTCGGGTTGTATTGCACAGCGAACACCTTCCCCAGAGGCGTGAACTGGGCCGGGCAGCACTCGCCGTTGTTGGCGAGATACTGCTCACGCGCGGCCGAGTCGCCCACCCAGGTTGCCGACTCCGGGTGCTCGGCCCCGACGGGCCCCTCGCGGAGCTGCTTGAGGACACTGACGTGCTCGGCATCCGTGAGCGGCTTGCCGTCGGCCTTCGTGATCGAGAGGAAGTCGACGTCGCCGGTGACGGATGCCCAGGGGCCGCCTTTCTGGGGTTGCACCTCGACGACGAACTCGCCGGCCCGTCCGGTCGGCTTGAGGCGGAAGCCGATGGTGGTGAACTCGTCCGCCTGCGCGGCCGGGTCGACGAGGTTCTCAGACCACGGCCACTTGCCCGTGACCTCCTGCTTCTGGCTCCATTGGCGCATCGCGTCGCCGTAGCCGGGGTCCGTGCTGTTCCACTCCTTCACGCGCCGTTCCCAGAGCGCAGTCGCGGCATCCCGCTCCCGGGCCGGGATCCTCGGCAGGATCTGCTCCTCCCAGACGGTCTTGCTCGGCGGCTCGCGCAGCACCAGGCGGCCGACGTCGTCGGCCCGGTAGCGGAGGTACTTGACGTCGAGGCGGCCGACCGTCTTGATCTTGATCCAGGCCGGCTTGAGCGCCGCTCCGGCCTGCAGCCACTTCTGCGCCTGCTGGGCGCGCGAGCGGAGCGTGATCAGCAGGCGGTTGCTCTTCGCGAACTGCTGCAGCCAGGCGGTCTGCTCGGCGGTGATGCCGTAGAGCTTGGAGAGCGCGAGGCGGTTGAGCGGGAAGCCCGGCTTGATCACGCCGGCGAGCGCGATCAGCGATTCGGCGGCCCTGCCCGCGCCGGCGAGCACCGGCGCAAGCCCTTCGTCGACGCGTGTGTACAGTGCCGCCTTCGCCGCCTTCCACCTGGCGAGCACGGCCGGCGAGCGGGCGAGGAGCCCGGGCGCGAGCGCCAGCGCGACGTTGGCGAGCTGCTCGGTGCCCTCGGCCGACATGTCGGTGAGCGCCGTCCGCCAGTCCCCGGCGTACCAGTCGTTCCACATCTTGTCGTAGCGGGCCTTGACCGAGGCGTTGACCTGGGCGAGCAGGTCGCTCGCCTTGTCCGCCGCCCAGGGCGCCTCGCGCGCGGCGACCAGCGCGAGGTTGGTGAGCGGGTTGAGGAACAACGCGACCGCGGCGGGGTCGTCCTTGATCGCCCCCCACAGCTCGGCCTGGTAGTTGACGAAGTTGAGTGCGGCCGAAGGAGTTGCCGCGAGCGCGCCGATCGCGAGCTTCGGCAGGTCCCAGAGCACGCCGCGGGCGATCCCCCAGGTTGCGTTCCAGACGCCGACGAGGAGACCTTTCGTGATGTAGTACGTCGCCTCCCACGGGCTGAACGGCGGAGGTTCGGCGGCGCTGTCGTCGATGCCGACCGTGAAGTGCTCGGAGCCGTCCGCCAGCTCGACGGCCTTGGCAGGGTCGAGCTGCGTCAGCGCCTTGCCCTTGCCGATCTCCGCGAGGCGCGGCGCGGAGAGGTCGACGGTTGCGCGCGTGCCGCCCTGCGGGCCGTCCTCGACGGTCGGATCGCTCGAGCTCGTGCGGACGACGATGTCGAACTCGCGCACCTGCTTCGGCTTGAAGACGAGGTACGGGGAGGGCTCGAGCTCGTCGATGGATCCGTCCGCGTTGCGGCTACCGAGGGGTCTGTCGGTCAGGTGCCCGTCGGCGGCGTTTCCGGAGAGCGTCGCGTAGATGGGGTAGACGAGCAGGCGCTTGGTGCGCGAGGTGTTGCGCAGCGTGACGTGGATCAGGAACTTCGTGCCCGCCTTGATCAGGCTCGGCCGCTCCGGGCTGCGCACCTTCGCGCCGAGCTTCGCCTTCATCTGGAGGATCTTCGTCGCCGCCTCGAAGTCGGCCGTCCGGTCCTGGATCAGGTTGACCTTGCAGGTCGTCTTCGTGGCAACGCAGTCCTTCGTCTCGACGGGGCGCATGCCGTCGCGCTCGACCGAGACGACGTAGCGGCCCTTCTCGATGACCGCGCCGTAGGCGCCGCCGGCGTCTGTCTTGCGCGTGCCCGACTCCGGTCCGCTGTAGCGAACGGTGACGTTCGGAAGCGGCCGCCCGGCTTCGTCGGTGACGTGGCCGCCAAGCCAGAACTTCTTGCCCCCGACGACTACGTAGAAGTCCTGAGAGATCGCGGGCGTGCCGGTCGGGTTGGGGAAGTTGGCGCCCACGATCTGCCAGCCGTCGGCGGGAACGGCCTTGAAGCGGCAGTGGAGCGTGGGGCGGCCGAGCGGCACCTTCGCGTGGCAGCCCGAGAGCACCTTCCCGGCGCCCTCGCCGAGCGACCACTCGGCGCCGCGCACGCACGGCGGATCGGGCACGAAGCACTTGTCCGCGAGCACCTTCACGATCACGGTGACCGTCTCGCCGGGCCGGAAGACGTGGCCGGAGACGCGGAGGCTCGCGAGCCAGGTCTGGGGCAGGTCGGCCGGCGGCGGGCCGAGCGTCGGCGCCTTCTCCGCAGCCGCGCGCCCGGCGGCCGCGCCCGAAGCCGCGCCGAGCAGCGCGACCGCCGAGGCGGCGAGGACAAGCAGCCTGAGACTCCGGCCTGGAGCCACGAGGCCCTTATACCAGTTATCCACGAGCCCTGTTGAACCGCTGCTGCGCCGCCTCGACGCCCTCGAAAGCTATCGTCTCCATGGCGTCGGCCGTCTCCACGACGAGCGCGTGCGCCGGCCGGGGCTGCTCGAGCCGGCGCGGGCGGCGAAGCTTCCGGGCACACCCCACGCCAGGGCCGCCAGCGCGAAGGCGACCACGGTCAGAGCCCGCCCTTCTCGGGTGAGTGTGCACCCCGTGGACGTCGTCCGCTTGCCCCTTTCCTCGGTCGCGTATATGGTTGATATATCAGAACCCTGCCGCTCCATCAGCCCGAGGCCGCGACGGCCTCGTCGCTCTCCGACCAGGCCTACTTCCGCCTGCGGGAGCTGATCGTCACCCTCGAGCTCGCGCCCGGCGCGCTCCTCAACGAGCGCGAGCTGATGGAGCGGCTCGATCTCGGGCGGACACCCCTGCGCGAGGCGCTGCAGGCACTTGCGCGCGAAGGGCTCGTCGAGGTGTACCCCCGGCGGGGCATGGTCGTGGCGCCGGTCGACGCCGGCGACCTCGCCGGGCTCTCGGAGGTGCGCGCGACGCTCGAGCCGCTTGCCGCGCGGGAGGCGGCGGTGCGCGCGACCGCGGCCGACCGGGAGGAGATCGATGGCCTCCTCGACGAGCTCGCCCGCGCGCACGACGATCGCAACGAGCGCTCGCTGATCGAGCTCGACCAGCGGATCCACCGCCACGTGTACCGCTGCGCGCAGAACCCCTTCCTCGAGCGGACGCTGAACGAGTACTACATGCTCGCGCTCCGCATCTGGTTCCTGGCGCTCGACCGGGTCGCACACCTCGACGACGCGGTCGCCCAGCACCGGGCCGTGCTCGAGGCCGTGCGCGACGGCGACGCGCCGCGGGCCGAGGCGGCCATGCGCACCCACATCGAGGCCTTCGAGCAGGCGATCCGCCCCGTCCTCTGACCGATCGACCCCCGACCAGGAGAACCGCCGCATGTCGACCTTCCCAGCCAGCGCCCGCGCCGTCGTCATCGGCTGCGGCATCGTCGGGAACAGCCTTGCGTACCACCTCACCCGGCTCGGGTGGGACGACGTCGTCCTGATCGACAAGGGCCCCCTCCCGAATCCCGGCGGCTCGACCGGCCACGCCTCGAACTTCATCTTCCCCGTCGACCACTCCAAGGAGATGGCCCAGCTGACGCTCGAGTCGCAGCGCCAGTACGTGGAGCTCGACGTCAACACCGAGTGCGGCGGGATCGAGGTCGCACGCACCGAGGAGCGGATGGAGGAGCTGCGGCGGCGGCTGGCGTCCGCGACGTCGTGGGGCGTCGAGGCGCGGCTCGTGACGCCGGCCGAGATCAAGGAGCTCGTCCCGTACATCGACGAGTCGATCCTCCTCGGCGGCTTCCACTGCCCGACCGTCTCGGTCGTCGACTCGCTGCGCGCGGGGACGATCATGCGCGAGCGCGGCGTCGAGTCCGGACGCCTGTCGGTCTTCGCCTCGACGGAGGTCACGGGAATGGAGGTCGAGGGCGGCCGCATCCGGCGGGTGCTGACCTCGCGCGGGGAGATCGCAGCCGAGACGGTCGTGATCGCCTGCGGCGTCTGGAGCCCGTTGCTCGCCGCGATGGCGGGCGCGCGCATCCCGCTCGTGCCGATGGTGCACCAGATGATCGACGTCGGCCCCGTGCCGCGGTTCGAGAGGAGCACGAAGGCGATCGAGTTCCCGATCGTCCGCGACATGGACGCGCTCATGTACGAGCGCCAGGACGGGACGGGCCTCGAGATCGGCTCCTATGCGCACCGCTCGATCCAGCACGACCCGGAGGAGATCCCGTCGCTCGAGGCGGCAGCGCTCTCCCCCACCGAGTTCCCGTTCACCCAGGCCGACTTCGATCCGCAGATGGTCGACGCGCTCGAGCTGATGCCGGAGATCGTCGGCGACGAGTCGGTCGGCGTCAAGTACGCGATCAACGGCCTCATCTCGCTGACGCCCGACGGGATGCCCATCCTCGGCGAGACGCCCGAGGTGAAGGGCCTCTGGTCGGCAGCGGCGGTGTGGGTGAAGGAGGGGCCAGGCGTCGGCACGTCGGTGGCCGAGTGGATGGTGCACGGTGAGTCGGAGATCGACCTGCACTCCTCGGACATCAGCCGCTTCCACGACCACCAGAAGACCCGGCGGCACGTCCGGGAGCGGACGTTCGAGTCGTTCCCGAAGACGTACGGGATCGTCCATCCCGCCGAGCAGTGGGCGAGCGACCGCAACCTGCGCATCTCGCCGATGCACGAGCGCGAGCGCGCCCTCGGCGCCGTCTTCTACGAGGCGGCGGGCTGGGAGCGGCCGCAGTGGTACGAGGCGAATGCGCCGCTGGTCGAGACGTACGGGGTCGCTCCGCGCGAGGCGGAGTGGGACGCGCGCTGGTGGTCGCCGATCATCAATGCCGAGCACCTGGCGATGCGCGAGAGCGCCGGCATCTTCGATCTCTCCGCATTCGCGATCTTCGACGTCGAGGGGCCGGGCGCGCTCGAGGCGCTCCAGTGGTCGGTGCTCGCGCAGATGGACGTGCCGGTCGGCCGGGTCGTCTACACGCCGGTGCTGGGCCCCGGCGGCGGCTTCAAGTCGGACCTCACGATCATGCGGCTCGCCGACGACCGCTTCCGCATCGTCACCGGCGGCGCGCACGGGATGGCCGACCGCAAGCTCTTCCTCGACCGCATCGACGGGAGGGCTGCCCTGGTCGACGTGACGACCGCGTGGACGACGATCGGCCTCTGGGGGCCGAACGCGCGCACAGTCCTCTCCTCGCTGACCCGCGACGACGTCTCCCACGAGGGCTTCCCGTTCGGCACCTGCCGGGAGCTCGAGGTCGGCTCGCAGCTCGTGCTCGCATCGCGCATCTCGTACGTCGGCGACCTCGGCTGGGAGCTGTACGTGCCGATCGAGCAGGGCGCCCGCCTCTGGGACGCGCTCTGGGAGGCGGGGCAGCCGCACGGGCTGACCGCGTGCGGGATCGGCGTCTACGGCACCACCGGCCGGCTCGAGAAGTGCTACCGCGCCTACGGGGCAGAGCTCGAGAGCGAGTACACCGTGGTCGAGGCGGGGATGCAGCGTCCGAAGGTGAAGGAGCAGGACTTCGTCGGCCGCGAGGCGCACCTCCGGCACCGCGAGGAGGAGCCGGCCGCGATCCTGTGCACGCTGACGGTCGACGACCACACCTCCGCCTCCGGCGTGAAGCGCTATCCGCTCGGGCGCGAGCCGATCGTGCTCCGCGACGGGACACCGCTGACCGACGCGAAGGGCCGCCGCTCGTACGTGACGAGCGCCGGTGCGGCGCCGTCGCTCGGGAAGCACGTGCTGTTGGCGTACCTGCCCCCTGCGCACGCGGTCGAGGGCTCGCAGGCGCTCGCCGTCGAGTACATGAACGAGCGCTACCCCGTCACCGTGGCCGTCGTCGGCTCGCGACCGATCTTCGATCCCGAGAACGAGAGGATCCGATCGTGAGCTCAGCCTGGATCCACCGATTGGCGCGGGCGGTGCATCCTGCCAGGCCCGCCAGGCCGCTTCCCGTCTGGGTGCAGCCCCGCCGATACGGCGTGGAGGGGCTGCACCCAGACGGTGCGCTCCGCGCGCGGGACAGGATCGACAAGGCAGAAGCATTCCCGACCTGTCCCGCGCACGTCCTGACGACCCTGGCAGGCGCGCGCAGTCGAAAGATCGAGCGATCACGCCAATCGGTGGATCCAGGCTCAGACCGGAGGATCAGGCTGTGAAGATGCTCGTCTGCGTCAAGCGCGTGCCCCTCACCGGGGGGCGCATCCTCCTCACCGACGATGCGCTCGCGCTGGACACGAAGCACCTCGGCTTCACGATCAGCCCGCACGAGGAGTGCGGGGTCGAGGAGGCGGTGCGCATCGTGGAGGCACATGGCGGCGAGTCGGTCGCTCTCTGCCTGGGGCCGGCGGAGGCCGCGGAGCAGCTGCGTGAGACGATGGCGCTCGGGATCGACCGCTCCCTCCATCTCGTCACCCACGAGGAGGAGTGGGACCCGCAGGCGACTGCGCACGCGATCGTCGAGGCGATCCGGGCCGACGAGGCGGCCAGCGGGCCCTTCGACCTCGTCTTCTTCGGCAACGAGTCCGCCGACAGCGGCGGCTACCAGGTCGGGATCCGCGTCGCCCACGCCCTCGGGCGACCGATCGCGACCGGGCTCAAGGGCGTCGCGGTCGAGGGTGGGTCGGTGCGGTGCGAGCGCGAGGAGGGCGCGGGCCGCGACGTCTACGTGCTGCCGCTGCCGGCGGTCGTCTCCGTCAAGGAGGGCCTGAACCTGCCGCGGTACCCGTCGGTGCCGGCGAAGATCCGCGCCCAGCGAAAGCCGATCGCCGAGAGCCGGCCGCAGCGTCCGGCGTCGCGGCTCCAGCTCGTGCGCCTGCACGTGCCGGAGGGAGCCTCGAAGCAGGCGGAGATCCTCGGCGAGGGCGCCGGAGCGGCGCCGGCCGTCGTCGACCTCCTCGAGAGGCTGGGGGTGGCGTGATGACGCTCGTCCTGATCGAGCACGCGGGCGGCGAGCCGCTCGAGACGTCGCTGCAGGCGGTCACCTTCGCGCGGTCGTTGGGGGCGCACGACGTGCACGCGTTCCTGGCCGGGGGCGAGAACGACTTTGTGTTGAATCAACACAAGCCAGTTCTCGGCGCTGCCGGCGTCGCTGCCGTCCACGTCGTCGCGGATCGGCGCCTGGAGGGGTTTGCGCCCGACGCCTGGGCGCGGCTTGCCTCCGACCTCGCCCGCACGCTCGGCGCGGGCACAGTCGTGGCCGCCGGCACCGAGCGAGGCAACGAGGTCCTCGCCCGCGTGGCCGCGCGGCTCGACGTGCCGTTCGCAGCCAACGTCGTGTCGGCGTCCGTCGCGGGCGAGACGGTCGAGCTCACCCGAGTTCGCTGGGGTGGCAGCCTGCTCGAGGACGCCGTCATGTCCGCGTCGACCCGCGTGCTCAGCGTCCAGCCCCACGCCGTGCCGGTCGAGACGACCGGCGGCGACGCCGAGGCGCACGCATCGTCCGTCGAGCTCGACGACGCCGACCTCGTCGTCCGCGTCGTCGACCGCGTCGGCGGCGCCGCG
>Ga0194132_10012887_pt1 | contig 10296 bp, 3 predicted proteins | sample TA2KigOf80mmetaG_FD_148612 | JGI IMG/M metagenome (GOLD analysis project Ga0194132, IMG submission 148612) | Freshwater microbial communities from Lake Tanganyika, Tanzania - TA2015054 Kigoma Offshore 80m | ecosystem: Environmental > Aquatic > Freshwater > Lake | place: Tanzania: Lake Tanganyika... | reverse complement strand
ACAAGTAGGTTCAACTGCCGCGTCGCCTGAAGCTGGAGTCTGACCAGCCTCTTGTACTCATCGCTCGACGCAGGCAGCGTGCCGGAGTCAATACCCTTCGTCGCCTTCGAGAGCGATGCCTTTGCGGAGGTGTGGAGCCGTCGCCAGCGCTTCAGGGCGTCGTCGAGGTGCGAGGACAGCTTCGAGAGGTTGGTCTCAATCCATGAATCGGAGTACCAGCTGCCGCCGTTCCGCGCAAGGTCGCTCCCGAAGTCGTGGATCGCCCGCTTGAAGGCGGCGCGGACCCGGTCGAACATCTGGCTGGACAACTCGAGACCGGCGCGCGTCCCGGCGGTCAACGGCATCTCCGCCGTATCCATCTCGACCATTGATCCAAGCGAGGCGGGCCGACCCGGCTGCGCTTCGAGACCAGGCAAGCCAATCTCGGAGATCGCCAGCGCATTCAGGTGAGAGAGCAGGAGCTCCTTGTTGCAGAGGTCGAGTCGTGGCGGCTGCACCGCGCCCGCGACAAGATCGGCCTGCTGCTGGAAGAAGTGGCGGTCATGCGGCGAGTAGGTCGAGCAGTAGGTGAACACGAGCGCACCCTGCCCGCTTCGCCCCGCGCGGCCAGAACGCTGGGCGTAGTTCGCCGAGTTCGGCGGCGCGTTCCGCATGTGGACGATGCTGAGGCCGCCGATATCGACGCCGAGTTCCATGGTCGGCGAGCAGAACAACGCGCTGATCGACTCGCTGCGGATCTTCTGGATGTCTGGCTGGGTCTTCTTGTCGTCGAGCCACCAGTCGCACTTGAAGCGATCCTCGCGGTCGAGGCGGTCGTCCTTGTCGAGCTGACCGGTGTGGTCCTCGGCACGAAGACGCTTCGCCTTTGAGAACTCGCGGCTGTACATGTCAGCGAAGAAGGCGTTGGGAAGGATGGGATTGTCACGGTAGCTCCGTCGCTTGATGACGTCGGTCTTGACCGTCTCGCCATCGCCGAGCTTCCAGATGATCTTGTCGACCTTGAGGCTGTAGGTCGGTACCTCCGAGCCATCGACGCCCCTCGCCTTGATGCAGTGCAGGTAGTCGGCCTTCTCAAGCCGCTCCATGACAGCAAGAATGAAGTCCCGGTAGTGATCTCCCCGCACCACGGTGGGGTCGAGATCGGCTTCCTTTACGAACTGCTTGATGTACTTGCCGAGCCCGCTTGCCGGTCCCATGCTTGACGAAGCCAGTGGCGAGCGCGCCGCGAGAGGATCGAAGCGAATCACGCGGGGATTCGCGATCTCTTCCTTCTCATCGAGCGTCCACGGAGCCCACAGCTTCTCCCTGAAGTCCTTCTCGTTCTCCTTCATCTTGGAGTGCTCGAGGAAGTTGGCGCTGTGGAGCGCGTACTCAAGGCGGAAGAAGTCGAGGATAGTCGTCAGGAACTCGAGTCGCTTCGCGTGGTCCAAGTCGCCCACAATCGGTGTCTTTTCCCAGTGGGAATCCGTCCTCGCGATCTCGTCCAGGTCGTCGTAGTCGATGGCGAGTAGCGCGCACTGCTCGAGATTGGGTAGCACGATGCGCCAACTTCGGCGGAGGTCGGCGAGTGCCCGGTACAGGACGAAGTTCTGGAAGCACTGCTCGTACTTCCGCTGCACTGGCGCAAGGTCGGGAGGCCCCGCGAGCTTGGTGAAGTCGCTGAACGGAAGGTCGAGGGCGCGGAAGACGGCCGCGCCAAGCTGCGCGTAGTTCAACCGGTTCTGGGGCGCCGCCTTCAGGGCATGGAAGATCCCCGAGCGCAGGTGCACGACCGAGACAAAGTCGTTGAAGTGTCCGGCCTGCAGGGCGGCGTCCTGCCTGTTGTCGGTGAAGCTCAGGAGCTTCTGGTCGCCGAGCCGGTATCCCGCCTCTCGGAGTTGCGCGAGGATCGAGAAGGTCGTGATCGTCGTGGATGTGCTGCGCCCTTCGCTGCCGAGCTTCGCGAGCTTGGTGCCGTCACGAGTCTTCGTGTCGAAGAAGGTCCCGCTGGTCGGATCGAACAAGAGCGGCGCCGGCATGAACCAGCCCGCGTACTTCATCGGGGTGGTGTCAGAGCAGTTCCCGAGTTCGTCGTAGTAGATGCACTGCGGGATGGACTCGGCACGCTCGGGAAGGAGCTTTCGTCCCGACTTGTTGGTGCGAAACCATGAATCCGGGAGCGAATCGAGATCCTCGACCGGATCCCACACGTCGCCCACGATCAGGTAGCCGTCGGTGGTGTCGCCATCCTCCTCGGAGTTGTCCATGAACTCGCGGGGGAACAGGCGGCTGCCCTGCCGCTTCACGCAGATGAAGGGGTGGCCAGAAGTGCGGCTGAACACATTCGGGAAGATGGGCTTCTGGTTCTCCTCGTCGGCCTTATAAATGCCAGGCTCGAGGGTGATGAACCGCTCAGCCCCCTGATCGAGCGTCGTGTAGACAGAGCCAGTCTGCGAGATGAACTGGTGTAGGCGGAATGGCAGGACGGTGTCGCGGCTTCCAGAGCTTTGGATCGCGGCATTGACTGTGCTGATCCAGAGCAGGACGCTTTCCAAGGCTGCCCGACAGGACGGCTCCGGCTCTCCGGAAGCCTCGGAGAGCGCCCTCGCGAGGTCGCCCACGGATCGGGGGCGGCGTCGCACGAGCACCCCGCCCTTCTCCTCCACTGCCGCTTCACGCTCCAGCCAGTGCGCGACTGAATGGGCGCACAGAGCTGCGCGGTCTTCACTCGGCGTGACGCCGTTTCGAATCGCGGCCGAAAGATTCGTCTTGGCCTTCGCTGCCGCTGAATCAAGAAGGGAGCGAGCGAGGGTCTCGTTGACGACCTGTGAGGGCGAGAAGGCCTTCCCGAAGAGCGAGGAGGCGACCGCGGCGACCTGCGTCCGCTGCTCTTCCACGCTCCCGCCGCTCACCATTGTCGCGGAGGTGCCGATGCAGGTCACCTCGTTCTTGCACTGCGCGCGGATTCGCCGGATCAGCATCGCCACATCGGCGCCCTGGCGGCCTCGATAGGTGTGCAGTTCGTCGAAGACGAGGTAGCGGAGGTTCTCATAGATCGCGTCTCGAATCGAGCGTTCCTGCAGGCGGGTGAGCAGGAGCTCCAGCATCATGTAGTTCGTCAGCAGCACCTGCGGCGGGTTCGCCCGCATGACCTCACGCTTGGACTCCTCCTCCTGCCCGGTGTACTGCCCATAGGTGATCGGAAAGTCCCGGCCGGTCGCGGCGTGGTAGTTGTCCTGGTACTTCTTGAACTCGCCGGACTGGCTGTTGATGAGCGCGTTCAGGGGGTAGACGACGATCGCCACGACGCCCTTGCTTGACGCGTTGCGGAGCAGGTGGCTGAAGACGGTTCCGATGTAGGTCAGTGACTTGCCTGATCCGGTACCGGAAGTGACGAGGAAGTCCTTCCCGGCGGCGCCGAGGCGGATTGCGTCGAGCTGGTGCTGGTAGAGCGAGTAGCCCTTGAAGACGTCTGCGACCTGTGAATGGACGGTCCCGTCGGTGGCAAGATCGGAGACCTTGCCAGCAGACTTGAACGCTGGGTTGAACTGGAGCAGCGGCTCAGGCCACAGCTTGCCGCGGGACAACTCCGCGTCGACAACCTTCTGTATCTCGGGGTCGGCGATCCGGATGAAGGACCGGATGTACTTCTCGTAATCCGCGATGACGTTGCGGTGCAGTTCGAAGACATTCATCGTGGTCACCCTGATGCCGCGCGGGATGCCATGGATCCCCGGTCATCCTGCAGCTTCTGGATAACCGAACTCGTATGGTAATGAACCTGTGTTGAAACTGGCATCCCCGTCATCGATACCGCACGCGCCGGGGAAGCCGGCGTCGTGGTGAAGCTGACGGGCTGGCACAACGGCGTGGACTGACACAGCGTGCGGTTCGGCACCGCCCTCCGGAACGAATCGAGCACCTCGCTCGTGGCCGCCGACTCGATCGGACTTCCGCGAGAACGGTTGGTGGGGGCGCGTTACTCACCGACCGCCCTCCAGAGGGCCGTGACGCGTGCGAGCTCAATCTCTGCAGCACCCTCCGCCCTCTGAAGCCGCTCGACCGCGCTTGTTAGTGAAGAGCTAGTTTCCGCCCCACCAATCCTCCTCAATCCTACCCGAACGTGGAGGCACGCCCCTGGCAGGTCCGTGCGGGATGTTGTCGAACCGTGGCATCTCCCACGGCTGCTGTGCGAGCCCACAGGCAACCGCGAGAATTGGGTGGTCCAAATCTGCAGGATGTTGGCTGTGATCTACTGTTCCATTGGCGAGAAGAACTCCAAATGCATAAGGGATCCGGGCGACAACAGCCTCGGGCGGAAAATGGTTGAACGCGTGCCACGTCCAGCATCGAAGAAAGTCACACATGGCGGGAGTGCAAGATCCACCGCCGACCAAGAGCAGCCGAAAGCGGCACTTCCGACCACGCTGAGTGTCCTCGAAGAGATGAAAATATGGATTTTCGGATTCCCACGCACCCCGCAGCGTGTCACCAATCGACTGGCGAACTATCTCAGTGAGCTGACCGAACTCCGCTAGTGATTCAAGCTCACCCTGTGCGAGCCCGCCGAGCCGATCATGTGCAGCGTGGGCGGGTAGATCGTCCCTCGTAACCAACGCGTCAGCAACAGATTGCATACCGCCGATCCTTGAGGCCATAGCGTAGTACGCCGCAACCCGAAACTCTCGGCCATCTGTCAGCGTATCCGGTCGAAAGAAGAACAGAGATGTGTCTGTCGTAAGCGCACCCACATCGACCGTCAGCCAAGTGCCCGTGACCGCATCATCGGCTTGGAGCGCGAACAGCGCGGCGGCAAGTGATTCGCGGAGGATCGCGACTCTTCGCGCCGTGGCGTGGCGCAGCGAAAGCGCCTCCGCCTCCGCTACTTCCGCACGCAAATCCACAATCCGCGAGGCACCGGCAATGTCGGGATGCGCCTCGACAAACGCGAGCACTCGAGCGATCAACGACTTCATTTGCAGTTCTCTCGCAGTCACGGCACCCGAAATGCCTCGCGCACTCGGAGTGGCGGCATTTACCACCCAAGTCCAACTTGCGCCCGGATACTGTCGTCGCAGGTGCGAGTCAACCGATCTTCGAACCCTCGCGAGAATCCGCGTAAGCGAGAAGAAAACGCACTCAGTCACATATGCGCCCGATACAAGCTCCTCGTCTGCGCCTGCCCATGCATCAAGCAGGCGTCGCTTCAGTCCAAGATGGCAGTCGGCGATACCAGGCAGATCAATTTCATCGAGTGAGATCGAATCCTCGTTGGTCCAAACGCGGCTCGGTAGATGGAAGCGCTCTTCTCCATCCTCATCTCGAAACTCAACGACCACTCTCTCCAGCTCGGATTGGCTCGGCGGCTGGATCGCGACCGCACACTTCGTAAGTGCCATTCCAAAGTCGAACCCGATGATCACTAGTCCTGCCACAGTGCTTCTCCTCCACAAGGCGACAGCGAAAGAGAACTTACGGAAACTTGCCCGACAAAGTGCTCAAACAACTCAAGCCGCCCACTGCCCGCCTTGGGCAGTGCTTCGAGCGCAACCTCTTTGGCACGCTCTGCGGCACGCACTCTTCCGGCCTGCGCAGCGAGAACGCCTTGCGCTTGTTTGTCGTATATAGCTCGCGTTCTGGTCGTGTCGAGAGCACGTTGAGCGATCTCGATAAGCCGATCATGATGCGCCTCAAGAACCGTCGCGCGGCGCTTCGTCTGAAGTTCGGATCGCCTTTGGTGTTCGTACTGTTCTGACTGAAAGCGCGAGTAGAGCGCTTTATCCGCTGCAGACCGACCCTGCTGGAGCACGTCATCCCCGAGCAGCGGCTCGTAGGAGTCAACGCCAGAATTAAGCAAGGCAACCAGCAGTACATCCGACTGATCCGGACTCAACACTTCGCCTGTCCGGCAAGAGCCCGCAGCTGCCATGATCCTTGCGCCCCGCTCATCAGACGGGTCAGAAACCAATCCGACCGAGATTACCCATTCACCTGGGGGCAACTCCGAAGACTGGAGCTTGCATCGGAAAGAGTGGCATGCGCGATCGTGTACCGCAAGTCCGTCAACGAGGACGCGCAGCAGCGGATGCGCAACAGAGAGAACCTCAACCTCTGGATAGCCGTCGAACCTCTCTCCCTCGAACGTGCAGAGAATTGGCCTTGTTCGCATCTTCTGAAGAAACGACTTCCACTCAAACACTCTCGCGTTACGCCATATGTTCTCTGCGAGCGCAATCAGCGGCGCAGCAGCCCGGAGCTCAAACAGTCCGGGAAGCTCCTTCTGCACGAGTTTCGTAGCAGGGTCTACTTGCCTGAGCCGTTCGCGAGTAAACCTCTCAAGCTCCTGCGGGTGAACGCACTGTCCGGTCCGACGAATTCGTTCAAACTCATCAATAAGAAAGCTGTCTGCCGTAATCAGGGAATTCGCCTCTCGCTCTAGATCTTCCTGCTGCTTCTGTATGTTCACCAGTACAGCAGCTTCAGCGTCGATTTTGGCATTTCGCTCGGCCTGGGAGAGCTGGGTCGTGGCAATTTGGCTCAACAACCTCTCCGCTACTTCGCCCAGGATCTCCTCGAGATCCCCGATACTCGCCCGGAAGACACCTATCTTGTTGTAAAGCCGGGTCAGGATGTCCCACTCGACCGTCCCCCGACAAGCTATGTTGACGATGTGGAGTACCTCGGCCTTCTGTCCAATGCGATCAATACGCCCAATCCGCTGCTCCACGGTCATCGGGTTCCACGGTAGATCCCAGTTGACCACGGTGTCGCAGAACTGGAGATCAAGGCCCTCGGTACCGACCTTACTAGCAATCAGAATCTGGATCCCCGGATCATCACGGAACTCCCGAATGATGCGCTGCCGCTCGTCCCTTGATGGGTCGAGCGGATTGGTCGGGACATCCCCGTCAATTCGATGATGCGCCATACCCATCTCGCCTAGACGCTTTCCGATGAGATCGAGGCTCCGCTTGAAGTAGCTGAAAATCAGCATCTTGCGAGGTTGGCCATCAGCCCCCCTTCCGCTGCGATGCTGGCCAAGAATCGAACGGAGCAGCGCCCACTTGGAGTCCTCGGCCCAGAGACGATCGAGATCTACCGCTGCAAGAACTTTCCGTAACTCGGTGAACTCCGCTACGTCGCCAATCGCATGGGTCTCGTAGAAGCCATCACTTGGATTCGGGACATCGATATCCTCGACCCCTAGATCGAGTTCCGACTCGTCGACATCAAATCGCTCGCGATAGTGGGATACTGCTGCCCAGAGGGATGAAGCGAAGCCCTGCTGAAACACCTTCAATATGAACTTCGCTACCCCTTCGCCATGCTGCCGCGCGTACTCGACGAAGACGGCATTAGTAAGTTGGTTGTACACCTTCTGCTCATACGGAGTCAGGCAGGCGTCGATGGCCATCGGAGAACGCTTCGCGGTGCGGGTATGGACGTCCTTTCGCCTCGTACGATTGAGGATCGGCGCAAGTAGATTCAGCTTGAAAAGAGAATCTTGCAGTTCGACTCGCTTGCGGATCAGGCCGTGATCCGTAGACGCCCGGTGCTCCAAGAGGCCCCATAGTTCGCGCATCCGCTCGAGTGCGTCCTCGAAGTACGGATTCTCCGTCACGAGCCGGTACTCCCACGACTTGCGCGCATTCTCGAATTCCTGAATCGACTTAGAGAGCATTTGCTTGTCTGCCCGGCTCACAGCGGTCTCCGCCTTCACGACGATTTCGTTTGCCCGGCGCTGGGACTTGAAACCCGAGTAATGGGGGAAGTCCTGAGGAGACAAGATCTCCAGCAGCCGAAACAGATCTTCATCCTTGTTTTGAATCGGAGTTGCAGTGAGGAACGCCGCCGTCTGAGCACGGGCAACCAACAGTTCAAGAGTCTTCGACTGCTTCGACTCGCGATTCCGCGCGCGGTGCGCCTCGTCTGCGATGACAAGTCCTAGCGCGCCCTCGTCATGGTTAACGCTCTCGAGCGATCCGTAGAACCTGTCGGTGCGAATCGTCTCGTAGGAAACAATCGCCCGAAGAGGCGGATCGGAGGGATCGTCTTGACGACGCGCGATCCGGCGCTCGGCTTCCGCGCCGGTGAGAATCTCGAAGTGAAGTCCGAACCGTGAATAGAGCTCGGACTTCCACTTCGGGTGAAGCATCGACGGGCAGACAACAACCGCGGTCAGGTATGGATCTCTCGCTACATGCTCCAGGATGATGTAACCCGCCTCGATTGTCTTGCCCAAGCCGACCTCATCGGCGATCAATATTCGCCCAATCCCGCTTCGATTCAGTTTCATGAGGGGCTTGAACTGATAGGCGTGGAGCTCCGTCTTGGTAGCGCCGTATGACGCGAGCGTCTCCCGAAACGGATGGACGATCTTGACCTCGGCCAGCATCATCCTCACGGCTTGCAGACCGAGCGACTTGTCCCATTCGGAAGTTGTAGCCGACACAAGCAGGAACTCGTCTGCGCGGAGCTTCACTGTCGCGTTCTTGATCCGAACGCTATAGACCTCGACACCAAAGTCGCCGACAAAATCCACGATCACGCCAATGTCGCCAGTGCTGGTGCGGGTAACGACTGTTCCATTTGGAAACGGCAATATCTTCTCCTCTATAGAAATATGGCAGATTTGATCGCCTAGATCAAGGCGGAGCACTCTTGCCCAACCCTTCCGCCGCGCCACCGCGCCGTGGTCTACCGCTCCGAACTCCGCTTGCCACCGGTACAGACCAAGTGGCACACCAAGCAGATGGCATCGTAGTAGGCAAGGGCTTGACGGCAGTGCTTGAAGCATGGACGCCTTGCGCAGCCACACGCTCGATCGCCGCTCGAGTGTCACTACACTGAAAACTCCGATGCCTCCTCGAAGTGCTGCTGGGCTTCCTCGTGCTGCCCGAGCAACTCGAGCGCCGTACCGCGATTACCGATCAGGTTCGAGTAAAGGGCGTCACGCCGCAGCAGCTCGCGAAACGTGTTGAAGTAGTTCGGCAGGTACACGCGCACGAGCTGACCGCTGTCGCCAGGCAAGTCGGTCCAGTAGAGACCGCCGTGCCGCTCGGTGCGCTCCTCCTCGATGGCCTGCTCGCCCGTGGGCCATGTGACACGGCCGATGCCCTCGGCGCTTGATGCGAGGTACAGCGCTCCAAACATCGCATGCCCCACCCACATGGTGCCTGCGGTATCGCGGTGCTTCAGGATTCGGCTGCTCCTGCTGTTGTGCATCCCCTTCGCCAGCAAGCGAGCGAGCGCCTTGGCGCCGGTCTCGTAGTTGTTGACGGCCTTATCGAGCTCGCCCGCCTTCTTCTGCGTGAGTGCGAGGCTGTTGTACGCAGGTATGCAGTCAGGGTCGAGCGTGATTGCCTGCCGTAGGGCCTCGATTGATTCCGCCAACTCCGAGCGCAGCTGGTGGGCTACGCCTAGAGCCTGGTAGAGCGGCGCCGAATCCTTGTTCAGCTGTGCTGCGCGCTTGAGGTGCTCGACGGCGCCGTCGATGTCGTTCGTAAAGCGGCAGCACTGGCCCGCCATGTACCAGACGTTCCATTGGGTGGGATCCTCGGCAAGTGCACGACGCAGCAGCGGCAAGGCTTCCCCGAACCGCTGTTTCTGCATTCGTTCGATGGCCTGATCGATGATGGCGTGTTTCATGAGCGCTCCCGGGTATGCATGCAGGATGTGGGCAACCAATGCATTCACGATAGCAACTCTGAAGGTGGCGCCTTGCTGCATGTCAAAGCCGTGGGGACGCCGCCTGACGGTTGCCGGCCGATCACGTCTTCTGGCGCCGCAGGTGACGAGCCATGAATCCCGCCTACAGGTCGATGAAAACCTCGCGCAGCCGGCTTTCTCGAAGGAGGTCCAAATCGAAGATGACCGCGGAGGCCCTGATTGGTGCGCTGCTCATTTTCCTAAGACACCCGCCTGGGACTCGAGGGCACAATCCACGACACTATGAAGAAGCCACGACAGATCACGCCTTCGGCGGCCAAGCGAGCGCGGAGCGCGAGCGAAGCTGATGAAGGCGAATGCCGAGACAAGGGACGATGGTCTAGCCACCGCACTCCGAGGTCCCACTTAACATGTGCCAACTCTCATAAGGGGTGGACCGATGAGAGCGACCCCGTCACTCGCGCGTTGCCCATCGGCTCGGAATCGGTTGCGGACGTGCCATTGGTCGAACTTCACTTGGGAAATCATGACAGCTTTTTCGGTGCCGTCTCATTGCCACCAGGGTTGTTCGGAGCAATGCCCTTCTTGACCATCACTGTGCGACGAATAGCAAGCAACTCGTACGCCAGCTCCTGAATCATGTTCTCG
>Ga0194132_10012886_pt1 | contig 10296 bp, 10 predicted proteins | sample TA2KigOf80mmetaG_FD_148612 | JGI IMG/M metagenome (GOLD analysis project Ga0194132, IMG submission 148612) | Freshwater microbial communities from Lake Tanganyika, Tanzania - TA2015054 Kigoma Offshore 80m | ecosystem: Environmental > Aquatic > Freshwater > Lake | place: Tanzania: Lake... | reverse complement strand
CAGATTGGCATCGGGCGCATCCTATTCGTGTTGCGCATCGACTCGATGAGGTGCGAGCACTTGGCGCTGACTGCCTCGATAAGCTAGCCAGGGGCACAATACGAATTCGCCCAATCGCACGGTGTGTGTCCGCTGAGAGACAATCAAATCATGATCGTTCCCGACTACCGGGCTGAAGCCCGCCGCATCGTTCGATGCAGTGGTACACAAGTCACCGTACGCCGGTTTGGCTGGTCCACGAGTAGTGAAGCAGACGCGCAAGCGATGGCAGAGCGCAGAGCGGAGGAAGCACTGCAACAGATTCTCTCCGGCGAACCCATCGCTCGCAGGGAACCGAAAGTGGCCTACAACGGCGCAGACGGCGTGCCGGTTCGTGAAGAGGTTCTGGCTCGCCACGGTGAACACGTGATTATGCGAAACCAGTACGGTTCACGCTGCCTCAATACCCCTGATGCGCTATTCGGCGATGTGGATTTAGATTCCACGTTGCGGATAGAGCCGGCTTTGGTGGTTGCCGGCGTCCTCGCGGTGCTCGCGTTTGTTCCAGGATGGTTCGTAGGTGGATGGACAGTTGCCGCGTTCGCGGCTTTCCTGGGCTTGTTTTTTTACGTGGCCCGTTGCAATCGGGTTGCGGAAGATACGTGTCATGCTGGGTGGTGGAAGCGAGCGGCTTGCGCCGCAACGTGTGGCGGCATTTGTTGCGCGCCACCGGGATTGGAACATCCGTATCTATCGCACACCAGCGGGACGACGTCTGCTCGCAACACACCGGAAGTTCGTAACGGACGATCCGGAAGTGACGTCGTTTTCCTCTGCCGTTGGCGTCGACAGGCTCTACGCACAGATGTGTTTGCGACAGCGGTGCTTCCGGGCTCGCCTCACGGGTAAACCCTGGCGCATCGGTGTCGATTCACCGTTGCGGCCCCGTCCCGGTGTATGGCCGGTTGCGCCGGATCGGTTGCCGGAACGAACCGGCGGGGTTTAACACTACTAGCAACTCGCGACAAACTTTGCAGCGCATCGCTTTGTCGAAGTTCTGGGTTCGGGGCGGAGCGTTCCGTCGCTGCATGAAGTGATCGACTTGCATGACCGTGAAAGCAGGGTACTCGAGCGATCGCTGCCCCTCGCGTAAACCTGTTACGGCTTCGACCGCCCGATCACCAGGGTTCTGCCCTCTCAATGCTCATGCGGCCGTTCAACCCCCGCCGGAATCCGGATGCGGTCGATCATGTTCTGTACTGCTTCCGGCGGCGCGCTGAACACCCTCGATACGGCGAACGCCACGACAAAGTTGATGACCGCGCCAACAGTGCCGATGCCTTCCGGTGAGATACCGAACCACCAGTGCTCGGCGGTATTGCTCGCCGGGTCCACGAACTTGAACCAGGTGATGTAGGCCAGGGTGAAGGAGAGTCCGATGACCATGCCGGCGATGGCGCCTTCGCGGTTCATGCGGCGGCTGAAGATGCCCATGAGTATCGCGGGAAAGAGTGATGCGGCTGCGAGCCCGAAGGCGAAGGCCACCACCTCGGCGACGAAGCCCGGCGGATTGACGCCGAGATAACCGGCAACGACCACTGCGATCGCCGCAGCGATTCTGGCCCACATGAGTTCCTGACGATCGGTCAGCGGCCGGGCTAGGGTCTTCTTGATCAGATCGTGCGAGAGAGAGGTCGAGATCACGAGCAAAAGCCCTGCAGCGGTTGAAAGTGCAGCAGCCAATGCGCCGGCGGCGACCAAGGCGCCGACCCACGCGGGCAACTCGGCAATCTGTGGATTGGCGAGCACCATGATGTCGCGGTCGACATAAACCTCATTGCCATTGTCAGACGGTGTGTTGGCGAGGGCGCGCGAACCGGTGTCGGTCAGCTCGCCGGTGAATTCCGGTTTGCCTGCGAACGGTGCGCCTGGGCCGTACTGGATCAGCCCGTCGGCGTTCTTGTCAGTCCAGGCAATGAGACCAACGTCTTCCCACGTCTTGAACCAGTCCGGCACATAGTTGTAGTTCTGTTGATGCACGGTCTCGATGAAGTTAAGGCGAGCGAACGCACCCACCGCAGGGGCCGTCGTGTAGAGCAGGGCGATGAAAACCAGCGCCCATCCTGCGGAGACCCGCGCATCTGAGACTTTGGGTACGGTGAAGAACCGTACGATCACATGGGGCAGTCCGGCAGTGCCGATCATCAGGGCCATGGTGATGGCGAAAACGTCCTGGGTGGATTTCGCGCCATCGGTATAGGCATCGAAGCCGAGAGCTACGAGCGTATTGTCGAGTCGATCGAGAACCGATTCGCCGGAGCCGTCGTTAACCGCATCCCCGAGGCCGAGCTGCGGCACCGGATTGTCGGTGATGAGGATGGAGATGAAGATCGCTGGCACCAGGTACGCGAAGATCATCACCACATACTGAGCTACCTGGGTGTAGGTGATGCCTTTCATGCCCCCGAGTACTGCGTACACAAAGACTACGGCCATACCAACGATGACGCCGGTCGAGATGTCCACACCGAGGCAATTCGAGAAGACGATGCCGACGCCCCGCATCTGTCCGGCGACATAGGTGAAGGAGATCAGGATCAGGCAGACCACCGCCGTGGCGCGGGCGGCGTTGCCGTAGTAACGGCTGCCGAAAAAGTCCGGCACGGTGAATTCGCCGAATTTTCGCAGGTAAGGCGCGAGCAACAGGGCGAGGAGCACGTAGCCACCGGTCCAGCCCATCAGGTAAACCGTGCCGTCGTAACCCATGAACGCGATGATGCCGGCCATGGAGATGAACGATGCAGCGCTCATCCAGTCCGCAGCGGTCGCCATGCCGTTGGCGACGGGATGGACACCACCGCCGGCTACATAGAAGTCGTTGGTGGAACCGGCGCGGGTCCAGATGGCGATGCCGATGTAGAGCGCAAACGAAGCGCCGACGAAAAGATAGGTGAGAAATTCCGGGCTCATGTCAGTCCGCCACCCCGTACTGCCGGTCGAGGCGTTTCATCAGGATCACGTAAACGAAGATCAGGATCACGAAGAAATAGATCGAACCCTGTTGGGCGATCCAAAAACCGAGTTTAAAACCGCCAATGCGGATCTGGTTCAGAGGCTCAACCAAAAGGATGCCGCAGCCGAACGACACGACGAACCACAGGGTCAGCAGTATTCCCATGAGGCGCAAGTTCGCGCGCCAGTAAGCCTTGGTTTCCACCCGTCTCCCCCCATCGCCTGTGGAACTGATGCGTCGGCGATTGTAGACCGTGTTCAGTCTCAATTCAGTGCGGCGGCGAAAACATGACGGCCATGCGTGCCGTCTTCCTTGTGATCTTCCTGAGCTGCAGTTTCAGTGCTGCCATCCTTGCTGCACCGCAGGCGATCGCGGATATGCGCTGCGAATACGGTCTGATTTCGCGGGGTCTCACGCCTTGGGAAGTGCGACGACGCTGCGGCAGGGCGGTGTATACAGACCGCCGGATCGAACATCGCCCGCCGGGTTATTACGTTGAAGTGGATGAGTGGATCTACGACCAGGGGGATACCCGCTTCCAGCGACTGCTACGTTTCGAGAACGGGCGCCTTCGCAGGATTGAACTGCTCAGCAAGGCACGGGGTATGTTACCGCTGCTGTAATGCACTCCATCTGGCCTGGATATGGGCCGTTCCGCTCTTCAGCCGAAGATTGAGAGATTCACCGTTTCGGCGTTTGTTGCGAGTTCAACAACGCCTCTTGGACCGTCGACTGTTGCCTTCATGAATGGCGCGCCTGAACTGACTTCGAGGCTAGGAACGAGGCCGTTCATGGCCTTCCGGTAGCTCTGTGCTTCCCGTGTTGTGATTTCGAAACGACGTAACGCGCCAGCCAGCGGGTTCGTCCTTGCGGGATGGGCGCATTGCATCCAGTCGATGAAGAAAGGCAGCTGGCCGCCGAATGGATGTTTGCGTGGAAAGAGCAACTGCCACTCGAGCCACTCCCCTGAAGGTGTCTGTCGGCGGTTAATCACCGGCCCGACGCTGTCGATGGATCGCGACTTCAGTGTCGCCGCGACCTGATTGAGTTCGCCGCGTGCGCACCACGTGATCAGCCCACTCTGTTTGAGCTTCTGCAATCGGCCTCCGAAATTGCCGTCGAGTGGTTGCTTGGGGTCAGGTGCGATGATCTCGAGATAGGTGTCACCGAACGACAGCAGTGCATTGCACGTACCGAGATCGGCGTAGCTGCCGCCTCGGATGGCAGCGACACCGAACACGGCTTCAGACTATGCGATGCCGGCATCCAGATCCGCAACGCCATACATGAAGTGGTCGATCATGGTTCGATCACCTTCCATCACTTTCCAAATTCGGCGCGGATGCGGGTGTGCATGCTGTCGAGCTTTTCAATCAGCGCATCAACGCTGCGATAACCGGCCTGGAACATGGCGGTCGCGTTGAGTGAACCCCACTGGAAGCCTTGCGACTTCACTTCGGCGATGCGCCGCAGCACGTGGTCATCGTTTTTGTAGAACTGGCGTCCGGCATCGTCTGTGGGCGGACGATCCAGCATCTGCTGCAGGCCGATGGCAGCCGGGTCGCGTCCTGCGGCTTCCGCCGCCCTGTGAATCGCCTCGATAGCGCGGTGCGTGCTGGACTCATTGAGGCTTGCAGTTCCGAGCCAGCCATCCGCGAGTTCGCCGACACGTTTGAGTGCGGCGGGTGTTCCACCGCCCACCCAGATCGGCAGTTTCGCACCCTGTGGTGACTTCGGTTCCATTGCCATGGCGACCGCCTGGTAGTACTCGCCATTGAAGTCGACCTTCGACTCGGAGAACCAGTGACGGAGGAAGAGAATGGCCTCATCCATGCGTTTGCCGCGGTTGTGGAAGTCTTCGCCCAGCGCCTCGTATTCACTCGCCTGCCAGCCGACCCCGACACCGAGCCGCATGCGTCCACCGGAGAGGGTATCGAGCGTGCTCACCTGTTTGGCGACGAGGGTCGGTTGGCGCTGCGGCAGAACAAGCACTTCGGTGCCGAGGCCAATACGCGTGGTTACCGCAGCGATGTAAGACAACACAACAAGAGCTTCGAGGATCGGCATCTGCGGTGGATAGATGGGCGCGGCGCGTGTGTCCGTGGGAAAACCCATCACCACGTGATCAAACATGTCGATCTGGTCGTAGCCGATCGTCTCGATGGCGCGGGCCAGTTTCATCACCCCGGCAGGACCTTCACGGTAGGAAACACTCGGAAACTCGATGCTGATCTTCACGCTGTTGCGGCTCCCTTTCCCGGATCAATGATTTGCTGCGACACTTCCGGGAGATTAAGCGAGAGCAGGTGCCTGGTGAAAGAGAAGCAGCAAGAGCCGCAGCAAGTGAAGTCCAAACCCGTACAACCCATACGTCCCGCCGCCACGGTCATCGTCGTGCGGGATACCCATCCCGGATTCGAGATCTTCATGCTGCGGCGGGCGAGTGAGTCCGCCTTTGCCGGCGGCATGTATGTTTTCCCCGGCGGGCGGGTGGATAGTGATGATCACCTGCACAAATATGATGCGCATCGGCAAGGTCCTGCCGCCAGCCAGTCCGCGCAGCAGCGTGCGCTCGGTGATGAATGGCGCGGCTTCTGGATCGCCGCCATCCGCGAAACGTTCGAGGAAGCGGGCCTTCTGCTGGCCTATGACCGGTCGGGTTCGCTGCTGACGTATGACGATCCGGTGCTGACGGAGCGGTTGCAGAGTTACCGCACCCCGCTCAACGACGGCGAAATCACCCTGCTTGAGATCTGCGAATGCGAGAACCTCAAACTCGCGGTGGATCACGTGCATTTCTATAACCGGTTCATTACGCCACTTGGCCGGCCGAGACGCTTCGACACGCGCTTTTTCATTGCGCAAACGCCGCCTGGCCAGACGGGCAGACACGATGACTCGGAGACTGTCGACAGCCAATGGATCTCGCCCGCAGAGGCGCTAAAGCGTAATGCCGCTGGCGAGTTTGACCTCATGAACGTGACGAAGATGCAGCTTCAGAAGCTGGCGCAGTTGCCGACGTATGCAGACGTCGTGCAGATGGCAGTGAACAACGAACACTTTCCCGTGCATCGCCCGGTGCTGCCACCGGGTGCATGAGCGAAGCGTGGAAGACGCACACGACAGCAGCAGGGCAGCGGATGAAAACGAAGATGCAAAAACAAGATCAAAAAGTTGATCGAACTTTGCTCAACACCTCATGCATCCGGATTTTCTTTGAGTACAATCCGAGCCGATTCGCGAAGTGGAGATACGCAGCCTCGTAGCGCGTGTGATCGATACCGATCCAGCCAAACGAAGCGTAAGGGCTGTGCGAAGTGGAGGAACACGGGGTAAGGGGTTCCGCGTTCCACCAAGGGCGAGAAGGGGCTCGCCAGACCGGAGTGGAACGAGGACAGAAACTCCGGTGATAACCAGAAAGCGGGTTGCGGTGACCGTGACGTTGCCGGCGATCCCGATAAAGGACAGGGTATCGTGAAACGAGAGATTCGCGTCGAAGATCTGGTCATCGAAGTACGGGAAAACCTGCGTCGTAAACGCAATGTGGGTTTTCTCTTTCAGCCGAACGGTCGGCTCATTCTGGATACACCGCCCAGAGTTGAACGTTCTGTGCTGAAAACCATGGTGCGGGAGAACCTGGGCTGGATTCGCCTGCGTTTACGCAAAGTGCGCGAAGAAGCGCGCGTACATCCGCCGCTGCGGATCCACAACGGCGGCCACATCCCTTACCTGGGGGAAAATCTGGTGGTGCTGTGGGTAAAGAGTGAGAAGTCGCGGGTTCACCGGGCCGGCAAGGTGCTGGAGGTACACGCACCGAACGCCCGTCATGTCCGTCGCCTCGTACTCGAGTGGTATCCCGGCCGCGCATCTCGGGCGTTTGCCAAACAGGTCGAACGGTGGGCCGGCTTGCCCTGGCTGCGTACACGATTCAAGTCCTGGCGGCACCAATACACCAGAGCGCAATGGGGGTCGTGCAGTGAGGATGGCCACGTTTTGTTCAACACCCATCTGGTGAAAGTGCCGGAGCGACTGGTGGAGTACGTGGTGCTGCATGAGCTCTGTCACCTCAAGGTTCACAACCACGGGCCAAAGTTCTACAGCCTGATGCATGAACACATGCCGGACTGGGAAGAACGACGCCGTGAGCTGAACGACTACCAGCAGATTCTGTTCGGGGACTGATTGATCGATCTCCGACTCACGCGGCTCGGCATTTCCCCAGACCGCTTAACCGGTCTCTCCACCGCAGAGGTCAGTCGCCTCTTCCGCATCGTCAGCATGCAGCGCACCGGGCTCACCCTGAATGATGGTGAGCACTGGATCACGGTCCCCATGGCCGGACGTTGGTTCAAACCCGGCAGTCCACAAAAACCGGTCGTCGGCGACTGGGTAGTGGTGAATGAAGCCGGAACCGCAGTGGCGACGCTGCTCGAACGCCGCAATCTACTCCGGCGCCAGCAGGTGGACGGTTACGGTGCCCAGGCGATCGCCGCCAATATCGATGTGCTTTTCATCGTTACCGCCTGCAATACCGAGTTCAGTGCATCGCGCCTCGAACGGTATCTGCTGATCGCCAAGGACGCCGGCGTCACCCCGGTGATCGTGTTGACCAAGGTGGACGAAGTCGAATCTGTGGACGCACGCCAAAATTATGTCGATGCGGTCAAGGCGATTGCGCCGGTGGTTGAAGTCTGTGCCGTCGACGCACGTGATCCGGATGCGGTGGTGATTCTCAGGTCATGGTGTGGCCCCGGTCGAACGCTGGTACTGCTCGGTTCTTCAGGGGTTGGGAAGTCAACGCTGCTCAACAGCCTCGCCGGCTCAGAGCGTCAGCGGACCGGTGCGGTAAGAGCGGCCGACGACAAGGGACGTCACACGACCTCCCACCGTTCGTTGCATGCTCTGCCGGATGGCACGCTGGTGATCGACAGCCCGGGTATCCGCGAACTGGGGTTGCCGGATGCGGACCTCGATCCCTCGACGGCGTTCGATGACATCCAGGCGCTGTCGCTTGGTTGTCGCTTTCGCGACTGCGGTCATGATGCGGAACCCGGCTGCGCGGTGCAGGCGGCGGTGCAGGCGGGCAGCATTGAACGGCGTCGCCTTGATAACTGGCGGCGCATGCATGTTGAGCAGACGGAGCGGCGCGAGATTGTCCGGTCTCGAACGGACAGATCCCGCGAGGTGGCGACGCGTAGCGCAACAACTCGCGGCGCAGGAAAAGGGAGGGGTAAACTGACCGGCCAGCTCGATGAGGACTGATCGTTGGTCTGAACCGCCTCTTCGCTGGAAGCCTTTTTTCTGGAATACCGAAAGTGACCCGATTGCATGCGCCCAATGTTCGCCTTCAAGGCGTCTCTGTTACCCGCAAGATGGCCGCATCGTTGCCCGGGCTTCGTGCCCAGGCGGAAGCGAACGGGCTACGCATCCATCATCTCGGTGCGGGTTACCCGCATCCGGAAGTTACCGATCCACGCGGCTTTCTGGCGCATGAAGCCCACTACTACGCGCATCTTGATGCACTTGAGCGTCGCAATGATCCAGCGGCGTTGCCGGAATACCTGCGCGAGAGTTTTTCTTACACCGACACGCTCGGGCCAAAAAAGCCGCGCGAAGTGTTCGCCGCGGCTTATGGGCACGACTGGGGTGTCATGATGGCGCCGGAGCACCTGATCCCGACCGTCGGCGCAACCGGCGGTATCCATCTCGCCTGTTCGTTGTTTGAACACTCGGGCACACCGGTGGCCTACATCACCGACGCACCGACCTATGCCGGATTCACGGCGCGTTCGGCGCTCTGTCAGCATGCGCGGATCTACTCGGTGGAGATGGACACGGAAGGGGCTGACCCTGAGCGGTTGCGGTCGCAGATCCGCAAAGCACGTGCAGACGGTTTTCATGTGCCCTTCTATTACACGATTCCCGATGGCCACAATCCGGCGGGATTTTCGTTCAGCGACCGACGCCGGCGTGAAATCCTCGAGGTGGTTCAGGACGAGGGCATTCTCATTCTTGAAGATGCGCCCTACGTGTACATCAGTTTCGCTGCAGCCGAGAAACGGCCGACACCGTTTGTCGGGTTGGCGCCGGAACAGACGATTCATCTTTTTACCGGTTCGAAGATCGGCTTTCCCGGACCACGGGTCGGCTTCGTTTATTCCGCCGCAAGACTCGTGATCGAAGGTGGGCAGGACGTGGCGTTCACAGACCTCGCGCTGACGGAAGCCGCCGCCGCGATTCTCTTCCACAGTCCAGGTGCGCTGCGTGGGTTCGAAGCACTGCTGCACGATGAGAACTTTCATCCACGCAAGTCACTCTGGCCGCTGGCCGAGAACAAACTGCCGGTCTATCGGGAAAATCGCCGGATCCTGCTCGATGGATTTGAAGACGGGCTCGGCGCGCATCGCGACCGCTTTCACTGGACCATTCCGGAAGCGGGGTTCTTTTCGGTCTTCACGTTCAAGGATCCGAAGGTCAGAACGGATGAAGCCTTTACGCAGAAACTGGTTGCTGAATTCGGCATCGTGGCGATTCCGATGTATGACTTTTATCCCGCCGACGCGCGGGAGCGTGACCCGCGCGCCGGGCTTAATCAGCTGCGGCTGTCGTTCTGCTTTTCGGAAAGTACCGGAGAGGACCGGCGGCGGGATCTGCGGGATGCGGTTGCCGCGTTCTGTGTTGCGGCCAAACAACTGGGCTGAGCCGCTTGAACTATCCGCCTGACAGGATCGACGGATCGCGGGTAACCCTGTGCAAAATCGACTCGGCTGATGCCGCGGCAATTTTCAGGGCTTCTTCGGACCTCGAGGTTGTCCTTTTCATGGACTGGTCGAGATCGCAATAGCTCGATGACGTTGTACAGCATCTCGCCTCTGCCCAGGCAAGATGGACCGAAGGCCATGAAAACCAGTGGGCGATTCTGGATCGGCAATCGGGCGCAGTGGTCGGCACGATCGCCTCTCGCCCACGCGAGTATTTTGCAGACTTTGGTTATTTCCTGGGACGGAAATCTCTCGGATCGGTGCGACTACCGATGCAGAGAACCACCGCTCACTGCGGGTGCTCGAAGCTGTTGGGTTGAGAAAGGAAGGAGTGCTCCGAAAAGCGACGGTTTGACCCAACATCGGCCCTGAGCTGTAGTAGTTCAGATTTGATGTGACGGTTACCCGTTCTTCGGAGGTGTCTGTCAGCTCAGATTCAGGCGATTCGTTTCTGCTTCCGCACCTCCTTGTCGTCAATGAGTGTATCAAGAGGTGTTCTGCCACAACTCATCCTGCCTTGGTGTGTTCGCTCGTTGTTGTAGA
>Ga0194132_10012884_pt1 | contig 10297 bp, 9 predicted proteins | sample TA2KigOf80mmetaG_FD_148612 | JGI IMG/M metagenome (GOLD analysis project Ga0194132, IMG submission 148612) | Freshwater microbial communities from Lake Tanganyika, Tanzania - TA2015054 Kigoma Offshore 80m | ecosystem: Environmental > Aquatic > Freshwater > Lake | place: Tanzania: Lake Tanganyika... | reverse complement strand
GCCGAAACCGCATCGGCCGGGATCACGACCTCGCCAGCGGAAAGGCGATACCTCGATCCGGGAACGCTGTCGCTTCGGCCGTCGCCGTTGCCCTTGACGAAGCGCGGCGGGGGAAGGCCGGACTTCCTGACCTTGCCGCCGTCCTTGTACCTGTCGCCCGCATTCATCTCGGCCTGGCCGGAGCCGTCGAAGCCCGCGCCGCTTCCGTCGAAGCCGCCCCAGCCGCCGAGAGGATCGGCGGCTTCGATTGCCGCCAAAGCCATGAACTCGTCCGGCATCGGCTGCCCCTTGCCGGCGAAGTTCGCAGCGTGGATCGCCTGCGTCCCCTCGAACAGGCTCTGATCGAGCGCGTTCAGGCCGCGACCGACGGCGAAACCGAGGATGCCAGGAAAGCCAAGCGCCGCCGCGAAAGGACCGATGTTGCGCTCGACAAAGTTCCTGTTGGCGCGGTCCTGTGCCGCCTGATTGAACTGTGCAGGCGTCATGTCCTGATAAGCCGTACCGTGCAGGCCGTCCCTCTGCTGCGCCTCGGTCTGCCCGCTGTCCGGGCCGCCGCTCTGCTGCTGTCCCTGACCATCCCCGGTGTCGTCGTCCTCCGGACCCGGGACAGTCGGCTCGCTCGGGCCGTTCTCTCCGCTGTAGAAGTCGAACCACTGGTAAGCCGGGCCGAAGCCGTAGCGGCGGAGATCGCCGTCATAGGGCCGAACCCTGAAATCGTAAGACCCGTCAAAAGCCATGGGGCTCTCCTAGGAGATGATGTTGCCGTCGATCACGGATCGCCAGTCGGTCCCGTCCGAATAGGCCGGGGTGTATCCGACCGACGCATCGGTGACGACGATCAGGCAGGATTTCCAGTTGGCCGGGTCGGGGAGGTCGGCCACCGCATATTCCACGAGCTTGACCGGCGCGTTGCGCGTCTGCTTCTGCTGCTGAAGCGTGTCCACGGCGTTTTGCAGCTTGCCGACGAAAGAGGGATCGTTGAGCGGAGGAAGACGGCCGGTCACCGCGAAGCCTCGTGCGGCGCCGGCAAGCCGCTAGCGGCCCCCCCAACGATTGGAGGCAGCAGCCCGTACTTCCTCAGTATGTCGATGATATCGGGGTTGAAGACGACGTAGTTGCGCGACCCCTCGCCGGCTTTGCGCGAGCCTTGGTCTAGGTACTTGATGCCGGGGATGCCGGCGTCACGGAGGGCGTCAGAGGCCGCAATCGGATCGCGATAGCTGCCCGGTACAAGCAAGTCGCTTTTGTAAATATTGCCGCCTAATTGATTCATTATGCGAGGATTGACACCTAGCGAACGACGCTCACCCGCGATCTTGTCCCATTCTTGTTGCCATTGAGGGTTAGCATCGTGCGCTGCGGCGGGTCGCGACGCGATTTCATCCAGTCTGGAACTTAAATCGCGATAGCGGGTCAACGCAGGTTGACCAATCGCGCGACCGAAAGCGTCTTGCACATATTCGCTCTGCCCGCTCAACGGCAAGTCCCAATCGAGAAACCGCTCCGGGTCCGCGTTGATCTGGACCTCGTACATCTTGCCTTCATTAACGCGCAGGTCTTTGCCCAACTGCTCGATGCGCTTGGCAACATCGCGCCAATAATCAGCCTCAGCCCCCTTGGATTTGTTGGCTATGATCCGCGCATCGACCATTTGCGAGGCGATTTCGTCGTCCAGCGTGCGGCCATTCCTCGGGTGATCCATTCGCGCCAGCATGTCCCGCGCCGAGAGATCGACCCGCGCCTCATGCGACATTCGCTTATACTCGCCGCTCTTGACGAGACCCTTCCAGTCCGGCACCTCAAGCCGGCTCCCCTGCCAAAGCAGTTCCGGCCGAGACAGCGCATCCCGGTAGCTCCGCGCCACCCCTTCGTTCCCCGCGGAGTAGTGCCCGTATCCGAATGCCTGCGCGCCTTCGCCCGTGCCAATCTTGTCGTCACGGAAGCGACCTAGCGGGAAGTCGCGAACCAACTCAACGCCGGCAGGAAGATCGGGAAGCTTATCGGGTTGACCGACGATGTACTCGGTCGAGCCGCCGGGCCGCCTAATCAGCCGCTCGGCGGGGAAGTCATGCGGCGAGCCGTGATAGCCGCGGATGCCTTTCGTTGGCGCGGAAAGCGCTTTGACCGCGGGCGTGGTTGAGCCAGCAAACCCCATCGCAATGTCAACGGGCGACTGCTCGTACCATGCCGGCATTCCGAGCAGGCCCGCCAGTCCGCCGCGGTTCCAGTAGTCGGTTTCGCCGGTCTCGGGGTCCGTGCCGCGGAACCGATCAAGCATCGCCTCTATGCGCTCGCGGAGGCGTTTGAGGCGAGCGTCGCGCGGACGGGGAAGGCCGCCGTATCTGTCTCCACGGTCTTCCATGTCACCTCTTGCCCCCTGCGTCGGCATCAAGAAGGAGCTGGCCCAATCGGAACCGGGAAGCGACGCCCATCGTCGCAAGCTCGATCTCGATCATCCTGGCTTGGAGCATAAGATCGACATTCATCGTGCCTTGGTTCGTCATGTACGGCCCCTTGGTCTGCACCGGGCCGTTGGCGAAGCGCTTCCCGTAGACCGAAAGGTTCATCGTCCCCGACACCTTCGCGTCCATGGCGATGCGGGAGAGATTGAACACCTTGTCCGGGTCGCCGAAATCGAAAGCGGCGGACCTGACGCGCCCGACGAAAGCCTGCCCACCCGAGGTCTGCCCGTACTCCTGATAGAAAATCTGCTTCGAGTCGAAACCCGCCGCCACCGGGAAAGGCGTTGCGTCCCGGTCGATCCACGAGGTGCGATCCCAATAGCCGATGGACCAGATTCCAGTGATCACGTTGAGGATCATGTATTTGCCGATTTCGTTATTCGTTCCCGTGGTCGGGCCGAAGACCCAGACCTCGTTACGCGCGCCGATATAGGCGAGATGGACCTTGTATTCCTGTGCCGAGGCAAAATCCTCGAAGAACCAGTCCCGGTTGGGACACGGAATGGCCTGAGGCGCACCGCCGCGATAGATGTAGAACTGCCGGTCGTTGCCGAGGAACCAGACCGCGCCCTCGCGCGTGTTCTGGCACGCGGCCTTAGGCCCGATCAGCCCGACGCCGGCAACGAAGTTGAGCGCATAGACCAAATCCGGGTCCTGGTCGCCGATGTACTGGAACGAATACATCGCCGTGTCGGCGAAGATCACGTTTTCACGCGAGCCCGGAAGTCCCGCCATCAGGATCGAGCCAACGGTCGGGCGGAACACCCGCGCCTGATTGAGCGCCGAGGGCGTCCACACGTCGAGCGTCGCCTGATCGGCAATGCGGATCAGCATCGGGTCGTAAACGCCTTGCGTGTTCGTGCATCCAAGGGCCGCGACGAAAGCCTCGGGCGTGACGAACATCGCATTGACGTTGCGCGGCGAGTTCGGGAGGTTCGCCGCCCGCGCCGTCTCCACGTTGGAGAACAGGAAGATCCCCTGCCCCCACGGGCAGCCCAGAACCTGGTTGGAGTCCCAGGTGGCGAAGGACCATGTACGGGGAACGAAAGCCAGGAGGGTCTGCCCGAGACCGTAGGCGCCGATGCCGTAGGCGCCGATGCCGTAGCCGTAACCTCCGAGCCCATCCTGAAGGCCGACCGGGATCAGGTCATAATAGGTCGGGTTCCCGCCACCCGATGCGGCCGAGGTTGCCGCAGACGCGACCGTGATCGTGAAGGTGTCAGAGGTCGGTACAGACGAGACCTGATATTCGCCGGAGACGGTTACTCCACCTACGGCGGAGGCGGATTGGAAGATCCGATAGTCGCCGGGGTTCAGCAGGTGCCCGACCTGGGTAACCGTGACCGTGGTCGAGCCCGTCGTCGTCTCGAACGGCCCGGAGAGGGAAAAGCGCGGGTAGCGATAGACGACGGTCCCGCCGCCCGAGGCCGTCGTCGTCGCCGCTGCCGTGACGTTGATCGTGTACTGATCGGCGCCTGAGCGGGTGACTTGATAGGCGCCGATGATGAGGGCCCCACCAAGGGAGACTTCCGTCTCGTACACCACGACATCGCCGGTCGATTGCTGATGGCCCGAGTGGTTGACCACGATCAGCGTGGAGCCGCGCACGGTGTTGAACGGCCCGGAGAGCGTTCCTCTCGGCCCTCGCCAATTGACCTGGCCGCCCGAGGTGTTGACCGTCGCCGTCGCCGAGGTCGGGTTGAGGATAGTGTACTGGGAGGAGTTGACGACCGCCGTCACCGCATAGGCGCCGGAGATGAAAATGCCGCCCAAGGCGATGCCCGAGGTATAGACGACGATATCGTTCGGGATGAAGTGGTGGTTGGAGTGGACGACCAGAACCGCCCGCTCGCCGGAGATCGTCGAGAACGGGCCGGACAGCGTGCCCGAGGCGCCGAGCTTGGTCGGCGTGACCTCGTACAGCGTGCCCGCGAAGGCATCGTAGAGCTGGAGGTTCGTGCCGACCGAGATGTGAGGCTGGGAAGAGTTGTCGAGATAGGAGTGAAGGCCCCGGCACACCCCGGAATACTGGTCGATGGTGACGAAGTCCCAGCCCTGGATTGTCTCCGGCCAGGCCACTCCGCCGGCAACGACGAAGCGCGTCTTGTCCGCGTCGTACCATCTCCCTTTCGCTGCATAGGCGGTGTCGTCCCGGACGACACCGGGAGCGAAGGGGATGGGGGTGAGCATCTATCGCGGCTGCGGGATGCCCGCTTTGAACGGGCTCTGATAGGTCGAGGGGCGGAAGAAGCCGAAGCTCGATCCCCAGGAAAAGGGGGGGGGCTGTGCCGGCATCCGGTCGGGTGTGCTCATCATCGGCTCTCCGCCGCCCGTGCGCGGCATCACCGCCGACATCATGAGGTCGCGCGAGGCGGCCCCTGTGTTCGGATCGTACTGGCTCGCGCCATTGCGCCCCGGCATTCCGTAGGGGCGAGGAAGGCCAGCCATGCCGGCGAAGGCGAAGGGGTTGAAGCCGCCGAAACCGGAGAAGCCCCACCCGCCTCGATTGCGCCTCTGGCCCTGCTGCCAGTTCGATGACATCACGGCGGGCGATGAAGCGGGAGGCGGAAGCGCGGACGGGTTGGGATCGACGCCTCCGGTCTGCGGCATGACCGCAGGAGGCAGCATCTCGGGCGGAGGGGATGGCGGAGGAAGAACAGGCGCGGGAAGTGCGTTCGGCGGCTGGTAACCCGGCGTTTCGTAGGGATTGCTCAGCGCGTTCTGGACGTAGCGCTGGCCGTTCACGTTGCGGAAATATTCAAACGGACGCAACTGGTAGTCTTCTCCCACGGCGTGAGCCGGGGGCAGCCCAGAGAGTCCGGGGATGGAAGTGAGCGGCATAGCGCTCCCCATGCCGACCGGCTGGCCGGTGGCTGGATCGATCATCTGGGGCATGTGGGGTTTTCTCCTGGACGGCTGCTGCGCCGGCCTTCCCTTCTAGGGCGTTGCTCTTGGTGCGTAGGGCCGAAGGTCGCCGATGATGGACGGGCCGGTCAGGTCGATCAGGGCGAAGTGCATGGGGCCTCCTGCGGGGCTAGACGAGCGAGCGGGCGGGTGGCAGGCTTCCCGGCATGGACAAGAAGCAGCCCCCTCCCCCGCCTCCATCGGATCGCTATCCCGCGTTTTTCCTAACACCAACGGGCTTCGTGCCGGCCCCGAAGGACACGATGTACTGGCTGTGGGCTCGGCCGGCGTGAATCATCACGCGACCGCAAATCCAGCCGGCGCCGCATAGGCCGTCGCCAGCGGGATCGAGAACTGGTTGGTGTTGCCGTAGCAGACCGCCCACAGAAAGAGCGTCAGGCTGCCGCCGGTCCATGTCGCAGCCGGAGCGACGCCATTTGCCGGGTCTCCGAGCCAGCCAGCGCCGATGCCGAACCACACATTCCCGGCATCGAAATCTGCCGCGATACGAAGCGTGGATGTCGTCGGCCCGATTAGGCCCGTCCCGTTTAGTGTCGCGTTGTACCAGGGCGCGGCTCGCGTGATCGTGGCGGCGAATCGCGGCGAAGAGAAAAGACCGATGCCCGCCGAGCCGGACGCTTGAGCGCATTGCAGAAAACTGCCGCCCGAGCTGAGCGCGGTCAGAGACGTTGCCGACGTGGCGAGGCCGAAAGCGGACTCGTTTGTGTTTCCAGTTACGGCATCCACGACAAGCTCGAAATACCTCTTGCCTGTCGCCCAGCTCCCCACAGACCGAGCCCCGCCATCCGACGCGCCGGACGACGTGAGGGTTCGGTCGGAGTTCGACAGGACGGCCGCCGCCGCTTTGTCCGCCGGGTTCCACCGAACGGTGGTCGCGGCGCCCGCAGGGGTTCCTGCGGCAGAGCCGCCACCCCCACCGAGGCTTACTGCGATGAGCATCTAGAGAGCGTCCGTCGCGCGACTGATCTGCGGATACATATTCACCGAGCGCAAGCGAGCGTTGACGTTGAGACTGCTCGCCCCGCCACCGGATCGATAGATCTGCCAGAGGATCGAATTGCCGGACACCCAAGTTCCGGAGATCGGAACAGAGACTTCCGCCGTTACTTGTCGAAGCCCGCTACCGGTAATTGCGTGAGAGACCAGTGCCGCCGACCCGAATGTCTGCGCATACCCTCCACCGCTCGTCACGTATACGGCCTGAATCCCCCAGTAGACGGTGCCCGCAGTCGAGAACGCCAGAAACTCAAGCGCGACCGGAATATCGCCACCGCTAAATGAGACCGGCGGCGTGATTTCAGTTTGAATGAACGTGAATCCGCCGGTCGCGAAGTCGTAGCCATCGAGCATCACATAATTTGGCGATGCGGTTTCGCTCCCGCCCTGGATGGCCCCTGAGGTCGTGCGGGTCGTCCAGCCTACGGCGCGCGTGAAGATCGTGTGGCGCCCGAGATTGATCGCATTAGTGCCGGACCAACTCGGGTTCGTGCCATCGGTTGCGAGGAACTTGCCGGCGTTCCCGGACTGGCCCGGAAGCGTTCCTGAGAGCTGCGCCGCTATGATCGCGCTGTCGACATACGACTTCGTCGTCACGCTCGAGTTGCTGAGCGGGACATAGCCAGAGGGCATGCCGGTTGACGACAGCGTGCTTCCGAGCGTCGAGACCGTGATCACCGAGCTGCCCGTGTTCGGCGCATAGCCTGACGGCATTCCGGTAGCGGAAAGCGTCAAGCCAAGAGATGTTCTGGTGACGATGCCGCCGGGATTGGTCGGCATATGCGCAGGGGAAAGTTCGTAGGTCCGCGCGTCCTCCACACCGGAGGCCGTCACCGTGAACCACGCATATCCTGACTTAGGCAGCGTGACCGAAGTTTCGCCCGCCACGCCAAGCTGGAGATTGGCTCCCGCCGTGTAGTCCCGGACTAGATACATCTTCGGCACGGCCGGCGCGTAGATGATCGAGTCCACCGTTCCCGAGATCGTCCCGGAAAACTGAAGCACCGGCTGCCGTGCCTGATCGGTCGAGTAATTGACCGAGGAGAGATTCTGCCCGGAATACGGATTGTCGATGTAGGTGCGGCCGGCGATCGAAGAGTCGATGAGCGCGATGGTGGACGAGTTGAGCTTGATGCCCCAGGTGTTCGTGTTCTCTCCCGTCCCCTGCATTTCCAGGCGAAGGGAGGCGGTAGGCGTTGAAGGCATTCGCTACTCCCGCGCCCTTGGGGTGACCGTGCCGCCGAAATCGTCAGAGAGCGCCGTGAGCGCTTCCTTGGAGATGCCGTCAAGCGCGACCTTGTAGGCCGCCTCGGACCTGTCCAGGAGACCCTGGTCCTGCTTGAACCCCGCCGCCTCGACGAGGCACGACTTCAGCAGCGCGTCCTGCGCGTTGACCGTAAGCCAGTTCGTCGAGTTCACCGGACCGAGCGGCGCAAGCTGCTCCCGGTATCCGTGCTCCCAGGTCGCACCGGAAACCGGACACGGCGCGACGATCAGCGAGGAAGAGCCCTTTTGAGCGTAGTAGCGGGCCGTGCCCGTCTGCGTCGCCGAGGTCCAATACTCGCTGACATAGGTCAGGGTCTTTCGCTCAAGCGGGCCTGATGTGGCGCCGGAGACGTAGACCGTGAAGTAGCGATCGGCCGTCCATCGCGAAGGAAGGGAGAGGACGGGATTGCCGGAAAACGCGCCCGAGGTCGTCGCATCGAAGGCGATGATGGGAAGATCCCGGCGAAGCCTCAGCTCGCCGTTCTCGATGATGGTCGGTATCTGCCCCGACAGCTCGACAGACTCGTCCCAGGCCCATTGCTGGATACCGGAAAAGAGGGACGAGTAGGTGAGCGTCATCTAGTTCTCCGGCAGCAACTGGACTTCGACGTTCCCGGAGAAGTTGGTCGAGATGTTTTCCATCGGGCGAGGATGATCGAGCGGCACCGGATCGGCCTTCAGCGGAAGGACCGTCCAATATAGGTCCGTGCATCCTCTTCGGCCGCAGGTATAGGCGCCCGTCGCCGGCTCAAGAACGAGCCTCCAGTACAGGGTTTTCTTCCCGCAGCGGGCACACATGCCCTGCGCGTCCCATCCCCCGGTATTCGCCGGGCCAGCCATTACCGGCGCGTCCGGGTGTACGCCGAGAGATCGGGCGCAATCGTCATCGCCGAGCGGTCGCGATCCTCGGCAGCCGCCAGATCCCAATCCTCAGACGCCTTGGCTGCCAACGCCTGACGGGTCGCAAGGTCAACGTCCCTGCGCTCCCACGCCATGTCGGCCGCGAGCTGCGAGATGAGCGCCGGGACGAAGCGCGCCGGCATGTCCACCAGTCCCGAGTAGGAGGTGAAGTCCTTGATCCGGCGCATGCGGTTGTAGAACAGCACCGTTCCGGTCGTCGTGTTGCTCAAGGGCCAGATATAGAGAACCGGCGCCGCCCTCAGCCGATCGACATAGAACTGGACCGGGTCGCCCTGGCTCTGCTTGGTCGTCTGGTTCAGGTACTCATCACGGGCGATCCGGGAGAGTGGGATGTCCGAGAGATTGTTGACGAAGTAGACCTCCTCGACATCGAGGGTCGATCCGCCGGTTTCCCTCACGCGATAGTCCGTGGTCGAGACGATCACCGAGGCATAGAACCAGTAGGTGACGTTCGCCTCGTAGGTCTGCGCGTCGACCGAGGTGGTGGCGAGGATGGTCGAAAAGCTGTCGTCGCTCGCCTCCCACGCCAGCGTATAAGTGCCTCCGGTGTTGAAGCGGATGCCGAACATCTGGATCTGGGTATCGGACGAATAGACGTAGCTGATGTTCCCGTTCGCGCTCGTCTGCGTGCACGAGGTCGCGAAGTCCCCATCGAAGGCAAGAGATGCCGTGCCGCCGGCCGATGACGCTGCGGTTCCTCCGGTCACGCGCGAGACCGACCGGCGCGACATCTCCAGAACGTCGATGGTGTCGGCGTCCAGGGTGTAGGAGGTTTTCCCTGCAACCGTGTTCAAGAGCATCTGCTGGACGGTCCAAAGGTTGATGCCTTTGTTCCCCCAGTTCATGCCGATGAGGTTGAGCTGCTGCTTGGCCGACCGGAGTTCCAATCCGGTCATCTGATCGCCACCAAGGCGACGGAATGCCTTGTTGATGATCTGGTCTATGTCGAAGGAGAAGCTGGCGGTCGAAGCGATGGAGCCGGTCATTTACCGACCGCGACGCCCCTTGGACTTGCCGGCAGCCTTCAGGGCGATGGCCTTGATCTGGGAATCCGAGCGCGGCTTTCCTCCCGCCCCCCTCGCCTTCCCGCTCTTTCGGTTGTCCGCTTTCAGGTCGCGGATGTTCTTGCCTACGTCACGTCCGAGGGGCACTCGATCCTCCTACGTATTTGATCCACGGCTCGCCGCCACACCCCGTGTTCCAGCGGATCGCGGCTGCAATCGCTCGCGAGACGATGACGTGCGGATTGTCTTCGTAGTCTGGGAGGGCGTGGGCAGCGCCGATTGCATACTCGGCCCCAGAGCCTCGCGCCCAAAACCCGGCTTGCTCAAACTCGGCCCCGCAACAATCGATGTCCCAGACGCGACCGTTTGATACAAAGATCAGCGAGCTGCCGTAGTCCGGGAAATGGTCGGTTTCTTTCTGAACCGGCTTCAGGCCACGTCCCTTGGCTACGTCCATAACCGCCGAGAACACGAGTGCCGCTGTCTCATTGTCTCGCAGGATCTTGTCGCCGCCGTTGAGCACGACGGATGCGAGAGGCCCCTCACCCGAGATGCCGAGCGCTCGATCCCCGTAGACGGCCCACTTGCCGCCTGGGGAAATCGCGGGCCGATCTCCGTTGGCCGTCCACTGTCGGTCAGAACCGACCCAGACGCCTCCGCTGCCATCGGGCAACGCACAGATGACCGTCACGCCGCCGCTCGCGGCTTTAGGATGCTCGACAG
>Ga0194132_10012883_pt1 | contig 10297 bp, 9 predicted proteins | sample TA2KigOf80mmetaG_FD_148612 | JGI IMG/M metagenome (GOLD analysis project Ga0194132, IMG submission 148612) | Freshwater microbial communities from Lake Tanganyika, Tanzania - TA2015054 Kigoma Offshore 80m | ecosystem: Environmental > Aquatic > Freshwater > Lake | place: Tanzania: Lake Tanganyika... | reverse complement strand
CGCCCGTGTGAACATCAACACCGTATCCATGATGGCCACCTGCCAAGCCTTCAGCCCCTTCGCGATTCATCGCACGACAAAGTAGAAGGCGCACCAGTGAAACTTCTGTGTCGATATGGCATTGTGCCGTTCATCGCTTGCTTGGGCGGCGCGTCCCTCGCCATCGCGCAAACCAAGAAGAGCGTAACCGACTGGACGGTTTACGCACTGCTGGGGGACGCCGCGCAACTTGATGTGCAGCGTCTGGGAGATGCCGTGAAGGCCCGTATGGTTGCCGAGGATGCGTTGACCTCTATCACCCCGTCGGCGGATCGACTCAGCATGGTGGTGGGCCGCGGCAGCGCCAGTATCAGCTTCCAGGCCAAACCACTGGCTGCGGAAGGGCTGGGCGACGCGTGCAAGCATGCGGTCTGGTATTGGCGCGAGGCCTGCGACAGTGTCAGAACCCATCGCACGCATGTTCAGATCGTGGTGAGCGACACGGAACTGCGCCGAGTTGATTCCGCCTTTCTGACGACCAAGCTCTTGGCTGCGGTGATGGAGACCCATCCTGGCGCGGCGGTGTTCTGGGGTGCCAACTTGCAATCGGCGGCTGCCTTCGCAAAGACCAGTGTGGAGCTCGCACGCGAGAACGTACCGGCTACCACCTGGGTGAGCTACCGGTACATTCGCGAGCCGTCGGGCAATGTCTCCATCCAGACGCGCGGTATGCGCGAGTTTGAACTGATGGAAATGGAAGCGCGCAATGTCGCCTATCCAGGCCGCGAGTTGCTGGAGATGGTGATGACTACCGCCCGCCGCCTCATTATGAAAGGGGGCGTCCTTGCTGATGGCGAGACCATTGGCGGGCAACCAGGCCGTCGCGTGCATATCAAGTTTGCGGAGTCGCCCTTTACACCGGGCCGCCGCGTCTATCGTGTCGAGATCGGCAGCTGAGATCCGCGCCGTTCAAGGCAGTATCGTCACGCTGGCCGTGGACGCCATTGTCAATGCCGCCAATACCAGTTTGTTGGGCGGGGGCGGGGTTGATGGCGCCATACACGCCGCCGCCGGTTCGCAACTGCTGGCCGCCTGCCGACCTCTAGGTGGCTGCCCCACCGGGGAGGCGCGCATCACGCCTGGTTTTCGTTTGCCGGCCCGTAATGTGATCCACACGGTAGGTCCGGTGTGGCAGGGTGGTGATCACGGTGAAGCGGCGCTGCTGGCCAGTTGTTACAAGGCAAGTTTGGCGTTGGCGCACGCGCATGGGCTGACTTCGATCGCCTTTCCCGCCATCAGCACGGGCGTGTATGGCTTCCCCAAGGCGCCGGCGGCGCGTATCGCGTTTTCCACCATGAGGGCTGAGCTGGATAATTATCCAACCATTCGAACCGTGCTGTCCAGTTGTTACAGTGAAGACGATTTCGATTTGTATCGTCAACTCTTGGCAGACGTCGACTGAGCCGAGGTTTTGAGCCCCTCTCCTTCCGGGAGAGGGGTTGGGGTGAGGGAAAGCGGGTGTTGGCAAGGGTGCATCAAATCTCCCTCACCCCCTGCCTCTCTCCCGGGGGGAGAGGGGAGATTCCCACGGCGGAATGGCTGGCGTCAGGCGGGTGGCGCTACCTCCGGTGCCGCCGCTGTCTCTGGCAATGGCTCCAAGGTCCGCGCCGTGCGGAATCCGGCAAACATATCGCCTCGATCCGGCGTGTAGAAGTTGCGAAAGCGGCTATGTACGAGGCGCGATTTGGACGCGAAGCTGCCCCCGCGCAACACGCGATGGGTATGAAACCAGGGCAGTGAGTGATCGGTGTAGTCGTCCGCAACGAAACCGGGATAGGGTGTGAACGCGCTGGAGGTCCATTCCCAGACGTTGCCGATCATCTGGCGCACATTGGCGGGCGTGTCGGAACCGATGAGCGCGGACACCGGTGTCGGACCGTTGAACAGGCCGTTGAGGTTGACCGACCCGGCGGGCGGCGGCAGATAGCCCCAGGGATAGCGGTCCTCCAGCAGGGCCTCAGCGCGAGCGGCGTACTCCCACTCCGCCTCCGTCGGCAGCCGTGTATCAGTGAAGTTGCAGTAGGCCTCCGCTTCGTAGGCATTGACATGCATCACCGGGTCGTCCATGAGCAGGCGTTCCCATTGATCAAAGCGGCGTACCTCCCACTTGTCCTCGCTCTTGCGCCAGTACCGCGGCGCGCGCGCCTGTGTCTGTTGCACCCATGCCCAGCCCTCGGGGGTCCACCACTCCTGGCGGCTGTAGCCGCCAGCCTCGACGAAGGCGAGAAACTGCTCGTTGCTGACCGTGGTGCAAGACAGGGCGAAGGGACCCAGTTCCACTTCATGTGCCCAACGTTCGTTGTCGAATACGAAATCTTCCGACTCCTTTGATGCACCCATGAGGAACTTTCCACCTACATACTCCACTTCCTTGCCCACCGACTGCGGTTTGGGCCGAGGCAGGTGGAATGGGCGGAACTTCGGCCCCGGCAAACCCAGCGTCTGCAGGGTCGTGAGCAGGCCCTCGCCGTGCAGATCTTCATGAAACAACGCCAGCTGGAAGTGGCGCCGTTGTTCAGGAGTGGCGGTCTCAGATGCGGCGATCACGTCGTTGAAAACCGATTCCAGATAGGCCAGCACGCTGTCCCATTCCCAGCCGTCCAGCTTCCAGCGATCCCCGTGAGCCGTGACTTCGGAGTTCAGCCTGGCGTCGGCGTCAGGCAGGCGCGGCGGTAACGGGGCCTTGCCGGGTTGGTGGCGCAAACACCAGTACTCCTGGTACCAGCCGATGTGCCCCAGTTCCCATCGGGGTGGACTGACGATCGGCAATGTCGGAAACCGCCGCTGCTCCTCCGTCAAGTGCTTGTAAAGTGTCAGCGTGTACTCGCGCGCGTCCTGCAGTGCCACTTGCAGCGCGGGTAGTGAAGTCATCAGTGAGCGCATACCTGTCCCCGTTATTGAGTTCGCCACGCCCGCGCGTGACCGCATCAAATACGGCAACGCTCGCCAGGAAAAAATCCTGGAGAGCAGGTGTGGTGCTCTTGCGAGCATTCTACAAGCAGCCTCTGGCTGCAGAATCGCCGCGCCGGCGTTTGAGCGATCGCGCGCGTGCGAGCACGATGGGGCGCATCGCGCCGCCGGCGTGCGCCGGGCAACCGAAGCGGTTCCCTGGGAAGGTCGTGAACCATATCCCGCCCGACCCTGCAACCGGCTGACCTAGAATAGGTGCGATGGAGAAGGTATGAACGCACTTGATTTCAAACCAGCCGGGCTCGCCAGCTTGTCGACGTCTATGCGCTGGACGCGATACCGCTGTTTGCACTGACCGTGGTGGGCAACCAATTGGGCGTTGGCATCCACACCACCACGCTGGCCGACTTTCGCCGCGCGGGCTTTGGTCATGCGAGCGTGATCGGCAAAATGCTAGAGCGTGAACAGCGTATCGTCGTCCAATAGCATGCGTCCATTCGAACCGAAAGAACCGAGTTCCGGGAATACTCAATCATGAATCTCATCGAAAACGATGTCTGGGCCGAGCTCAAGCGCGCGGCCATCGACGTGTCCAGCCAGGAGCCCTTGCTGGCGGACCATCTCTATGATCTGGTGACACGGCATGCGGGCTATCCCGAAGCACTGGCTTATCTTTTGGCCGTGAACCTGCGCCACGACACCCAGCATGCCGATGCCTTGCATGAACTCTTCACTGACGTGATCACACGTCATGCGGACATTGCCACCGCCAGTCTTTTCGACCTGAAGGCCACCCTGGAGCGCGATCCGGCTTGCGAGAATGTGCTGGTTCCCTTTTTGTACTACAAGGGCTTCAAGGCGTTACAGACGCACCGTGTCGCTCACGCTCTGCGCAACGATGGACGCCATCATGTCGCGCGCTTCCTGCAGTCACGGGTTTCGGATGTGTACGCGGTGGATATCAATCCAGGCGCGGTCATGGGCAAGGGCATCTTCATCGATCACGCCACCGGCATCGTCATCGGCGAAACCGCCGTGGTCGAAGACGATGTGTCGATGCTGCACGAGGTCAATCTGGGCGGGACCGGCAAAGTCACCGGTGACCGTCATCCCAAGATTCGCCGGGGGGTGATGATTGGCGCCGGCGCCAAGATTCTCGGCAACATCGAGGTGGGCGAAGGCTCCAAGATCGCTGCCGGCAGCGTGGTGCTCAAGCCCGTGCCGGCCCACACCACCGTGGCCGGGGTGCCTGCCAAGCCGGTGGGTACGCCCAGTTCAGACGTGCCTGCCTTCGACATGCGGCAAGAACTGGAATAACCTGCACTCAGTGGTTAATGGGACGCGGTGAGTCAGAACGGTCACGCGTTCTTGGAGGGCGCCAGCTTGCCGCCCTTGATCACGTGGCGAATGCACTCAGGGCGGGACAAGATGGAAATGTCCTGTAACGGGTCACCCTCCACCAACAGCAGATCGGCGATGAAGCCGGGTCGTACCTGGCCCAGGCAATCGCCCGTACCCATCAGGCGGGCGCCATCGCGCGTCGCGGACTGGATGGCCACCATGGGTGACAGGCCCAGCAGTTCGACAAACAGCGCGATGTCTCGGGCGTTGGCGCCGATGGGATTCCAGGCCGTACCGTAGTCACCGCCGGGCAGTACAGTGACGCCGCGCCGGATCAAGGCTTTCATGCTGTCGATGCCGCGCGACAGTTCACTTTCCATGTCTTGGCGTTGACGGTCGCTGAAGGTCACGCCCCACTGTCCGGCGTGGTCCAGGGTGGCCTTGAGTGCGCCTAGTGTCGGTGCGACGTACACGCGGTCTCGGGCGGCTTCCAGCAAGTCCAACGCCTGCTCATCGAGCAGCGTGGCGTGATACAGCACATCGACGCCGTGCCGCAGGGCCAACTTCACCGACTGCGCGCTACGCGTGTGTGCAGCCAGGCGCTTGCCGTGGGCGCGACCGACTTCGCATACGGCGGCCACCTCGGCTTCCGTCATCACCGTGGTGTGCGAAGGCGACGCCGGGGTGCCGGCATCACCGGATATGTTCATCTTCAACGTATCCACACCGTCACGGCACATCTGACGGGCATATTGGCGGAACGCATCGGCGCCATCCAGGACGGCGGCGAAGTTCTCGCGGTACATGTGCGGCAGCCGCACATCTCCCAGACCGGCGGTCACGGTCATTTCCGGAGACGCCGCCAGCGTGCGCGGACCGGGGAACTCGCCTGCGTCGATGGCATTACGCAGTACCACATCCAGCCTGGGCTTCGCCGACGCCGCGCTGAAGCAACTGGTGAATCCCATCGACAGCATCTTGCGGGCGTTGCGCAGTGTGATGAGTAGATGCTCTTCAACCGGCAGGAAACCCATCTCGACCGAGCGCACGTAGTCCGTAAAGGTGAGGTGCGAGTGGGATTCGATCAGGCCGGGCAGCAATGTGGCGCCGTGGCCGTCGATGACGTGCGCAGCGTATGCGGCTTCGCGGCCGGCGAGTGTCCATACCTTCTCGATGCGGTCCTCTCGTACCAGAACACTACCCACGAACGCATCGGCGGAATTCCCATCGATGATCCTTACGTGGTCGATCAGGTAGCCAGTGGTTGGGATGGATGGCATGCTGGGATCCTGGATATAAAGACAAGAGGAAAAGCGTCGCCTGTCGACGTCAACTCGACATTCAGTTTCACTGAGGATTGCAATGCGCGAACGACGCTACTAAAGTACGCGGCGCTGGGCAAGGCTACAAAGTGTAGCGCGCATGGCGGACGCACAGCCGAGACACCGCTGACGGGCCATGCTTTCATTCCTCGATAATCGGGAGAACCCATGATTAATCGATTGACGGCTCTCCGACTGGGATTCTGTGTCGCGACATTTGCATCGGCCGCGGCCCTGATCTCCGTGGGCCACGCCGCCCCCATGCTCTCGGCGCCGCCGACGCAATTGCCGGGCAACGGGTTGCTCTACCACACGCACACGGTGGGTGCGGGAAGCGCCGATTCCAAGCCCGACAACATTGCAGAGGCAAGTGATCTGCTCTCCGGATCACCCAGCGGCTTCGTGATTGGCCAGAGTTTCGATCTGACGGCGCCTTACATCAATCACGGCGACGGTGATTATGGCGGTGCTGCGGCGGCTGCACAGCGGATCATCGATGCCGGTACTGCGGCGGGCAGCGATGCCTTTGCCTCCGAATACTTCGGCTACATCAATATTGCCAAGGATGGCATCTACGCCTTTCGCGCCTTTCACGACGATGGATTTCGCCTTACGCTGGGTGGGGACGTCGTGGCGTCGTTCGACAGCAATACCGCGCCGACATCAACGGTCGTGGAGTTGACGCTGGACGCTGGCCTTTATTCGCTGCACTTCCTAGGTTGGGAGCAGGGCAGTCTGTTTATCAACGAGCTTTCCTGGAAGACAGATCCGAGTGCGGCCGACTTTACGTTGATACCCACGAGCGTGTTATTCCGCACCTTGCCTACTCCGGGCACCGTCCCCGAACCGGGGAGCGTGGCGCTGTTGGGGAGCGTGTTGCTTCTGCTCACTTGGTTGTCTCGTCAAGGCAGGGGCGTTGTCCGAGGCGAGCTGAAGCGAGCGGGCAAGTTTTACTAGGCAGGGCGGTACTACTCAGGGTGACTTCCGCCCTGTAACCATGGAACGCACCAGATTCTCGCGGTGGCGGATGCCGGTGTAGATCACCCCCGCCACATGGAAGCACACCAGGACCATCAGCAGGTGAGAGATCGCCTCATGTAACGACTCGACCCGCTCGTCTCCCCAGAAGGCGTCCGTGGTGAGCATCCACCCCGTAACGCCAGCGGCGGCGACCGTGATAATCAGCGCCAATACCATGACGGCTCCCGCGGGGTTGTGGCCCAAATGGCGAGCCTCACTGCGCCGGATAAGGTCTCGCAAGTAGTCCGCGAGCACGGCAGGCCGCGGCACGAATTGGCTGAAACGGGCGTAAGGGGTGCCGATCAGACCCCAGGCGATACGGAATCCCACCAGCCCCAGCGCGATGTAGCCTGCAACTTCGTGGGCCAGGTCACCCTCCTCCGTGAAGATGTAGGCTACGAATACGCTTGCCGCCAGCGACCAGTGAAAGATACGTATCAGCGGGTCCCACACCTTGACGGGCAGGGGATCCGCTTGACGCAAGTGGTCGTCGTGCATCAACCGACCCGTTGTTTGACTATGGCGCCGGACACCGGGTTGAAGTAGACCTCGACCTTCTTGCCGACCTTGTCCTTGCCGTAGATCTCATAACAGTTGCCTGATACCAGGAAGCGGTTGATGACATAGCCTTGCTCCGCGATCTTGGCTTTCATCTGGGCTTCCGGCATCCAATCGCGCTTGGGTGCGTCGGTGCAGGACGGGGCGGCCCACGCGGCGCTTCCCAGGCCAAGTGCCAGGGCTACTGCGACGAAGTTTGATCCAATCGAATTCATGATGACTCCTTTCAATGTTAAGGTCCCAGAGAACCACACCGGACAGTAGTGGTGCGGCATGGAGAGTATTTTGGGCGGCGAAGCTTAAGGACGTCTTAACGGCGAAAAGAACTATGAGACTGTTGGTGGTCGAGGATGACCCGCTCTTGTGCGATGCGCTGCAAGTGGGCCTGCGCCAGGCGGGCTTCGCCGTGGACGGCTTCAGCACGGCCAGACAGGCCCTTACTGCGCTGTCGACCACTGAGTACGAGCTGGTCGTTCTGGACATCGGACTGCCGGGCATGGATGGCTTGACACTCCTGCGCCGTTTACGGACGGACCGGCAAGAATTGCCGGTGATCATCCTAACCGCTAGGGATACCGTTGGGGACCGCGTGGCGGGTCTCGACGCTGGCGCCGACGATTACCTGATCAAGCCCTTCGACATGCAGGAGTTGCAGGCGCGAGTGCGGGCCTTGCTCCGCAGGGCGCACGCGCGAAGCGCGCCCGTTATCGCTTTCCGTGATCTGGTCATCGACCCTGCAGGTCACGAAGTACGCAAGGCAGGCCAGCAAGTCGACCTCTCCAACCGGGAGTTCGCCATACTCATGGACCTCATGGAGCATCGCGGCGTGGCCCGGTCCCGCGAACAGTTGGAACAAAGCCTCTATGGTTGGAACGAAGACATCGAAAGCAACGCTGTCGAAGTGCATGTTCATCACCTGCGGCGCAAGCTGGGGGCCGATCTGATCCACACCTTGCGAGGTGTGGGATACGTGATTCGCAAGGCCTAGCCCATGGGGGTCGGCACACAATCCCTGCGGCAACGTCTTCTGTGGACGTTGTTGGGGGTGACAAGCGCAGTGTGGTTGCTGGCATTGTCGGTTGCCTGGTTCGAAGCGCATCACGAGTTGGATGAACTCCTCGACCGGCGATTGGAACAGACCGCCACACTCCTGCTTGAGCTAGATATCGACGAGGAATCCAACCGCGGGATGGTGCGTGATAGTCGGGCCGATGCCGCAGAGCGCAACGAGGAACTGCAGTTTCAGGTGTGGCGTCGCGACGGTACCCTGCTGCAACGATCACCGAACGCGCCTTCTGTGTCCTTCTCAACCCGCGACGGTTATCAATCGCTGGAGACTCAAGGCCGCCACTGGCAGTCCTTCGGACTGTGGAGCCAGGATGGACACAGGTTGGTGCGGGTCTACGACGACGAAGGCCAGCGCCGGCATCTCACTGCGGAGATCATTGGTCGCGTGGCATTGCCGCTGGCGGTGGCGCTGCCGCTGCTGGCCCTGCTGATCCTGATCGCAATCAGCCGGTCACTGCGCCCGTTGAGCAACCTGTCGCGAGCGGTGGCGCAGCGCAGCGCTGATCACATGAGTCCTTTGATTCTGGATGAGGTCCCGGATGAGGCACGTTCGCTGGTGCAATCCCTCAATGACCTGCTTGAGCGGTTGCGCCATAGCCTTGAGGCTGAGAAGCGCTTCACCGCCGACGCCGCCCACGAACTTCGAACCCCGTTGGCCGTCATCCGGGCGCAGGCGCAAGTGGCGCAGGCCAGTACCGATGAGGCGGAGCGCTCCCGCGCCCTGGCATCGATCGTCGAAGGTGCCGATCGCGCGACTCGCCTTGCCGTGCAACTGCTCACACTCGCGCGTGCCGAACACGATGCACCATTGCCAGACACACCAGTGGACCTGGGCGAAGTCGCGCGTACCTGCATAGCCCCGCGTGCCGAGACGGCTCTGCAAAGACAACAGCAATTGAGCCTGCGGCAGCACGGTGTCTGTATCGTCAAGGGACAAATTGATTTGCTGGAGGCGCTGTGTGGCAACCTCATCGACAACGCGCTGACCTACGTGCCCGAAGGCGGACGCATCGAGATCGAAGTCACGGCGGCGGCGAGCAGTGTTCAACTGCGGGTGATGGATGATGGTCCTGGTGTGAGCAAGAACGACCGCGAGCGACTCTTGCATCGCTTCTACCGTGCGCCCGGCACTCAGGGTTCGAAGACGGCCCTGGATGGCAGCGTGTCTCCCCGCATGAAGGCACAAGGCAGTGGGCTCGGACTGGCCATTGTGCGCCAGATCGCGCAACGGCATCAGGCTTCGCTGCAACTCACCGAAGGGCTGGAGGGTCGCGGTCTCGGTGTTACCGTTACGTTTGCGCAGCCCAGATGAGGCAGGGCTGGTCGGCGATATCTAGCCGCGATCCAGCCCATCCGACGCCATGTATCCCCCGTCCACTGGGATGCACACGCCCGTGACGTGGTTGGATGCATTTGACGCAAGGTACAAGCAGGTCCCCATCAAGTCGTCGGTCTCCCCGAGCCGACCACTGGGGGTGCGGCGGATCATGGTTTGTTCAAGTGGCGTGCCCTTCAGCTCCGCCGTCATTTCAGTGAAGTAGTAACCCGGCGCGATGGCATTGACCTGGATGCCCAAGGGCGCCAGTTCCACCGCGTTCACCTTGGTCAAGGCCACGATGCCATGCTTGGATACGGCGTAAGGCACTTGCAGTCCCTTGCTGGGCGCCACCAGGCCGTACACCGAAGAAATGTTGATGATCTTGCCGTTGCCTTGGGATTTCATCACTCGGGCGGCGTGCTTGGTGCAAAGAAACGGTCCGGTCAGGTTGATGTTCATGACGTGATGCCAATCGGCCAGCGCCAGATCCGTTACCGACTTGCGGTTTACCGCGCCGGCGTTGTTGACCAGAATATCCAGCCGGCCGAATCGCTCCACCACCTTGCCTATGGTGCGTTCTACCGCTGCCTCGTCGGTCACGTCCATTTCAAAGGCGGCATGTTCCGGACCGAGTTCCGCCAGCACCTGCGCGTTGCGATCCGCACGGCGCGCCGCAATGGCCACACGCGCACCGGCATCGCGGAAGGCCAACGCCATGCGC
>Ga0194132_10012882_pt1 | contig 10299 bp, 7 predicted proteins | sample TA2KigOf80mmetaG_FD_148612 | JGI IMG/M metagenome (GOLD analysis project Ga0194132, IMG submission 148612) | Freshwater microbial communities from Lake Tanganyika, Tanzania - TA2015054 Kigoma Offshore 80m | ecosystem: Environmental > Aquatic > Freshwater > Lake | place: Tanzania: Lake Tanganyika... | reverse complement strand
TCGGGAGACGACCACCGGCACCTGCATCTTGGACTATTGATTCAACAACACATCATGCGTTGCATCAGAGCCTATTCCCACCAATCCCAACGCCCCAGGAGGTGAACCAGCGATTGAACCTGCATTTGCTCTACGCTAGACTTAAAACTCTCACTGCGACTGGATCAGGATTCAACGCAGGTCACTACCTTGCCTGAGGTCTTGTATGTCGCACTCATCAGTAGCCTCCCTCCGCTATCTCCAACTGCTAATTGCCACGGTATTTCTGATGCTCTCCGCCGAGGCGATGGCAATGCAGATATTTATTAAGACGCCCACAGGTAAAACGATAGCACTGGAAGTTGAAGCCAGTGACACCATCGAAAACGTTAAGGCCAAGATTCAAGATAAAGAAGGCATTCCTCCTGATCAGCAGCAGTTGATATTTGCTGGAAATCAATTGGAAGAAGGAAGAACGCTTAGTGATTACAACATACGAAAAGAGAGCACGATTTTCCTAGTGTTGAAGGGGCAAGCACTAGGTAACTCTATTCCTCGTCCCACAATGAAGGCCGCCTCAGGCTTAATGATCAGGGCGACGAACCGATCATGGATGCGGGGTATTGATGCAGCAACAATCGGAAGCTCACAGATAGTCGTTTCACAATTTATTGAGCGCCCTACAGTTAGTCGTTTTCCGGATCAACCCACCTTGGGAGGTGAGTTTGAAAAATCCAGTGGTGGCACAGGTGATCGGAGCTACGACGCCATCATTAGAAACTTTGTAGTAGGAAAAACTCTAGGGCAAGCAGAGGATTTTCGATGGGGGGCAATGGCTCCCTATGGCACAGGAAATCTTCAGTCAGGGATTGGCCTTGATCAGAAACTGAGTCAGTTGGGTGCAGCTGGATTCATTGAATACCGTCCTGCGCCCAATTGGCGTATGTCTGGCCTATTAGGGCTTGCCAAGACTCGCTATGAAGAAGAATTGAACTTGGCTAGCGATACAGTCAATGGTTGGCGCACTGACTTGGGGGCGATGGTTGAGTACCAAGCCGACGATATGATCAGATGGCGTTCAGCTTTCTCTGCTGCTCATGAGCAGATTGGTGATTGCACTATCTACGGCGGAAAACGCAGGATTAATCAGGCTGAGTGGAACAACGCTTTCAGAGTTTCATTCTTGCCTGTGACGTCTCTTGTTCGACCGTTTGTTGAAGTCGGTGCATCTGTGTTTGCAAGACCAGATTTGTTATCCGAAGGGGCTACAACACGTTGGATGGGCGAGGTTGGTCTGGGGGTGGAAGGGAAATTTAGTGCTAAGAGTGACAATAAGTACCTCGTGCGCGCTCTTTACTCTGAAGGGCTGTCGAACTTCCGTTCGGTTGGGCTTGTAGGGAATGTTGCCGTTTCTTTCTGATCAGGCTTTGGAAACCAATTTGCATTTACTCGCAGACATAAAATCTGAGTGAGTTCGATCTGCGAGTACAGGGAGGCTATCGTTAATGTTGTTGCCCGTTAATTGGCTGGCAGCCACCCTAATTCCGACCTAGCCAGTCCGTTGATCGAATGACCTCAAAGGTCGAGGTTCCGACGATTGGTTGTCGAGTTGTGCGGCTGCTCGTATCAGAATCCTGCCGTTGGAACCTCAGGAAATCGTGAGGCTGGTTTGAGGCGAAAGCTGTCCCACGCCATGAAGTGTCACGGGCGGTTGCCGTCGGCGTGAGTTGGGCGAGAGTGGCCATCGAGCCGCGGAACCAAACCATCGGATCAGAACAGCAAAGCACAAATGAAATCGCCCAGACCGAAGCCTGGGCGAAGTATTACAGTTCACATCCTGTAAACGCTTGTAGCAACTCACTCACGCGGTAGTGTGTTTGTTTTTACTCCACATAGCCGTGGCCGCCCTTTTTCTTGAGGGGGACTGTGCGGCGCTGTTGCCGCCCGGAGGTTATGGGTTGCGCCCTGCGCCCTGCGTGTAGAGGCCGGCGTAGTCCTCGCGCAGCTTCAGCTTGGACAGCTTGCCGAAGATCGTCTTCGGCAGCACGTCGAGGAACACCACGGCCCTGGGCACCTGGAAATTCGACAGCGTGCCCCTCAATGCGGCCATGACGGCCGCCTCGTCGAGCCTGGCGCCCGGCTTGCTGACAACGAAGGCGGTGACCGCCTCGCCCCAGTGCGCGTGCGGCAGCCCAATCACCGTGCATTCGAACACTTGCGGCAGCGCGTAGAGGGCGTCCTCAACGTCCTTCGGGAAGACATTCAGCCCGCCGGTCTTCACCATGTCCTTCTTGCGGTCCATGACGTAGAGGAAGCCCTCCGCGTCGCGGCGGCCGTAGTCGCCGGTGTGGAACCAGCCGCCGGCGAAGGCCTCGGCCTGGATGGCGGGCTGCTTGTAGTAGCCGCTCGCCACGGCATCGCCGCGGATGAGGAACTCGCCGGTCTCGCCGTCGGGCAGCTCACGGCCCTCGTCGTCGGCAATGATGACTTCGAAGCCCACCATGGGCCGGCCCACGCTGGCCGGATGCGTGGCCTTCTCGGCGGCGCAGATCATGATGCCGCCGCCGCTCTCGGAGGTGCCGAAGCATTCCATGACGCCGATGCCGCGCTTGCGCAAGCGCTCGTACACCTCGGTTGGCAGCGGCCCCCCCGCAGACACCAGTCGCTCGACCGAGGACAGGTCGCGTCGCGCGAAGTCCTCGTGCACCGTCATGGCGTTGGTCATGGTGGGCACAGCGAACCAGGTCGTCACGCGCTCTTCCTCGATCAGCCGCAGCGCCTCGCCCGGCTCGAAGTGCGGCACCACCACGGCCGGGATGCCGAGCATGATGTAGGGGTGGATGCTCATCAGCTGGGTGCCGCCCATGCACAGCGGCGTGAGGTGCATGCCGATGTCCGTGTTCTTCAGCTCCTGGCTGAAACCCAGCGACACCGTCTTCGCAAGCAGGTTCCACCAGGTGTTGATGGCACCCTTGGGCGTGCCCGTGGTGCCCGAGGAGAACACCAGGCAGCCGATGTCGTCAGGGCTTACCGGCGCGATGGGGAGGGGCTCCCGCGGGGCGGTGTCGTCGAGCACCGCGGCCAGGTTGACGGTGTCGGGCGTGCGGTCGTTCGCATCCCAGGTCAGGAACAGCGGCGCGCGGCCGTCAAGCCGCACCCCGGCGCGGATTTCGTTGATCACCGCCTGCAGGCCGTCGCCCGCCACCACTGCCTTGCAGTCGGCGTGGTTGAGCTGAGTCTCGAGCGCCGTGGCGCGCAGCCCGGCGTTGAGGATCACCGCGCAGGCGCCGAGCTTGTGGATGGCGTACTGCACGAGGATGTAGGCGGTGCAGTTGTTGCCGAGAATGGCCACATGGTCGCGCCCGCCGATGCCCAGGTCGCGCAGCGCCGAGGCGACGCGGTCGGAGGCCTGGTCGGCCTCCAGCCAGGTCATGCGCCGGTTTCCCTCGATGAAGGCGTCGCGGTTGCGGTAGCGCAGCGCGTTGCGCCGCATGAAGCCGGCGATCTGCACCATCTCTTTCGGGTGTCCCTGCATAGGCCCTCCTGCAATCCCGCGACTGGAATGGCGGCGATTATGACAGTGGCGGCTGGCGGACGCGGTCATTGCGGTGCCGGGCCGGCCATTCCGCATACCGAACGAATACCGCATATGGAATAAGCGCGACGCAGGCTTCCCGGTGCCTGCTTGATGCAGGACTCGGACGGCAGGACGAGGTAGCCCTGTATCTCCACGACAGCCCCGCGTACCTGCAGGCGATGTTGACATCGGTAATGATGTGGAGCGGCGCCTGCAGGGAACGCCTGCTCGCGAATGCGCGATCGCATGGCCGCCGTGCCGGCGCTGGTGCGCGAAAGTGCCGAGGAGATTTCCCGGATCCCGGGCTATCGCGGCGAGTGGCCACCTGCGTGAGAACACGCAGGCGACAGTTGAAGTAACATTCATCCATGGACATCAAACCCTTCAGCATCAACATTCCCGATGCATTGCTCGAGGACATGCGCCGGCGTCTGCGTACTGCGCGCTGGGCCGACGATTTCGGCAACGAGCGCTGGACCTACGGCGTCGAGCGTGGCTGGCTCGAGGGCATGGTGCGTTTTTGGGCCGACACCTACGACTGGCGCGCGCAGGAGGCGGTGATCAACCGCTTTGCGCAGTTCAGGACGGTCATCGACGGCGTCCCCATCCATTTCATCCATGTGAAGGGCAAGGGGGCGCCAGGCGTGAAACCCCTGCCGCTCATCCTCACCCATGGCTGGCCGTGGACGTTCTGGGACTGGAAGGACGTCATTGGTCCACTCTCGGATCCCGCAGCGCATGGGGGCGACGCGGCCGACGCCTTCGATGTCATCGTGCCCTCGCTCCCCGGCTACGGGTTTTCCGAACCCCTGCGCACCACCGGCATCAGCGCGCCGCGCGTGGCCGACCTGTGGGTCAAGCTGATGGCAGGTCTCGGGCATGAGCGCTTCGCCGCGGCGGGCGGCGACTGGGGCGCCATCGTCACGGCGCAGATGGGCCACGCGCATGCCGAGCATCTGATCGGCATTTATCTCACCATGGCGCGGCTGCCCGGCGTCGATCCCGGGGCGCTGAAGGCGTCCGACTTCGCGGCCGATGAACAATGGATGTGGATGCGCCTGCAGGAAGCCTTGCCCACCATCACCAGCCATTCGGCCGTGCACATCCACGACCCGCAGACGCTGGCCTTTGCGCTGGCCGATTCGCCGGTGGGCACGGCGGCCTGGCTGTGGGAACGGCGCCGCGCATGGAGCGATTGCGGCGGCAATGTGGAGAGCGTATTCGACCGCGACTTCCTCTGCACCACGGCCTCGATCTACTGGCTCACCAATACCATCGGCACCTCGTTCCGGCTCTATAACGAGACCTTCACGCGCGGCTGGAACCTGCAGCACGAGCGCAAGCCGTCGATTGCCGTGCCAACGGGCTTCGGCATCTCGCCCAAGGAACTGCGCATGCTGCCGAAGTCCTGGTGCGAGGCGCGGACCAACCTGAAGCGCTGGACGATCTTCCCGCGCGGCGGCCACTTCGCGCCCTCGGAACAGCCCGCGCAGGTGATCCCGGAGTACCGGGCGTTCTTTCGCCCGCTGCGCTGAGCCTGTCCGCCTGGAATTTCACTCGGAGCATCGTCGCGCATCCTCGCGCAGGAGCGCGAGGATGCACTTTGAATCGCCGAATAGTTCATTGCCGATTGCCAGACTCTTTGGGGAGGAGTGCATGGATAGCCGCATTACCGCGATGTTCGAGCAGGCCGACCGGGCGCTCCAGCAGCCCGGGCGCAACCTGTCCATTCACCCGTTCGTGCAGGGCGTGGCCAATGGCACGCTGTCGCGCGAGCAGATCCGCGTCTGGGCCGAGCAGACCTACCTCTATGTGGAAGCGGTGGTGCCGTGGATCGGCGTGGCCTACGGCAACTGCGACAATCCCGAGGCGCGCAGCCACATCTGGGACAGCCTGCTCGAGGAGGCCACCGGGCAGCTCTCCGGCACCAAGCCGCATCCTGAACTGATGGCGGACTTCGCCGAAGCCATGGGCTCGCAGCGCGCGAAGCTCTCGTCGAACGAGCCGCTGCCGGGCACGCGCGCCATGCTTAACCACTGGGAAGTATCGCTCTGCCACCGGCACTGGACCGAAGGGCTGGCCGGCATGGGCTACGGCGGCGAGCGCCAGATCCCGGTGACCTTCCGCAAGGTGTCCGACGGACTGAAGAACCATTACGGCGTCGACGACAAGGCGCGCCTGTTTTTCGAGATGCACATCAAGGCCGATGAGGAACATGGCGACGAATCGCAGAAGGTGGTCGCCATCGGCAATCCCAGCGATGCCGGCCTGAGGCGCGTCTACAACACCATCCTCGGCACTGCCGAGGCGCTGTGGACCTGCTGGATGGCCTTCGACAGCGTGTCGGCGAAACGCTAGCGCCAGCGCCGGGACCTCGTTCCTTGACGCGGAATCCGCCCGAACCGATCGACACCTGCACAGCGGCACTGACAGCGGCAGAGCGTCAACTCGAGGCCGCGCGTGCAAGCGTGCTGTCGCGCGTGGCGCCGCATCGCGACGGCGCGCCCGACGCCGCTCGCCTCGAGGCCGAGCAGGTGGCGGTGCACGGCTACGCCTGGGTGGCTACCTACCTGTGCGCATTGCGGGCGCTGCTAGGCTGGGGGCGCAGCCTGCAGTCCGATGGCCGCCTGCATGAGCTCGAACAACTCATCCTCGTTGCCGGCTACGGCGAGTACCTCGCGCAGTTGCAGGGCGGCATCGCCGTGTCGCAGGCGGAGTTCGTAAGGCCTGGCGACCTTGGCCTGAAGGAAGCCGATGCGGGGCTGCTGGCCACCGCAGCGGTGCAATCGCTGGTCGAGGCGCGCCGCGATCCGGGGCTGGGACGCCGCCTTTGCGCGCTGATCCTGGAGCGGCATGGTTATGGCGAAGTGGCGCTCGGCGACCCCGCGCTGGTACTGATGGCCGAGCAGATCCGCCGCTATGTTGACACGGTCATCGGGCCGCAGGCGCAGGGCTGGCACCGCGCCGATGTGCTGATCCCGGGGGACGTGTTGCGCGCACTCGCCGATATGGGCGTGTTCGGCGTGACGGTACCGGAAGCCTTTGGCGGCCTTGGGCTCGGCAGGGTGGCGATGTGCGTGGTCACCGAGGAGCTTTCGCGCGGCTACCTTGGCGTAGGGTCGCTCGGCACGCGCTCGGAGATCGCCGCCGAGCTCATCGTCAGGGGTGGCACCGAGGCTCAGAAGGCGCGCTGGCTGCCCGCCATCGCCTCTGGTGCAGTGCTGCCCACGGCGGTATTCACCGAGCCCAGCACCGGCTCCGACCTCGCGAGCCTGCAGACGCGGGCGGTGCTGGAAGGCGACAGCTATCGCATCACCGGCAACAAGACCTGGATCACCCACGCGGCGCGTTCGGACGTGATGACCCTGCTCGCGCGCACCGGCGGCCCGGGCTACAAGGGGCTGTCGATGTTTCTGGTGGAGAAGCCGCGCGGCACGCCGGCCGATGCGTTCCCGCTCGAGGGGCTCTCGGGCAGCGAGATCCGCGTGCTTGGCTACCGCGGCATGAAGGAATACGAGCTGGCCTTCGACGGGCTCGCCACGCCGAAGGCCAGCCTGCTCGGCGGCGCGGAGGGGCAGGGTTTCAAGCAGTTGATGGCGACTTTCGAATCGGCGCGCATCCAGACCGCAGCGCGCGCGGTGGGCGTGGCGCAGAACGCGCTGGAACTCGGGCTCAAGTACGCCTGCGAGCGCGTCCAGTTCGGCAAGCCCATCCTCGAGTTTCCGCGCATATCGGGCAAGCTGGCGTGGATGGCGGTGGAAACCATGCTGTCGCGCCAGCTGGCGCTCTACGCTGCGCGCGAGAAGGACAAGGGCCGCCGCTGCGACATCGAGGCCGGCATGGCCAAGCTGCTGGCCGCGCGTGTGGCCTGGTCGAACGCCGACTGCGCATTGCAGATCCACGGCGGCAACGGTTACGCCGAGGAGTACCCGGTCAGCCGGCTACTGGTGGACGCGCGCATCCTCAGCATCTTCGAAGGCGCGGCAGAGATCCAGGCCGGTGTCATCGGCAAGGGGCTGCTGTCGCAGGGCCCGTAGCACCGCAATTCGGAAAACCACGAGGAAACCACCATGTATTCGCTGCTCGGCGGCCTGCGCGTCATCGAAGGCGCCTCCTTCATCGCCGCGCCCAGCTGCGGCCTCAACCTCCTGCAGCTCGGCGCCGAGGTCATCCGCTTCGACAACATCGGTGGCGGGCTCGACTACCGTCGTTGGCCGGTCTCTCCCGGGGGCGCAAGCTTCTACTGGGAGGGCCTGAACAAGGGCAAGAAATCCATCGCCATCGACCTCGCCTCGCCGGAGGGGCGCGAACTGGCCATCGGCCTCGCCACCGCGCCCGGGCCCAACACCGGCCTCTTCGTCACCAACTTCCCGGTGAAGAGCTTTCTCTCGCACGCGGCGCTGGCCGCGCGGCGGCCCGACATCATCAGCGTGCGGGTGATGGGCTGGGCGGACGGCAGCTCGGCCGTGGACTACACGGTGAATTGCAGCCTGGGGCTGCCGGCCATGACGGGCCCGTCGAGCCTCGGCAGCGGCGAGGCCGCGCCGGTCAACCACGTGCTGCCGGCCTGGGACCTGCTTGCCGGCGCCACCGCCGCCTATGCGCTGCTCGCCGCCGAGCGCCTGCGCCGCGAGACCGGGCAGGGCCAGGAGGTCCATGTGCCGCTGGGTGAACTGGGCCTGGCGACGCTGGGCAACCTCGGCCAGATCGCCGAAGCGACGGCCTCGGGCGCCGACCGCCCGCGCATCGGCAACGACCTCTACGGCGCCTTCGGGCGCGACTTCGCGACCGCCGACGGCCGGCGCGTGATGATTGTCGCCATCACTGTGTCGCAGTGGTCGGCCATCGTCAAGACCTTCGGCATTGCCGAGGCGGTGGCGCGCATCGAGCAGGAACTCGGCGTGTCATTCGCCCACGAAGGCCAGCGCTTTACGCACCGCGAGCGGTTGTTTCCGCTTGTGGCGGCGACGGTCGCGCGCTGGTCGTTCGCCGAGGCCGGCGAAAAGCTCGACGCAGGCGGCGTGTGCTGGGGCCCGTATCGCACGGTGCAGCAGGCGCTGGCCGAGGAGCCGCGCCTGCGGGCCAGCGCGCAGAATCCGCTCTTCACGGAGGTGGCGCATCCGAGTAGCCACCGCTACCTCACGCCCGGCGCGGCGATGAACTACCCGGGGCTGCCACGCGGCGCGCCGCCGCGCGCGCCGCGGCTGGGCGAGCATACAGACGAGGTGCTGGCGACGGTGCTGGGCCTGTCGGCGGGCGAGATCGGCCGGTTGCATGACCGCAAGCTGGTGGCGTCAGGGTGAGCGGCGCGCGACCGGTCCAGCTTCAATAAAAACTGCCAGATTGGAAAAAATGTCCTTTCGAATACTGTCATCGAAGCCATATTCATGACATCAATTCTGGTCGAATTCGTGCCGTCATGATCAGATGCGCGTCGTGGCGGGCTTGCCGGAAGGGCTCATGGCCGTGCAGAGTCCTGGTCGGCCCAAAAAGTTAGGCCCAGGTTTGCGACCCGGGCCAGCGTTCAGCAAGAGGAAGGGAGAACTGAACGCGACTTCAATATACGCGCCACTTGCAATGCATGTGAAGGCCTCCGTGCGCCGAAAATTGCAAGAAAGTGTTGCAGGGTCGCCCCCGCCCGGATCCATGGCCCGCATTGACAACAGCAATGCGCACGCGGGGCGCAATGACCGATGCCGCGTTGCCGCGTGCGATCTTGCTGATGGAGTTCGGGCGCCGGTGCGGCGGGCGCCTACTTCGCCGCCGACGCCAGCAGTGCCCGGATCTTCGGCTCCGGCTTCCAGTAGTTCGGGCCCTTGAGAAACTTGCCGTTGGCGTCGTAGATCGGCTTGCCGTCGGCACCGAGCTTGGATTCGTTGCTGTCCATGACGATGTCGAGCACGGCTTCGAGCGGCAGGCCGTACTTCAGCGCTTCGGAGCGGCAGTATACCATGATGTCACCGAGGAGATCGGCGATGGCCACGGCGAGGGTCAGCCTGTCCGCTCCCTGGTTCGCCAGCGCCACGATGTCGTCGATCTCGTGCACCTCGTCCATCAGCGTCGCCTTGAACTTCACCAGCCTGTCGGCCACATCGCCGGGGATGCTTGGCTTGGGGTGGGCGGGCAGCTTGTACATCGCGTTCATGGCGGCGATGCGTTCGTGGAAGGGCTTCGACATGTCGGACGGGCCTTGTGCGAGGTGTGGATGAGCGGCGAGCGCGCATCTTACCTTCGGACCATGGCGTCACAAGAACGAAATAAAAAATTCGCTGATTAATAATTCACCATCCCGGCCCCGATCTTTGCAAATCATCGACTTGCAGGTGCCGCGCGATGATGTCCACGAAGTAATCCACAGATTTTGTGGGCATCTTTCGCATCACCGGTATTGACTTGCGGTGCGGAATCCAAACCGCCAATTGCGCCCGGTCGAGACGCTTTGAGCGGTGGTGTGCGTGATCTCCCTGTCACGCCGGTTCGACACCCTTCACCGCAATCGCCAAGGGAAGGGTCGATGGACAAGCACATGCTGACGCGCGGGCAACGCGACCTGCTGCGCATCCTGACGCGCAGGGATCTGCAGGCCATCCGTAAGAATCCGCAGTTGGTGTGGTGCCGTGTTCAGCGCTTACTGCCGGCCGCCTTGCCGCGGCGCGTCCCGGCCGGATGCCGCGCGTCGGCGGGCCTTGGTGGCAGCCCGGTGTGCTGTGTGAGCAGGCGGCCTTTCTTCAGCGGGACTGCGC
>Ga0194132_10012881_pt1 | contig 10299 bp, 10 predicted proteins | sample TA2KigOf80mmetaG_FD_148612 | JGI IMG/M metagenome (GOLD analysis project Ga0194132, IMG submission 148612) | Freshwater microbial communities from Lake Tanganyika, Tanzania - TA2015054 Kigoma Offshore 80m | ecosystem: Environmental > Aquatic > Freshwater > Lake | place: Tanzania: Lake... | reverse complement strand
GCCGTCCCGCGCGGCCGGCGCCGCTGACCGCGAGAGGAACCTGCGGGCCGGCGTCGAAGACCACCGGTTCACGATGAGCGCCGACACGCGAAGGACGAGACGCCCGAGCGGCGTCCGGCGGTACGACTAGGGTCGCTGGGACATGGGGCTCGCCGTCCGCGATCTCGAGCTGGACCTCGACGCCTTCGAGGGCCCGTTCGACCTGCTCTTGGCCCTCGTCGTCAAGGATCAGATCGCACCCGCGGAGGTCGACGTCGCGGGCATCATCGTCGCCTTCGTCGAGCGTCTGGCCGAGCGGGACGAGCTCGATCTCGAGGCGTGCGGCGAGTTCCTCGTTCTCATCGCCGCTCTGCTCGAGCTGAAGGCGCGATACCTGTTCCCGGAGGAGGAGGCCGAGCTCGCGGAGCTCGAGCCGCAGGAGGCAGCCGAGGAGCTCGCCCGTCGCCTCGCCGAGTACCGCCGGATGAAGGAGGCGGCGCGCTGGCTCGCCGAGCGGCTCGACGGCGAGCGCGAGCGGTACTTCCGGCTCGGCCCCGCGCCCCTCGCGCCGGTGTTCGAGCGCCGGCTCGCCGATCAGGACCCGGCCAGGCTCGCGCAGGCTCTACGAGGGTTGGCGGTCGAGCCGCCGAAGGTGTCGCTGTCGCACATGGCGCTTCGCTTTCCTCCCGTCGGCCAGTTCCTCGAGCGGTTCCGCGCGGTCCTGCGACGCCGTCGCGTCTTCGACTTCGACACCGAGGTGCACGGGCTCTCGCGCGTCGAGCAGGCGGTCGCCTTCCTCGCGCTCCTCGAGCTGCGCAAGTCCGGTGAGATCGCGCTCGCTCAGGCCCGACCCTTTGCCCCTATCCGCGTCACGCGCGCCGAACAGGAAAGGAACCTCCAGTGGACGGCAGCCCGCTCCGCCTGATCTCCACGAACCCGGTCGACACGCTCGCCCGGACGGTCGAGGCTCTGCTCGTCGTCGCGTCGCAGCCGCTGACCGTGGACGAGATCGCGGAGGCGACCGCCGACGACCCGGAGCGCGTCGAGACGGCGCTCGGCCTTCTCGGCGAGCGCTTCCGCGAAGGCCGGAGCGGCATCGTTCTCGAGCACGTCTCGGGCGGGTACGCGTTCCGCGCCTCCCGCGAGGCCGCGGACGCCTGTGCGCGGATGTTCGAGCGCCCGGTCGAGCGCAACCTCTCCCAGGCGGCGATGGAGACGCTCGCGATCGTCGCCTACCTTGGCCCGGTCTCCCGACCGGAGATCGCGCGGATCCGCGGCGTCGCCGCCGACTCGACCGTGGCCGGGCTCGTCGAGCGCGGCCTGATCGCCGAGGCGGGCCGCGAGGCCGGGCCCACCGGGGCCGTCCGCTACCGGACGACGCCGCTCTTCGAGCGCGTGTTCGGGCTCGAGAGCCTCGCTGCGCTCCCGCGCCTCGACGACCTCGGCGCCGAGGCCGAGGAGATCCGCACGAGGTTGCTGACGATCGCCTCCTGACGAGCGGCTCGGACGGCAGGACGTCCGCGGCCACGCGGGTGTACCGTTGCCACGTCGACCGGAGGTGTCGCGTGTCGCGTCTGCCGTTGGGTCTTCTCACGGCGCTGCTCCTCGTCGCGGCGGGGATCGCCGCCGGAGCTGCGTCCGGAGCGTCGAGGATCGTCCCGTGCGACGAGACGATCGGCGTGTCCGACTTCCCCGGGCCGGACACCACCGTCGTCGCCGGTGCCGTCGCCCTCCCGCGCGAGCCGCTGCTTTCGGTCAATCGGTCGAACGAGCCGGGCTGGCCGTACGTCCGCAAGCTCGGCCTCGTCGTCGCCGGTCGCGCGCGGGTCGAGGTGAGCGTCCCGCCGGGCGAGCGGGCGAAGGTCGCGATCACCTGGGGCAGCCGTCCCGACGCGTACGCGTCGATCGTGATCGAGGGCTGCCGCTCGCTCCGCGGCGTCGGTCGCGTGGACGCAGGCGGCGTTCGCCTCCGGCGGTCGAGCGCCTGCGTGCCGGTGCGCTTCCGCGTCGGCCGGCTGTCCGCCACCGTCCGGCTCGGGATCGGTCGCGCCTGCTGAGACGGCCCGTCCGGCAGCGGGCGAGCGGGTTCGGGCTCGTCCTCGGCGGGCTGGCGTTGCTCCTCGCCGGCTGCGTCGCCGCCCTCGTCTTCTGGTCAGGGGACGGGGCGGCGACCGCCTACGGGGTCGTCCCGGCCGTCGTCTATGCCGCGCACACGCTGCCGGGCAGGGTCGAGCGGCGGGGGATGATCCCGCTCGGGCTCGCCACCGTCGTCCTGCTCGTCCATCTCGTCGCGTTCGCGGCAGGCGGAGACGGCTGGCCCGGAGCGGTGGCGGCGGCGATCGGGATCGCGGTGGTCGACCGCGCGTTCGAGGTCGTCGCCTGGCTCGTGCGTCCGCGCGGATGACCTCGCGCGCCGCATATCGTTGGCCCGATGACCCTTCGCCGCGTCCACCTCGCCTGGGTCGTCGCCGGGGCGACGTTCGTCGTGCTCGTGATGGCAGCCGGGTTCCGCTCGACGGCGGGTGTCCTGCTCGTGCCGCTCCACGAGACGTTCGGCTGGAGTCACGAGGCGATCTCGGTGGCGATCGGGATCAACCTCCTCTGCTACGGGATCGGGTCGCCGTTCGCGGCTGCGCTCATCGTGCGCTTCGGCATGCGTCGTGTGATGCTCGTCGCGCTCGTCACGATCGCCGTCTCCTCGCTCCTCACGATCGGCATGACCGCGACCTGGCAGCTGTACCTGCTCTGGGGCGTCGTCAACGGCACCGCCACGTGCGCGATCGCGATCCCCCTTGCCGCGATCGTCGCGAGCCGGTGGTTCGTGGCGCGGCGTGGCCTCGTCGCCGGGCTCCTCAGTGCGAGCAACGCCTCGGGGCAGCGCTCGTGTTCCTGCCGGCACTCGCCTGGCTCGCGGGCTTCGACTGGCGCTACGCGGCGGCTGCCGTCGCCGCCGCGGCCCTTGCCGTCGTCGTCCCGATCGTCGTCCTCTTCGTCCGTGACCACCCCTCCGACGCCGGCGTCCGAGCGTACGGTGCCGACGAGGACTACCTGCGGCCGCCGGTCGCCGGCAACCCGTTCCGCTCGGCGATCGAGATCTTCGTCGCGGCCTCCCGCTCGCGGACGCTCTGGCTCCTCGTGGGCAGCTTCTTCATCTGCGGGCTGACGACGAACGGTCTCATCCAGACCCATCTGATCCCGGCCGCGCACGACCACGGCATCACGCAGGTGACGGCCGCCGGGCTGCTGGCGCTGATCGGGCTCTTCGACATCGTCGGCTCGACCGCCTCCGGCTGGCTGACCGACCGTTACGACCCCCGCTGGCTCCTGTTCTGGTACTACGGCCTGCGCGGGCTCTCGCTTCTCGCGCTTCCCGTCCTGTTCACGACGGCGGAGCCGACGCTCGTGCTCTTCGCCGTCTTCTACGGCCTCGACTGGGTCGCGACCGTGCCGCCGACGATCGCGCTCACGGCGTCGACCTTCGGGGCGGCGACGAGCGGGGTGCTGTTCGCCTGGATCTTCGGAGCGCACCAGCTCGGGGCCGCGGTCGCGGCGCAGGGAGCGGGGACGATCCGGACGCTCGCCGGGGACTACGACTGGGCGTTCTACGGCGCCGGCGTCATGGCGATCGTCGCCGCGGTGATGGCGATCGCGATCAGCCGCGCGCGCAGCGATCTCGCGGTTCCGGCTGCGCCGTAGGCTCTGCGGGTACGCACGCTGGGAGGGCGAAGGCGACGTCGGTGACGCCCGCCTCGCGGCTCCTGGCGCAGGGCGACTCGCCACTGCCGCCTCCAGCCTGTCCCAAACGGACATTGTCCCTGGGCCACCGGCCTCCTCCCCTTCTGGCAATAGAGCCTATCGCGAAAAGTGTTGCGTGTCAGTTCCAAATCGTTCCAAGATCGTTCCAATCGTCTGAGACGGCCGCGATTGCCGCAGCCGAGCGATCGCCGTGAGACTCGGCACCACCGGCCCGATCGGACCACTGTGCCGATCGGGAAGCGCCGCGTGGGAGTCGGAGGGCCGGCGACCTCCGGCACGGGCCGTGAGCCGCGCGTCCTAGAGCTGCCAGCGGCCGTCGCGCAGCACGGGCACGACCGCCCCGTCCGACCTGATCCCGTCGACGTCGAGCTCCGGCCGCCCGATCATCAGGTCGACGTGGATCCCGCTCACGTTCGCACGCTCCTTCGACGTCTCGTCGTCGAGCGCCATCGTGAGGCCGTTACCGAGCGCAAGGTGGCTCGCGGCGTTCTCGTCGATCAGCGTGTCGAGGAACACCGTCTTCATCGCGCCGATCCGCCCCTGACCGTCGACGAGCGCGAGCTCGCCGAGCCGGCAGGCGCCCTCGTCCTTCGCGACGACGCTGCGCAGCGTCTCCTCGCCGCGGTCGGCGTCGATCCGGACGGCCCGTCCGCCCTCGAAGGCGATCCGGATCCCGTCGATGATCGCGCCGTAGAGCTGTCGCGGCAATGTCATCGTCACGTGGCCGTCCGCCCGCGCCGGGTCGGGGCAGGTGAAGATCTCCTCGGAGGGGAGGTTGGGTCGATGGACGAGGCCGTCGACCGTCTCGAACTGCGCCGCCCTCCAGATCGAGCCGGGAAGGAGGCCGATCTCGAGATCCGTGCCGGGGCCGTGCAGGCGGATCGCGTCGAAGCGACGCTCGGTCAGGCGGCCGGCGATCGCGGTCGTCGTCGCGAACCGCTCCTCCCACGCCGCCACCGGATCAGGCTCGTCGAGCCGGCACATGCGCTCGACGGCCGACCACAGGCGCTCGAGTGCGTCGGGCGCATCGAGCTCGGGATAGACGGCTTCCGCCCACGGCCCGGTCGGGACCGGAATCATCGTCCAGTTCGTCGTCCGTGCGTTCACGACCTCACCTGCCTCCTCGAGCCAGGGGAGCAGGTCGCGGCCGGCCCGGGCAGGGTCGATCCCGTCGAGCGCGTGCGGGTCCTGCGGGCCCGCCATCGTGACCCGCGCCGCCCGCTCGTCGGACAGCCAGCGGACCCGTGCGCCCATCCACGGCGGCACGACGTCGAGCGTGCTCTCGTCCGCGTGCGCCAAGCGCTCGCGCTTGAGGAGGTCGTCGAACGTGACCACGTCGACCCAGCGGGCGCCCGCGGCGTAGGCGGAGCGGGCGAGCGCGCGCGTCATCTCCTCCCGCCCGGCGTACGCGGTGACGCCCACGATCTGGCCGGGCTGGACGTTGGCGCCGAAGCGGATGGCGAGCTCGGCGAGCCGGGCGATGCGATCGGTGGGGGAAGCGCTCACAGCTGCCACGCGCCTCGCCGAAGGAGCGGCAGCGTGCGGCCGTCGCGGGTGATCCCGTCGACGTCGACGTCGTCGCCGCCGACCATGAAGTCGATGTGGATGGTCGAGCGGTTGACCCGGCCGCGGTCGGCGTCGTCGGCGACGCCCGTGGCGTAGCCGCTGCCGAGCGCGATGTGGCTCGCGGCGTTCTCGTCGAGGAGCGTCTCGTAGAAGATCGTGCCGAGCTTCCCGATCCGCCCGCTGCCGTCGACCAGGGCCACCTCGCCGAGCCTGCAGGCTCCCTCGTCCTCGGCCGCCGCCGTTCGCAGCACGTCGGCGCCGACGTCGGCGTCGATCTTCACCGCCCGGCCGCCGCGGAACTCGACCCGGATCCCGTCGACGAACGAGCCGTAGCGCTCGAGCGGCCGCGTGGCGCGGACGACGCCGTCGACGCGCTGCGGGTCGGGGGTCGTGAACACCTCCTCGGTCGGCAGGTTGGAGAAGTGCTCGAGACCGTCCTTACGGGTGCTGCCGCCACCGCGCCAGGTCGAGGAGGGGAAGAGGCCGACAGTCAGATCGGTCCCCGGCCCGGCAAAGCGCACGGCGTCGAGTCGCAGCTCGTCGAGCCGCGCGCTCGCCGCTTGCAGCTCGTCGCGGCGGCGCAGCCATGCCGCCTGGGGATCGGGCTCGTCGAGGCGGCAGACGTGAACGATCGCCTCCCAGAGCCGGTCGAGGGCCTCCGCGGCGCCGAGGTCGGGGTAGACGAGCGCGGCCCACCCGGCCGAGGGGCACGGGGCGACGCACCAGTTCGTCTGGCGGGCGTTGACGATCTCCATCGTGTTCGGGAGGTACGGCAGGTGGTCGAGCCCGGCGCGTGCCGGATCGACGCCGACCAGCGCGTCCGGCTGCGACGGCCCTCTGAGCGAGATGCGGGAACCCCACTCGTCCGAGATCCATTCGATGCGCTCGAGCATCCAGGGCGGCACGAACGACAGGGTCTCGAGCGGCGCGAGCTCGAGGCGCGCGCGCTTCACCCACATGTCGATCGTGAGCACGTCGACCCAGCGCGCGCCGCGGCGGTAGGCGGCACCGGCGACCGCGCGCGCGAGCGACTCCTGGCCCGTCGCCGCCGTGATCCCGACCACCTGGCCCGGCTGGACGTTGGCTCCTACAGCAACGATCACATCGGCGAGCTGCTGCGTGCGATCGGTGCCCTCGCGCATCGGCCGGAATGTAGACGATGGACGGCCACTGCGAGCGGTCCGCGGCGAGAATGCGACGGTGCGTCTGAACGCCTACCTCGCGCGCGCCGGCGTCGCCTCCCGGCGGGGCGCCGACGAGCTGATCAAGGCAGGACGCGTCACCGTCAACGGCGAGCGGGGCGCGCTCAACACCTTCGTCGCCTCGCGCGACCGGGTCGAGGTGGACGGGAAGCCGCTCGCGCGGCAGCAGCTCGCGTACGTCCTCCTCCACAAGCCTGCCGGCGTCGTCACGACGGCGCGCGATCCGCAGGGCCGACCCACCGTCGTCGAGATCGTCCGGGCACGCGCCCGCGTCGTCCCCGTCGGCCGCCTCGACGCGGCGACGACGGGGGCGCTCCTCCTGACCAACGACGGCGAGCTCGCCCACCGGCTCTCGCACCCGCGCTACGGGATCGAGAAGACGTACGTCGCGCAGGTGGAGGGAGATCCGAGTCGTGACGTGGTCACGGGGCTGGCGCGCGGCGTCGAGCTCGACGACGGGATCACGGCCCCGGCCCGGGTGCGCAGACTCGGTCCCGGGCGCCTCGAGCTCGTGCTCCACGAGGGCCGGAACCGCCAGGTGCGGCGGATGTGCGAGGCGCTCGGGCATCCGGTCCGGCGTCTCGACCGGCCCGTCTACGCCGGGCTCTCGCTCGAGGGCCTCTCGGCAGGCGAGTCGCGCGACCTCACCCGCGCCGAGGTCGATCGGCTGCGGCGGCTCGTCGGTCTCGGCTGACCTGCCGGGCGCGCGGGCCCGCGCTCCTACAGGCGGACGACGACGTTGCCGCGCTTGCGGCCGCTGTCGACCCGGCGGTAGGCGTCGACGATGTCCTCGAGATCGAACGTCCGGTCGTGCACGACGCGGAGCTCGCCCGCGGCCACGAGCCCGAGCAGGAGGTCGAAGTCCTCGACGCGCTCGGGCGCGGGCCCGGCGACGACGTTGCCGCGTGCGCGGATCGTGTCCCAGAGACTCGCGACGGCGAGCACCAGGATCCCGTCCGGGCGCAGCAGACGCCGTCCCGAGGCGATCGAGAGGTTGCCGACCGTGTCGAGCACGACGTCGAACCGGTCGGGCGTGGCGGTGACGTCGTGGGCGGTGTAGTCGATCACGCGAGCGGCCCCGAGCTCCGCGACGAGCTCGGCATTTGCCGCGCTCGTGACGCCGGTGACGGTGGCGCCCAGGTGCACGGCGAGCTGGACGGCGCTGGTGCCGACGGCGCCCGACGCGCCGTTGACGAGCACCGACGTGCCCGGGCCGACCCTCGCCCTGTCCCGGACGAAGAAGAGCGCGGTCGTGCCGCCGAAGAGGACGCCGGCTGCGTCCTCGTCCGAGACGCCGGCGGGCTTGCGCGTGACCCTCGTCGTCGGCACGGCGAGGTGCTCGGCGTGCGCTCCGAGCCTGGCGCCGGTGATGCCGCAGACCTCGTCTCCCGCGGCGAGTCCGGTGACCCGGCTGCCGACGACCTCGACCGTCCCGGAGAACGAGCCGCCGAGGATGTGGCGTCGCGGCCGGAGCAGGCCGAACACCAGGCGTGCAGGGAGGCCGAACCCCCGCGGGAACCGCGCCGCCCGGATCCGGGCGTCACCCGAGGTCACCGCCGCCGCGGCGACCCGGACGAGCACCTCGTCGGCACGGGGATCCGGCCGGGGTACCTCCGCGACGCGGACGACGTCGGGGTTGCCGTACCGGTCGTACACGGCTGCCCGCACGACCGACCTACAGCCGGACGAAGCCCATGCGCTCGTACATCGCCTCGAGCGTCCCGGCAGCTGCCCGGCGCGCCTTCTCGGCACCGTGGGCCAGGAGCCGGAGGAGCTCGCCGTCGTCCGCGCGCAGCTCGAGGTAGCGCTCGCGGATCGGGCGCAGAAGCTCCACCACTGCCTCGCCGACCGCCTGCTTGAAGTCGCCGTAGCCGGCGTGCTCGTACTCGACCTCGATCTCGCCCGGTGTCTTCCCGGACGCCGCGGAGAGGATGTCGATCAGGTTCGAGATCCCGGCCTTGTCGTCCCCGCGGCGGATCTCGCGGCCCGAGTCGGTCACCGCCGACTTGAACTTCTTCATCAGCTTCGCGTCGTCGTCGAGGAGCCGGACCGTGCCCATCGGCGTCCCGTTCGTCGTCGACATCTTCCTCGCCGGCTCCTGAAGGTCCATGATCCGCGCGCCGACCTCCGGGTAGACGCCCCGGGGGACGACGAACGTCTCGCCGAAGCGGGCGTTGAAGCGCTCGGCGATGTCGCGGGCGAGCTCGAGGTGCTGGCGCTGGTCGTCGCCGATCGGGACGATGTCCGTCTGGTAGAGCAGGATGTCGCCGGCCATCAGCACCGGGTAGGTGAAGAGGCCGGCCGACACGAACTCCTGCTGGTCGGACTTGTCCTTGAACTGCGTCATCCGACCCAGCTGCCCGTAGCTCGTCACGGCCGAGAGGAGCCAGCTCGCCTCGGCGTGCGCCTGGACGTGGCTCTGCGCGTAGACCGTCGAGCGGTCGGGGTCGAGGCCCGTCGCGATCAGCATCGCGTAGAGGTCGAGCGTGCGGTCGTGGAGGTCGCGCGGGTCGTAGTCGACGGTGATCGAGTGCAGGTCGACGATGCAGAAGAACGCCTCGCCCTGCTCCTGCGTCGCCACGTACTGGCGGAAGCCGCCGATGTAGTTGCCGAGGTGCTTGTCGCCGGTCGGCTGGATGCCGCTGAACACTCTCATCTCGTCCTGTTCCCCTTTCTGCTCGCAGACGGTTCGACCTCCTCGCGGGAGGAGCGCGACCTCCCGGTGGGAGGCCCCGGGCGAGACGGTGCTCGCCCCTCAGGCGGCGCGCAGGCTTCCGGCTCGCCCGCGGCGCCACCAGCGCTGCCGAGGGGCGACGGAAGGCATGGGCCTCAGGATAGAGCCGGGCCGGGCCCGTCGCCACGATTCCGCTCGAGGCGGCTTCGCTCACCGCTCGCACGCCTACAATCACCTGCTCATGGCCGTGACCGAGCCCACCTGGGCGCCCGACTCGTGGCGCCGCCGGATCGCCGGGCAGCAGCCCGAGTGGCCCGATCGCACGGCGCTCGCCGCCGCCGGCGAGCGGCTCAGGGTGCTCCCGCCGCTCGTCTTCGCGGGCGAGGTCCGGGCGCTGCAGTCCGCGCTCGCCGAGGCGGCCGAGGGCCGCGCGTTCCTCCTGCAGGCCGGCGACTGCGTCGAGTCGTTCCGCGACGTGCAGACGATCCCGATCCGCGAGAAGCTCAAGGTCTTCCTGCAGATGTCGGCGGTGCTGACGTTCGGCGCCGCGCTGCCGGTGGTGAAGGTCTCACGGATCGCCGGCCAGTTCGCGAAGCCCCGGTCGTCGCCGACGGAGAGGATCGGCGAGATCGAGATCCCGTCCTTCCGCGGCCACATCGTCCACTCCGACGAGGCGACCGCGGCCGCGCGCGAGCCCGACGCCGCCCGGATCGTGGAGGCGTACTTCCAGGCGGCGTCGACCCTCAACCTGCTCCGCGCCCTCACGAAGGGTGGGTTCGCCGACATCACGCAGGTTCATACCTGGAACCGCGAGTTCGTCGCCAGCTCCCCGGAGGGGCGGCGCTACGAGCAGCTGGCGCACGAGATCGGGCACGCGCTCGCGTTCATGCAGGCGTGCGGGATCGATCTCGCCGACGAGCGCTCGCTGCACGAGGTCGACGTGTACACGAGCCACGAGGCGCTCCTGCTCGACTACGAGGAACCGCTCGTCCGCAAGGACCCGCTGACCGGCGAGTGGTACGCGCTCAGCGCGCACCTCCTGTGGGCCGGCGAGCGGACGCGCGAGCTCGACGGCGCCCACGTCGAGTTCCTCTCGGGTGTCCACAACCCGATCGGCGTCAA
>Ga0194132_10012880_pt1 | contig 10299 bp, 9 predicted proteins | sample TA2KigOf80mmetaG_FD_148612 | JGI IMG/M metagenome (GOLD analysis project Ga0194132, IMG submission 148612) | Freshwater microbial communities from Lake Tanganyika, Tanzania - TA2015054 Kigoma Offshore 80m | ecosystem: Environmental > Aquatic > Freshwater > Lake | place: Tanzania: Lake Tanganyika... | reverse complement strand
GCCCAATCGTCGAAACTTCCATGGTGGACGGCTCCCTCATCATGCGGTCATTACCCACGACCACATTGGCACATTGCGATGCCGTAGAGCCGGGGCCGTCCACACCATCAAGTCGGGCCATGACGAAATGAAAAGACGCTAGGCCGCTCACACCGAGCGTGTGCCGCGATGGATCCCGGCTCGCTTCGCGGCCGGGATGACAATTGAGTGTGCGGCCGGAGAATCCGTCGATCAGCCGACTTTGACCCCACCATGGATTCCTCGGTCGGCCAACGCGCCACCGAGGAATGACGGGAGGACTTGTCGGTGTTGCCGCTACCGGATCATCATCCCGGGCGTTAGCGGAGCCCGAGCGCCGAAGGCGCCCGGTTGCGACGCTTGCGACCCGGGAACCAGGGCCACACAGGCTGGCATTTGCGGCGCGATGGTTCCCGGCTCGCTTCGCGGCCGGGATGACAGCAACGAAGCGCAACCGGCGCTGACGCGCCAAGGGTCAAACCCCACCCCAATCCCCTCCCCCCGGTCTTCGGGGGAGGGGTTGGCCCCCTTATGCCGCCTTCGTCGCCTCGGCCTTCCTCGGATAACCCACGACCTCAAGGTCGTGACGGTCCTCCTTGAAGGCCTTGCGCACCTCGCGCCTGACCCCCATGGCAAACAGCGGCTTGATCAGCCGCTTGAACCCGGAGACCGGCGCATCGAGCTGGAAGTGCACGATCGTGGCGTCCTTGCCGTCGGGCTTGAAGGTGACGGTATTCCTTGTGCCGACATTGGTGCCGCTCACGGTCTCGGCATAGAGGCTGCCGTCCTTCCGCCGGGTCAGCTCGACCTCGTCATGCTGGCGCAACCCCAGGATGCGCACATCGAAGGTGTAGCGGCAGGTCGTGCCGTCATCCGCGATCACCTTGATGTCGAGCGCCTTGTGTACCCGGTTGTTGGCGTGGTGATGCATGTCGCCGAACTGGCGCTGCACCTCCTGGATCGGGCGCGCGATGCGCCCGCGGTGCTCGACCACCAATCGGTTTTCCTGGGCCGCCATATTTGTCTCCTTGAAGGCGTTTGAGGGGCTCTGTACGCCGAAATCTAGCAGGTCCGGCCCTAACGACCGGATCAAAGCCGCGTGCGCCCGCCGCGACCGTTGACGCGACCCGCCCGCTCGCGCTAAGCACTAGTCAGCACACGGAAACAGTGGGTTCGGCCATGCGCTTCTCGGACAACGGCTACTACATCGAACGGTACGTCAAATGCGACAATTGCGGCGTGCTGATCTATGACGAGGGCCTGAAGGCCGAGACCAAGGAGGGCCCGAAGCTCTATTGCTCCGATTGGTGCAAGGACTGGGCGAAGATGCGCATGGACGGGGTCGAGAACCCGCGTCTGCCGCTGCCCAAGCAGGGCATCCACGAGGTCGGTTGAGCCTCACCCGTGCCGCCGCGTCGCATGTGATCGCAAACACCAGCGGCACCGCGGCACTCCAAATCACCATTTGAGTCATGGCCCGGCGTCGCTTCGACGACCGGACCATCCACAGAACAGCGCGCTCCGCCCAAGCCCTGGATGGCCCGGTCAAGCCGGGCCATGACGTTTTTATTGTGGGGCGAGCGCCCGGCGCTTGAGGGCTGATACAACCTGTTCACGCAAACCTGACCAGCGCGCGGTCGAGGCCGACGCCTTGCACGGCCGCGCGGCGCAAGAGCATCGAGGGCCGGTAGCGGTCCGAGCCCGTGGTCGCTGCCATGTGCTCCATCGCCTCGAGCACGACGTCGAGCCCGACGCGCACGCCCCAGGCGAGCGGGCCCTCGGGCCAGTTGGTGCCCTTCTCCATCGCGAGGTCGACATCCGAGGGGCCGCACACGCCGGCTTCGAGCGCGACCACGCCCTCATTCGCCGCCATGGCGAGCGTGCGCAGCACGACGAGGCCGGCGCTGTCGCCCACCACCGAGACCGCGATGCCGAGCGCCTGGAAGAAACCGATCGCGGCGCCGAGCGCGGCAGGCTCGGCTTGCGGCGCGGGCGCGATGGCGATGCGCGTCGCGGTCGCGAAGTTGCGCGCATGGTCGAACAGCACGGCGGGCCGGCCAAGGTCGGCGGCATAGCGCAGCGCCGCCGGCCGGCCGTCGCTCAGCGCGAGCGCGTGGCCGTCGATCACGAGTGCGGGCGGGCCGGCCAGGGTGTCGATCGTGACGCCCGCATCGCGCGCACGCGCGATCAACGGCGCGGTCACGCCGGCTTCGCCGCGCAGCGCGACCTTGGCGGGCCGCGCGGCCGGCGCAGCGGTCGCGGGCTCGGGCCGCTTCGCGCCCTCTTCATAGTCGTAATAGCCGCGCCCGGTCTTGCGGCCGAGATTGCCGCTCGCCGCCATCTCGCGCTGGATCACGGTCGGCGCATAGCGCGGATCCTGGCCGAGGCCTTGCCACACGCCCGTATTGGCCGCGAGATTGACGTCGAGCCCGACCAGGTCCATCAGCCCGAACGGGCCGATCCTGAAACCGCCGGCTTCCATCATCAGCGCATCGATGGTGGCGGGCGTGGCGACGCCTTCCTCAAGCAACCGCACCGCCTCGCCATAATAGGGGCGCGCGATGCGGTTCACGATGAAGCCCGGCGTCGAGCGGCACTGCACCGGCTCCTTGCCCCAAGCGCGCATCAGGCCCGTCGCCTCATCGGCCAGCGCCTTTGGCGTCTGAATGCCACTGATGACCTCGACCAGCGCCATGATCGGCGCCGGATTGAAAAAGTGGAGGCCGAGGAAGCGCTGGGGCTTCGTCAGCACCGAGCCCAGCTGCGTCACCGAGAGCGATGAGGTGTTGGTGGCGAGCACCGCCTCCTCGCCGACGAGCCCTTCGAGCGCCTTGAACAGCACGTGCTTCGGCTCGACCGCCTCGACGATCGCCTCGATCACCAGGCCGGCGCGCGCGACGCCGTTGAGCGCGGCGACCGGCTCGATGCGCGTGATGATGCTCGCCGCCTCCTGCTCGGTCATGTTGCCCTTCTGGATCGCGCGGCGAAACCGATCGGCGATGCCGGCGCGCGCCTTCTCGGCCACGCCCACCACCGTGTCGAACAGGAGGACGTGATGGCGCGCGCGCGCGGCGACCTCGGCGATGCCGGCGCCCATCGCGCCCGCGCCGATCACCGCGACGACGGTCATCTGGTTCAAGGCCATGCTCAGCGTCCCTTGAAGCTCGGTTTGCGTTTCTCGAGGAAGGCGGCCATGCCTTCCGCCTTGTCCTCGCTCGCGAGCGTCACCGCGAAGGCGCGCCGCTCGAATGCGAGTCCGTCCGTGAGGCCCATGGTGTAGGCGCGCAGCACGGTTTCCTTGGCGAGGCGGAGCGCGAGCGGCGACTTCGCCGCGATCGCCTCGGCGAGCGAGAGCGCCGCCGGAAGCGCCTGGCCAGATGGCGCCAGCTCGGCCACCAACCCCGAGGCCAGCGCCTCCTGCGCGGTGATCGGTTTCCCTGAGAGCACCATCTTCATGGCAAGCGCCTTGCCGACGATGCGCGGCAGCCATTGCGTCCCACCACTGCCGGGAAAGATGCCGAGATTGATCTCGGGCGTGCCGAAGCGCGCGCTCTCGCCCGCCACGATGATGTCGGCGCAGAGCGCAAGCTCGAGCCCACCGCCGAGGCAGAAGCCCTCGACCGCGGCGATCATCGGTTTCGGGCAGGCGCGCACGCTCGCCCAATGCTGGGCGCGCGCCTCGGTCTCGTTGCTCACCGGCGTGCGCACCGCGAGCTCGTTGATGTCCGCGCCCGCGGCGAATATCTCGGGCCCGCCGGTCAGGACGATGCAGCCGATGGTTGAGTCCGCCGCACCTGCGCTCACCGCCGCCGCGATCGCGCCGAGCAATGGCGTCGCCAGCGCGTTGCGCTTCTCCGGCCGGTTGAGCGTGAGCACGAGGACGCCCGCGCTCGGCCTTGATTCCAGAAGCTCAGCGGTCTCCGCCATGCGCTCTCCTTCGGGTTCGCCGGCGGTTGTAGCTGTATCAGGTGACGGTCGCAACCGAGGCGAACCGCGGGTCTCGCCACTCGCCGGATGTGAGCACTGCTTCGAGCACCGCGACCGCATCCCACACATCGACATGGCGCACATAGAGTGGCGCGAAGCCGAAGCGCAGCAGGTCGGGCGCGCGGAAATCGCCGATCACGCCGCGCGCGATCAGAGCCTGCATGATCGGATAGCCATGCGCGTGGCGGAACGAGACCTGGCTGCCGCGCTGCGTGGCATCGCGCGGCGATGCGAGCGTCAAGCCATGCCCGGCGCAGCGGCTCTCCACCAGGCGGATGAAGGCCTCGCTCAGCGCGCTCGACTTGGCGCGCACCGCATCGAGCGAGACACCCTCGAACTCATCGAGAGCGCTGTCGAGAATCGAGAGCGCGATGACGGACGGCGTGCCGGCCTGGAAGCGCGCGATACCGGAGGCCGGTTGGTAGCCGAGCGCGAAGTCGAACGGGCGCGCATGGCCCATCCAGCCCGAGAGCACGGGGTGAATCGCCTCGTGCCATGGTTTCGCGACATAAAGGAACGCCGGCGCGCCTGGGCCGCCATTCAAATATTTGTAGCCGCAGCCGACCGCGAGATCAGCCCCCGCCCCCCGCAGGTCGATCGGGAGTGCGCCGACGCTGTGGCTCAGATCCCAGAGCGCGAGCGCGCCGGCCTCATGCGCGCGTCGCGTCATGGCCGCCACGCCGTGGCGCGCGCCGCTCTTGTAGTCGACCTCGGTGAGGAACAGCAGCGCCACCTGCTCATCCAGCGCGTGGAGCAGCTCCGCGCGCGGCACGACCCGGAGCATCACCGAGCCGCTCAGCAGCTCCGCCAGCCCCTCGGCGACATAGACATCGGTCGGGAAATTCTCGGCCTCGGTGAGCAGCACGTGCCGTCCCGGGCGCAGACCCCGCGCGGCCGCGAGCAGCTTGAAGAGGTTGATCGAGGTCGAATCCGCGACCGTCACCTCATCGGCCGAGGCCCCGATCAGCCGCGCGACCTTGGCCGCGACCCTCGCCGGCAGATTGATCCAATCCGCCTCGTTCCAGCTGCGGATTAGCCCCTCGCCCCACTCCCGCGTCACCACGGCCTGCGCACGATCCACCGCCGCGTGCGTAAGTGGGCCCAACGAATTGCCGTCGAGGTAGATCACGCCTCGCGGCAACGCGAAGCGCGCGCGGCAGGGCGCCAGCGGATCGGCCGCGTCCAGCGCCTCGAAATCCGCCCGCGTCTCGCGCGCGGCCGCCTGCTCTCTCGTCATGGCTCCATTCTGCCCCGGGCCCGCGTACAATGCGATGCGGGAGGTACATCCACCCCCAATGGGTCATTCCCCGGCGGCGTCTGCGCCGACCGGGGAATCCATGGCGCAGCGCACGCGGCCCGATGGATCCCCCGGTCTCGGCTGCGCCTCGCCGGAGGATGACGACTAGAGAAATGGCGCGGCCGAGCATGACGACCGGAAACGATGGAGGGCCGGACAATGGCCGACACACCAGCCTCGAGCGCAGTGGGTCTCCCCCAAGGCGCCGCGACCGAGTTCGACGGCGCGATGAGCTATGGCGACTATCTCGCGCTCGATGAATTGCTGAGCCTGCAGCGGCCGCGCACTCAGCACCATGACGAGGTGCTGTTCGTCATCGTGCATTAGGCGAGCGAGCTTTGGATGAAGCTGATGATCCACGAGCTTGGCGCCGCGCGTGCCTGCCTCACCAAAGGCGCGCTCAAGCCTGCGTTCAAGATGCTGGCGCGCGTCTCGCGCATCCAGACGCAGCTCAACCAGAGCTGGGACGTGCTCTCGACCATGACGCCGGCGGATTATTCGACGTTTCGCGACGCGCTTGGCCTTTCCTCGGGCTTCCAATCCTACCAATACCGCATGATCGAGTTCATGCTCGGCAACAAGAACCGCGCGATGCTGGCGCCGCACCGCCACCGCGCCGATCTGCACGCGCCTTTGCTGGCCGCGCTCGAGGCGCCCTCGCTCTATGACGAGGCGGTTCGCCTGCTCGCGCGCTCGGGCTTCGCGATCGATGCCGCCGAGCTTGGCCGCGACCTCTCGCTGCCGCGCGTGGCCAATGATTCGGTGCGCGCGGCCTGGCTCGGGGTTTATCAGACCACCGGCGCGCATTGGGATCTCTATGAGCTGGCCGAGGAGCTGGTCGACCTCGAGGACGGCTTCCGGCAGTGGCGCTTCCGTCATTTGACGACGGTCGAGCGCATCATCGGGGCGAAGCGCGGCACCGGCGGCACGGCCGGCGTCGGCTATTTGCGCGAGGCGATCAATGTGCGCCTGTTCCCCGAGCTCTGGGACGTGCGCACGGCACTTTGAGCCCTTGCCGCCGGCCCGCTCCCTCGGCCACCATCGGAGCAACGAACCGGGAGGGTGCCATGGGGCGGATGATCGAGATCGATGTCGGGGGGGCTCAGCGCATGGGCGCGTACCTCGCCGAGCCGGAGGGCGGCAAGGGCCCAGGCTTCGTGCTGGTGCAGGAGATCTTCGGCGTCAACCCGACCATGAAAGCCCATGCCGACCTCTTTGCCGAGGAAGGCTACACCGTCCTCGTGCCCGACCTGTTCCATCGGCTCGAGCGCGGCGTCTCGCTCGGCTATGACAAGGCGGATTTCGACAAGGCGCTCGGCTTTCTGAACCGCTTCGATGTCGACAAGGGCGTGGCCGATCTCGGCGCCGCGATCGCGCATCTGCGCTCGATGCCCGCGACCGCTGGCAAGGCCGGCATTGCGGGCTTCTGCCTCGGCGGGCGGATGACCTATCTGGTCGCCGCGCGCCACTCGCCCGACGTCGCGGTCGCGTTCTATGGCGGCGGCATCGATGCCCATATCGGCGAGGCCTCGCGCATCCGCTGCCCGATCCAGCTTCATTTCGGCGCGACCGATCACCTGATCCCGATGGACGCGGTCGAGCGCATCAAGGCCTCGACGGCCAAGCTCCCGAACGTGAAGTGCTTCGTCTATCAGGGCGCGGGCCACGGCTTCTACAACCACGACCGCAGCGACTATCACCGCCCCTCGGCGATGGTGGCGCACTCACGCGCGGTTGCCGCGCTGCGTGCCGCGATGGGGCCGAGCTATGACCTCGAGGCGCTTTGGGACCGCCACCTCGACATGGAGTTCGCCACGCGCGACACGGACAAGACCATGGCGACCATGGTGGCCAAGCCCTATGTCAACCACGTGCCCACCATGACCGGCGGCACCGGCGCGGCCGAGCTTCGGCGCTTCTACGCGAATCATTTCATTCCGCAGATGCCGAAGGACACCCACATGATCCCGATCTCGCGCACGGTCGGCACTGATCGGGTGATCGATGAGATGATCTTCTGTTTCACCCACGATCAGGAGATCGACTGGATGCTGCCCGGCATCAAGCCGACCGGCCGCAAGGTGGAAATTCCGCTCATCGCGGTGGTCAATTTCCGCGGGTCCAAGCTCTATCACGAGCACATCTACTGGGATCAGGCGAGCGTCTTGGTGCAGATCGGCGCGCTCGACCCGAAGGGCCTCCCGGTCGCGGGCATCGAGACCGCGCGCAAGGTCGTCGATGAGACCCAGCCGTCCAACACCCTCATGGCACGCTGGAAGGAAAGTGCTGGGCGGTAGTGCAGAACCCTCACCCCACCCCTCTCCCGCTTGCGGGAGAAGGGGAAGAGATATCGAAATCGTAGTCGACGCGACGATGGTGAGCACCGTGATGGCGCTGCCGGCGGCGGCGGCGATGACGAGGCGGACATGCATGTCGAGCCGTGATTTCCTTACCCCCTCTCCCGCAAGCGGGAGAGGGGGACGCGACGGTTGATCCTGCTTCCGACCACCGCCGTGATGGTGCCCATGAGCGCCAGATCGCCAGTTTCGGCCCGCTCTCACCTTCTCGTCATCCTCCGGTGCGTCGCTCTCCCCTTCTCGTCATCCTCCGGCGCGCCGAAGGCGCGACCGGGGGATCCATGGCGCCGCGCACGCGGAAAGATGGTTACCGGGTCGCAAGCCTCGCTGCCGAACACCTTTGGTGGTCGGGCTCGGCTAGCGCCCGGTATGACGACAAACGATGGGGCGCCGCCGCGGACTGACGGGCGAAGGCGGCGCGACATCACGCCTCACCACGCCCATTCGGGGGCTTGACCTCGGCTCGCTCGGGCGAAAGAAATCGGGTGGAGAACACGCAGCCGGAAACGGCCCAAGGGGAGATCACGCCAGATGCGCTTCGCGGTCGATACCGGCGGCACCTTCACCGACCTCATCGTCGAGGACGATGACGGCACGCTCCGCATGTACAAGGCGGAGACGACGCCGGATGACCCGATCCGCGGCGTGCTGGATTCCCTCGCCCTCGCGGCCAAGGACCGCGGGCTCGAACAGCGCGCGCTCTTGGAGAAGGGCGAGCTCTTCATCCACGGCACGACACACGCGATCAATGCGGTCATCACCGGCAACACGGCCAAGACCGCGTTCCTGACCACCAAGGGCCATGGCGATATTCTCGTCTTCCGCGAGGGCGGGCGGATCGAGCCGTTCAACTTCACGGTGCCCTACCCCGACCCCTATATCCCGCGCTGGCTGACCTACGAGATTCCCGAGCGCGTGCTCTATGACGGCTCCGTGATGACGCCGCTCGATGAGCGCGCGCTCGCCGATGTGATCGCGGCGATGAAGGCCGAGGGGGTGAAGGCGGTTGCCGTGTGCTTCCTCTGGTCGATCGTCAACCCGGCGCATGAGGAACGCGTCGGCGCGCTGATTGCCCAGCACATGCCGGGCGTGCCGGTGACCTTGTCGCACCGCCTCAACCCGACGATCCGCGAATATCGCCGCGCCTCGGCCGCGACCATCGATGCCTCGCTGAAGCCGTTGATGGGCGCCTATATGCGCAACCTCGCGGGCCGGCTGACGGATGCGGGCTTTAAAGGGCGGACCCTCGTCGTCACCTCGCAGGCCGGCGTGATCGACGCGGCGCACGGCGCGGACGCGCCGATCCATCTGCTCAATTCCGGCCCATCGATGGCGCCGGTCGCCGGGCGCTTCTTCTCGCGCATGGATGAGGCGAGCGAGACCGCGATCGTGGCCGACACCGGCGGCACCACCTATGACGTGTCGCTGGTCAGGCGCGGCCGCATCCCCTGGACGCGCGAAACCTGGATCGGCGAGCCGTTCCGAAGCCCGCTCACCGGCTTCCCCTCGGTTGACGTGAAGAGCATCGGCGCGGGCGGCGGCTCGATCGCCTGGGTCGATCAGGGCGGCATGCTGCATGTAGGCCCGAAGAGCGCGGGCGCCGTGCCCGGGCCGGTGGCCTATGGCAAGGGCGGCACGCAGCCGACCGTCACCGACGCCTCGCTCGCGCTCGGCCACCTCGACCCGGATTTCTTTCTCGGCGGCGCGATGAGGCTCGATATCGACGGTGCCCGCCGCGCGATTCAGGAGAAGGTCGCGACGCCACTCGGTATCGGGCTCGAGGCCGCTTCCGACGCGATCCTGAAAGTGGCGACCGAGAACATGGTGCAGGCGATCATGAGCATCACGGTCAATCAGGGCATCGACCCGGCCGAGGCCGTGCTGATCGGCGGCGGCGGCGCGGCCGGGCTCAACTCGGTCTGGATCGCGCGTCGGCTCGGCTGCAAGACGCTGGTGATCCCCGAGGTCGGCGCGGCGCTCTCGGCCGCGGGCGCGCTCATGTCCGACCTGACCGCGCACTACACGCAGCATCATTTCGCCACGAGCGATGCGTTCGACTATGCGGGCGTGAACAAAACGCTGGCCGAGCTCGAGGCGCGCTGCCGCGCCTTCATCGACGGGCCCGGCAAGGGCTCGACCAGGAGCCGCATCGAGTTCGCGGTCGAGGCGCGCTATCCGAATCAGGTGTGGGAGATCGAGGTGCCGCTCGCCGGGCTCCGCATCTCCGACAAGGCGGCGCTCGACGCGCTGATCGAGGGCTTCCACCGCGCGCATGAGGAGATCTTCGCGATCCGCGACGCCGGCTCCGGCATCGAGGCGGTGTCGTGGAGCGCGCGCGTCAGCTGCACGCTTCGCGACCATGAGGACGCGACCTTGGCCCCCGGCGCGATGCACGGCAAGACGCCAAGCCACCGCCGCGCTTTTTTCGTCGAGACCGGCTTCGTCGACGCCGCGGTCAAGCGCTTCGAGGCCTTGAAGACAAATGAGCGCATCGCGGGGCCGGCGATCGTCGAGAGCGCGTTCACCACGGTCGTGCTGCCGCCGGGTTCCGTCGGCACCAAGCGCGCCTCAGGCTCACTCTCGGTCGAGGTGGGAGGCGCGGGATAACGAGCCTGGACGCAAGGCAGAGCGACGCAACCC
>Ga0194132_10012878_pt1 | contig 10300 bp, 10 predicted proteins | sample TA2KigOf80mmetaG_FD_148612 | JGI IMG/M metagenome (GOLD analysis project Ga0194132, IMG submission 148612) | Freshwater microbial communities from Lake Tanganyika, Tanzania - TA2015054 Kigoma Offshore 80m | ecosystem: Environmental > Aquatic > Freshwater > Lake | place: Tanzania: Lake... | reverse complement strand
AGGCCTACAGGTCTCCGACGATGAGTTTCAAGCGCTCAATATCAAACCCGGTAAGTTTCATGGCGATTGGAACTATACGCTTCTTCCTCGCTCTTAATCGGTAACTTAATTCTTGCCCATGCCTTAGGGCACACGGCACCGCTTGCGTATTCCTGAGATGACCTCAGCGCCTCCTTACAATATCGCTTTCTTTAACAACTCAGCAAGCAAATTTTACAAAAATTTTACCAAACTCTTACAACTTGCTTACGACTTCCGCTCCTTTTTTCGCTACATGCACTCTCACGACAGGGAGATAAAGCGATGACCCTTAACGTTCCTGGCGGTTGTCATTCAAAAATAGGAGGGCGGGTCGCCCCACCCTCCACTCTAGATTGAATCAAGACATATTCCAAAACAAAGGAGAACGACCATGTTTCGCCGTTCCTTCACTGTGAGTTTTTCCCTGATTGTTGGACTGCTTGCTTTCTCACAATTCACCCAAGCTCAGTCACAATTGGCACAAGTCCAAGCCCCCAAAATCGAGGCCCCGATTAACCCGAACCTCAAAGATGTCAAACCCAACCTTCCTGGCGGTGGCACCGCCGCTGCCAGCAAGATCCAAATTACCAATATTGCTATTTCCTCACAGGCAGAGTGTCCAGTGACATCAGAAAACGATTGTGTCACTGTCAAATGGACGCTGCAAAATCCCCCGACGATCTTTACGGGTCTGAGCTACGAAGCAAGTGGAAAAATCGTCCTTGATGGCACCCACACCGTCAACGCCACGGCGAACCCGATTAACAGCGGGAATGCCACCAGCGCCGTTGTCAAAGCATTCCATGTCACTGGCAACAAAATTACCGGAGCAACGGTGACGGTAAAGCTTTTCGGTCAGGTTGGAACAACAAAAAGTTTGATTACCGAGGCGACGCAGACAGCGACGTTCTAATCACCCGGCCTCCTACGCGAGCCACTATCTCGTACCGTGTCTCATAACTTCGTGAGCAGTTGTAGGGCGTGCGCAGCGCGCCAACTGCCTGGCGCGTGGTACGCGCCCTACGATTTCACCGCTCATGAACTTGCGAGACACGGGACTAGGGTGAGGGAATGGAATAAGGAACTCCACACTTTTTCCCCTCATCCTGACCTTCTCTCGGTGGGAGAAAGGACCCACACCTGTGCAGTCGTGGTTTAACTTAGTGCCATTACGCCAAAGAGGGAGGACAGGATGTGAGGAACAATTTACACGGACCACCTGCATTTCATGCGCTCTAGAATACAACATCGACGTCAGCAACTGCGGGGAGCACACTACTGGTTATGTTCCCTTTTGCTTGCCGCACTGCTCAGAACTCCGCTCGCTTGGGGCGAGCCGATTCAAGTGACGCGCACCAACTGCGCTGCCGAGAACCAATGGCTGTATCCGACCGATGCCGTCGAACTGCGCGTGAGTCGCTTGCCCACGCCCGAGGAAGGACACTTTGCCCTGCTGCTCGGCACCCTTGATGTCACCTCACAGCTCAAGATGTTGGGGGCCGATCTGACCTATACCCCCACGGCCCTGCCACACACGAGTGGCCCGCACGACGTGGTCTTGTACGTCGTCTCGCCGGCCAATGACTGGACCGAAGTCGGACGGTTGCCGCTCCGCGTGCTCACCCCGCGCGGCTTCAAAACTGCCGAGACCACGCCCAAACTCGACCTCAACTGGAAATCGCGACTGGCCGAAAGCCGCAACACCGGTGCTGGCGCCACCGATCGGCCCAGTCCCTTCAATGACTTCACTCTCCAAGGCGGCTTAGACACCAACTTTGCACGCGGCGACTTTCTCGTCAAAACCCAAGCCGCCCTGTTAGGCAGTAGCCGCGAGAAGGAAGCGCTGCGCTTTAGTCAGTTGCGCAATAGCGCTCCCAAGCTCGACCTCAGCTCCTATCTCGTCGATGTCACGCGCGGCAATGCCCAGTTCTCAATGGGCCACATTACCTATGGCACCAATCGTCATCTGTTGCGCAATATCGCTACTCGTGGCCTGGTCTTTCGCTACAAACTCAATGATCGCTTTGATGTCTCCGTGAATACCATGACAGGCCGCAGTATCGTCGGCTATGACAACTTCTTGGGCCTGGGCGATCTGGGACGCAACAACATCACCTCAGGCACCATCGGCGTCGATCTCCTGAAGAACGGCTGGGGGAACGTGCGTGTGGAAGGGATGTGGATGCAAGGACGGCTCAAGCCACAGACATCCTTTAATGTCGGCCAGATCGCCGATGCCGAGAAGAGCCGTGGCTTTGGCCTGCGGTTAATCGGCAGTGCCTGGAATGGGCGGATGCGGACGGAGTTGAGTTTTGCCCGCAGTACGTTTGACAATCCCAACGACCGCGCCCTGAGTGGCGGCGCCGCGCTGGTCAAGATCAAACAAACCGCCAACAATGCGCGCTATATCGATCTCGCGGTCGATATTGTCCAGAACTACACGCTCGGGTGGGGCAAAGCCCTGTCCCTCACGCTCAGTGGCTCCCATGAACGCATCGATCCGCAGTTCAAGAGTCTGGGCATGTTCACCACCGCCAATCAAGATATCAACCAGCTAGGCCTAGACGGCAACTTGGGCGAGTTGTCCTTTCAACTCCGCCATACCTGGACCGAAGATAACCTCGACGACATCGCGACGATTCTCACCACCAAGACTCGGAATGCCACGATCAACTTTGGCTTCCCACTGCGCAGTCTCTTCAGTGGCACCCGGCTCGATGCCTGGTGGGTCCCAACCATCAACTATGGCTTTGGCTGGACCCATCAGTTCAGTCCCAACAAGCCACCATCCGACCCCGACGGGTTTCGGCTCGACAATATCCCGGACCAACTCGATATTACCCACACCACGGGCGCCAATTGGTCAGGCGCGTGGTGGCAATGGTCGCTGAGTTACCAGTTTCTGCATTCGTTTCAAGACAATAGGCAACAAGGTCGTGACCTGGCCGACTTCACCAACTATGCGCACCTGGTGACCCTGAGTCTATGTCCTCACGCCACCTTCTCCTTCACTATTGGCGGGGGCTGGACCGATGCCATCAATCAAGAACGCAAGCTCACCCGCATGACGCGCACGGGCAACATCGGCTTTGACTGGCAGTTTCTCCCCAACTGGGCGCTCACGGGCACGTATAGTTATACCGATGAAGATGACTCCAGCAGTTTCTCCATCGGCCGCAGTTTTCTGCTCGACACACAAATTTCGCGCACGTTTGAGGTGCCCCTGTACGGCACGAAGAAGGTGCCCTGTCGCTTCTTCTTACGCCATGCCTTGCAATCCACGCTCGCGCGCGATCGGGTCTTTCTGGTCGCCACCGACTCGGCGGTGTGGACCGTCGATGCCGGGGTGAGCGTAAGTTTGTTTTAAGGGATACTTTCATGAGGACCACGCGCTTCATCCTAACTGGGCTCTGTCTTCACAGCCTGAGCATCATTGCCCCCGCCGTGACGGTCAATCCCACCGGCGTCAATACACGCATCAACGGTCCAACAGTTGCCTTTCTCACCTTCATTGGTCTGAACGATCAACGGCCGATGGAAGGCACCTGGTGTGGCGCCATTAACCCTGATGGCTCCTGTGTCGCTGGCACCATCTTTGGCGTGCTGCCACCGCGGAGCGATTTTTCCACCGCCAGTGGCGGTCGCAACTTCACTGACATCATGACCATTCCCCCTTCGGTCGCACGGCGGGCCTATCAAGATGCACTCCGTGGCAATGCCTCAGAGTTCTTCTATGTCCGTCGTTTTCAGAGCCTCAGCGGCGGACCCGATGAGTTCGTGCCCGTCACCTGTCGCATGGCCGGTGGTGGGGCACGTTCGCCTTTAGCTCTCACCGAGGTGCAACTGCGCTTCAACAATAACGACGCTCCGATCCTCGCCGTGAACCAGGGCCAGCCGCTGCAACCGTTTCGTGCCGAGATTCATTACAACGGCAGTGGACGCCTCAAAGGGCGCTGGGAAGTGGTCGTGCCTGGTGATCCCTTACCTGAGGAACGAGACCTCTTGACCGAAGGCACCTTACCGTTGGAAGAACGCGGCTTACAACGTCGCTACACGCTCATTGACCGCTTCGACACCTTCCTGGCCCCGACCGGCAAGATCACCCTGCCCGGCCCAAGTCCGGACAGACTGCCACGCGCCACCGATGGCCTGCATCTGATCCTCCTCCGCGTCGAAGCCACGGACGATAAAGAGGCGGGCTCCGTGTTCGGCCCAGGGCAAGTCGACAGTGGTGGTGTGGCAGGTTTTCCCCTGCCCGTCCTGCGCTACTATGTCGGCGCCAACCCCCAAGGCCTCCACCTCGCCACGCGCACCGCAGGCGGCATCCAACTCCTCAGTCCCCAAGACAAGGCCACACTGCCAGCGGCACAGAAGCTCACGTTCCGCTGGGCCGAAGAGACACGCACGCATCTCTATCAACTCGAAATCACCAAGGAGGAGAAACCCCTGTTCTCGGCCGTCATTAACCAAGGCACGACCGAGTACACCGCCCCCTCCTGGATCAAGGAGCATGCCGGGACACCATTGCAGTGGCGCGTCCAAGCGCTCGGTACCGATGGCGCATCGCTCTTGCAGTCCGAGTGGCGGACGCTGCAACTGCAGCCGTAAGGAAACGCAGCAAGCCGACGAATTTCTGCTTCTTCAATGTGAACCCTGAAACATGGAACCTGCAACTACAACCCACACAGGAGACCTCTCATGAAGCGACACCTGTTCATCGTCTTCATTACCCTGCTCTTCAGCGTAATCTTGCTCACACAACACGCCGCAGCACGACCAGCACCGGAAGTCGGCGCGCGGCACCCAGGAGACCGGATCGCAGCAGGAAGAATTCACAAGTAAAGGAAGTACCGTAATGGTTCATCGTATCGACCTTTATAGGCGCGAGCGATGAGATTCGGGTGAGATTGCTTCGCTGCGCTCGTAATGACGGCACGCACTATGTCATCGAGAGGAGCACTGCAACGAAGCAATCTCACCATGCACTCTTTGAAACCGAGGAGACATTACCTATGGACTTACCGCACTCTCACTTCAACCCGCACAACCCATCCCATCGTCCAAGACGTCGGCGGCGCTCATTACTGCACTTGCGCACTACTGTTCTCCTCGTACTCCTGCTGCTGTCAAGCTTCTGTCCGCGCTTCACACCAGTCACGATGGCAGCAAACGACCTTCTCGTCTTCACTGTTGGTTAGATATCTTTGGCGGACTGCTCGGTAATATCTTTGGCTCAGAAGAACGTGGTGGGACTTTCGTCATGCGACCAGACGGCACCGGCTTACGACAACTCACCTCGTTTCAGTCGTTCAATTTTCGCTATGAAGGGGACATTTTTGCGCTGCCCGATGACCACGCCACAGTGTCCCCTGATGGCAAACGGGTGCTGTTCTCCTCCAGTTGGTCTGATGACAACGGCGTGCTTGGTGGCATTGTCGACTCCGACAATTACGAGGTCTTCATCATGAACATCAACGGCACCAACCTTCGTCGCCTGACCAATTCACCCGGCTTTGATGGCGAAGCAGTGTTTTCACCCGACGGCACCAAGATCGCCTATGTCTCAGAGTGTGGTGGAGAGACCGCCTCACAATGTGTGCTTCACGAAAGTATTTATATCATGGACCCCAATGGCAATATTCTACAGCGGGTGACATCCTCATCATTCAGCGATGTCGAGCCCGCCTGGCATCCTGACGGCACCAAGGTCGCCTATACCCGGGTTACCGTCGAAGGTGGCCCCAAGGTCGGAGACGAGCAGAAGCACATTCGTATCACCGATGCTGACGGTCTCAACAAGAATGACCGCTTGCTTTTTGATGCACTAGTCCCGTGTCTCGCAAGTTCATTAACGGAAGCAACGTAGGCACACAGCAAGTGTTACCGCAGACTGTCACCGTCACTGCAGGCGATAGGATACAATTCGCATTTTCCTGGACCCATCCTGAACGGTGGCGGAATCTTTCTGACCTTCATCTGCGCATTGTCGATGACACACAGCTCCTGCTGTGGACCCGCTTTAATGTCCAGGGCAATGTACTCAGTCTGATCGGTGGAGATAAGCCCCACGGGCCGCAGGCAGGCACGCCAGGTTCACACGGGTTCTTGCAGAATACGAACGTTTGGGTAGACCTCAAAGACAGCGCGGGAATCGCTAATGGACCTGACGATCCAAGGGCAGATTTTTTCCACACCTGCGCCCTCTTAGCTGAGGGCACTACCCGCTGCTGGGGCAACAATTCCTTCGGCCAACTCGGCAACAATTCAACAACGAACAGTTCCCTTCCAGTCACGGTTATTGGCCTGGCCGGCACCATCACCGGTCAATGGACGCGCAATGTCACGATCACTCCAGAACCATAACGTGTGAACTGCTGTAGCAGGGTAGTGTGTGCTATGCGCACGCGGCGTCGCAACGCCGTGATATTCGTGCGCATAGCGCACGCGACAGGCTTCTTTACACTCCGAATCGCACGACCGAACTTGTTGTAGCAAACAGCTCACTCCGCTCATCCGATCTCCAACGGGAAACCATCAGCGCGGTGCGTACTCATCACCCTACAGAAGATGCGAACGCTCTCTCTTTTCGTGTCCAGCTCCTCCACATGCGGTCACCTGATTTTCAGACAGTGTATCCATAGCCACATCTGCACTGCCATCGCCATTAACATCACCGGCAGCGAGCGTCGCGCCCGATTCCCCTGCATCCATTAAGACCCTCATCGAGGCGCCACCATACAGATGGTCGGTTTCGCTTCGACATTGTCACGTGTGAAGTACCAATGCGGACGTGCTCTGGAGGGGCACGAGGCAGGCCTGAGCACCAGGACCTATTAAAGAAACAGGCAAAACCTCCGAAAGAGTCTTACAACGGTGGGGCGAATTATAACGTTCAGTGATAAATCTGAAAACGACTTGCCGTTAGCGCTTCTCGCCGCGAGTAGACCTTTGTGAGGAAAGCATGGCATTTTTTCTCCGCAACGTTAGCACTAACCTGTCCATTCTCGTAATAGTGACGTTTACTTTACTCGCGACCACGGCGAATACTCTCGCACAGTCAGTCCCCACTCAGGGACTGCACGGGTACTGGCGGTTTGATGAGGGTAGCGGCACAACTGCAGTCGATACCTCTGGCAATGGTTACACAGCCACCCTCTCAAATGCCTTGGGCTGGGCAGCCGGCCAGAGCGGGACCGCCTTAGCCCCTGGCGCTAGCGCTCTCGTTCTTCGCAACGCAGTACTGGAATCGCCACAAGTGACCTTCGCCCTCTGGATGCAAGCCAAGGCCGCGCCGGTTCCCTATGAGGGCCTGGCTGGAAAAACGTCGTCTGAGAATTGGAACGATGGTGACGGCTTTTATTATGTCAGCAGCTCAGAAATCCGCTTCTTCGTGAATACCTGGTATCAAGGTGTGGCGCGGGCGCCTATCATCCCGACGACCTGGAATCACCTTGTGGGAACGTATGATGGCCGGACCGTGCGCCTCTATGTCAACGGCGTCGAAGGGACCGCAACGAATTTTACCGGCCCGTTCTTTCATGGCGGTGCGCTGCTCATTGGTCGGCTGCCCGGCACCAGCAACCGTCGCCATACTATTGATGACGTGCACTTCTACAATCGGGCCTTATCCGCAGCAGAAGTCCACTCGCTATATACCGCTTCTGCAACGCTGACTGATAACATCCCTCCGTTGCGCACCAACGGCACGCCTTCCGGCGCGCTGGCAGCCGGCACCACGCAGAGCACCTTGACGCTGAGCACCAATGAGAATGCGACCTGCAAATACGGTCCTCTCGCGGGGAAGAGTTACGACACATTGCCGAATACCTTTTCCACTACCGGCGGACTATCACACACTGTCACAGTCAGCGGATTGCAAAATGGCCAAAGCTACACTTACTACGTCCGCTGTCAGGACAGCTTTAGCAATGTTAACGCTGATGACTTTCTCTTGACCTTCGCCATTACGGCTTCGTCTTCCTCTACTACGACTCCACCAGTCGGTTCCGACCCAGTACCGACGACCAAGCGTCTCACCTGGATCGACAGCTCAGATAACGAAGATGGCTTCAAGATCGAGCGCAAGGTCGGCACCGCTGGAACGTACGTCCGCCTTGCTGTAGTTGGGGTCAATACGACTACATACACAGACACAGAGACCGTCTCTGGAACGGTGTACTGCTATCACGTTCAAGCATTCAATACCGCGGGAGATTCTCCCTTCTCCAACGCGGCCTGCACAACAAATCCATCCACGGCAAACGTTACGAGCGCCCCCTCTCCATAGGGGAATGGCATCAAGTTAGCGGCTTTTCGCGCCCTTCGACTTCCCCTTCGACTCCGCTCAGGGTACGCTCAGGACGAGCGGTCATAGGCCCGTTCATGCTGAGCGTAGACGCGCAGCGCCGAAGTCGAAGTGCGAACGGGTTCCTTAAAGTCTCCCTAGACGGATTCTTACTTCCCCAATTCCTCAGCGAACAGTTTCTTCACTTTGGCCCACGCATCGTCTGCCGACGCCTTGTCGTACGATGCACGTTGGTCACAGAAAAACCCGTGGTCGGCGTTTTGGTAGACAACGACTTCGTTACGGATCTTCTGCTTTTCGAGTTCAGTGCGAACGGCGTCGACTTGATTCATGGGAATGTGCGCGTCTTTGGCACCAAACAAACAAATGATCTTGCCGCCGATTTTGTTGGTTCTACCGATCGTCGAAGGTTCGCCACCAAAACCTTTCTCGCCGGCGATGCCGCCACCATAGAAACTGGCCGCAGCTTTGATCTCGGTTTCACAGGCCGTGAGATAGGTCACATGCCCACCAACGCAGAATCCCATCGCGCCAATCTTGTCGCCTTTGACGAAATTCTGCCGCTTGAGAAATGACATCGCGGCACGGGCATCAGCGACGATCTCACTGGCTTTGAGCTGCATGAGGAGCTTGATGCCACTGTTCATTCCCGCTTCATCATAGCCATACTCCACCCCTGGCCCCGTGCGATGAAAGAAATCTGGCGCCAGCGCAACATATCCTTCACGTGCCACACGTTCAGTGACATCACGAATGTGCGGGTTCACACCAAAGATCTCCATAAACACCAGCACCGCTGGACGTTGGGCATTATCGGTTGGCCGCGCCATATACGCGCTCATGGTTTTGCCATCGAGACCAATACTCACACGTTGCGTTGTAATATCCATTACGGGCACCTCCTCTTTCGTTATCGTCGGTCTCTGTTCATCACAGCGACTTGTATGGTGTCAAGACAGCCATCCGTAGAGACAACAACAGGTCGAACCCTACAGAGAGTTTCGGACAGCATCAGCCATCGCGCCCCTAGATCAGGGAAAATCCCGACTTGCTTTTTTTCAGCGTTCCTCATACACCCTGTCCCGTTAGAATTCAGATCTTGGGACTTTGACGAGGTCTCCCTCAAAAAAGGAGGAGAAATTTCGTATTGGATCTGGCCGCGCCAGATCACCTCAGAAGTATCGCAACACAATCACAACAGCAATTAAAAATCTTTACCTTGACGAAGTACGAAGGCGGCGTAGGAAGCCCTGTTGGTTGTGGCTGTTCTACTGGTGCAAGCGTCGCCCTCCCGTCTCCACGCATACTCCACCGGTTTGCGTTCTCGGACACAAACCACAACATCCTCAGGACGGTCAGGAGGGAACTACCAATGGAACCAATCCGCAATCGGCTTACGCCGCTGCATCAGCCCTCGATTTCACGCGCCGCGAAGTCTCATAGCCGCACGCATAATTCTGTAACAACCGTTGTGCGGTTCCTTTTTCAGCATTCATCTCCGCACCTGACTGCTTTGGTGGCGCTTGCGCTCTTCCTGCCACTTGCGCAGTTGACGGCTGTCGCTGCTACCGATCCAATTGGCTACTGGAAGTTCGAGGAAGGAGCAGGAGCTACAGCGGCAGATTCATCGGGCAATGGCTATGTAGTCACCCTCTCCAATGCTACAGGATGGACGACTGGCAAAGTGGGCACGGCCTTGGCCGCTGGAACGAGTGCAACCGTTGCTTCCAGTGCGGCGTTTGAACCCGCGCAACTGACATTTGCCCTGTGGGCAAAAGCGACCTCTGCTCCTACTCCGTACGAGGGCGTGGCGGGCAAAACTTCTTCTAGCAATTGGAATAATGGATACGGTTTTTATTACCTTAGGCGGTGGCAGGAAACAACTTACCGCAATAGTGATTGACCGGAGTGGAGAGCCTCTGCACAAGAGCAGGGATGAGAGACGAGACCATTGTGTGCTGGCTTCGGTCTAAG
>Ga0194132_10012876_pt1 | contig 10301 bp, 10 predicted proteins | sample TA2KigOf80mmetaG_FD_148612 | JGI IMG/M metagenome (GOLD analysis project Ga0194132, IMG submission 148612) | Freshwater microbial communities from Lake Tanganyika, Tanzania - TA2015054 Kigoma Offshore 80m | ecosystem: Environmental > Aquatic > Freshwater > Lake | place: Tanzania: Lake... | reverse complement strand
CCGGCCTCCCCCAGGCTGGCGGCGGCGGGGGCCAGGTGCAGGCCGGCCACGGTGTGGTCGGTGATCAGGGCCACCTGCCGGCCCAGGCCCGCTTCCCGGCACAAGGCCCCCAGGCGGGAGAGCACCCCGTGCCCCACGTGGATGGCGTAAGGGTGGGGCTCAAGGGCCAGGGCGATGGTCTGCATCCCATTGCTCCAGGGTCTGGGCCAGGCGAAGGGCGGTGGTTTCGGGGTCCAGGTGGTCGCTGGTGTGGAACTGGATATCGGCCCGGGCGTAGAAGGGGGCGCGCTCGGCCAGCAGGCGCTCGATTTTGGCGCGTTTCTCCTGGTGGTTGAGGCCGGCCAGCAGGGGCCGATCCTCCTTGCGGCTGACCCGTTCGAGGATGGTGTCCACCGAAGCCTGGAGGCAGACCACCACCCCGCCGGTCCGGCCCAGCAATTCCCAGTTGCGCTCCTGGGCAATGGCCCCCCCGCCCAGGGCGACCACCGCGTTGGCGCGGGCGGCGGCCTCGGCCAGGCACTGGTGCTCCAGTTGGCGGAAGGCGGCCTCCCCCTGGGCGGCGAAGATCTGGGGGATGCTCTTGCCGGCCCGTTCCTCGATGAGGTGGTCGGTGTCGAGAAAGACCCGGCCCAGGCGCTGGGCCAGGAGCCGGCCGATCTTGGTCTTGCCGGTGCCCATGAAGCCGGTGAGGAAGATGGGGCCTTGCACTGCCACGCCTACATCCGCTCCACGGTCTCGATGCCCAAAAGGCCCAGGCCGGTCCGGATGGTGCGGGCGGTGCCCTGGCAGAGCAGGAGTCGGCTCTGGCGCACGGGGTCCTCGGCCTTGAGCACCGGGCAGGACTCGTAGAAGCGCATGAAGGTCTCGGCCAGGCTGTAGAGATAGGCGCAGAGCATGTTGGGGTAACACTCCCTGGCCACCCCCTCCACGGTCTCGGCGAACTGGGCCAGTTTGAGGGCCAGGGCCTTCTCGGCAGGTTCGGCGATGAGCAGCCGGGCCTGGGCGGCGGGGGCTTCCAGTTCGCCCCGGCGGAAGATGCTCTGCACCCGCGCATAGGAGTACTGGAGATAGGGCGCGGTGTTGCCGTCGAGGGCCAGCATCTTGTCCCAATCGAAGAGGTAGTCGGTGGTGCGGTTGAGGGAGAGGTCGGCGTACTTGACGCTGCCGATGCCCGCCACCCGGGCGATCTGCCGGCGCTCCTCCTCGGCGAGGTCGGGGTTCTTCTCCGAGACCAGGGCAAAGGCCCGCGCCTCGGCCTCGTCGAGTAATTCGAGCAACTTCACCGTGCCGCCCTGCCGGGTGCGGAAGGGTTTGCCGTCCCGTCCCATCATGGTGCCGAAGGCGTGGTGCTCCAGGGAGCAGGAGGCAGGGGCGAAGCCAGCGGCCCGGGCCACGGCAAAGACCTGGCGCAGGTGCAGGTCCTGGCGGGCATCCACCACGTAGAGGACGCGGTCGGCCCTGAGTTGGCCGGCCCGGTAGCGCACCGCGGCCAGGTCGGTGGTGGCGTAGAGGTAGCCGCCGTCGGACTTCTGGATGATCACCGGGGTGATCTCCCCCTCCTTGTCCTTGAACTCCTCTAGAAACACGCACTGGGCGCCCTGGGACTGGCGCAAGAGCCCGGCCTTGTGCAGGTCCTCCACGACGCAGGGCAGGTCGTCGTTGTACGCGCTCTCGGGCCGCACGTCCTCGCGTTTGAGGGTGACGCCCAGCCGCGCGTACACCTGCTCGCAGTGGCGCAGGGACTCGCCGATGAAGCGCTGCCACACCTCAAGGCAATGGGGGTCGCCGCCTTGTAACCTCACCACGTACTCGCGGGCGATGCGGGCAAAGCCCTCGTCCTCGTCGAAGCGCTGTTTGGACGCCCGGTAGAACTGCTCCAGGTCTGCCAACTCCCCCGACACGTCCTGGCCCTGCCCTTCGAGGTGGTCGAGGTGGGCGATGAGCATGCCGAACTGGGTGCCCCAGTCTCCCACGTGGTTGTGGCGGATCACCCGGTGGCCGAGGAATTCGAGGATGCGAACCAGCGCGTCGCCGATGATGGTGCTGCGCAGGTGGCCGACGTGCATCTCCTTGGCCAGGTTGGGGTGGGAGTAATCGACCACCACGGTCTGCGGTGCGGCTGCTGCGGCCACCCCCAAGCGCTCGTCGGCCAGCACCCCGTTCACATAGCCGGCCAGCCATGCGCTTTTCAGGGCGATGTTGATGAAGCCGGGGCCGGCGATCTCCACCTTCTCGGCGATGCCCTCCAGGTCGAGGGCGGCCACCACCTTTTCGGCCAGTTCGCGGGGCTTGAGGCCCATCTTCTTGGCCGCCCCCATCACCCCGTTGCCCTGGTAGTCCCCGAACTCGGGCCGGGTGGCCGGACCCAGCATGGGGGGCGCGTCGGGCGGGGCGCCGGCCTGTTGCATAGCCTGGGCCAGGCGGGATTCGAGCAGGTGGCGGAGGGTCATGAGTGCGGAGGTCCTTGTCAGGTAACTCGATAGTGGAACAATAGATAATAGAGCGGAGACCCTATAAGTGCAAACGGCTCAGAAGTCGTAGTCGATGGACCAGGCGTACTCCTGGCTGCCCAGGAGGGTGCGCTCCAGGTAGGGCTCCCAGGAGAAGGTGCGGGGGTTGCCCCAGATCAGAAAGAAGTCCGGGGCAAAGCTGCAGGTGGCGCTGACCAAGCCCAGCTTGGGATGGCGCTGCTGGATCACCAGCTTGGTATCGCCCTCGTGGTCGAGCTTGGTCTGGCCACCCTTCCAGGGCGAGGTCTTGCGGCGGATGTACCCGTTGGCGCCCATGACAAAACCGGGGTCTTCGGCAAAGGAGACCGGGAAATTGACCCGGAAGAGTTCGTCGGTCTCGGGATGGGGGTAGAAGGGATGGGGGAACCAGCGCAGGTTGAGGAAGCCCTGGCCGAGGTTCTCCACCCGGATCTGGGAGCGCACGGTCCGCTCGATGAGGGTGACGACCCGTTCCAGGCGCAGGGCATGATCCTGGAAGCGCTGCTCGGTGACCATGCGCACCTGGTCCTGCTGGTGGCTAACATCCCACTTGCAGAACTCCAGCACCTTTCTCTCCTTCATGTCGCAGAGGCCGATACCGACGATCAGGCTGGTGGGGTCGGCCGAGTAGGGGTCGCGCAGGGGGCTGAGGTTGAAGGCATCGGGGATGCCCTGGCCGTCGAAGACGTTGAAGCTGTCTGGATAGGTGGGGCCGCTGAGCAGGTCGCCCAGCTTGTGGTCGGCCACCTGGAAGATGTACCCGCCGGTGCAATAGCGGGAGCCCATGCGCTCCTGGTCGGCCACGGGGTCGAGGACGGAGACGGTGAGTTGCTGATTGGCGAGGGTGTACATGAGATGTGGTCTCCAGGTGAAGGGGATGACAGGTGATCGACGGTGTGCTGATGCGGTAGTGAGCGACCCATTCCAGCCTTTCCTCAGGCGCGGACTTGCCACCCCGCTCGCTTTGCTGAGCTGTATTTCTGGGGATCAGGCCCGTGGGGTGCCCACTTCGGGTGTCTCTGCAGTCCCGGATCCGTGACACCATCTAGATGGTGTCGCGCCCATCTCATCCCCTCTGCCCCCGCAACGCCCCATACGTTGGGGCGTTGCGTCCCCTCGCTCCTTAAACTACGCTTCCCCCATCCCGCCCCTGCGATCCTGCCCCCGGCCTCTCCCCCAGAGACGTCCCTTCCACCTGCCGCTGCGCTAACCCTCGCGGCCCCCCCGCTGGGGCACTCCCCCGGTCCTGACGCGCTCAGTGAGCGGGTTTGCCCAAACGCTCCAGGGCGGCGGCGCGCATGACCTCGACGGGGGGTTCGACGCCGGTCCAGATCTCGAAGGCCCTGGCGCCCTGGCGGGCCAGCATGCCTAAGCCGTCCACAGGATGGGCGCCGGCTTGGCGGGCCTGGCGCAGCAACAGGGTCTCCAGCGGGTTGTAGACGATGTCCAGCACCACCATGCCGGCGTGCAGGCAGGTGGGGTCTGGCAGGGGCGAAGCATCTGGATGGGGGTGCATGCCGATGGCGGTGGAGTTGATCAGCAGTCCGGCCTCGTGCAAGGGGCCGGCGGCGGAACCGTCCAGCGCACCGGGCTGCACCCGCTGGCCGCCGGGGTCCAGGGCTGCGGCCAGGGCCGCGGCTTTTTCGGGGGTGCGGTTGAGGAGGGCGATGTGCTCCACCTCGGGCCGCTGCAGGAGGCCGTAGAGGATGGCCCGGGCCGCCCCGCCGGCGCCCAGGAGCGCCACCCGGGGTGGCAGGGTCTCCAGACCCCCGTCCAGGCGCAGACTCTGCATCACCCCAAAGGCGTCGGTGTTGTGGCCGATCAGGCGGCCCTCGGAATGGTCGAGGGTGTTCACCGCGCCGATGGCCCGGGCCTCGGGGGAAACCTCATCGACCAGGGCCATTACCGCTACCTTGTGGGGCACGGTGACGTTGAGGCCGCGGATATTGAGGGCGCGCATCCCGGCGATGGCCCGGCCCAGGTCCTCGGGCCGCACCGGGAAGGCCGCGTACACGTAGTCGAGCCCCAGGGCGGCGATGGCGGCGTTGTGCATGGCCGGCGAGGAGGTGTGTTCCACCGGGTGGCCGATGACCCCCAGCACCCTGGTCTTGCCGCTGAGGTGCGCCATCTCAGGGCAGCAGGTCCTCGACGAATTGCCCGGCGATGCCCAGGCTCTCGCGCCAGGAGGCCTTGTAGCGCAGGCGGATCAGCACCACGCCACCGGCCAGGACCAGGACGGCCAGGGTACACAGACGTATCAGTCCTCTCATCTCTTGCGCTCCTGGAGTTTTTCGAGGGTGGTGAAGAAGGCCGGGAACACCTCGTCCAAGCACTGGACCTCGGAGAGGGTGGTTTCGGTTTCGGCCCACAGCCCGGCCACGGCAAAGGCAAAGGTCAGGCCCAGGTCATTGCGGGTGTCGATGGCCGCGCCCCTGAGCGGGTACCCCCCCTCGACGACCAACCCCTCGGGGAACTCGCCCACCTTGGCCTCGAGGAGGCGCAGTTGCTGGACCAGGTGGGCCACAAGGTCGTACTCGCCCTGGCGCAGTACCTCCACGTCGCGGATGACGAACTCCCCTTCGGTCTGGGTGGCCAGCACCGCCAATAGGGGCACCTGGTCGAGCAGTTTCTCGGCGCGTTTCTCGGCGATGCGGGTGGGCTTGAGTTTGCCCGAGCGCACTACTAGATCTGTGGTGTCATCCTCGTTTTCTTTGAGGGTGAGGGGGGCGCCCAACTGGCGCAAGAGGTCGAAGAAGAAGCGCCGCCCCGAGCGGATGGCCAGCCGGCGCAGGCGCAACTCCGAGCGCCGCAGGCCCAGGGCCGCCACCACCAGGGGCAGGGCCAGGGGCGGGTCGCCGGCGATCTCCAGCTCCCTGGGCTGCAACTCCTGGCCGCCCTCGATGGACAGGAGCCACTCGCCTTCGGCCTCCTGGCGGCGGCGCAGCACCTCGACGCCCCACTGGCGCAGGGGGCGCTCGGCCCTTTCGCCGGTTTTGAGCAGTTCGCGCAGGGAGGTGGTGCCCTGGGCGTAGAGCCCGGCCAGGAGCAGGGCGGTTTTGATCCCGGGGCTCAGTTCGGCGGCGGTGTGGGTGAAGGGTTGCAGGGCTGCGCCGCCGCCCACCAGCCAAATCCCCCCGGCTTCGCCGTGGACCTCCGCTCCCGCAGCGGCCAGCAGGGACAGCAGTTGTCCAGCCTCTTCCTGCGCCTCGCCCAAGTGGACGCGGGAGGAGAACCCCTGGCCGCAGAGCAGGGCCAAGAGGCACAGGGCTTCTTCGCCCAACCCTTCGAGTTCCACAGTGTCGCGGGGGGCGCTGAAGCCCAAGCGTCCCTGCCCCCGGACCACCAGCCCATCCGGCTCCTCGGCGATGGCTGCGCCCAAGCCGCGCAGGACCCCGACCAGCCGCCCGATGGCGGGTGGGGTGTTGCGGATACGGCTCTCGCCCTGGGCCAGGCTGGCCAGTACCAGGGCCTGGGCAGCGCCCTCCAGTTCGCCGGGGACGGTGGTTTCGCCGGAGAGTTTGCGGGCCGGGCGCACGGTGCGTTCCACTATCGTCTCCTGGCCTGGTAGCCCAGGCGGGCCAGCACCTCGAGGGCGTGGTCGGCCGCTGGCTCGCTGTCGAAGCCCAGGCGCAGGGTGCCCCCTTCTCCCTCTCTCACCTTCATCACCTCGATGTCGTTGATGTTGATCTTTTTCCCTCCCAAAGCCTGGGCGATCTGGGCGATGACCCCCGGCTTGTCCTCGGCCACCACCAGGATCTCGAAGAGGGTGTGGATGAAACCCTTGGCGTCGCGGGGGATGCTGTTGCGGGTGCGGTTGGCAAAGGCGAAATCCTGGCCCAGGCTCGGGTCGGCCAGGCGCCGGCGCACGTCCTGCAGCACCCCGATGTACTGGTCGATCATCCGGCCGATCTGGTCCTCGTTGGTGCGGCAGATGTCCTCCCATACCGGGGCGTACGGGCTGGAGGCGATGCGGGTCAGGTCGCGGAAGCCGCCGGCCGCCAGGGTGAGGAAGTAGCCCTGCTCCTGGTGGAGCCGGCCCACCATCTCCACCAGCGAGGTGGCGATCATCTGCGGCAGGTGGCTGATGGCAGCCACCACCTCGTCGTGGGTCTGGGCGTCGAGTTCGAGCACCTTGGCCCCTATCTCCTTGAGCAACTCGACCAAGGCCCCGTAGAGCGGGGCGGGGACCTCCTTGCCGGGCACCAGGATGTAGATGGCGTTCTGGAAGAGGAAGGGGTCAGCCGCGGTGACCCCGGCCTTCTCGGAGCCGGCCATGGGGTGGCCGCCCACAAAGTGCAGGTCCGGCCGCAGGCAGGCGGCGGCCTGGTCGCCGATGCGGCGTTTGGTGCTGCCCACGTCGGTGATCAGGGCACCGGGGGCGGCGCAGCGGCCCACCTCCTCCAGCAGGGAGAGGATGCGCTGGATGGGGGTGCAGAGCACGATCAGGTCGGCCCCGGCAAGGGCCTTGGCCAGGTCCGGGTAGTCGAAGCCCTCGTCGATGACGCCTAGTTCGAGGGCCTGGGCGATGGTCGCGGGCCGGCTGATCCCCACCAGGCGGGCCGGATGCCCCAGCCGCTTGAGGGCCAGGCCCAGGGAGCCGCCGATCAGCCCCACCCCGACGATGGCGATACGCTTGAAGAAGACTAGGTCCTCCAGAAGTTCTGGTGGTTTTTTTCGACGGTAAAGTTGAGCTGTTGCCGGCCAGGTCCGCGGGGTGCCCGCTTCGGGCGTCTCTGAAGTCCCGGACCCGCGACGCCATCTAGATGGTGTCGCGCCCATCTCATCCCCTCCACCTCCGCAACGCCCATACGTTGGGGCGTTGCGCCCCCTCGCTCCTTAAACTACGCTTCCCCCGACCCAGCCCTGCGATCCTACCCCCGGCCTCTCCCCCAGAGACGTCCTTCGGGGCACTCCCTCGGCCCTGGTTCAGAGTCCAGGGTCATCTCCCCGCCGCAGTACTATCTACCCCCGACCCTTTTCCGGCGCGCTGGACCTAGATGCCTACCCGCTAGGGTCATCTCTCCTCCGCCTGGTTACTGCGCCTGCCCCTCTTCGAGGTGGCGGGCTTCCTGCATGATGCGGGCGAAGAGGTCGGCGATGGCCTGGCTGCTCAGCGGGCCCTGGTTGTAGGCGGTGAGCCTGTCGATGATGGCCCGCTCCCGCTCGTGATCCTGAACCGGGCGGCCGTGCTGGCGCTTGAGTTTGCCGATCTCCAGCACGTACTGCAGGCGCTGGTTGAGCAGGTCCACTAACTGCTGGTCCACCGCGTCGATGCGGGCCCGCCATTCGCTCAGGTCCATGATCTCACCTCAGGCCCATGACGCAGCGGACGCGGGTCATGGTCGCATCGACCAGGGGGCGGAGCCGCGCCACCCCCTGGGCCAGGACCTGGTCGATATGCTCTGGAGCGCTGGTGAGCTGGCGGTAGCGTTCCTGAATGGGCTCCAGGGCAGCGACCACCAGATCGGCCAGATCCCCTTTGAGCTGGGCGTAGCCCTTGCCGGCAAAGTGGGCCTCGATCTCTTCCTGGCTCTGGCCGGAGAGGGCCTGGTAGATCGAGAGCAGGTTGTAGACCCCCGGGCGCTCGCGGTTGAAAACAATGTCGCGCTGCGAATCGGTGGTGGCCCGGCTCAGCTTCTTGCGGATCAGGGCCGGCGGGTCCAACAGGCCGATGCCGTGGTTGTCGCTGGCGGAGGACTTGGACATCTTCTTGGTCGGGTCGTCCAGGCCCATCACCCGGGCCGCCACCGTGCGGATCACTGGCTCGGGCAGCACAAAGGTTTCGCCGAAGAGGTGGTTGAAGCGCTGGGCAATGTCCCGGGCCAGTTCGACGTGCTGCTTCTGGTCCTCCCCCACCGGCACCTCCTGGGTCTGGTAGAGCAGGATGTCGGCGGCCATCAGCGCGGGATAGGTGAAGAGCCCGGCGCTGACCTGCTCGCGCAATCCCTCCGACTTCTCCTTGAACTGGGTCATGCGCCCCAGCCAGCCCATGGGGGTGATGCAGTTGAAGAGCCAGGCCAGCTCGGTGTGCTCGGGGATATGGGACTGCACGAAGAGGGCGCATTGCTCTGGGTCCAGACCGCAGGCCAGGTACAGGCCCACCAGTTCGCGGATGTTCTGGCGCAGTGCCGCCGGCTCGTACTCGACGGTGATGGCGTGCTGATCCACCACGCAGAAGATGTTCTCGCACCTGTGCTGGTCGGCCACCCAGTGGCGGATGGCCCCCAGGTAGTTGCCCAGATGCAGGCTGCCCGAAGGCTTGATCCCCGAGAAAACGCGTTTTTTCATCGTCCCAGCAACTCGCTGACTTTGGCGCCCATGTCCACCTCCCGCATCAGGGCCTCGCCCACCAGGATGGCGTCGGCGCCGGCTTCCTGCAGGCGCTCCACATCGGCGCGGGTGTTGATGCCGCTCTCGCTCACCTTGAGGCACCCTTCCGGCAGCAGGGGGAAGAGTTCAAAGGTGGTGTCGAGGGTAGTCTTGAAGGTCCGCAGGTCGCGGTTGTTGACCCCCACCAGTCCAGCGCCGGCCTGCACTGCCCGCTCCGCCTCCTCCCGGGTGTGGACCTCCACCAGGGCGGCCAGGCCCAGTTCGGCCGCCAGGCCGAGGAAATCCGCCAACTGGCTGCCGTCCATCAGCGCCACGATCAGCAGAATGGCGTCGGCGCCCAGCACCCGGGCCTGATAGAGCTGGTACTCGTCTATGGTGAAGTCCTTGCGCAGGGTGGGCAGCCCCGCCACCCTGCGCGCCGCGATCAGGTATGCATCGGACCCCTGAAAATAAGCCTCGTCGGTCAGCACCGAAAGCGCCCGCGCCCCGGCCTCGGCATAGGTAGCGGCGATGCGCTCGGGATCGAAATCGGCGCGGATCAGGCCCTTGGAGGGGGAGGCTTTCTTGATCTCGGCGATCAGCGAGATGCCTTCCTGGCGCAGGGCCCCGGCAAAGTCGTAGGGCGGGGGGATATCGGCGGCGGCGTGGCGCAGGTCGAGCAGGGAGCGCTGGCGCTTGTCGCGCAGCACCACCTCGCGCTTGTACTGGGCGATCTCCTGGAGGATGTCGCGGCCGCTCAACGGTTGCTCACCTGCCTGAGGGTATCCAGAGCGGCCATGGCCTTGCCCGAGGCGATGGATTCCCGCGCCCTGTTCAATCCTTCCTTCAGATCCGCGGCCAGGCCGCCGGCGGCGATGGCCGCGGCGGCGTTGAGGAGCACGATGTCGCGCCTGGGGCCTTCCTCGCCCTTGAGCACCGCGCCGAGGATCTGGGCATTGTGCGGGGCGTCGCCCCCCTTGAGGGCTGAAGCGGGCGCGGTCTTGAGCCCGAACTCTTCGGGATGCACTTGGTAGGTGGAGACCTGACTTTCTTTGAGCTCGGCCACCTGGGAGGGGCCGGTGAGGGTCAGCTCGTCGAGGCCGTCGCTGCCGTGGACAACAATGGCTCGCTCTGAGCCCAGGGTACCCAGCACCTGGGCCACCTTCTCGGTGAGGGCAGGGCTGTACACCCCGATGAGCTGGCGGCGGGCCCCGGCCGGGTTGGTCAGCGGGCCCAGGGCGTTGAAGACAGTGCGGGTGCCCAATTCGCGGCGCGGACCGATGGCGTGTTTCATGGCCCCGTGCAGCTTGGGGGCGAAGAGGAAGCCGATGCCGGCCTCGTCGAGACAGGCTCCCACCTGCTCGGGGCTGATCTCTACGTTGACGCCCAGGGCCTGGAGCACGTCGGCCGAGCCGCACTGGCTGGACATGGCGCGGTTGCCGTGCTTGGCCACGCACAGGCCCGCCCCGGCGGCCACAAAGGCCACGGTAGTGGAGATGTTGA
>Ga0194132_10012874_pt1 | contig 10304 bp, 6 predicted proteins | sample TA2KigOf80mmetaG_FD_148612 | JGI IMG/M metagenome (GOLD analysis project Ga0194132, IMG submission 148612) | Freshwater microbial communities from Lake Tanganyika, Tanzania - TA2015054 Kigoma Offshore 80m | ecosystem: Environmental > Aquatic > Freshwater > Lake | place: Tanzania: Lake Tanganyika... | reverse complement strand
CGACACCCGATAGGCGTGGGCCGCAACGATCGCGGCCACCGCCCATGCCAACGCGACCCAGACCGACACGTAGGTCGGCAGCCCATAGATCGAGCTGCGGCCGAGCGTGACCGGGTCCCAGTTGCTGTAGCCGACGTAAACGATCATCAGCACCGCGAACATGGCGATGGAGGCACCGATGCCCGAGAGCCGCATCAGCGCCGCCCCGACGATGAGCGCGAACACCGCCGCCAACACGCCGGCCGCGAGCGACGCTGGGAAGTTGGGCACCTGGGTCGCGATGATGAAGTCGGGGAGGCCGTACATCATCGTGCCCTTCACCGAGGGACAGCAGGTCAGCCATGTCGCCATGTAGGCACCGAGCGCCATGAACGCGATGTGCCCGAAGGAAACCACGCCCGAGTTGCCGATGAAGATGTAGAGGCCGATGACCACCACCAGCTTGACCAGCGCTTCCGTCGCGGCGAGCTCGATGATGCTGAGCGCCGAGAGGTCGATGATGGCGACCAGGCCCAGTAGCAGTGTCACCAGGCACAGCGCCGGCCAGGCATTCCGCACCAAGCGCGCGACCGCCATCACACGCGCTCCGGTGCGACCCGGCCGGCGATCAGTCCTTCCGGACGCACCAGCAGAAGCAGCACCACGATCGCGAACGCGAAGGCATCGCGCGCCGCTTTGATGTCATCGGGTAGGACCACCTGCAGGACGACGCTGAGGATGCCGAGAACGAAGCCGCCGAGCGCGGCGCCGGTGAGGCTGCCCATACCGCCGATGATCGTGGCGACGAAGGCGAAGATCACGATCGGCGTTCCCATCCGGTAGAAAAGATAGCCCTGGCGCGCGACCAGCAGGAGCGCGACGACGGCGGCGAGCAGCCCGCTGGCGGCGAACGCGATCGAGATGACGACGTTCGCCCTGACGCCCAAGAGCCGCGCCATGCGGAAGTTCTCGGCCGCGGCGCGCATGTGGACGCCATAGCGTGTCCGCTGCATGAACAACGCGAGCCCGCCGAGCAGAGCCGCCGTCACGCCGATCGTCACGAACTCGATCGCGGCCGTGCGCACGCCGGCGATCTCGATGGCATCCGACAGGCCCGGCCACAGGTTCACCGTCTTGCCCCGGCTCGTGTAGATCATCAGGACGAGATTCTGGAGGAAGAAGCTGACCGCGAACGAGCCGATCAGGAGGACGGCGGGGTGGGCGTTGCGCAAGGGCCGGAACACCGCCGCCTCGGTCGCCAGGGCGAACACGACGACGATCGCGACGACCGCGAGCACCAGCGCCGGCGTCGGCCAATCGGCGATGAACGCGGTGGCCACCGCCGCTGCCGAGGGCACGATCAGCGCGTAGCCGCCGATCGTCATCAGATCGCCGTGCGCGAAATTGATCAGCCGCAGGATGCCGAAGATCAAGCCGATGCCGAGTGCGGCGAGCGCGTACAGGCTGCCGAGGCTGATCGCATCGACCATGACCTGAACGATCTCGCGCCAGGCGCCCATCGGGTTCAGTCCTCGCCCGGCGCGGGCGCCGGGTGGGCGGCGCCGCGGTTGACCAGGGCCAAACCTGCGAGCATCAGCGCCAAGGCGGCCCACAACCAGCCACTGTGCCGTTCCTCGAACAAGAGCATGCCCCAGATGATGCCGGCGACTACGGCAACATAATTGAACTGCGAGAAGAACACCGCCCCCGCGCGACGCACGATCTCGAAGAACAGGATGAAGTTGGCGGCGTTGATCGCGATCGCGATCACGACGGCCCAGTCATGTGCTTCGAAGCGAGCGGGGAAGAGGTAGGTCTCGCCGCTCGCCAGCATCACCGGAAACAATGCGACGGCGCCGGCCGACAGCATGCCGCCGGCCAGCGCCAGCGATGAGCTCCGCGGCGGCCGAAAGCGCTCGGCGACGACGTTCGAGAGTGCCGAGGTGACGGGCACGATCAGGGCAACCAGCACCCAGCCCGCCATGTCCGGTGCGGGCAGGCCGCCGCCGGGGATGATGACAAGTGCGATGCCGGCAAGGCCGAGCGCGAGGCCAATGAGGCTCGGCGCGCGCCACCGCTCGCTGCCGATCGCCAGCGCCGTCACGTAGGTCAGGGCGGGCGTGAGCGTGATGACCAGCGTCACGACGCCGGCGGGCAGGCGCGGTGCGACGTACGCCAGCACCACGAAGGGCCCGGCAAAGGCGAGGGTGCCGGTCGCGACGTAGAACCGCAGGTGCGCCATGCGGAGCGAGGGCGCACGGCCGAGCGCGAGTCCTGCTGCCAACAGAATCGCGCCCGCGGCAAAGGCCTGCCAGAACGCGTAGCCGAGCGTCGGCACCCCGCCGGTCGCGGCCACACGGTTGACCGACAGGAGCCCGCCGAACATGGTGCCCTGCGTGATCAGCATCGCGAGCGGGATCGCGCGCGATGCAGTCGCGGTGGACACCGACGGGATCTTCCCGAGCTCGGGTCAGCGCGGCGCGAGGCCCATCATGGCGCGGGCTTCATCCGGGCTGGCCACGCTCTCGCCGAGGAGTTCGACGAGCTTGGTCGCCTTCTCGACCAGCGCCGCGTTCGATGGCGCGAGCATCCCACGGTCGAGGTAGAGATTGTCCTCGAGGCCGACGCGCACGTGCCCGCCGAGCAGCACCGACTGCGCCGCCATCGGAAACGACTGGCGCGCGATGCCGAAGGCGGCCCACTGCGCGCCCGGCGGCAGGAGCCGGGACATGAACTCCATCGCCTGGGGTGTGGCCGGGGTTCCCCACTCGACGCCGAGGCAGAGCTGGAAGAACGGCGGTTCCTCGATCAGTCCGTGCTCGATCATCTCGCGCGCGAGCAGGATGTGGCCGGGCTCGAACACCTCCAGCTCGGGCTTGACGCCGGCATCGCGGATCGCCTCCGCCATGACGCGGAGATGGCCCGGCGAGTTGAGGAACATGCTGTCGCTGCGCACGCCGCCCGAGTTCATGGTCGCGACATCGAGGCTGCAGATCTCGGGCCTGAGGGCAAGAATGTGCGCGACACGCTGGTGCGGGGAGACGTACCAGGTGCCGTCCTGCGGCGTGAGCGGGTCATCGATGCCGGGCTTCAGCCGTGCCCCGGGCCCCGTCGTGAGGTTCAACACCACATCGATGTTGCTGCCACGGATGCGTTCGGCCGTCTCGGCATAGAGCGCGGACTCCATGCTCGCCTTGCCGGTCTTGGGATCGCGTACGTGCACGTGCACCACGGCGGCGCCCGCGTTCGCGGCCTCGATCGCGGAGCGCGCGATTTGCTCGGGTGTGACCGGAACCGCTGGGTTCCTGGCCACGGTGTCGGCGGAACCCGTGACCGCGCAGGTCACGATGATCTTGCGGCTCATCGTCTTCCCTCGCTATTCGGCGGCCAGCCCGCGCTGTTTGATGACCCCGAGCCCGTTCCGCACCGTCTCGACGAACTGGTCGATCTCTGCCTCGGTGTGCGCGGTCGAGATGTTGCCGAGCCCATAGGACGAGAAGAAGAAGCCGTGGTTGAGCAGGTAGCGGTGGAGCTCAGCCATCATCTCGGCTTCTTTGGGGCTCATCAACATGGCGCGGTAGCCAGAGTCCTTTTTCTCGGCCAGGAACAGGCGGAACAGCGAGCCGCGGCCGGTCACGGTGCCGGGAACACCGGCCGCCGCCAACGCGTGCTCCAGGCCGGCCCGCGCCCGGTCGCCGAGCGCGTTGAGGCGCTGGTATGCCTCGCGCGTCAGCATCTCGAGGGCGACCCGCCCGGCGGTCATGGTGATCGGGTTGGCGTTGAAGGTGCCGGCGTGCGGCACCGGCGGCTTGCCCCTGGAGGGGTCGAACACCGCCATCACCTCGGCCTTGCCGCCGACCGCACCGACGGGGAAGCCGCAGCCGATGACCTTGCCGAGCGCGGTCAGGTCCGGCTCGCAGGCGAACGCCCCCTGCGCGCCGTGGTAGTCGAGGCGGAAGCTGATCACCTCGTCGAAGATCAGCACGATGCCATGCGCGCGGGTGAACGCACGCATGAATCTGAGGTACTCGGGCGTGGCCGGGACCATGCCGCACTGGTTCGACATCGGGTCGATGACGATGGCGACAAGCTCGCGTGCGCGTGGGGTCAGGATGCGCCGGGCCCGCTCGGAGTCGTTGTAGGGGATCACGATCACCTCATCGAGCACGCTCTGTGGCGTGCCGCGCGAGGGTGGCACCGAGCGTGGTGCGTCGGGGTCGCCCCAGTCCTGCGGCTGCACGCCCTGGCTCACCTCGGCGAAGTCGTAGGAGCCGTGATAGGCGCCCTCGCACTTGGCGATCTTGCCCCGCCCGGTGTAGCCGCGCGCGGCCTTGATCGCCATCATCACGCCTTCGCTGCCGGAGTTCGCGAACCGCACCTGATCGACCGCCGGCAGGCGCTCGACCAGGATCTCGGCGAGCGCGATCTCGCTTTCGGTCGGCGCGGCGAAGCAGCTCCCGCGGTGCAGTTGCTCGGTTACCGCCGCGACGATCCGCGGATGGGCATGGCCGTGGATGAGCGAAGTGTAGTTGTTCACGAAGTCGATGCGCTCCACCCCGTCGACATCGACGATACGCGAGCCGTGGCCGGCGGCGGCGTACACCGGGTAGGGTTCGAAGAACACCGAGGTGCGCGAGTTGCCGCCGGGCAGCACCTTGCGCGCCCGCTCGTAAAGCTGGGCGGAACGGGACTTCGCTTCGGGATACATCAGTCCTTCCTCCTCTTTGCCGGGCGCGCCGCGCGGGGGGTGCGACCATAGACCCTTGCCGCAGTGCGGGCCGAGATGTAGCCGCGCCGGATATCGCGAGCGATTAGCGCGCGCTCACGCGTGGCGGGTTCGCCATAGCCGCCGCCGCCGGGCGTGCGCACCTGCACCCAGTCGCCGGCGCCCAGCGCGAAACCCTGGCCCTTCGAAGTGTGCTTCAGCCGCACCGCCTTGCCCGCCAGCGACAGGGCGATCTCGTTGAGCCCGCCGCTGAGCCCGCCGGCCAGGCCCTGCGGCGCCGTACGTCCGTGATCCATCATGAACGAGGCTGTCGCCTCGCCGCGCAACAGCTTGACCCGGTACGATACGCCGAAGCCGCCGCGATGCCAGCCGGCACCAGCCGAGTTCTCGCGCAGCGCGTACTCCTCGAACAGCACCGGATAGTGCTGCTCGAGGATCTCCACCGGCTGGGTCTTGGAAATGCCGACCGAGGACGTTCCGTTGGTCAGGCCGTCCGAGCCCTCGTTGCCGCCGTAACCCCCGCCGCTGAAGACGTACATGACATAGGAGCGCCGGTGGAGCGGATCGTAGCCGCCGAGGCTGAAGTTGCCGCTGGTGCCGGCCGGATTGCCAAAGACGAGCTTCGGAATCGCCTGTCCCATGGCGCCGAACACCGCTTCCATGACGCGCTGCGCCGTCTCCGCGGCGCAGCCGGCGACGGGGCGCGGGTACTCGGCGTAGAGAAAGGTGCCGCGCGGCTCCTTCACGTGCAGCGGCTTGAAGCAGCCGGAGTTGATCGGCACGTCGGGAAAGATGTGCTTGATGCCGCAATAGACGGACGCCTGGGTCGTCGCCCACACCGAGTTGAGCGGGCCGCGGCACGGCGGGACGCTCTTCGATAGGTCGAAGGTGATGTCAGATCCCGCGACCGTCACCTCGACCTCGACCCGCAGCAGGCCCGGGTCCACACCATCGCTATCGAGGAAGCTGGCAAACCGATAGGTGCCGTCCGGGATGGCCGCGATGTGGGCCCGCATCAGGCGCTCCGAGCGCCGGTTGAGCTCGGCTATCGCGGCGTTCACGGTCTCCTCGCCGTATTTGTCGAGCAGCGCCGTGAGCCGCCGCTCGCCCACCGTGATGGCGCCGATCTGCGCCCGCATGTCGCCGACGCGCTCTTCGGGGACGCGGATGTTGTGCAGGATGATGTCCACGATGTCCTGGTTGAGCACGCCGTGGCTGTAGAGCTTGACCGGGGGCAGACGCAGCCCTTCCTGCTGGATCTCGGTTGCTTCGGCATTGAAGCCGCCCGGCACGCTGCCGCCGGTGTCCGGCCAGTGCCCGGTGTTGGACAGGTACGCCCACAGCTTCCCGCGGTAGAAGAACGGCTTCACCATCTTCACGTCCATCAGATGCGTGCCGCCGAAATAGGGGTCGTTGACGACGATGATGTCGCCCTCTTCGAGGTCGCCACGGTGGCGGATCACCGACTGGGTGGTCGATTGCATGACGCCGAGGAAGATCGGCAGCCCGAGCTCGCCCTGGGCGATGATCTCACCGGTGTTCTTGTCATAGATGCCGTTGGAGCGGTCGAACGCCTCCGAGATGACCGGCGAGAACGAGGTCTTCTGCTGGACCAGGTCCATTTCGCTCGCGACCTGCTGCAGGCCGTTGTGGATCACCGCCAGCGTCACGGGGTCCAGTCCGTCGGCCGCGGCGGGCGCGGTCGTCTGGTCTCGTGGCTGCGCGATCACGAGGTTCGACCAGGCGTCGACACCCACGCTCGCGCCCGGATCGACGAGGATCGTGGCATCGCTCTGCTCGATGATCGCGGGGCCGGTGATGCCGGCACCGCCCGGCAGTCGATCGCGCGCGTAGATCGCGGCCTCGTGCCACGCGCCGCCGAAGTACACCTGCCGCGTCCCTGTGCGCGCTTCCGCTACGCTGGTGTTGACCTGTGCGGCGGCGAAACTCAGGTCGATCGGCATCCGGCGCCCGATCACGGTCGTCCGGAGCGTCGCCAGCACCGCCGACATCTCGGGCAGCTCGATGCCGAAGCGCTCGCGATAGGTGTCGATGAAGTCCTTGAGTACGCGGTCGGGATCAAAGCTGTCGCCGCTGAGCGGGATGCGCATCACGTGGCTCTGACCCTGAAACAGGAGATCAGCTTCGTGCATGACATCGATCTGCACCACTGCGATGGCCTCGCGGGCGATGAGGCGGCGGCCCTCCTCGGCCTGGGCCGAGAGGATGTCGTTGGCGGCCCGTCCGAACACCTCGGCCAGCGGCCGTTGCAGAGTCTGAACGAAGTCGTGGCGGACGTCCGCCAGGAGGCAACCCATGGCGGAGGTGATACCGGGGAAGCGCGGCACCAGGACGCGCGGCACACCGAGTTCGCGGGCGATGGCGGTGGCGTGGAGCGGGCCCGCGCCGCCGAAAGCGAACAGCGCGAACTCGCGCGGGTCGTGGCCCTTCTCGACCGACACCATGCGCGTGGCGTTGGCCATCTCATTGTCGACGACGGCGATGATCGCCGCGGCGGCAGCGATAGGGTCGAGGCCGAGCGGCCTGCCGATCTGCTCACCGATGGCGCTCTCGACGGCGACGCGGTGCTCGCCGCCATCGAGGCCGGGCAGCGAGCGCAGATCGATGCGTCCGAGCAGGAGGTTGGCGTCGGTGACCGTCGGCTGCGTGCCGCCCCGCCCGTAGCAGATCGGGCCCGGCACGGCGCCGGCGCTCTCTGGGCCGACGCGCAGGAGGCCGCCCTCGTCGATCCGCGCGATCGAGCCGCCGCCCGAGCCGATGGTGTGGATGTCGATCATCGGGATGCGCACCGGCACCGCGTAGGTGATGTCCTTCTCGGTCGTGATCGCCGGAATGCTGTTCTTGATGACGGCGATGTCGAAGCTGGTGCCACCCATGTCGACGCTGATGACGTTGGGGAAGCCCGCCTGCGCCGCGATCTTGGCGGCGGCCATGGCACCGGCCGCCGGCCCCGACATGACGGTGTGGGCGGCGTGTTGGCCGACCACCGAGGCCGCCATCATGCCGCCGTTGCCCTGCATGATGAGGAGCTCGCGTGGGAAGCCCCGGCGCTTGAGTTCGCCGTCGAGGCTGGCGATGTAGCGTGAGATGACCGGCTGGATGTAGCCGTTCACCGCCGCCGTCGAGCCGCGCTCGAACTCGCGGACCTCCCGCAGCACGCGCGAGCCCAAAGTGATGTGTTCGTTCGGCCACGCCGCGCGGGCGATCTCGGCGCTGCGCTCCTCGTGCGCGGGGTTGACGTAGGAATGGATGAAGTGGATCACCAGCGCCTCGGCGCCGAGCGTGAGCAGGCGCGCGATCGCGGCCGCGACACCAGCTTCGTCGAGCGGCTCGATGACGTTGCCCAGCGCATCGATCCGTTCGCCGACCTCGAGGCGCAGCTCGCGCGGAACGACCGCCTCGAAGCTGCCCCACAGGCCCCACGGTCGCGGTCGTGTACGCCGGCCGAGTTCGAGCGAGTCGCGGAAACCGCGCGTCGTGATGAGGCCGCAGCGCGCGCCCTTGCGCTCGAGGATGGCATTGGTGGCCACGGTGGTGCCATGCACCAGGGCGTCGATCTGGGCGAGAGGGGTATCTAGCGCCTGCACGCCGGCCATGAAACCGATGGCCTGGTCGTGGGTCGTCGTCGGCACCTTGGCGGTGCGGAACCGATTGGTGGCGGTGTCCACTAGCAGCAGGTCTGTGAAAGTGCCGCCGACGTCGATGCCGAGAACGATCTGAGACATGCGGGCCCTGAGAAGTGGCGCGGCGACAAGCACGACGGGGCCGGCGCCCAGCCGCCGGGCGCCGGACCCCGATGCGGGACTCAGCCGCCGGTGCGGTAGTCGAGCGGCGGGACGTTCTTGTTCTGGTATGTGCCGATCGCGCTGAACTTGCCGTTCTGAATCTGCATCACCACGATCGTGCGGTTGAGCTGGATGTGCGCGTCCTTGGTGTAGGACGTGAGCCCAGCCATCAGCGGCTCGTCCTTGAGCTTCTCGAGCTCGGCGACTACGGCCTTGGCATCCAACGTGCCGGCGCGCTCGACGGCTAGCGCCCATGACTCGATCAGGCTGTAGCCGGGAAGCGCGAAGCAGGTCTCGGGCCGCTCGCCGTAGGCCGCGGTGTACTTCTTCACCCACTCCGCCACGGGCGGGCGCGGGTCGTCGCCGAACACCGAGCAATAGCCCATGTAGTAGATGTTGCTCGCATCGGGCGCCGCGTCGATCCAGTAGTCGCCATCGAGCGAGTCGACGGTCATGATCGGCGTCTCGATGCCGGCAGCGCGGATCTGCCGGATGACCGAGGCGAAGCCCGGCGTGTGCGACGAGATCCAGAGCACGTCGGGCTGCTCCTCGAGCGCCTTGATCTTGCTGATCTGCGAGGCGACCGAGGGGTCCTCCTGGTAGAATGTGTCGGTGCCCACGAGCTTGGCGTCGGGCAGCTGCTTCCAGGCCATCTCGAAGTACGTGTGCGAGGCCTTGTGGAACTCGGTCACCGTGTCGAGCAGCGTGTACGCCTTGCGCCAGCCCTTCTCGTTGTAGGCCCATTCGGCCATGGCGTAGGCCTGGTTGCCGGCGCCGGTCGAAGCCGTGAACGCCATCGGCCCGAGGCCCTGTGGTCCCATCTTCGGATCGCCGGCGCAGAGCGAGAAGGCGATCATGCCGGCCTCGATGGCGACCAGCGCCGCCGGCGCGCCCTCGTCGTAGTCGCATGCGACGATCATCATCTGTACGCCCTTGTCGACCAGCTCATGCGCCTTGCGCGCGGTGAGCGCCCGGTCGGTCTTGGCGTCCTCGACCAGCACCTCGATCTTCTTGCCGAGAACGCCGCCCTTGGCGTTGATCTCCTCGACCGCGAGCACCGCCGCTTGATAGGGCGGGATGTCGTAGGGCGCCATGTAGCCGCTGTAGGAAACGACCGCCCCGATCTTGATCGTGTCATCGGCAGCCGCGGCCGGCACCGCGCTTCCCGCGGTCACCAGAACCGCACCGGCGGCAAGAGCCGTAAGCAACCTGTTCATCAGTTCCTCCCGTTGTCCATGGTGTCACACTACTACTCGCAACCGGCCGCGCCCATCGCGAGCGGGCTGGATTCCCTAGAGACGTACGCTGTAGTTGCCGTACATGTCGGCTTCCGCCGTCATGCCGGGGAACAGTAGGATCGTCGTGGTTTCCTCCTCGATGACGGCCGGTCCCTCGATGCGGGCGCCAGCGCCGAGCCGATGGCCGAAGTGGATCGGCACATCGCAGAGCCCGCCGGCCTCGTGGATGAAGACTGGCCGGACCGCGCGCGGCACCGGCGCGCCGCGCTGTGGCTCCCTTGGTGCCTCCCGGATATCGCCGTGGTCGGCGGCACCGATCGCGCGCACCTTCCAGACCACGAACTCGACCGGATCGTCTTCGTCCTTGATCGTGTAGATGCGCTCGTGCACGGCGTGGAAGTCGGCCACCAGGCGTTTGACATCGTCGCCCGAAAGGCCACACGAACCGACCGAGAACGGCACCTCGATCTCCCACGACTGGAACTGGTAGCGGCCATCGACGGCGTACGCGATGCGTTGTCGCCCTGCCGGTACCCGTGAGCGCTCGAGAAAACG